>Ga0302320_10001635_pt1 | contig 53757 bp, 53 predicted proteins | sample Bog_T0_3_FD_202130 | JGI IMG/M metagenome (GOLD analysis project Ga0302320, IMG submission 202130) | Peat permafrost microbial communities from Stordalen Mire near Abisko, Sweden - Bog_T0_3 | ecosystem: Environmental > Terrestrial > Soil > Wetlands > Peat | place: Sweden: Abisko, Stordalen Mire...
TTAGGGACATCGACCGTTCCGGTCGACGCCCCTAAGGCGCCCAAAGATTCGCCGACGCCGCCGCCCATTCTTGTCGGCCGCTCCGTTTTTGTTGAATTCATTCAACAAAAAAGCAGAGCGGAACGGTCGTGCGAGGGCGGGCCCTTGCTCGCCGCAAGGCGACCCTCGACGCTCTCACATCGAGGTGTGTGCATGCCCCGGCGACAGCCCGGCTATTCCACGCTACACTCCCGTCTTGCACCTATTCGAGGGAGAGGGACATGGTGAAAGCAAAGCGGGGAATGATTTTGGCGATTGGGCTGGCGCTGGCACTGGCCGGACCGGCCATGGCGGGTGATGGGCTGGTGGTTAAACGCGTCGGCGAGCAGGGAATTTTCAGCACTGCGGTGTGGGCCGGCGATACGCTTTATGTGTCCGGAATTTTGTCCGATCCCGACGTCGCCGCCGACAAGGCCAAAGCTACTCCGGCGGCTTGGACCAGCGATACCAAGACCCAGTCGATCGGCGCCTTGCAAAAAATCGAGAAAATCCTGCAGGAGCAGGGACTGGGCCTCGGCGATTGCGTGCAGCTTGAAGCCTTTCTGGCCGGCGATCCGGCGCATGGCGATCTGATGGATTTTGCCGGCTGGAACGCTGCCTATCTGCAATTTTTCGGCACCTCGGCGCAGCCCAACAAGCCGGTGCGGGCCACCGTACAGGTCGCCCATCTGGCGGCACCGGGGGCTTTGATCGAGGTGATGGTGACGGCGGTCAGGCCGGCCAAATAAGGAAGCGATCAGGCGGCGCCGCCCGCCGGTTTCGCGTCGATCGCTTCCTTGCCCTCGATATGGCCGCCGAAGCCCAACCGCATGGCCGATAATATCTGGTTGCCGAAATTTTTGTCCTGTCGCGACCGGAAGCGGGCGAACAAGGCAGCGGCCAGCACATCGACCGGCACCGCTTCCTCGATCGCCGCTTCGATGGTCCAGCGGCCTTCGCCGGAATCCTGCACATAGCCGGAAAAGCCCTCGAGCGTGGGATCCTTGGCCAGGGCCGCGGCGGTCAGGTCGAGCAGCCAGGACGATACCACGCTGCCGCGCCGCCACACTTCGGCGATGTCCGCCAGATTGAGATCGAAACGCTCCCCTTCCGGCAGATCAGGCGAATCCTTGTGGCGCAGGATGTCGAAGCCTTCGCCATAGGCTTGCATCATGCCGTACTCGATGCCGTTGTGAACCATCTTGACGAAATGTCCGGCGCCGCTCGGGCCGGCATGGATGTAGCCGCGCTCGGTGCGCGGGTCGGTGCTGTGGCGGTCCGGCGTGCGCGGGATGGTGCCCAATCCCGGCGCCAGTGCGGCGAAGATCGGATCGAGATGGTCGACCGCCACTTTCGGTCCACCGATCATCATGCAATAGCCGCGCTCGATGCCCCAAACCCCGCCTGAGGTACCGCAATCGACATAGTGAATGCCCTTTTCCGCCAAGGCTTTGGCGCGCCGAATGTCGTCCTTGTAGAAGGAATTGCCGCCATCGACGATGATGTCGCCCGGCGCCAAAAGCGGGCCGAGTTCGCCGATCAGCGCGTCGGTCACTGCGCCGGCCGGCAGCATCAGCCAAACCGCGCGCGGCGGCGCCAGGGCCGTGACCAAGTCTGCCACCGAGGCGGCTGGCGTGGCGCCCTCTTTGGCGAGCCCTTCGCGCGAGGCAGGGCGGGCGCTATAAACGACGCAACCATGTCCCGCCCGCATCAGGCGGCGCACCATGTTGCCGCCCATGCGGCCCAATCCGATCATTCCGATTTGCATTGCTTTCACTCCCTCTGCATCACCCGTCCGTCAAGCCGGTCGATTTCAGGCTGGCGTGGCCGCTGCGCCCGACGATCAGCTGATCGTGCCGCATCACGCCGAGCCGCGATGACGGACTGCGCGGCACCATATTCTTTTGCTCCCAAGCGTCAAGGATGGTGGTCGGTTAGAGAACGGTCCCGCCATGGAGCCGCGCTGCATGATTATCGATCATTATGATTATGGTGACCACTACGACCCTGGGGAGGCTCCAATGATCGCTGAAACCAATGAAGTCGCGTTTTCGCCGGAATCTGGGTGAAATGCTTAATCAAGTGCAGTATCGCCGTGACAGCGTGGTCATCAACAAGGACGGCAAGCCGGCGGCGGCATTGATGGATACAAGGCTGCTCAGCCGTCTCCGGCGGATACAGGAGCGTTTCGATGCCTTGGCGACGCGTAACGGGGACGCCTTTAGTCCCCTTCCAGTCGCTGACGGCTTGGCCGAGATCGACAGGATTGTAAGCGAGGAAAGGGCCTTGAGTTCCGGGCGATCTTGATCGTTGCAATTACTCCATCAAGCCGGCCGATTTCAGGCTGGCGTGTCCGCTGCGGCCAACGATCAGATGATCGTGCAGCGTCACGCCGATCGATTTGAGGGCCGCGGCGACCTGGCGCGTCGCCGAGATATCGGCGGCGCTCGGGCAGGGGTCGCCGGAGGGATGGTTGTGCACCATGATCACCGCCGACGCATTGAGTTCCAACGCGCGGCGCGCCACCTCGCGCGGATAGACCGGCGTGTGGTCGATGGTGCCGACACCTTGAGTCTCGCCGGCGATCACCGCATTGCGGCGATCGAGAAACAACAGATGCAGCTGTTCGCGCGGCAGATGCGCCAGCGTGATCCGGCAATAATCGACCAGCTTTTCCCAGCTATTGATCACCGGACGGTCGAGTATTTCGTTCTTGGCCAGGCGCCGTGCCGCGACCGCGACCGTCTTCAGCACGCCGACGGTGCCCTGCTTGATACCGGCAATCTGGCAGAGCGCGGCGGGGTCGGCGTTGAGTACCCCGGCAAAGCCGCCGAAACGGGTCAGCAGGTCCTTGGCCAGCGGTTTGACGTCGCGCTGCGGAATTGCCAGAAAAAGGATCAGCTCGAGCAATTCGTAATCCGGCAGCGACTCGTCGCCCGAGTCCAGCAGCCGCTGCCGCAACCGCTGGCGATGGCCATGATAATGCGGGATGTCGGGAGAAGGCACTGGCGCCATCCGGCGTCAATCGAGATAGGGCGGAAAATGCCAGCCTTTGGGGGACAAGGTGAAGATCTCGACGCCATCATCGGTGACGCCGATGGTATGTTCGAACTGCGCCGAAAGGCTTTTGTCCTTGGTGACCGCCGTCCAGCCGTCGGCAAGAATCTTGGTTTCCGGGCGACCGGCATTGACCATCGGCTCGATCGTGAAGATCATGCCGGCGCGCAGCGCCAGACCTTGTCCGGGACGACCGTAATGCATGACATTAGGCGGCGCGTGAAACACCTGACCTGTGCCATGGCCGCAAAAATCGCGCACCACGGAAAAACGGTTGGCCTCGACGAAGCTTTGGATGGCGTAGCCGACATCGCCGAGCGTGGCGCCCGGCCGAACCTGGGCGATGCCGCGCATCATCGCTTCATAGGTTACGTCACACAGGCGGCGCGCCTTCAAGCCGACCTTGCCGACATAGAACATGCGGCTGGCGTCGCCATGCCAGCCATTCAGGATCGGCGTCACGTCGATATTGACGACGTCTCCGTCTTCGAGCAGCCGGTCGCCGGGAATGCCATGGCACACGACATGATTGATCGAGGTGCAGATCGATTTGGGAAAGCCGCGATAATTGAGCGGCGCCGAGATCGCGCCGTGGGCCGCCACGAAGTCGGCACATCGTCGGTCGAGTTCGTTGGTGCTGACCCCCGGCACCACAGCGGGCGCGATGAAGTCGAGGCAGGCGGCCGCCAACTGTCCGGCCAACCGCATGGCGGCAAACGCCTCCGGCCCATGCAGGGGGATCTTCGCCACCGGTTGGCGCTGCTCTTGTCGTTCCATGTCGTCATCGTCCAGCAAGCCCGTCAGCCTTCTTCATCGCGAGCGGCAGGGCTCGGTCGATCTCTCACCTGTGTTGTCTAATGTGGCAAGCTTGGGCCTCAGTTTCAACGGCAAATCAGGCGGCCGGACTCCAGCCGGTCAGTGTGACGATCTCAAATCGGGCCGGCAAACGGCCGTCGTCATCGGTGAAGCGGCTTTGATAGAGTGCCATGGCGGCGCCCAAGGTGGCGCGCCTTGTCGCGTTCTTGCGCCGTGCCGCCACCGCGTTGCCTTCTCCCATGCCGCGCAGTTCGACAAGCAGGGTCAGCGGATCGCCATAGGTGACGGTGATGCTGTCGAGGTCGGCGACCGGCAAGTCAAAGCCGGCCCGTTGCAGCAGGGCAGCGGCGTCCCTTGCATCGACGAAGGGGGACACACGCGGGCTGATGCCGCCTTGTTCGGCCAATTCGGCCTCGATCAGGCATTGACGCAGTTCACCCAGCGTCTCCCCGCCCAGCAGGCTGGCGAGAAACAGGCCGTCGGGCTTCAGCAGGTGGCGGCATTGCAGCAGACTGCCGGGCAGATCATTGACCCAGTGCAGCGACAGATTGCTGATCACCAGGTCGAAGCGCTGCGCCGCGAATGGCAGCATCTCCTCGTCAGCGGCGACCGCCAGGACCGGTCCCACACCGGATGCGCGGCGTACCATCGCCGGCGACAGGTCGCAGCATAGCAAGCGTTCGATGCCGAACTGACCCAACAGCCGCGACGCCAATTCACCGCCATGACAGCCCAAATCGAGCGCCAGCGGGAAGCGTCGCGTCACATCGCGCAGACGGTCGATCAGCCGCTCGGCCGATTCCTGGAACAGAAAATCATGGCGCTCGAGGCCGGCCGAGGCACGATCACGTTGCCGCCTTACCTGACCCCGGTCAAATACGGTAGGATAACTCATCATGGCTCTATGGCACGGGTTTGGTTTGGAGAACAGGAGGAAAGCATTGCGCCCGCCTCGTCTTATGCAAGTGACGGCGACGACCGGCCGGACTCTGCTCGATCTGCTTTTGCCACCATTATGTCTGGCCTGCCGCCGACCGGTCGCGGAACAGGGCGGATTGTGCGCCGCCTGCTGGCAGGCGATTCATTTCATCGACGCGCCCTGTTGCGTGCGCTGCGGCCATCCCTTTGCACCGGCGCCGGCAGCAGGCTTGATCTGCGCACCTTGTCTCACGGATCCTCCCTTGTTCGACCGAGCCCGGTCCGTCTTCCGCTATGACGCCTGCAGCAAAGGGCTGGTGCTGTCGTTCAAACACGCCGATCGTCCCGGCCTGGCGCGATTTTTCGCGATCTGGATGGCGCGCGCTGCCGCGCCGCTGCTGGCGGACGCCGAACTGTTGGTGCCGGTCCCCCTGCATCGCTGGCGGTTGCTGCAGCGCCGCTACAATCAGGCGGCATTGCTGGCCGGCGCGCTGGCGCGCAGCCGGCAGATCGCTTATTGTCCCGACCTGTTGCAACGGGTTCGCCGCACCGCCCCGCAAGGCCGCATGAACCGGACCGAGCGGCGGCGCAATTTGGCCGGTGCGATCGCGCTGGCCAGACCGGCCCGCCTGGTGGCGGGGCGGCGCGTCATGCTGGTGGACGATGTGCTGACCACCGGTGCCACCCTTTCCGAATGCGTCCGCGTGCTGCGCGCGTCAGGCGCCGCCGCGGTCGACGTGGTCACCTTGGCGCGCGTGGTCTTGCCGCAATGATCGGCAGGCTTTATGTCAGGGTCCTGGAGCCTGTCCAACTTTCAATTCAGTAGGAGCAGCAACAGCGCAAGCCATGCCAAACATCGAGATTTATACCACCCCCGCCTGCCCCTATTGCCAACAGGCCAAGGCGTTGCTGCGGCGCAAGGGCGCGAGTTTCGTCGAAACCGACGTGTCGCGGGACGCCGCGCGGCGCGCCGCCATGGTGCAGCGCGCCGGCGGCCGCCAGACCGTGCCGCAGATCTTTATCGAGGGCCGTCACATTGGCGGTTGTGACGATCTGGTGGCGCTTGATCAAAAGGGCGAACTCGATCCCCTGCTCGGGTCCGGCACGTGACGATTTTCAAGGCTGCCTGTCTTCAAGTCAATGCCGGCACCGACATGTCCGCCAACATCGAACGCGCGGCGCTGCTGGCGTGCGACGCCAAGGCGGCGGGCGCCGACCTTGTGCTGATGCCGGAGAATGTCAGCATGATGGAATGGGGGCGGAGCGCCATCATCGCCAAGGCGTTGAGGGAGGACCGCCACGACGCGCTATTCGCCTTTCGCGAATTGGCGCGCGATACCGGCTTGTGGCTGCATTGTGGTTCGCTCGCGATTTTGCTCGATGGCGATCGCGTCGCCAACCGCAGCTTTCTGATCGACCCGGAGGGTGTCATCCGGGCTCGCTACGACAAGATTCATATGTTCGATGTCGATCTCGGCAATGGCGAGGCCTATCGCGAATCCGCCACTTTCGCGCCCGGCCACGACGCCGTGTCGGCGTCCTTGCCGTGGGGCAAGATCGGCCTCAGCATCTGTTACGATCTGCGTTTCCCGCAGCTCTATCGCCGCCTGGCGCAAGCAGGTGCCCAGTTTTTGGCGGTGCCCTCGGCTTTCACCCGCACCACCGGACGGGCGCACTGGCATGTGCTGCTGCGGGCGCGGGCCATCGAAACCGGGTGCTTCGTGCTGGCGCCGGCGCAATGCGGTGAGCATGCCGGCGGGCGTCAAACCTATGGACACGCCCTTATCGTATCGCCCTGGGGAACCATTCTGGCCGACGCCGGCGAAGAGCCGGGCTACGTCATCGCCAGTCTCGACCCAGGGCAGGTGGCAGAGGCGCGCGGCAAGGTTCCATCGTTGAACCATGATCGCGACTTCTCGGGGCCGCATCTTTAGGCTGATGAACCGAAAGTCTATGCCTCCGCAGATGGTCAATATTGCGGGCGATTACATTATTTACATAATCCTTTGACAAACATGAATTCATTAATATTGGCACGGACGGTCGAATTACTCTTGGGTCTGTTCGCGAAGTGAGCTACATCACAGATGCGCGCCACTGCTTGTGGTTATTTGGCATCATCAGCGACGGGAAGATTTTCCGGAACTGGACACCGGAAAGAGGCCCTGGTTCCTGCCGGCCACGAGCAGAGACAGACCGGACGCGATCATTGCGGACGGGCGTGAGGAGGCAGGATGGACATCATCTCGAAATTCTTGAAACTGGGCGGCAAGACCGCGCCCAGCGCAGGGAATACGCTGATAGCATTGTCCGATCCGTTGGCGCGGCGTACTTTGAGACAGGCGCTCGCCAAGACGGTTGCCACCAACGTGATCGAAGCCGACAATAAGCAAAGCTTCAATCGCGCCGTAACCTTCAATGAGATCGACGTGATTATCGCCGACGCCGACCTCAAGGGCTGGTCAAGCGCGCACACCATCGAGCAAATTCGTTTCGGCCGCATGCATTGCCACGCTTTTCCGATCGTCGTGATGCTCACCGATGACCGCCGCAGCGTCTATGATTGCGGCGCCGATCTGGTATTGCCGGCGGGTGCGCCGGCGCCGGCCGTCGCTGGGCAGTTGGAGTCCCTGAGCAAGGGCCGCAAGCCGTTTGTCGTCGCACCGCGCTATATCGGTCCGGAACGGCGCAGCGGTGAGCGACAGACGCGTTCCCGGGCGACGCAATTGCCGGTGCCCAATCCGCTGTCGATGCGCACCGGCGGCGGCAAAGAACAGGAATATCGTCGTCAGCTGGAACTCGCTGCCGGGAACATCTCGCAAATCCGCCGTGGCTTCGACGACGTCAGACGGTCGATGCCGCCGAGGGTCTAGCTAAAGTATTCGTTCCAGCCTTTCGATGTCGGTGACCAGCAGGTAGCCGCCGCTCAAACTCATGATTCCGTCTGCTTCCCATTGCCGCATCTGCCGATTGACGCTTTCGCGGGTTACCACCAGCAGCTCGGCTAAGTCCTGCTGCGACAATTGCACGGCAATACGGATTCCGCCGCTGCTGTGACGATGGCCGAACAATTGCGCCAGCAGCAGGATGCGCTTGGCCAATCGGCGCGGCAGATCCAGAAAATGCGCGTCCTCCAGCGCTTCGCTGATCCAGCGCAGGCGGGCGCAGACCGCCACCAGCATGCGCCGCATCGCCTCCGGGTTGCGTTCCAGAAAGCCCATCAGATCGCGGCGTTCCAGCACCAGAAGTTCGGTGGCCTCGTGCGCGGTTGCGTTGCTGGTGCGATCCTGACCGTCGAGCACCGCCACCTCGCCGAACATTTGGCCGGCGCGCAACAGATTAAGAATAGTTTCCTTGCCACCCAAAGAATTCGAGGAGATCCGGATCACGCCGCGACTGACGACATAGAGCTGGTGACCCGGCTCGTCCTTGACGAACAGCAGCTGGCCGGTTTCGAGCTGGAGAAAATGGGCGGCGCTCGCCAACTCGTCGAGATCGCCGGGCGGCAGACCGGCAAACAACGGCGTCGACTGCAACAGCTTGACCTTGGCGGCAGCGATCTGGCTCGGGGGCTGACTCATTACCTAGGGTAGAAACTGTTCGGCGATGATGCGCTCTTCAAGGTTATGTTCCGGATCGAACATTAAATCGATGCCGATCGTTCGGTCTTCCCGGATCTCGACATTGGCTACGTCGCGGATCTCGGTGAAATCGGCCACCGCCGACACCGGACGTTTCAGCTGCTCGAGAATTTCGACTGCGACCCGCGCCTTGTGCGGCAACAGGGCGCTACGCCACCGGCGTGGGCGGAAGGCACAGACGGGGGTCAGCGCCAGCACGCCGGCGCCGACCGGAATGATCGGTCCGTGCGCCGACAGGTTGTAAGCGGTGCTGCCGGCCGGCGTCGCCACCAGCAGGCCATCGCAAATCAGCTCGTCGAGCCGGATCTTGTCGTCGACGCGAATGCGCAGCTTGGCCGCCTGACGGGATTGCCGATGCAACGATACTTCATTGATGGCCAAGGCCTGGTAGGTCTGGCCGTCTGTGGTTTCCACCGACATCACCAGCGGATGCAGCCGCACGGTTTGCGTCCGCTGCAGCCGCTCGGGCAAACGCTCGTCGGAATAGCTGTTGAGCAGAAATCCCACCGTGCCGCGGTTCATGCCGTAGATCGGCACCTGGCGCTCGATGAAGCGGTGCATGGTTTCCAGCATGAATCCGTCGCCGCCCAGCGCCACGATCACCTCGCAATCCTCGGCGGCATATTGGCCGTAAAGCTGGCTAAGCTGGTCAAGCGCTTCCACCGCGGCTTCCTGCTCGGCGGCGACGAAGGCGATCTTCATCCGCCGGTCATGCTCATGTGGCGTGCCAGCGCCGGGCGCCGATGGTCGCGGTCGATGATGAAATCATGGCCTTTCGGCTTGCGCCCGAGCGCTTCCAGGATCGCTTGTTCGAGAGCGCTGTCGGACTCGCTCTCCCGCAGCGGCTTGCGCAGATCGGCACAGTCCTGCTGGCCGAGGCAAAGATACAGGGTGCCGGTGCAGGTAACCCTGATTCGATTGCAGCTTTCGCAGAAACCATGTGTCAAAGGTGTAATGAATCCGAGGTTTCGTCCGGTCTGGTCAACCCGAAAATAGCGCGCAGGGCCGCCGGTGTTGAGCGGAATCGGCTCAAGCCGCCATCTGGCTTCAAGGCGGCGGCGCACCACATCGAGCGGCAGATATTGATCAAGCCGGTCGCCGTCGCCATCGCCGCCGCCGACCTCGCCCAATGGCATGGTCTCGATCAGCACCAGGTCGAAACCCTGTTCGCCGCACCAGGCGATCATGGCGTCGAATTCGTCTTCATTGCTGCCCTTCAGCGCCACCATGTTGATTTTTACCTGGAGCCCGGCCTGGCGCGCCGCGCGCAGCCCGTCCAGCACCTGCCCGAGGCGGCCCAGTCGGGTGATGCGGTGAAATCGATCCGCGTCAAGGCTGTCGAGCGAGACGTTGATCCGCTTGACTCCGGCAAGGCGCAAGCGGTCGGCGGCGTCGGCCAGCCTGGTTCCGTTGGTGGTCAGGGTCAGTTCGCGCAATGACCCGTCGGCAAGATGCGGGCCCAGCCCGTCGATCATGTCGAGGATGCCGCGCCGGACCAGCGGTTCGCCGCCGGTCAGGCGCAATTTTCTGACGCCCAGGCGGATGAAGGCGCCGGCCAGGCGGTCGAGTTCCTCGAGGCTGAGAACCTCCGCCTTGGGCAGAAAGGTCATGTCGGGCGCCATGCAATAGACGCAGCGCAGATCGCAGCGATCGGTGACCGACAAGCGCAAATAGCTGATAGGGCGACCGAAGGGATCTATCAAGACGCTGTCTCCGACAATGATGGCATCATCAATAGCATTTTTGGCGCGCGCGGGCGACAGGCGAAACAGCCAGCCATCGGTAAACGGGTCTTGGCGCCCCTCGTCGCTGACTGTAATATAATTTCATAAACAGAAGAAATTTTGGAGTGTTCTAACAAATGCAGCGGATCAAGCTCGACCGCATCGACCGTCGGATCCTGCATGACCTCCAGGATGACGGCCGCATCACCAACGTCGATTTGGCCCATCGCGCCGGCATTTCGGCGCCGCCTTGTCTGCGACGGGTACGTGCTCTCGAGGAGGCCGGCTTCATCCGCGGCTATCACGCCGAAATCGATCCGGCGGCGCTTGGCTACAATGTCACCATCTTCGCGCATGTCGGACTCAACAGCCAGGCGGAAACCGATCTCAAGGCGTTCGAAGCGCTGGTCGAAGGCTGGCCGGAAGTCCGCGAATGTCACATGTTGGCCGGTGAAACCGATTTTCTGCTCAAGGTGGTGGCGGAAGACTGGGACGCCTACCAGCGCTTTCTCACCACCAAACTGACGGCGGCGCCCAATATCGCCCAGGTCAAATCGGCCCTGGCAATTCGCTCCGCCAAACAGCAGCCTGGCGTGCCGGTGGCGGTCGAGGACGGTTACTGACTGCACCCAGCTCTGGTTAGCCGCCTACCGGCACTTACGGTGCCACGACCCACAGGGGATGAGACCGGGCGGCTCGGCGCCGACAGGCGCCGCGCGCAAGCGTTTGCGCGGAAGCCAAGCGAACGGAGTGAGCACCCGGCGCTTGAGGGCGATTTCGTAAACTCCCTCATGGCGCCGGATTGAACAGCACAGATTCGGGTGTGGCGGCCTGCGCTGTACCGGAGGCGATCAGTTTGAGCGCCAGCGGATAGAGCCTGTGTTCGGCGGCCAGCACGCGTGCGGCCAGGCGCTCCTCATCGTCGTCCGGCAGCACCGGCACCGCCGCCTGAGCTATGATCGGACCGGCGTCGAGCGCAGGCGTGACATAATGCACGGTGCAGCCATGCAGTGTTACGCCTGCCGCCAAGGCCTGGGCGTGGCTGTGCAAGCCTATGAAGCAGGGCAACAGGGAGGGGTGGATATTGATCATATGGCCGTGCCAGCGCGCTACCATCGGGGCGCCCAGCAGCCGCATGAAGCCGGCCAGACACACCAGCGCGACATCGGCACGGCGCAATTGCCGGTCGACGGCCTCGTCGAAGGCGTCGCGTCCGCTATGGTCCTGGTGGCGGATCAGCGCGGTGGCAATGCCGGCGGCGGCAGCCCGTTGCAGGCCAATGGCGCCGGCGACGTTCGACACCACCAACACGATCTCGGCAGGAAAATCGGGCGCGGCACAGGCATCGATCAGGGCCTGCAGATTGCTGCCGCGGCCCGAGATCAAGACGCCAACTCTCAGCTTGGCGGGCCTGGCCATGCCGCGTCCGTGCCGATCACCTGACAGGACGGCTCAATGCCCCGGCGCCGGCGCACCCGGCCGATCCGCCACACCGTCTCTCCCATTTCCCGCAAGATCCGTTCGGCGGTCCCGACCTGGTCGGGGGCCACCACCGCGATCATGCCGATGCCGCAATTGAAGGTGCGCGCAAGTTCCTGAGCGCCCAGGCCGGCAGCGGCCTGCAGCCATCGAAATACCGCCGGGAGCGGCCAGCTGGCAGCGTCGATCTCGGCCGCCACTGCGGGCGGCAGCACGCGCGGCAAATTCTCGATCAGTCCGCCGCCGGTGATGTGCGCCAAGGCCTTGAGACTGCCGGCGCGGTTGGCGGCCAGACAACTCTGGACATAGAGGCGGGTGGGCGCCAGCAACGCTTCGCCGAGACTGAGATCCGGAGCGAACGGGGCCGGCGCGGCGTAATTCAGACCCGCACGGTCGATCACCGCGCGCACCAGCGAAAAGCCGTTGGAATGGACGCCGCTCGAGGCGAAGCCGAGCAGGATGTCGCCCTCGGTCACACCCGATCCGTCGATCAGCTGGCCGCGTTCGGCGGCACCCACCGCGAAGCCGGCCAGATCATAGTCGCCGTCCCGATACATGCCGGGCATTTCTGCGGTCTCGCCGCCCACCAGGGCACAGCCGGCCTGGCGACAACCTTCGGCAATGCCGGCGACGATCGCGCGCCCGACCTCCACTTCGAGCCTCCCGGTGGCGTAGTAATCGAGGAATAGCAGGGGTTCGGCGCCTTGCACCACCAGATCGTTGACGCACATCGCCACCAGATCGATGCCGACCCAGTCGTGCCGGCCGGTTTCGATGGCGATTTTGAGCTTGGTGCCGACGCCGTCGGTGGTCGTCACCAGGATCGGGTCCCGGAATCCGGCGGCGCGCAGATCGAACAACGCGCCGAAGCCGCCGAGCCCGGCGGCGGAGCCGGCGCGCGCGGTCGATTTGGCGAGCGGCTTGATCGCCTCCACCAAGGCCGCCCCCTCATCGATGTCGACGCCGGCGTCTTTATAGCTCAGACCGACGGGGAAAGGGCCGGCATTGCGTGCGTCGCTAATGGCTTCCTCGCTGACATGATCATGCTATGGTACAGGACGGCCGACCATACTCATTCCGTGACGGTTTTCAATGCCCGTTCTGCTTCGCCGGCGCTGTCCGCCCAACGCTCCGCGCCATCTCCTGCTGTTCGTTCTGCTCCTGGCGCCCGGTTTGGCGCAAGCCGACGGTGGCGACGGCTTCTCGGTGCGCAACATCGTCGAAGAGGTTCACGACGAAAACCCGACTTTGGCCCGTGACCATGCTTTGATCCTGGGTCAGCGCGAAGCCTATCTCCAGCTTATGCAGCGATTGACGGCCTCTGCCGATTGGCCGCGTCTGCCCCGGCTGGACGACGCGACGCTGCAGGATCTGGTGCAGGATGTCGGGATCGACCAGGAAAAGATGTCCTCGGTACGCCTGCTGGTGACGCTGTCGGTGCGCTTCAAACCGGAAGCGGTGCGCCACCTGTTGCGCGCTTATGGCATCGCCTATGCCGAATGGCGCGGTCATCCGCTGGTGCTCATACCGCTCTGGCAAAATGATCAGGCCGCGGTCTATGCCGAGTCCGCCAATCCCTGGCGCGATCTGTGGCGCGGTGGCGCGGCCAGGGGTCTGGTGCCGGTGCTGGTGCCGTCCGCCGACGCGCTCGACGGCCTGACAGCCGCCGCCTTGACGACGCCCGATGAGGGTCAGTTGGCCGAACTGTCGCAGCTTCTGGCCAGTCCCGATATCCTGGTGGTGCTGGCGCAGACCTCGAAGAACGAGCAGGGCCAGAACAAGCTGGACCTGACCCTGACCGGGTTCGGCCCGCTGGCAGCACAAATGACCGGCCAGCGCGGCTATGGCGGCGACACCGGCGACACCGGCGATCAATTGCTGCAGCGCGCCGCCAGCGATCTGGCGCGCAGCCTCGATGACAGCTGGAAGTCGGCCAATCTGCTGCACTATGACAAACAGGGCAGTCTGCTGACCTTGGCGCCCTTGAAGGGATTAGAAGACTGGCTGCAACTTCGCGACAAGCTGGCCCGGGCCACCGCAGTACGCGACTACGCGGTGGTTTCCTTGTCGACCCGCGAGGCGTCGCTGGACTTGCATTATGTCGGTGAACAGGGCCAATTGGAGTCGGTTCTGATGCAGAATGGCCTGGTGCTGAGCTGGGAAGACGGGCATTGGACCTTGCGCAATGCCGGCGCGCGGACCCGATGACGGGGCTGGATGACAAGCCGGCAGCGGCGCCGATATCGAAGGAAGTGCGGATCTCCTTCTGGCTGGGCGGCTTGCTGGTCGTCCTGCTGCTGCTCTATCTGCTGCGCAGCATTCTGTTGCCCTTCGTCGCTGGCATGGCGGTGGCCTATCTGCTCGATCCGCTGGCCTGCCGGCTGGAGCGTCTCGGACTGTCGCGGCTTTGGGCGACCATCACCATGACGCTCGTCTTTCTGGTCTTGGCGGTCGCGGGCCTGTTTCTGGTGGCGCCGCTGCTGCAGGACCAGATGGTCCATTTCGTGCAGCGGGTGCCGGGCTATATCACCCAGTTGCTGCATCGCGGCGCACCGCTGTGGGGGATGGCGCAAAACTATCTGTCGCCGGCCGACATCGCCAAATTGCGCGGGGCGGCAGGGGACTATGCGGGCACCGTGGTCGGCTGGATCGGCGAGTTGCTGGGCACGCTGCTGACCGGTTCGCTGGCGCTTGCCAATCTGTTGTCGCTGATCTTCATTACACCGATGGTGATCTTTTACTTTCTGCGCGATTGGCACGGCATGACGCGCCAGATTGACACACTCCTGCCCACGCGTTACGCCGAAACGATCCGGGTCGAGTTGAAGGCGATCGATCATATTCTCTCCGGTTGGGTGCGCGGCCAGGCGACGGTTTGTCTGGCGCTGGCGCTGCTCTACGGCATCGGCCTGTCGCTGGTCGGCCTTGATCTTGGGCTGGTGGTCGGTCTGTCGGCCGGACTGCTCTCATTTGTGCCCTATCTCGGCACCATTGCCGGATTCGTCGTCGGCGTCGGTCTGGCCCTGGCCCAGTCGCAAGAGTGGAAATTGGCGGCCATGGTGGCGGCGGTGTTCATCGTCGGCAATCTGCTCGAGAGCAATCTGTTGGCGCCGCGTCTGGTCGGCAAGAAGATCGGTTTGCACCCGGTGTGGGTGATCTTCGCTTTGCTGGCGGGGGGCGCCCTGTTCGGGTTTCTCGGCGTCCTGCTGGCATTGCCGGCGGCGGCAGTGATCGGCGTACTGACCAAATTTGCGCTGCAGCAATATCTTGCCAGCCCCCTCTATAACGAGCCGGATCTGCCGCCATGATCCAGCAGACGCTCGATTTGCGTCGCACGCCGGCCTTCAGCGCCAGCGACTTTTTGCCAGCCGCCTGCAACCAGGCGGCGATCGGGTGGATGGCGCGCTGGCCGGCATGGCCGAGCTTCGCCCTTGCGCTCTGCGGTCCACAAGGCAGCGGCAAGACTCATCTGGCGCATATTTTCGCCGCCCGCAGCGAAAGCCTGGTGCTGACCGCCGCCGATATCAGCGACAAGCTGCTGGCCGACCTCCCCGACCGGCGCGGCGTGGTGGTCGAGGATGCCGACCGTGGCGTCGACGAGACCCAATTGTTTCATCTGTTCAATCGGCTGCAGGAGGGCGGGCGCCCCCTGCTGCTGACCGGACGCTCGCCGCCTTCGCGCTGGCGCCTGATGCTGCCCGATCTGCGGTCGCGCCTGGCCAGTGTACCGGTGGCACAGATCGGCGCTCCCGACGACGATTTGCTGGCGGCCTTGTTGGTAAAATTGTTCGCCGACCGACAAATACGCATCGCGCCCGACGTCACCCGCTATCTGATTTCGCGTATCGAGCGCTCGTTCGCCGCGCACCAGGACATGGTCGACCGGCTCGACCAGGCGGCGCTGGCGGCGCACCGCCCGGTTACCGTGCCGTTGATCCGCGCGCTACTGGAGTAATCGGCTCAAGGTCATGGCGTCGGCTCAGCACCGCGTCGCGAACGATCTCCTGGAGGCCGTCGGTGCCATGCCGGTCGATGAAGGCGTAAAGATCGCGCCGCATGCGAGGGTCCCACATGCGGCGCAGATGGCCGGCGATGTCGGCAACGGCCTGACCGCGATCGGGCATGGCACCAAAGAAATCGCCGATCTGATTGGCCATGCCGATCAATTTTTCCCCGTTCATGCGATCGCTTCCTCACTCTGTCCTGCTTTCACCCGCCAGCCGTGACTATAGACGACAAGGCTGCCGGGCCGTAGAAAGCCGATCAAGGTCAGATTCCACGCCTCGGCGCGGCGGATCGCCAGAGCCGTCGGCGCCGACACCGCCGCCAGCAGTCCGGCGCCGAAGGCTGCCGCTTTTTGCACCATCTCGTAGCTGGCTCGGCTGGTGACTAGAAAAGCGCCGGCGGTAACATCGGCATCCGCCTTGGCGAGAGCGCCGATCACCTTGTCAAGCGCATTGTGGCGGCCGACATCTTCGCGCAACAGCAGGATCTCGCCGCTCTGGCCGATCCAGGCGGCGGCGTGCACGGCTCCGGTTTCCCGCTGCAGGATTTGGTATTCGCCCAAGCCGGCAGCGGCGCGCTGCAGCGCGGCCGGCGACAGCTGCAACTTCGCCGACACCGGCGGCAAGGGACGGATCACCTGGGCCAGCGTCTCGGCGCCGCACAAACCGCAGCCGGTGCGGCCGGCCAGGTTGCGGCGCTTATCCTGCAATAGCAGGAAACGCTCGGCGGCGATGGTCATCTGTAGCAGGATGCCATCGCCCGCCTGCTCAATCTCGATGTCATAGAGTTCGCGGGGGTGTTGCAAAATGCCTTCGGTCAGACTAAACCCCAGCGCGAAATCCTCGAGGTCGTCGGGCGACGCCAGCATCACCGTGTGCGATACGCCGTTGAATACCAGCGCCACCGGTGTCTCCACCGCGACGCGATCAAGTCCCGTCCGCATGCCGTCGGCGCACCAGCGCTCGATGGCGACGCCGGCGGCACATTCTTCAGACACGTTCGGGGCTTCGCTTGGCCAGCAGGTCGGCTTGCGCGTCGGTGAAGATTTGGAAGCGCTCCTGCCACACCGAGAGGTGATTGACCGGACTCACCTGCACCGCCGTGACCTTGTATTCCGGACAATTGGTGGCCCAGTCGGAATTTTCGGTGGTCACCACATTGGCCCCCGATTCGGGGAAGTGGAAGGTGGTGTAAACCACACCGGGCTGAACCCGCTCTGTGATGGCCGCCGGCAGGCTGGTGCGGCCAGCGCGTGACTCGATCGCCACCAGATCGCCGTCGCCGATGCCGCGCTGCTCGGCGTCATGCGGGTGAATTTCCAGCCTGTCGCCCTTGAAAAAGCGAGTATTCTCGGTGCGCCTGGTTTGCGCGCCGACATTATATTGGCTCAGCGCCCGCCCGGTGGTCAGTAGCAGCGGGAAGCGTCGTGTCACCTTTTCCGAGGTAGCGACATATTGGGTGATCATGAAGCGCCCCTTGCCGCGCACGAAGGCACCGACATGCATGGTCGGCGTGCCTTCCGGGGCAAGATCGTTGCAGGGCCACTGGAGACTGCCGAGCGCGTCGAGCTTGGCATAACTGACGCCCTTGAAGGTCGGCGTCAGGGCGGCGATCTCGTCCATGATGTCGGACGGATGATGATAGTCCATTGTATAGCCCAGTGCTTTCGACAGTTCCTGGGTGACCTGCCAATCGGCCAGCCCGGCCAGGGGCGGCATCACCTGGCGCACCCGCGAGATGCGCCGTTCGGCGTTGGTGAAAGTGCCGTCCTTCTCCAGGAAGGAGGCGCCGGGCAGGAACACATGGGCGAATTTCGCGGTTTCATTCAGGAACAGATCCTGCACCACGACGCATTCCATCGCTTCCAGCGCGGCGGCGACATGCTGCACATTGGGGTCCGATTGGGCGATGTCCTCGCCCTGCACATAGAGTCCCTTGAAGGAGCCATCCAGCGCGGCGTCGAACATGTTGGGAATGCGCAAGCCGGGCTCGGGATCCAGCGCGACCTGCCAGGCCGCCTCGAATTCGGCGCGCGTGATGCTGTCGGAGATGTGGCGGTAGCCCGGCAGTTCATGCGGGAACGAGCCCATGTCGCAGGAACCCTGGACATTGTTCTGGCCGCGCAGCGGGTTGACGCCCACCCCTTCACGTCCGACATTGCCGGTAACCATGGCGAGATTGGCGATTGCGATCACCGCCGTCGAACCCTGCGCATGTTCGGTCACGCCAAGTCCGTAATAGATCGCGCCATTGCCGGCGGTGGCATAGAGCCGGGCGGCGCCGCGCAACAGCGCCGCCGGCACGCCGGAGGCACTTTCCAGGCTTTCCGGCGAATTCTCCGCTCGCCTGGCCCAGTCCGACCAGTCCTGGAAGGATTTGTCGTCGCAGCGGGCGGCGACGTAATCGGAATCGAAGAGTCCCTCGGTCATCACGACATACGCCATCGCCGACAATACCGCGACATTGGTGCCAGGACGCAGCTTCAGGTGAAAATCGGCTTTGACATGCGGACCGTCGACCAGATCGATGCGGCGCGGGTCGATGACGATCAATTTGGCGCCCTGGCGCAGCCGGCGCTTCATGCGCGACGCGAATACCGGATGACCGTCGGTGGGGTTGGCGCCAATCACCAGGATGACATCGCTCAAGTCCACCGAACGGAATTCCTGGGTTCCGGCCGATTCGCCCAAGGTCTGTTTCAGGCCATAGCCGGTCGGCGAATGGCAGACCCGGGCGCAGGTGTCGACATTGTTGTTGCCGAAGGCGGCGCGCACCAGCTTCTGCACCAGATAGCCCTCCTCGTTGGTGCAGCGCGACGACACCAGCCCGCCGATCGAGTCGCGTCCAAAAGTCGCCTGGATGCGGCGGAATTGGGCGGCGACATGGGCGAAGGCCTGGTCCCAGTCGACCTCCTGCCAGGGGTCGGTGATGCGGGCACGGATCATCGGCTTGATCAGCCGGTCCGGATGGGTGGCATAGCCCCAGGCGAAACGGCCTTTGACGCAGGAATGGCCATGATTGGCGCCGCCATCCTTGTTGGGCGTCATGCGCACCACCTGATTGCCCTTCATTTCGGCGACGAAGCTGCAGCCGACACCGCAATAGGCGCAGGTGGTGACCACCGCGTGGTCGGCCTGGCCATGGGCGATGATCGACTTTTCCGACAAGGTGGCGGTCGGGCAGGCGGTGACGCAGGCCCCGCAGGAGACGCATTCGGAGTCCATGAACGCCTGATTTTCGCCGGGCGACACTTTGGAGGCGAAACCGCGCCCGTCGATGGTAAGGGCGAAAGTGCCCTGGGTTTCCTCGCAGGCCCGCACGCACCGGCTGCAGACGATGCATTTGGCGGGATCGAAGGTAAAATAGGGATTGCTTTCGTCCTTGCTGGCCGCCAAATGGTTGGCGCCTGCGAAACCGTAGCGAACGTCACGCAAGCCCACCGCGCCCGCCATGTCCTGTAGTTCGCAATCGCCATTGGCGGCGCAGGTCAGACAATCGAGCGGATGGTCGGATATATAGAGCTCCATCACGCCGCGGCGCAATTTGGCCAAATTTTCGCTTTGCGTGTGCACCCTCATGCCGGCCTCGACCGGGGTCGTGCAGGAGGCAGGGGTGCCGCGACGCCCCTCGATCTCGACAAGGCACAAGCGGCAGGAACCGAACGGTTCCAGGCTTTCGGTGGCGCATAGTTTGGGCACTTTGACGCCGGCCAGGGCGGCTGCCCGCATCACGGTGGTGCCGGCCGGCACGCTGACCAGGGTGCCGTCGATATGCAAATCGACCGAGAGCGGGGCAACCCTTGCGGGCGTACCCAAATCCGCACCATTGAAGCGGCTCATGACAGGGTCTCCTTGCTGAAATCCCGGGCAAAATGGTTCAGCGCCGAGAGCACCGGATTGGCGGTCATGCCGCCCATCGCACAGAGCGAACCCTGGACCATCACGTCGCACAGATCGCGCAACAGCGCGATGTTGTGCTGGGCCCGGTCGCCGGCGGCGATGCGGTCGATCACTTCGACGCCGCGTGTCGAGCCGATCCGGCAGGGCGTGCATTTGCCGCAGGATTCGATGGCGCAGAATTCCATGGCGTAGCGGGCTTGGCGCATCATGTCGACGCTGTCGTCGAACGCGACGATGCCGCCATGCCCGACCGTCGCGCCGATCGCCGCAAAAGATTCATAATCGAGCGGCGTGTCGAATTGGCTCTCTGGCAGATAGGCGCCCAGCGGGCCGCCGACCTGGACCGCTCTGATCGGCCGGCCGCTCAGGCTGCCGCCGCCGAAATCCTCGAGCAGCCTGCGCAAGGTGACGCCGAATGCTTTCTCCACCAGCCCGCCCTGGCGAATATTGCCGGCCAGTTGAAAGGCCAAGGTGCCACGCGACCGGCCGCAGCCATAGGATTGATAGGCTCCCGCGCCCTCGGCAAGGATGAAGGGTACGCTGGCCAGTGTAATGACGTTGTTGATCAGGGTCGGCTTGCCGAACAGGCCATGCAGCGCAGGCAGTGGCGGCTTGGCCCGCACGATGCCGCGGCGTCCCTCGAGGCTTTCCAGCAGCGCGGTCTCTTCGCCGCACACATAGGAGCCGGCGGCTTTACGCAGCTCGAGTTGAAAGGTCCGGCCGCTGTTCTTGATGTCGCAGCCGACCCAGCCCGCGGCCGCCGCCAGTTTGATGGCAAGCTGCAGCGTCTGCACGGCGTGCGGATATTCCGAACGCACATAGATGTAACCCTGGGTCGCGCCCACCGCCAGACCGGCGATGGTCATGCCTTCGATCAGCAGGAAGGGATCGCCTTCCATCACCATGCGGTCGGAAAAGGTACCGGAATCGCCTTCATCGGCATTGCAGACGACATATTTTTGCGCAGCCTCGGTGCCTTGCACGGTACGCCATTTGATGCCGGCCGGAAAGGCGGCGCCGCCGCGTCCGCGCAGGCCGGAGCGCACTACGCTGTCGACCAGTTGCGCCGGCGCCTGTTGCAGTGCCAGGGTAAGGCCCTGGAACCCGCCATGCGCCTGATAATCGTCCAGCGACAGCGGGTCGGTGAGGCCGATCCGGGCGAAGGTCAGGCGCTCCTGATTCTTGAGAAACGCCAATTGGTCGGTGCGACCCAAACAGAGGGCATGGCGATGCTGTGCCGGGAAGCCGGCATCGAACAGCGGCGCGACATCGGCCTCGGTCACCGGGCCAAAGGCGACGCGGCCGGAAGCGGTCGCCACCTCGACCATGGGTTCCAGCCAAAACAGGCCGCGCGAGCCGTTGCGCACGACCCGTACTGCAATGCCGCGCCGGTTCGCTTCCAAAATGATGCGGCCGGCGACGGCGTCGGCGCCGAGCGCCAGCGCCGCGGAATCGCGGGGCACGAAAATGGTGGCGGTCATTTCTCGCCCCTCAACCGGTCGATCAGCGCGTCGAATCGCTCGGGGCCGACGCGGCCATGGATTTCGTCATCGATCAGCAGGGCCGGGCCGATCGCGCATTGGCCGAGACAAAAGGCCGGCTCAAGGCTGAAGACGCGGTCGGCGGTGGTCTCATGAAAATCGCAGCCCAGGCGCCGGGTGGCGTGCGCCGCCAGGCGCTCGGCGCCGACCGCCTGGCAGGCCTCCGCCCGGCAAAGACGCAAGGTATGGCGGCCGCCCGGCCGGTCGCGGAAGTGAGGATAATAGCTGATCACGCCGTGCACTTCGGCGCGCGACAGATTGAGGGATCTGGCGATGAGCGGTACCGCCTGCGCCGGAACATGGCCGAAATGGTCCTGCAGCGCGTGCAGGATGGGCAGCAGCGCGCCGGGTAACGCGACCAGCGGGTGAATGACGGCATTGATCTCGTCATCCGCAAGAGCATGGCATTGCGTCACCCGGTCTGTCTCCTCGCTCTATTTGAACAGTTTGGTCGCGGTCATCACGGTCTGCCAGATGCCCCAGCCGAGTGGAATCCAAACCATCAGCCACGCCAGCAGAACCATGCCGGAAGTGCTGACTTCCCCGGCCAGGGCGGCGACATCGGAAGCCACATGTTGGTGCGTGTCGTCGGCCAGCTTCTTTTCCGCGGCACTCTGTGCCGGGGTCATGTGGTGACGCTGTGCCACCGATTTCACCAGGAAATTGCACAGGCAACCGATCAGCAGCAGGCCGGCCAGGATATACATGGTGATGTTGTAGACTTGGGTGCGCGGAATGCCGTGGTCGAGTTGATAATCGCGGATCGACGCCACCAGGGTCGGCCCGAATATGCCCGCCATCGACCAGGCGGTCAGCAGTCGGCCATGGATGGCACCGACCATCCTGGTGCCGAACATGTCGGCCAGATAGGCTGGCACGGTGGCGAAGCCGCCGCCATACATCGACAGGATGATGCAGAAGGACAGCACGAACAGCGCCAGGGAACCGGCCCGCGCCCAGGTCGGGATGCTGGCATAGAGCGCGAATCCGAGCAGGAAGAATACGAAATAGGTCACCTTGCGGCCCAGTTTGTCCGACAGCGAGGCCCAGAAGAACCGCCCGGCGATGTTGAACAGCGACAACAGGCCGGCAAAGCCGGCGGCGATGCCGGCGATCTGCGTCTTCTGCGCCGGACTAAGGTCGGTGTAACCGAGATCGAGGCCGATCAGGTGGCCGCCGAACACTTCCTGCAGCATCGGCGAGGCCATGCCGAGTATGCCAATACCGGCGGTGACGTTGAGGCACAGCACCCACCATACCAGCCAGAATTGCGGTGTCTTCCAGGCCGTATCGAGATGGACATCGTGCCGTGTGATCATCTTCTGGCCATTCTCTGTCGGCTTGACCCAGCCGGCCGGCTGCCAATTGTCGGGTGGCACACGGTAGCCGAGCGCGCCGGCCATCATGAAAATAAAATAGATCGCCGCCATGCACAGGAAGGTCTGCCAGACACCGACCGAATCGGGGGTGGCGAAGAAATTCATCAGCTTGTTGGCCAAGGGGGCCCCGATCATGGCACCGCCCCCGAAACCCATGATCGCCATGCCGGTGGCCATGCCGCGCCGGTCCGGAAACCATTTGATCAAGGTCGAGACCGGCGAAATATAACCCAATCCGAGGCCGATGCCGCCGATCACGCCGGACCCCAGCCACATCACCCAGATCTGATGGGTGACCACGCCCACCGCCGAGATCGCCAGTCCACCGCACCAACAGACCGCGGCGACGACGCCGCCCTTGCGCGGGCCGGAACGTTCGAGCCAGCCGCCGAACAACGCCGCGGAACAGCCGAGCGCCACGAAAAACAGTGTGTACATGACTTGCAGCGCGGTGATCTTCCAGTCGCAGTCGACCGCCGTGACGCTGTCGAAAAAGCTGAGATCGGCGGAACAGGCGACCGACTTGGTGATGCCGACGGCGCGCGACAAAGGCAGCCAGAATACCGAAAAGCCGTAGGCCATGCCGATGCAGAGGTGAATTGCCAAAGCTGCCGGCGGAACCATCCAACGATTGAAGCGGGGGCTGGCGATGGTTCGCTCACGCGATAGAAAACCTGCAGTCATTGTCGTCGAAATCGCTGATGCCATTCGGTGTCTCCCCGACGCCTATTATTGCCAAGCAGACGAAATGCTGCTTTCAGTGTTTCACCTTATCCTAAAACTAGTGGCCTGCCGTCGACAAAAATCCATGCTGCTTTGCAGCAGAACAGGCAAAGCACAGCAGAGCCAAGCGGCCATCCCTCTATCGGTTTCCTGTCGCAATTTTTGATGATTTCAGTGTTCGCCGATGGCGAATGTTAAGACGTGCCGGTTCGGTTGAATATCAAGAAAAATCGAATGGCTATTCGTCTTTGCCTGTCAGGACGCGCAATGAGCGTGCTTCTTCCCGCAATACTGCCACCATCGGTGGCGGCGGTTCCGCCGCCAAGGTCAGCAGGCCGGTCGCCCAGGTGACGCGGGGGTGCGTCAGATCCAGCACGCTGATGCCTTTTGGCGTGCCGATCAGGTCGAGCACGGCGCGTGGCACGACGCTGCTCCAGGCCCCGGTACAGACATGCGCCAGGATGCAGAGCATGGAGTTGGCCTCCAGCCGCGGCGTGACGGCGCAGCCGAGATCGCTGAAAACCTGGTTGATGATCTTGCGGTTCTGCATATCGGGGGTCAGCAAGCACAGCGGCAGTTGCGCCGCTTCCTGCCAGGACGCCGTGTCGCGGCCGTCGAACAGGCCGCCGCTGCCGGTGATCAGCACGTGGCCTTCCTCCCACAGCGGCTGGAAGGAAAGATCGGCGGCAGTACCCGACTCGCGATAGACGATGCCGGCGTCCAATTCGAAGCGGCGCAGGCGGTCGATGATCTCCTGGGTGCTGAGCGATTTCACCAGGATGGCAACCAGCGGATGGCGCCGCGCCAGCGAGGAGGTGAGTTCCGCCACCGCCGTCAGTCCGGTCGGAATCACCCCGAGGCGCAGCTGTCCGGACAGACCGCCGCGCGCCTTGGCCAGTTCCTGCTTGAGCGCCTGCGCCAGGGCGGCGATCCGTTGGGCATAGTCGAGCACCTGCTCGCCATCCGGTGTCAGCGCGGTGAAATGCTGCCCACGCTCGACCACCGCCACCCCGAGTTCGGCCTCGAGGTCGCGTATCGCCGCCGACAGGGTCGAGGTCGAAACGTGGCACGACGTCGCCGCCCGGCCGAAATGCCTCTCTTTGGCCAGCGCGATCAAATAAAGATATTTGCGGGCGATCATCAGGCGATTGTCCCGCCTTGCGATCGACAACGGCAAGAGATTTCCCGCCATCGCCTGATTCTCGCCATACTCGGCCGCCAAAATGGTGGACGTCATCACCATTGGTGCTATACGCACGGTCTAAACTTCAACCAGCACTCGGCAGCAGCATGGCAGGACATTCGCAATTCAAGAATATCATGCACCGCAAAGGGGCGCAGGACGCCAAGCGGGGCAAGGTCTTCACCAAACTGATCAGGGAGTTGACGATTTCCGCGAAGATGGGGTTGCCCGATCCCGCCGCCAACCCGCGCCTGCGGGCAGCGATGCTGGCGGCGCGCGAAGCCAACATGCCCAAGGACACCATCGAGCGCGCTGTCAAGCGCGGCGCCGGCGGCACCGATGTCGAGAATTTCGAAGAGGTTCGCTATGAGGGCTATGGTCCCGCTTCGGTGGCGATCATCGTCGACGCCTTGACCGACAACCGCAACCGCACCGCGTCTGAAGTGCGTGCCGCTTTCGCCAAAAGCGGCGGCAGTCTGGGCGAAACCAATTCAGTCAGCTTCCTGTTCGACCGTGCCGGCGCCATTCGTTATCCGGCGTCGGTCGCCGATGCCGAGGCGATGTTCGAGGCGGCGCTCGACTCGGGCGCCGACAATGTCGAGTCGACTGCGGACGGCCATGACATCACCTGTCAGCCCGAAGACCTCAATCGGGTGCGGGAAGCCCTGGAGTCCCGGTTCGGACCGCCGGCCAGCGCCCGTCTCGACTGGCGGCCGCAAATGACCGTGCCGGTGACCGACGAGCAGGCTGTGCACGCACTGCTTAAATTACTGGAAATCCTTGAAGATAACGACGACGTTCAGCGCGTGCAGGCCAATTTCGATATTGCGGCGGAGCTGATCGAGCGCCTGTCGGCTTAAAGGGAGGATGGACTCTGGTGACGCGACTGCTGGGCCTCGACCCCGGACTGCGGAACACCGGTTGGGGGGTGCTCGACTCGGAGGCCAACCGGCTCTGCTGGGTCGCCGACGGCACGGTGGCCTCGGACGAGCACTTGCCCTTGTCCGATCGCCTGGCGCAATTGCATCGCGGCGTGCTGGCGGTCATCGATCGCTACCGGCCCGACGAAGCGGCGATCGAGGAGACTTTCGTCAATCGCAACCCTTCTTCCACCTTGAAACTGGGCCAGGCGCGCGGCGCGGTGCTGGCGGCGGTCGGGCTGGTCGGCCTGAAAGTGGCCGAGTATGCGCCGCTGCTGGTAAAAAAATCGGTGGTCGGCAGCGGCCAGGCCGCCAAACAGCAGGTCGGCATGATGGTGCGCCGGCTGTTGGCCGGCTGCCAGACGACCACGGTCGATTCCGCCGACGCTTTGGCGGTGGCGATCTGCCACGCCCATCATCGCCGCCACGCGTCTTTGCTGGCCCGTGCGGCGGAGGCCGGGCGATGATCGCCAAACTCAGAGGCGTACTGGACTCGGTGGGCGAAGACTGGGCGGTGATCGACGTGGGCGGCGTCGGCTATCAGCTGTTCTGCGCCTCGCGCACGCTGTTCCGGCTGCCGCGCCTGGGAGAATCGGTGCAGTTGTTCGTCGAGACCCATGTCCGCGAAGATCACATCCACCTCTACGGATTTATCGATGACGAGGAGCGTGCCTGGTTCCGGCTGCTGCAGAGTGTGCAGGGCGTAGGCGCCAAACTCGCGCTCGCCATTCTGTCCGGTTTGTCGGTCAGGGAGTTGAGCGAGGCGATCGCCGGCGGCGACCGCACCATGCTGTGCCGCCCGACCGGCGTCGGCGCCAAATTGGCGACCCGATTGGCCGTGGAACTGAAGGATAAAGTGGCGCAACAGCTGCCCGTGTTGCCGCCGTCACTGACCAAAGGCTGCGAAGACGCTGTTTCTGCCTTGGTCAATCTCGGCTATCGCCGGCCCGAGGCGCAGCTGGCGGTGGTCACCGTCGCCGCCCGCCTGGGCGAACAGGCGGCCATCCCGGTTCTGATCCGTGCCGGGTTGCAGGAACTTGGCAAGGAGGCGCGGCGATGACGCCGCCACGCCTGGTGAGCGGCGAACCGGCCGCCGAAGAAAGCCGGACTGACCCTAGCCTGCGACCGACCTCGCTGGCCGATTTCGTCGGTCAACGCGACGTGCGGGCCAATCTGGAAGTTTTCATCGCCGCCGCCCGCGCGCGGGGCGAGGCGCTCGATCATATTCTGTTCTTCGGTCCGCCCGGACTCGGCAAGACCACCTTGGCACAGATCGTCGCACGCGAATTGGGCGTCGGCTTTCGGGCCACCTCCGGTCCGGTGATCGCCAAGGCCGGCGATCTGGCGGCGCTGCTGACCAATTTGGAACCGCGCGACGTGCTGTTCATCGATGAGATCCATCGCCTCAATCCCGCCATAGAGGAAGTGCTCTATCCGGCGATGGAGGATTTCCAGCTCGATTTGATCATCGGCGAAGGCCCGGCGGCGCGCTCGCTGCGCATCGATCTGGCGCCTTTCACCCTGATCGGCGCCACCACGCGCTCCGGTCTCTTGACCACGCCGCTGCGCGAACGTTTCGGCATTCCGCTGCGGATGAACTTCTATACGCCGGCGGAACTGGAAATGATCGTCCGGCGCGGCGCCCGGCTGCTCGATTGTCCGATGGGCGCCGACGGCGCCGCCGAGATCGCCCGGCGCGCCCGCGGCACCCCCCGGGTGGCGGGGCGGCTGCTCCGCCGGGTGCGCGACTTCGCGGTGGTGGGCGCGACGCTGCCGGTCACCGCCCAGGTGGCCGACCATTCGCTCAATCGGCTCGGCGTCGATCAGCTTGGGCTGGACGCCATGGATCGCCGCTACCTCTGCTGCATCGCCGAACATTATGACGGCGGTCCGGTCGGTGTCGAGACATTGGCGGCCGCCTTGTCCGAACAGCGCGACACCATCGAGGAGGTGATCGAGCCGTTTCTGCTGCAGCAGGGTCTGCTGCAGCGCACACCGCGCGGCCGCGTGCTGGGGAATGCCGGCTATCGCCATCTCGGCCTGACGCCTGCCCCCCGCGCCGGTCAGCTGGATCTGCTGCCCGACCTGGATTCCGCCGATGAATGAGTGCGTCGCCAGCGGTCAATGGCACGATCGCACGCACCTGCTGTGGGTGCGCGTCTATTACGCCGACACCGACGCCGGCGGCGTGGTCTATCACAGCACCTATCTCGATTTCGCCGAGCGCGCCCGCACCGAGATGCTGCGCTCGGTGAACCGGGATCCGACCTGGCGTCCCGGCCGATCCGCCACTTCCTTTGTCGTTCGCAATTGCGAAATCACCTATAAACGACCGGCGCTGCTCGATGATCTGTTGGAGGTGCGGTCGCACTTGATCGCCCTCGGTGGCGCCAGTTTCACTGTCCGGCACGACATCTGTCGTGACGGCGAGGTTCTGGTTTGGTTAGGTTTGACCTTGGCGTGCGTCCGGCAAGCGGGAATACCCACCCGCATTCCCGGCCCGCTGCGGGCAAGCATGGCAATTTATCTCAGCGTTTAGGCAAGCGAGGCGAAAAGCACAATGGATCCCATACAAACTGCCGCCCTGGCGGGATCGGCCGGCTCCGATCTGTCGATTTGGAATTTGTTCCTGCAGGCCGACGCCATCGTCAAGATCGTGATGGCGGTGCTGGTGCTGGTCTCGTTCTGGTGCTGGGCGATCATCTTCGACAAGATATTTCGCCTGCGCGGCTTGGCCAAGCGCGCCGAGCAATTCGAGGAAAGCTTCTGGTCGGGTGGGTCGCTCGACGAGCTTTACGACCGCATCGGCTCGAGACCGCTCGACCCGATGTCGTCGATCTTCGTCGCCGCCATGCGCGAATGGCGGCGTTCGGCGGCGAAGGGACTGGCCGACCGTGAAACCACGCGGCTGGCTTTGCCGCAGCGGATCGACAGGGTCATGCAGGTCACTTTGACCCGCGAGATGGAGCAGCTGGAATCCCGGCTCGGCTTTCTCGCCTCGGTGGGCGCGACGGCTCCCTTCATCGGCTTGTTCGGCACGGTGTGGGGCATCATGAACAGCTTCCACCATATCGGCGAAACCAAGAACACCAGCCTGGCTGTGGTTGCTCCCGGGATCGCCGAGGCGCTGCTCGCCACCGCGCTGGGGCTGGTGGCGGCGATTCCGGCGGTGCTGGCCTATAACAAGCTGTCCGGCGACGTCGAACGCTATGCCAAGCGCCTGGAAGGCTTCGCCGGCGAATTCGGCGCCATCCTGTCGCGCCAGCTCGAAGAGAAGGTCTGATCGTGAGCGCCTCTCTGGGCGGCCGCGGCGCACGCGGCCGGCGCCACTACCGGCTGATGGCGGAAATCAACGTAACGCCGATGGTCGACGTGATGCTGGTGCTGCTGATCATTTTCATGGTCACCGCACCCCTTCTGACCTCCGGCGTACCGGTCGATTTACCGAAGACCAACGCCGGTCAGCTCAAGGGCGACGATCAGCCGCTGTCGGTGACGGTGGACGGCAAGGGCCGCATCTTCCTGCAGGACACCGAAGTCCAGCTGGACGAGCTGGCGCCGCGCCTGAAAGCGATCACGCAGGCCAAGCCGGACACGCGCATCTTCGTGAAGGGCGATTCCGGCATCAATTACGGCCGGGTCATGGAAGTGATGGGTCAGCTGGGCGCCGCCGGCTTTCCGCATGTCGCGCTGTTGACCCAGCCGGCCGTCGGCCTGTCCAACAAGGGGGCCCGTTAAACGGCCATGGCGGATGAACAGGGTGGGGACAACAGTTTTGCGGCGGCCCTGGTCTGCTCTCTTCTGGTGCATATCCTGGTCGTGGTGTTGGCGGTGTTCGGTCTGCCGCACCTTCTGAGTCCGCCGCCGGAGATGGAGGAAGCGATTCCCGTCGAGATCGTCACCGTTTCCGAGCGTACGGCGCCGCCACCGCGGCAAATCGAGACGCCGCCTCCGGAAGAGCCGCCGCCGCCCCCCAAACCGATCGCCGCGCCCGCGCCCGAACCAGTGCCGGTGCCATTGCCGTCGGAGCCACGCAAGCCGGAACCGAAAGCCGAGCCTGTTCCGGTTCCGGTGCCGGCGCCGAAACCGAAGCCGCCGGAACCGGAGCTGCCCAAACCGCCGCCGGCTCTGCTGCGCGACATCAAGCCGCCGCCCAAAAAACCGCCGCCGCCGCCCGACGATTTCGACAAATTACTGAAATCGGTGGACAAAATGCGCCAGCCGGCGGCGCCGTCAGCACCGCCTGCGCCGAATGCGGCGACCAAGGCGGTGCCTTCGCCGCTGTCCGAGCGGGCGTCGCAACCGACCATCAGCGAGCGCGATTTCGTTGCCGCGCAGATCTGGCCGCTGTGGAATGTCGATCTCGGCGCCAAAGGCGCGGATACTCTGGTGGTCGCGGTAAAAATCTCGGTTCTGCCGGACGGCACCGTGACGCGGGCCGATCTAGATGTCGATCAGGCGCGCTATGCCGGCGACACATTCTTCCGCGCCGCCGCCGATGCCGCGCGGCGCGCCGTGTTGGAGGCCTCGCCTTTGAAGGCGCCGCTGTCGCGCCCCGATTTGTACCGAAGCAACCCTTCCATGACGATCAATTTCGATCCCCGGAGCCTTAAGCGATGATCCTTGCACACTCCCTGTTCGGCCGACGCTGCGCCCTGCTGCTGTTGCCGCTTTTGCTGATGGCGTCGGCCGCCAGGGCCGAACTGGTGATCGACGTGAACAAGGGCAATGCTCAGCCGATGCCGATTGCGATCACCGCTTTGGCCGGCGCCACACCCGAAGATGCGCGCCTGGGCAGCGACATTTCCGGCGTGGTGGCCGCCGACCTTGAACGCTCGGGCCTGTTCAAGCCGATCGACCGCAAGGCCTTCATCCAATCGCCCGACAGTTTGCTGCAGAACATCCGCTTCGCCGACTGGAAGCTGATCAATGCGCAGGCTTTGATGCAAGGCCAGGTCACCAGGACCCAGGACGGCCACCTCCGCGTCGAGTTTCGCCTGTGGGACGTGTTCGCCGAACAGCAGATGATCGGCCAGGCCTTCAACGCGTCGCCGCAGGGTTGGCGGCGCATCGCCCACATGATCGCCGACGCGGTCTATAAGCGCATCACCGGTGAAGAAGGCTATTTCGACACGCAGATTGTCTATGTTGCCGAAACCGGCCCGCTGCAGCGGCGCATCAAGCGCCTGGCGATCATGGATCAGGACGGTGAAAATCACCGCTTTCTCACCGAAGGCGCCGAGTTGGTGCTGACACCGCGCTTTTCGCCGTCCGAGCGCGAAGTCACCTACATGTCCTATTTCAAGGACGAGCCACGGGTCTATATTCTGCATCTCGACAGTGGTCGGCGGGAGTTGCTGGGCGATTTTCCCGGCATGAGCTTCGCCCCGCGCTTTTCGCCGGATGGCAACCGCGTCGTGATGAGCCTGGCGGAGAACGGTATCACCAACATCTATGAAATGGATCTGCGCACCCGCCATACCATGCGCTTGACCAATAATCCGTCGATCGATACGTCGCCCTGCTATTCGCCGGACGGCAGCAAGATCACTTTCAACTCCGACCGCAGCGGCGCCCAGCAGATCTACGTCATGAACGCAGACGGCAGCGATCAGCATCGTATTAGTTTCGGCGAGGGTCGCTATGCCACGCCAGTATGGTCGCCGCGCGGCGATTTGATCGCTTTTACTAAATTTACCAGCTCGGAGTTCTTCATCGGCGTCATGCGTCCGGACGGCAGCGGCGAGCGATTGCTGGCGCAAGGCTTCCTGGTGGAGGGGCCAAGTTGGGCGCCGAACGGGCGAGTCCTGGCATATTGGAAACAGAATCCTACGGATTCAAAAGGACATGGCGGCATGACAAAGCTTTACAGCATCGATTTGACCGGTTACAACGAACGCCAGATTGTAACGCCGGTAGACGCTTCCGATCCTGCTTGGTCCCCCTTGATTCCATAAGCAGTCGAAAGTATAGTCCGACCCCACAAGCAATTTGGCGGCTGCCGTGCGAAATTAGACGTGTTTCACCCTAGGCATGGCAAGCAGCAGCAATGCCTTTCAGCCTAGTCCCATTGACCCAACCGACCCATCCTCGAGAGGGGGAGAAATTTAAATGAAGATTCGTTTTCTGTGCATGATTGCCGCCGTTGGCCTGTTGGCCGCCTGCAGCAACGAAGAACCCAAAAAGGCCGCTGAGGCCGGTACCGCCCAGCCGCCGCCGGCTGTCGCGCCCGCGCCGCCGCCAAGTGAAGGGATTGCGCCTGGCAGCCAGGCCGACTTCCAGAAGAATGTCGGTGACCGTGTGTTCTTCGACTTTGATAAGTCGGCTCTGAAGCCGGAAGGCAAGGATCTGCTCGGCAAATGGGTGGCTTTCCTGAAGAAATATCCGAACGACCAGCTGACCGTCGAAGGTCATACCGACGAACGCGGGACCCGCGAGTATAATCTGGCGCTGGGCGAACGTCGGGCCAACACCGTCAAGGAATTCCTGGTGGCGAACGGCGTGCAGGCGACTCGTCTGAAGACCGTCTCCTACGGCAAGGAACGTCCGGCCGTGCTCGGCTCGAACGAGGCCGCCTGGGCGCAGAACCGTCGCGGTGTCGGCATCATCCAGTAATAGAGACTCTCAAAACGGCGTTATTGCGCTAAATTGGGGCGTCTGCCGGATCGGCAGGCGCCCCAATGATTCCCGGTGGTTGCACGATGCGCATGTTGTTTGTTCCATTGCCGATGCTCGGTCTGGCGGTAGTACTGGTCAGCCTGCCGATCGCGATTTCTGCGCAAGACGACACGCGCGGCCTGGTCGATCGGCTGGATCGGCTGGAACGCGATCTCACCGCCCTGCAGAGCCAGGTCTATCGCGGCCAGAGCAGCCGGTCAGGCAATGCCGGCGGCGACAATGCGCCGCTGTCGGGCAATGCCTATGCGCTGCTCGACAATCGCATCGCCAAGCTCGAGGACCAGTTGCGCGATCTGACCGGACAGCTCGAAAAGGCCGAGTTCATTGTTAGTCAATTGTCGGCCAAACTCGATCGTGGGCTGGCGGACGACGATTTTCGCTTTAAGCAGATCGAGGACAAGCAAGCCCCGCCGCCGCCGACGGCCGACGCGGCGGCGGGCAAAGCGTCGAGCACTGAGGCCGCGCCGTCTGCCCCGCCCGGCGGCTTTCTGGTCCACCCCGGCGACAAGCCGCAACCACCGCCACCGGCCGCCGCCAAGCCGGCGGCGGAACAATATGACGAAGCCTTCGCGCTGCTGCGCAATGCCGATTATGTCAATGCCGAGCGCGCTTTTCAGGCCTTCCTGGTACAGCATCCGCAGGATCCGCTGGCCGGCAACGCCGCCTTCTGGCTGGGCCAGATCGCCTTTGCCCAGGGGCATTTCGACCAGGCCGCGGTGATTTTTCTCGATGCCTACCAGAAATACCCGAAATCGGCCAAGGCCGCCGAAAGCCTGCTCAAGGTCGGGCAGTCGATGGCCAATCTCAACAAAAAGAAAGAGGCTTGCGCCGCCCTGCACCGCTTCCAGACCGAATATCCCGACGCCTCCGACACGCTCAAGCGCCAGGCGACGCTGGAGCGCCAGAAGCAAGGCTGTTGACCCTAACCCCGGCGAATTTCGCTGAATTGATGGCGGCGCTGGGACCGTTCGAAAACTCACCGCTTCTGGCAGTGGCGGTCTCAGGGGGCGCGGACAGCATGGCGCTGCTGCTGCTGGCCGACCAGTGGGCGCGGGCGCGCGGCGGGGTTGCGGTGGGATTGACGGTGGATCACCGCCTGCGGCCGGAATCCGGTCGTGAAGCCTGCCAGGTCGGGGTTTGGCTGGCGGCGCGCGGTATCCCGCATCACATTCTGGCCTGGACCGATTCCAGCGATCGGCCCGGCCTGCAGGCGCGGGCCCGCGCGGCGCGCTATCGCCTGCTGGGCGACTGGTGCCGCGACCACCACGCGCTGCACCTGCTGTTGGCGCATCATCGGGAAGACCAGGCCGAGACCTTGCTGCTGCGGCTGGCGCGTGGCAGCGGAGTCGACGGGCTGGCGGCGATGAGCGCCATAGGCGATCGCCTGCCCGGCCAAATTCTGCGACCCCTGCTAAGCGTGCCGAAGGCGATGTTGCAGGCGACTCTGGACGATCTGGGGCAAGACTGGATCACCGATCCGTCCAACCAGGCCGATCGTTTCGCCCGCGTGCGCTGGCGGCGCATTCTGGCCGCCGAACCGATCGATACGGCGCGACTGGCACTGACAGCCGGACGGATGGGGCGGGCACGCCAGGCACTGGAACGCGACTGCGCTCTGTTGGCCGTCGAGTCGGTAGATATCGATGCCGCCGGATATGCCTGGCTCGATTCTGCCAAACTGACGGCGGCACCCGACGAAATCGCCCTGCGCTTGTTGGCCGCCCTGTGCCGCTGCATCGGCGGCGGCTGTTTCCCGCCGCGGCTCGCGTTGCTCGAGCGGCTGCATGCGGCGCTGGCGACCGGCGCGATCCGGCGCCGTACCCTGGCCGGCTGCCTATTCGCGCCGTGGGGCGACCGACTGCTGGTTCATCGCGAAGCGCGCGCGCTACCGCCGCCCTTGTTGTTGCAACCGGGCGTTCCGGCATTGTGGGACAATCGCTACCGCGTCACGCTGCGGGGGCCGAACCCCGTGTCTTGCGGTGCGCTCGGCCAACAGGGCGCGCGGACTTGTGCGCCTCTGGTCGATGGGCACGGAATTCCGCGGCCGATTTGGCCGTCTTTGCCGGCGATCATGGATAAGCATGGCATTTTGGCGGTGCCGCCCTTAGGATATATCCCGACGGGGACCCGGGTAGTGACCCTGGATTGGGAGTTCGCCCCAATCTTTCCATTGGCTGGTGCCCCCTTCCGTCTTGTTCCGGCGCCAGTCAGCATTATTTAAGGTTCTTGGTCTCACTCTGTGCTGGGCCGCGTTTTTTGGCCCGCCAAGGGATGGCATTAATGAATATCAGCAAGAATCTGGTTTTGTGGGTCGTTATCGCGGTGCTGCTGGCGGCACTGTTCAATCTGTTTCAGAACAGCTCCACCACGCGCGCCAACGCGGCTTACGCCTATTCCGACTTCCTGGCGGAAGTGGAAAGCGGTCGGGTCGCCGACGTGACGATGCAGGGCGATACCATCAACGGCCATTTCACCGACGGCCGCAGTTTTTCGACTTATTCGCCGCAGGATGTCGGCATCGTGCAGACGCTGCGCAAGAACAATGTGCGCATCTCGGCGCTGCCCAAGAGCGAAGAGTCGCAGACTTTCTGGAGCTATGTGCTGTCCTGGCTGCCCATGCTGCTGGTGGTCGGCGTGTGGATCTTCTTCATGCGGCAAATGCAGTCGACCGGCGGCAAGGCAATGGGATTCGGCAAGAGCCGGGCGCGCCTGTTGACGGAAAAGACCGGGCGCGTCACCTTCGAGGATGTCGCCGGCATCGACGAGGCCAAGCAGGAACTCGAGGAAATCGTCGAGTTCCTCAAGGATCCGCAGAAATTCCAGCGCCTGGGCGGCAAGATCCCCAAGGGTTGTCTGCTGGTCGGTCCTCCCGGCACTGGCAAGACCTTGCTGGCACGCGCCATTGCCGGTGAGGCCAATGTCCCGTTCTTCACCATCTCGGGTTCCGATTTCGTCGAAATGTTCGTCGGTGTCGGCGCGTCCAGGGTGCGCGACATGTTCGAGCAGGGCAAGAAAAACGCTCCTTGCATTATTTTCATCGACGAAATCGACGCCGTCGGCCGCCATCGCGGCGCCGGTCTGGGCGGCGGCAATGACGAGCGCGAACAGACTCTGAATCAGCTGCTGGTCGAGATGGACGGTTTCGAATCCAATGAAGGCGTAATCCTGATCGCCGCCACCAACCGGCCCGATGTGCTCGATCCCGCCCTGTTGCGGCCGGGCCGCTTCGACCGTCAGGTGGTGGTGCCCAATCCCGACGTCGCCGGACGGGAAAAAATCCTGCGCGTCCACATGCGCAAGGTGCCGTTGTCGCCGGACGTCGACGCCCGCGTCATCGCCCGCGGCACGCCCGGTTTTTCCGGCGCCGATCTGGCGAATCTGGTCAATGAGGCGGCACTGCTGGCGGCACGCGGTGGCAAGCGGGTGGTCGCCATGGCCGAATTCGAGGCCGCCAAGGACAAGGTAATGATGGGCGCCGAGCGGCGTTCGATGGTAATGACCGACGAGGAGAAAAAGCTCACCGCCTATCACGAAGCCGGTCACGCCGTGGTCGCGCTGCATGAGCATGAATCCGACCCGATCCACAAGGCCACCATCATTCCGCGCGGCCGCGCGCTGGGCATGGTGATGCGGCTGCCGGAAGGCGACCGCATCTCGATCTCGAAGGCCAAACTGAACGCCGATCTGGCGGTGGCGATGGGCGGGCGCATCGCCGAGGAACTGATATTCGGCAAGGAAAAAGTCACCACCGGTGCATCGTCGGATATCAAGATGGCCACCGACATGTCGCGCCGCATGGTCACCGAATGGGGCATGAGCGACAAGCTCGGGCCGCTCAGCTATGGCGAGAACGATCAGGAAGTCTTTCTCGGCCACTCGGTCACCACGCACAAGAATGTATCCGAGCAGACCAGCAAGACCATCGACGAGGAAGTACGCCTGATCGTCGATACGGCCTATCGGCGGGCGATGAAGACACTGACCGATCATCTCGACCAGTTGCATATGCTGGCCAAGGGGTTGCTCGAATTTGAGACCTTGTCGGGCGATGAAATTCATCAATTGATGCGCGGCGAGACGGTCAAGCGCGATGTCGGTTCCGACGACGCCGGCGGCGGCAAGCCATCGACGCCGCCGCGCCGCTCCTCGGTGCCCACCACCGGCATTCAGCCCGGCTTCGGCGCCGGACCGGAGCCGCAACCCGGCTCGTGACCCTGTCCGACTCGCCATTGCCGGTGTCCGCTTTGCCGCGGGGGCTGGCTGTTCCGCCGTTTCGGCAGTCGGTCTATCTGGCGCGGCGTCCAGGCGGGGATTGGCAGGTCTGGCTGCGTGACGCCGGCCGGCTGGTGCGGGCGCGCGGCAGCGATCCGGAGCTCCGACAATGGGCGCAGGCGCAAGATTCCGGGCTCGCCCAACATGTCGAGGATTGGTTGACCCGGCCAGCGCCAACCCGCTTTGCCGGGCTCGCGCTCGACCGCCCGCTGCTGATGGGGGTGGTCAATGTCACCCCCGACAGCTTTTCCGACGGCGGCATGACAGAGACCAGCGAGGCCGCCATCGCCCGCGGTCGCGCCCTGGCCGAACAAGGCGCCGACATCATCGATGTGGGTGGCGAATCGACCCGCCCCGGCGCCGACCCGGTGCCGGTCGCCCAGGAAATCGAGCGGATCCGGCCGGTGGTGGCGGCGCTGGCCGGCGATGGCCTGCTGGTGTCGATCGATACCAGACACGCCCCGGTCATGCAGGCGGCGTTGGCCGCCGGCGCCCGCATTATCAATGACGTCACCGCGCTCTCCGGCGATCCGGACTCGCTTTCTCTGGCGGCCGCCAGCAATGCCGCCATCATCTTGATGCATATGCAAGGGCAGCCGCGCGATATGCAGCGAAAGCCGCATTATCACTTTGCCCCGCTCGACGTATTCGACGCCCTGTCCGAGCGTGTGGCCGCCTGCTGTGCGGCGGGCATCAGCAGCGCGCGGCTGTGCCTTGATCCGGGCATCGGCTTCGGCAAGACCGTCGCGCATAATTGTCAGTTGCTGGCGCATCTCCCGCTCTTGCACGGACTCGGACTGCCTTTGCTGTTGGGGGTGTCCCGCAAAAGCTTCATCGCAGCCCTCAGTCGCGGCGAGGCGGTCGATCGGCGGCTGCCGGGGTCTCTGGCGGCGGCGCTCGCCGGGCTGCAGCGGGGCGTGCAGATATTGCGTGTGCATGATATTGCTGAAACCAGTCAGGCGGTGTCGGTCTGGCGTGCCATCCAGCTTGCGACACCGGCGGAGTGCGGATGAAACAAAAATGCATGTCGTAGCGTCGTTTCCGGCGCAGGCACGGGACGGCGGTTATTCGCTGCGTCATTGCCGCGACCGCTTCCCGGTCGGCGTCATCGGCCAAGAAACTCTCGGCCAGGACGGGCCCGGCCGGTGAGCAAGAGTCGTAAACTGTTCGGCACCGACGGCGTGCGCGGCACCGCCAACCAGGAGCCGATGACCGCCGAAACCGCCATGCGCCTCGGCATGGCCGCCGGCCGCTATTTCACGCGCGGCAACCATCGCCATACCGTGGTGGTCGGCAAAGACACCAGGTTGTCGGGCTATATGCTGGAGCCGGCCTTGACGGCAGGCTTTATCTCGATGGGCATGGATGTCGTGCTGCTGGGGCCGTTGCCGACCCCTGCGGTGGCTCTCTTGACCCGCTCGATGCGCGCCGATCTCGGCGTGATGATCTCGGCGTCGCACAACCCGTTCGAGGACAATGGCATCAAGCTTTTTGGCCCTGATGGCTTCAAGCTGTCGGACGAGGCCGAAAGCGCCATTGAAGCGCAGATGGAGCCCGGCCTCGCCCTGGGGCGGGCCGCTCCCGCCAAGCTCGGTCGGGCGCGGCGCCTCGACGACGCGTTGGGGCGCTATATCGAATATAGCAAAGGCACCTTCCCGCGCGGCCTGCGGCTCGACGGACTCAAGATCGTCGTCGATTGTGCCAATGGAGCCGCCTACAAAGTGGCTCCCACCGTGCTGTGGGAATTGGGCGCCGAGGTGCTGCCGGTCGGGGTGACGCCGGACGGATTCAACATCAATCGGTTGTGCGGCTCGCTCTCGACCGAGACCATGTGCAGTCAGGTGGTGGCGCATGGTGCCGACCTCGGCATTGCCTTCGATGGCGACGCCGACCGGCTGGTGCTGTGCGACGAACGCGGCCGCTTGATCGACGGCGACCAGGTGATGGCGCTGATCGCGCGGGCTTGGCAGGCTGCCGGACTCTTGACCGGCGGTGGCGTGGTCGCCACGGTGATGTCCAATCTCGGGCTGGAACGCTTCCTCATGTCACAGGGACTGACGTTGCATCGCACCGCCGTCGGCGACCGCTATGTGTTGGAACAGATGCGCAAGGATGGCTTCAATCTCGGTGGCGAGCAATCCGGACATATCATCCTGACCGACTATGCCACCACCGGCGACGGGTTGGTGGCGGCGCTGCAGGTGCTGGCCTCACTGATTGAGGCCGAGCGGCCGGCAAGCGAGCATCTTCGACTGTTCGAGCCGCTGCCGCAGAGTCTGAAGAACGTCCGGGTGCCGACCGGCAGCGGTGGCAAGCTGCTGGAACACCCCAAGGTCCAGGCCGCGATCACCGACGCCGAAAATGCTCTCGCCGGTCACGGCCGGCTGCTGATCCGGCGCTCGGGCACCGAGTCCCTGATTCGCGTGATGGCAGAAGCCGACGATCGGACGCTGCTCGACCCGCTGCTCGATCGCATCATCGCAGCGATCGAAGAGACTTCGCCGCCGCCGGCCGAACGGCCAATCGACCAGATGTTGTCCTAAAGGCGCCAGGCTCTGTCAGCTGACAAGACCAAGCTCCCACTCCCGTGAGGATCAAGAACTTATATTTCACTCAAGCGGGTATTTCACTCAAGCGGGGATTTCGTCGAGTTTATGCGTGAAGACATCAACGATGCTTCTCAGATTCGAGGCTTGTTCGCTCAAATGGCGCGCCGAGGAAAACACCGATTGGGCCGACAGATTGGTTTCACGTGCGCCTTCGCGGACGTCGACAATATTCCTTGCCACTTCGGCGGTCCCGGCGTGCGCTTCCTGGATATTTCGGGTGATCTCCTGGGTCGCCGCCCCCTGTTCTTCAACGGCAGCGGCAATCGCTTCGGAGACCACGTCCATTTCGCGGATGGTCTCGGCTATGCCGCTGATCGCTTCGACCGCCTGGGCGGTTTGTTGCTGAACCGTGGTGATCTGTCCGACAATTTCATCTGTTGCGCGGCCGGTTTGATTGGCAAGATTCTTGACCTCGTTGGCGACCACCGCGAAGCCCTTGCCGGCATCGCCGGCTCGAGCCGCTTCGATCGTCGCGTTCAAGGCCAAGAGGTTGGTCTGCGAGGCAATATCATTGATCAGGGCTACGACATCGCTGATCTTGTTGGCGGCAGCGGCGAGCCCGCGAACCAGATTGTCGGTGGTATTGGCCTTGGAGGCAGCATTTTTGGCAATCACGCTGGCGCGGCCGACCTGCGCGGCGATTTCACGGCTGGAGGCGGCCAGTTCTTCGGAGGCTGAAGCGACGGTCTGTACATTGACGGCGGCTTGTTCGCTGGCGGCTGCCACGGCGGTGGTGCGTTCGCCGGTTCGTTCCGATACCAAACTCAGTTTCCGGGCGCTCTCCTCCAGATCATTGGTATCACCGACTACACCACCGATCAGTCCGCTGATTTCGCTGTTGAACTGGGCGACGACCCGCGACTTTACCTGCACCGCCTTGTCGTTCTCGACCTGCTCGGCGATGCGCTGTTCCGCCAGCGTCTGACCCTGCACCATCTTGTCGCGGAAGGTCTCGAGTGCCTTGGCCATATCGCCGATTTCGTCATGCCGCCGCAGTTCAGGAATCGGGACTGACAGATTGCCGGTAGAGAGTGCTCCCATCACCTGGCGGATCCGTCTCAAGCCTGCGAACTGCGCTCTGACGAAGGCGAATAGCAGGGCTCCGACAGTTATGACGATCAGTGTCGCCAGCGCCAAAAGCTTATAGGTTAGAAAGTCGATGGCGTGGAACCATGTACTGGCCTTGACGCCGACGAACAGAATGCCGATCACCTTATTATCGACGTTCTTGATCGGTTGGTACCCTGTGTAATAGGACTCGCCCAGGATGTCCGCCTTGCCGTGGTAAGCCGCACCGTTTTGGAAGATTGCGTCATGGACCGGTCCGGCCGCCAGAGCCGTGCCGACCGCCCGGCTGCCATCGGCTTTCAGGACATTGGTGGCGACCCGTATATCGCCCATGAAAATTGTCGCCACACCGCCGACCAGTGCTTGTACCTTATCGACCAGTTCGGTGTCGCCGTTCAGTATGGTGTCGCCGGCGATTATCCGGTCATTGTCGATATGAAAATTGGTGCCGCGTTCGCGCAACAGAAAGGACGCCACCGCCATGTTGGATTCCTGCCGATCAAGCGCGTGCTTTTCCTCCTCGCCGCGGATTTCCCATATCGTCAGGGTCATCAGCAGAACCGACAGCAAGGCCAGTCCGGCCGCGCCACTCAAGGCGATTCGGGCTGCAAGGCTTAAGCTCAGCGTTTTGCCCATTTAGGTCTCCTGGTGAGTTCGGTCCCGCAAAAGACCAATATTTCATAGAATTCAGGCTGTTCGTATCGGCCAAAACCGCGGTCGATATCCCCATGCGGACTCGTCTTCTTTGGCCATCATACAGTGATATCATAGAAATACCGGGCGTATATAACAATGCGAATGCTTACAAACTTACCTAAGATATCCAGACCGGTCACGGCAATAGGCAAACATTTCTGCCGGATTAAGGAAGATTGTCTCTGCGAGCCGGTCCATCATGCCGGCTAGCGCCGTGATTCCGGCTAATGAAGCTGCGGGCGGACGGGGACCTTGACCAGAGCTTCGCCGTCCAGCACCACGGTTGGCCCGACGCTGCAGCTGCAATGCAGTTTGACGCGATGCCCCTTCGGCATCAGTTCGACCACTTCGACGCGGGCTTCGACCAGGTCGCCGATACGAACCGGCGCCTTGAAGTTCAAGGACTGTGACAGATAGATCGCGCCTGGGCCGGGCAGGCGGGTGCCGATCACCGCTGAGATCAGGCTGGCGGTATAAAGTCCATGGGCGATACGATGGCCGAAGATCGTCTTGGCGGCGAAATGTTCCGACAGATGGATCGGGTTGCGGTCGCCGCTGATTTCCGCGAATCCGATGACATCTGTGTTCTTGACCTCTTTGCGATAGGTCTCGACCAGACCGACCGCCAGATCTTCGAAATACCAGATATGATATTCCGGCAAGGTCATGACGGCTTCCTGTGCGATCGCGAGGAGGGGTCGAAACAAATCAGGTGGGGGCGGGCTCCGCATCGGCGGCTTTGCGTCGTCGGCGGCGCGGTGCTGTGGCCGGCACGGCGTCGTCGGCCGGCGCCGTCGCACCATCATCGGTGGCGATACCCGACGGCAATGGATCGACGCGAATGAAGTCCGGCATGTGCACACCAAAACCCAAGGTATTATCCGGATTGGCCAATTCGCCGATTTCGGAATCCCATCGATCGCCGCGGCGCGGCCGAGCGTCGCGCCCGGTGTCAGGACGCGGACGGGCCGTCCGCGCACCCTCGGGGGGCTCGCTCGCCGCCACCGCCACCGCCTGTCGCGGCGCTGCCGATGCGCGTTCCTTCGATCCTCGGCCCGGTCGCGCCGGTGCGCTTCTGTCCGGCTTGCTGCGGCGGCGGGCCTGGGCGGCCTCCTCCAGATCGCGTTCCGGTAGACCTTCGACGGTAATGCGCGGGATTTCCATACCGATCAGCTTGACGATGGCGGCCAGGAACTTCGCGTCCATCGGCGTGGCCAGCGTGAAAGCACGACCCTCTCGGCCGGCTCGGCCGGTGCGACCGATGCGATGCACATAGTCTTCGCTGTGGTGGGGAACGTCGAAATTGAATACATGCGACATATTGGTAATGTCGATGCCGCGCGCCGCAACGTCGGAACACACCATCAGGCGGGTTTCCTCGCGGCGGAAGCGGTCCAGCGCTTCGGTGCGTGCCGATTGCGCCATATCGCCGTGCAATTGGCCGACATCGAAACCATGCTTGGCCAGCGAACGGTATAAAATATCGACGTCCCGCTTGCGGTTACAGAAAATGAAGGCATTTTTCACGTCTTCGACGCGGATCAGATGGCGCAGCGCCTCGCGCTTGTCGAGCGGGTCGCAGATCACCAGAAACTGCGATACGGTGGCGACCGTGGTGGAAGGCGGCGCCACCGATATCTCTTTCGGGTTCATCAGGAAGGCATCGGCCAAACGGCGGATTTCCGGCGCCATCGTCGCGGAAAAAAACAGGGTCTGACGAATCTTCGGCAGGAACGACACGATCCGTTCGACGTCGGGGATGAACCCCATATCGAGCATGCGGTCGGCTTCGTCGATCACCAGGATCTTCACGTCGTTCAGCAGAATGCGGCCGCGATCGAACAAGTCCATCAATCGGCCGGGCGTGGCGATCAGGACGTCGACGCCGCGATCGAGCAGCTTCTCCTGGTCGACGAAGCTTTCGCCACCGATCAGTTTGGCCATCGTCAGGCGATGATATTTGCCATATTTCTCGAAATTCTCGGCGACCTGTGAGGCCAATTCGCGAGTCGGTGCCAGAATCAGCGACCGCGGCATGCGCGCCTTGGCACGGCTGCCCGCCAGGATTTCGATCATCGGCAGGGTAAAGCCCGCCGTCTTGCCGGTTCCGGTTTGCGCGACACCCAACACGTCGCGCCCCATCAGGACCACCGGAATGGCCTGCTCCTGAATCGGCGTGGGCGTCGTATATCCGGCCTCGGCAACGGCCCTTAGCAATTCGGGGCCAAGGCCCAGTTCAGCAAAACTCATTGAAGGCTATTCGTCCAAATCGGCGATCGGCGGCACAGTGTTGTATCGCAGGATGCGCCGGATCATAGTGCGAAGTGCGTCGCTGTCAAATTATGGTTCGCCAAACCCCGGCTCGGCGGATTTTGGGTGGGAGCGAAAAGATGTTGCTCGCCTGCGAACATTCCTGCCTGCTGATCGTTGATGTGCAGGAAAGACTGACCCCGGTAATGACCGACCCGCGCCGGGTGATCCATCAGGGCGGCCTGCTGATCCGCGCGGCGGCGCGACTTGGCTTACCGGTCCTTGCCACCGAACAATATCCCAAAGGGTTGGGTCCGACCATGATTGATTTGCGCCAGCTTTTGCCGGCGCAGGATATTCTTGCCAAGACTCACTTTTCGGCCGCCTCTGATCCGGCCGTGCTGGCAAGAGTGCGCCTGACCGGCCGCCAGCAGATCGTGCTGGCGGGAATCGAAGCGCATATCTGCGTCCTGCAGACTGCACTCGATCTCAAGTCGAAGGGTTTCAAGCCCTTCGTTGTGGCGGATGCCTGTGCCTCGCGACGCCTGGAAAGCGAGCAAATGGCGTGGGGCCGGCTGCGCCAGGAGGGTGTGCCACTGCTATCCCTGGAAATGGTGATATTCGAGTGGCTGCATGCGTCGACGAACGAAGCCTTCCGGGAATTATCGGCCCTGATTCGTTGAATGATGAGTCTTATATCGCCCTCAAGCGCCGGGCGCTCACTCCGTTCGCTTGGCTTCCGAGCAACGCTGCGCGCGGCGCCGGTCGGCGCCGAGCCGCCCCATTTCATCCCCTGCAGGTTGCCACCCGTGTGCCGGTCGGCGGCTTTCACATAAATCGGTTCCACCATCCTTTGCGGGCCGGCTGATCGCCGGGCGATGAAGGTGCCACCGGCAGCGTCGTCGGTTCGGCCGACAGTTGCGGGCCGGCCGCCGGCTGTGGCGCTGTAACCGGCGCGAGTGTCGCAACCGGCTGCGAGGATGGATCCGCCTCGATCGTCGCTGTGGGCTTGGCGCGCCGCACGCGCCGCGGTTTGACAGGCGCCGCCTCGGCAATCGGCTGAACCGCTTCCTGGACCTCATCCGCGATCGGCGCGGCGCTCGCGACCTTCTTGCGGCTGCGCTTGGGTTTGGGGGTCGGCAGGGGCGCCGCCTCGGCTTGCGTTGGCAGCAGCGCCAAATCCTGGTGGGTTGCGCTCGGCTCGGGCGGAGCGGGTTCGGCATCACCGCCGATATCGAGCATATCGCCTTGCTGTTCTCCGGGACGCCGCTGGCGCCGGCGCCCGCCGCGTTTGCCGCGGCGGCGGCGCGGCACTGCCTGACCGTCCAGCATCTCCGTTGCAACGTCGGTCGGCGCGCCGTCGGCATTTTCGGCATTGCCGCCGTCGCTATCGCTTGCCGGTTCGGCGCCGTTGTCCGCTCGCGCCTCGGACGGCTGCTCGCCGTCGCCGGCGCCGCCCGGCAATTCATCGCGACGGCCACGGCGGCGGCGGCGGCGGCGGCGGCGGCGGCCATCCTCGCCGCCATCGTCCTTGGCGTCCGTGCCACGTTCGGCAGCAGTCGCGGCTTGCTCCTCGCCGTCCTCGGTGACTGCCTCGTCTTCGACCTCGGAGTCGCGCGGATCCTCATCGATCGGCGCCGGCAACGCGGTCGGAATCTCGATCGGCACATCGCTCTTGATGCGTTCCATGCGCAGCGCCGGCGGCACCAGCGTGCTGTCGGTTTGCAGGAACACCTTGAATCCATAGCGGGCTTCGATCAAACCGAGCTCGCCGCGCTTCTGATTGAGGATGTAAAGGGCAATATCGGAATGCACCGTCACGGTGATTTCGCTGGACCGGCGCCGGACGCCCTCTTCCTCGATGGCACGCAACACATGCATCGACGCCGACTCCACCGAGCGCACCATGCCGGTACCCTCGCAATGCGGACAGGGCAGGAAGCTGCTTTCCATCAGACTGGGGCGCAGCCTTTGGCGGGACAACTCCAGCAGACCAAACGGACTGATACGGCCCAGCTGGATACGGGCGCGGTCGAACCGCATCGCGTCTTTCAGGCGGCGTTCGACGGCGTGATTGTTGCGGGTTTCCTCCATGTCGATGAAATCGATGACGATCAGGCCGGCCAGATCGCGCAGACGCAATTGGCGGGCCACTTCGTCGGCGGCTTCGATATTGGTCTTGAGCGCGGTCTCTTCGATGTGGCGCTCCTTGGTCGAGCGGCCGGAATTGACGTCGATCGCCACCAGGGCCTCGGCCTGGTTTATCACCAGATAACCGCCCGATTTGAGCTGCACCACCGGACTGTGCATGGCGTCGAGTTGCGCTTCCACCTGGTATTTGTGGAACAGAGGCATCGCCGGGTCGCGGTAGAGCTGGACTTTGCGTGCATGGCTGGGGGTCAGCATGCGCATGAAATCCTTGGCGAGACGGTAGCCTTCCTCGCCCTCGACATGAATTTCGTCGATATCGCGCGAATAGACGTCGCGGATCGAGCGTTTGATCAGGTTGGCTTCCTCATAGACCAGCGCCGGGGCAGTCGATTTCAGCGTGAGGTCGCGTACAGAGTCCCACAATCGAAGAAGATATTCATAATCGCGCTTTATTTCCGGCTTGGTACGTTCGGATCCGGCGGTGCGGACGATCACCGCCATGCCGGGCGGAATATCGAGTTCATTGACGATCGATTTGAGTCGCTTGCGATCGACCACACTGGTGATCTTGCGCGACACGCCGCCGCCCCGTGCGGTGTTGGGCATCAGCACGCAATAACGCCCGGCCAGCGACAGATAAGTGGTCAGCGCCGCCCCTTTGTTGCCGCGTTCTTCCTTGACCACCTGAACCAGCAGAATCTGCCGGCGCTTGATCACTTCCTGGATCTTGTAGCTGCGCAGACTGCGGCGGCGCGGCCGGTCGCCGCTCTCGGCGCTATCCTCCGGGGCTTCAAGGTCGGCCGCCAAGGCTTCACCGCTTTCGAGCGCGCGCTCCTGCCGGCCTTCAGGGTCCAATGGAGCCTGCGACTCAGGGGTCTCGCCGGCCGGGTCGTCCTTGTCGGACGCTACCCCTTGTTCGCCGGGCAGGGCGCCGCCGGCACTTTCGATCACCATCGGCTCGGGCGCGACAGGGACGGTCTCGTCCTCGTCATCTTCGTCGAAATCTGCCGCCATCGCGCTTTGCCGGATGACGTCGTTCTGCTCGGCGATCAGCGCCTGACGATCGGCCACCGGAATCTGATAATAGTCGGGATGAATTTCGTTGAAGGCCAGGAAGCCGTGCCGGCTGCCGCCATAATCGATGAATGCCGCTTGCAGCGACGGTTCCACCCGGACGACTTTGGCGAGGTAGATATTGCCTTTTAGTTGCTTTTTTGTGGAAGTTTCGACGTCAAATTCTTCGAGCCGTGTTCCACTGACAACGACCACGCGGGTTTCCTCCGCATGGGTCGTGTCGATCAACATACGCTTTGCCATTAAAACCAAATCTCCATGACGCGGGCGCCTTGGGCGCCGTCGCGAATCGGTATGAACCAACGAAGCCGGCGCGCGTACCACGCGATGCTGAGGGTTTGCTGGCTTTGCCAGCAGAACCCGCGGTCTGATGACCCGCGGTCTCTTGATGCTGCGTCACGGAAGAGGAGTGGACGGAAGACATTTCGAGAAAAACCCTGGCGGGCTGCACGCCCGGCTGCGAAATCTGTGAACGATTGGGGCGATAAAGAGAATGCTGTCCGCACCTCCTGCCGCACGCTCGCCGCACCCTAAAGAGGAGCAGGACCAGGCGCGGCAGCCGCACCGCAGCCACCATAACCTTAGAAAAGCGCGGCGTGCAATGACCTTCTTCCGCCTGGGAATTCGAGTCCGCGCGGGGCCACACCTATGTTGTTAACAGCCAACCGTCTAAATTGCTGCAGCGGCGGCCTCACAGGTTGTATAACTGAAGCGGCGTCGATGCGCCGGCAAGGATCAAGGTGGCAGGTGTGATACGGGCGCTCTTTTTTATTCTGTTATTGACGACGGCCGCGGCACGGGCCGCCGAGCGGCCGCTGGTGACCGGCGTGCGCGCGGCCGAGCATGAGGGTTTGACCCGGGTGGTGCTCGATGTTTCGACCGAACTGAAATTTCAGGATGCGGGTGAACCCGATCCTCGGCATCTCGCCGTGGTGTTGCCGGATCTGGAATGGCGCGCCGATGGCGGCGGCACGCGTTTCCGGCCGGTGGGCGTGCTGCGCGGTGTCAGCTTCGCCATCCCGGATTCCGGCGGTGGCCGTCTGCAATTGGAAACCATTCGTCCGGCCGTGATCCGCAAGATGTTTCTGTTGCCGCCCGGCGGCGGCAATGGCTACCGCCTCGTCATCGACATCGAAGCCACCACCGGTAACGGTCGGGCGCCCTTGGCGGCAGGCGCCCTGCCACCACGGGCGCCGGCGCCGGTCCAGCCTACCCTTCAGCCGGCCGCCGCTGCGCCGGCGTCCTTGTCGCCGGCGCCTTTCGTGGATGACCGCAAGACCCGCCACTCCGGTCGACCGGTTGTCGTTATCGATCCCGGCCATGGGGGTGTCGATCCGGGCGCCATCAGCGTGACCGGCGCCTATGAGAAGAACATCGTGCTGACATTGGCGCGCGACCTCAAGGAAGAACTCGACAAGGGGGCGAAGGTCACCTGCATACTGACGCGCGATCGCGACATCTTCATTCCACTGCGTGACCGGGTGGCGATCGCACGCGCCGCCAACGCCGATCTGTTCATGTCGCTGCATGCCGACACCGTGGCCGATTCCGGCATTCATGGGCTGTCGGTCTACACGCTGTCGCAGACCGCCTCGGACGCCGAAGCCCAGGCTCTGGCCGACAAGGAGAACAAGGCTGACATCGTCGCCGGCCTTGATCTGTCGAACCAGTCGCCGCAAGTCACCAATATACTGATCGATCTGGTACAGCGCGAATCGATGAACATGTCGGCTGGTTTCGCGCACCGGTTGATCGCCGAAGTGGCCAAGGATACCCACCAATTGCTGCAGAACACCCATCGATTCGCAGGGTTCGCGGTACTCAAAGCGCCTGACGTGCCGTCGGTGCTGGTGGAAAGCGGCTATCTTTCCAATGAGCGCGACGAACTGTTGTTGCGCCGGCCGGAATACCGGGCCAAATTGGCACAGGCTTTGGCCCGGGCCATCGAGAGCTTCCTGGTCCGGCCAGCCAAGATACGACGCTCCTGATGCCGGCCACCGCCAAATTTTTGCTGCTTCTGTGCAGTACCCTGTTTCTGCTGGCGATCATCGCCGCCAGCGGTACGCTGGCGCTGTTCTGGCATTACGGCAAGGACTTGCCCGACTACCGTCAACTGGCCCATTACGAGCCGCCGGTGACAACCCGTGTCTATGCCGGCGACGGACGGCTGGTCGCCGAATATGCCGTGGAAAAGCGAAGCTTTGTTCCGATCAACGCCATGCCGCAACGCGTCATTCAGGCCTTCCTCGCCGCCGAGGACAAGAACTTTTTCCAGCATTCCGGGGTCGACCCGATGGGAATCCTGCGATCCGGGCTGATCGATGTGAAGAATATCCTGAGCGGCAGCGGCCGCCGGCCGATCGGCGCCTCGACCATTACCCAGCAGGTCGCCCGCATTTTTATGCTGACCAACGAAGTTTCGATGTCGCGCAAGATCAAGGAGGCTATTCTTGCCTTCCGCATCGAACAGGCCTTCACCAAGCAACATATTCTTGAACTCTATCTCAATGAAATATTTCTTGGCCGTTCTTATGGCGTTGCCGCCGCTGCGCTCGATTACTTCGACAAGAGTCTGGACGATCTGACCATTCCCGAGGCGGCGTTTCTGGCAGCCCTGCCCAAGGCGCCGGGCCGCAATCCGCAATCCTTTCACGACCGGCGCGACTATGTGATCGGCCGTATGGCGGAAGACGGCTATATTACCCCTGCCGAGGCAGAAGCGGCCAAAGCCGCGCCGATCAATATTCAGCCGCGGCAGGAAGAAGTCATGGTGCCAGGTGGCGACTATTTCGCCGAGGATATCCGCCGCGAACTGGCCGACCAATACGGCGAGGCCGCCCTCTACAAAGGTGGCTTGGCGGTGCGCTCGACCCTCGATCCGACTTTGCAGGAGATCGCCACCCGCACCTTGCGGGCCGGGCTGGTTGCTTATGACCGACGGCATGGCTGGCGGGGTCCGCTCGGCCAGATCGATGTCGCGCCGGGCTGGGCGAAACACATTCCGGCGCGATCCGACCTGGCACCGTGGAGCGTAGCCGCCGTGCTGGGAGTTTCCGAGCAGGGTGCCGAAATAGGATTTGCGGACGGACGCAAGGGCCATATTCCCCTCAGCGAACTGCGTTGGGCGCGGCCGTCCTTGTCCAAGCAGTTGCTCGGTCCCTCGGTTCGGCACCCGGCGGACGCGCTGAAAATTGGCGATCTGGTGGCGGTCGAAGCGGTTGCCAAGAGCGAAGACGGCCATGAGCGCTACCCGGCCGATAGCTACGGGCTGCGCCAGCCGCCCAAGATCGAAGGTGCGCTGGTGGCGATGGATCCGCATACCGGCCGCGTGCTGGCGATGCAGGGCGGATTTTCCTATGCCCGCAGCCAGTTCAACCGCGCGACACAGGCGCTGCGCCAGCCTGGTTCTTCGTTCAAGCCGTTCGTCTATATGGCGGCGCTCGATTCGGGCTATACGCCGTCTTCGCTGGTGCTTGACGGGCCGGTCGAATTCGATCAGGGGCCAGGTTTGCCGAAATGGCGACCGGGCAATTACCATGGCGGCTATCTGGGTCCCACCACACTCAGGGTCGGTGTCGAGAAATCCCGCAATCTGATGACCGTGCGGCTGGCTGCAGCAATCGGCATGACCAAGGTGGCAAGCTATGCCGAGCGATTCGGCGTGGTCGACAAACTGCCGCGCGAACTGGCGATGGCGCTTGGCGCCGGCGAGACCACGCCCTTGCGGCTGGCCGCGGCCTACGCCGAAATCGTCAATGGCGGCAAGAAGATCGTCCCTACCCTGATCGACCGCATTCAGGATCGCACCGGCAAGACCGTCTATCGCCATGACGATCGGCCGTGCGACGGCTGCGCCGCTACCTTCTATACCGATCAGGACATGCCGGAAATTCTCGACAACCGTGAACAGCTGGTCGATCCGATGACCGCCTATCAAATGGTGCATATCCTTGAGGGTGTCGTCGAGCGTGGAACCGCCCGCTATGCCTTGGCCGGCATCGGCCGGCCGATGGCCGGCAAGACCGGCACCAGCAACGACTCGAAAGACACCTGGTTCGCCGGCTTCTCACCCGATCTGGCGGTGGTGGTGTTTGTCGGTTTCGACGAACCGACCGACATGGGCGAGCACGAAACCGGCGCCACCGCCGCGGCGCCGGTCTTCAGGGACTTCATGATGGCGGCTTTGAAAGACAAGACGCCGGTGCCCTTTCGGGTCCCGCCGGGCATCCGTCTGGTACGGGTCAACGCCGCCACCGGCAGGCCGGCGCAGCCCGGTGACAGCAATCTGATCTATGAGGCGTTCAAACCCGATACCGTGCCGACCGGCGCCGAAATGGACGTGCTCGACAACGGCATGACCACCGATATCGAGGCTTCCGGCTTCGACGCCGCCGGCGCGCCGACCCTGCCCGCCGCCGACAGCGAGATCGGCGGACCGCTGGCGGCGGCGCCGCCACCGCCCGCCGCGAAGTCGCCGGCGCCGCAACCGGAAGCCGGCGGACTCTATTGATATCCAAGCTATTTCAAGAGGGTTGACAGCACCGGAGCGGGCCTACGAATATCCTTGCGGGATGGCGCGGGAGAGTCGGTTGATGCGGGGTAGTTTGGTCAGAATTGGTGTAGTTCTGTTGCTTCTGTCGGGCCTGTGCGCGGCTGCGCCGCGGATGGCGCAGGCGGCAGAGGACAAAATCCTCAATGTCTACAATTGGTCGGACTATATCGCCGCCGACACCTTGGGTAAATTCACCAAAGAGACCGGCATCAAGGTAAATTACGACGTCTATGACTCGAACGAAACACTGTTCGCCAAGTTGCAGGCCGGCCAGTCGGGCTATGACGTGGTGTTTCCCTCGGCTTCGCCGTTCCTGGCGCAAGGAGTCAGGAACAAGATCTTTCGGCCGATCGAGCGTGCCAGACTGCCGCACTGGAGCGGCCTCGATTCCGCCATCCTCAAGGCGCTCGACCTGGCGGACCCCGGCAATCAATATGGTGTGCCCTATCTGGTTGCCGCCACCGGCATCGGCTACAACATCGACAAGATCAAGGCGCTGATTGGCGGCAATGACCCGCCGGATTCCTGGTCCCTGCTGTTCGACCCAAAGCAGGTGGCCAAACTGAAGGATTGCGGTGTCAGTTTGCTCGACACTTCCACCGAGGTTTTTCCGGCCGCCTTGGTGGCGGCCGGGCACAAAGGCGACAGCGTCGCGAAAGACGATATCCAACGCGCCGTCGATACCGTGATGAAGGTTCGGCCATTTATCAAATATTTTCACTCGTCAAAATATATCAATGATTTAGCCAATGGCGACACCTGTGTCGCGCATGGCTATGTCGGCGATTTGGTACAGTCGCGCAATCGTGCCCGCGAAGCCGGCAAGGGCGTGCATTTGCGGGTCTATATCCCAAAAGAGGGGGCGGTGCTGAATGTCGACGTCGCCGCCATTCCGGCCGATGCACCCCATCCCATGAATGCCCATCTGTTCATCGATTTTCTGATGCGGCCCGAGATCATCGCCGATATCACCAACACGGTGGGCTACGCCAATGCGGTGCCGGCGGCGCGCGCCCTGGTGCGCAAGGATATTCTTGACGATCCCGCCATCTATCCGCCGCCGGCGATCGCCGCCACCGAGTTCGAATTGCCGGCGGCGACGCCCGAATTCGAACGCTTGCGCACGCGCGCCTGGACGAAAGTCAAGACCGGACTATGAACGGCGGAGCGGCGCCGCTGATCAAAATCGAGCGGGTCTGTAAACGATATGGCGATTTCCTCGCCGTCGACCGGGTCGATCTCGACATCGTCGCCGGCGAGTTTTTCGCCTTGCTCGGTGCTTCGGGGTGCGGCAAGACCACGCTTCTGCGGCTTCTCGGCGGCTTCGAGACGCCGAGCGAGGGGCGCATTCTGATCGACGGTGTCGACATGTCGCAAGTGCCGCCCTATGAGCGCCCCGTCAATATGATGTTTCAATCCTATGCCTTGTTTCCGCATATGACGGTCGAGCAGAATATCGCCTTCGGCCTGCGACAGGACCATCTGCCAAAGGCTGTGATATCCGCGCGCATCGACTCGATGCTGGAATTGGTGCAGATGACTTCCTACAAGAAGCGCAAGCCGTCCCAGCTATCGGGCGGCCAGCGGCAACGCGTCGCTTTGGCGCGGTGCCTCGCCAAGCAGCCAAAAGTGCTGCTGCTCGATGAACCGCTCGGCGCGCTCGACAAGAAATTGCGCGAACAGACTCAGTTGGAACTGGTCAATATCCAGCATCGCGTCGGCATCACCTTCGTCATGGTCACGCATGACCAGGAGGAGGCGATGACCATGGCCAACCGGGTCGGCGTCATGAAGGATGGCGCCATCCAACAGGTGGGCTCACCCTTCGAGGTTTACGAATCGCCCAACAGCCGTTTCGTCGGCGACTTCATCGGCAATGCCAATATGATCGCGGGCCAGGTGGTGGGCGGCACCGACGGCGAATGGCAGATAGAAAGTCCCGAATTGGGGGTGACGTTGAGCGCCCGACACGGGGCGTCGCTGTCGACCGGATTGCCGGTGACGGTGATGGTGAGGCCTGAGAAAATGACCATCGGCCGAGCGGTTGACGCGTCGGCGGTAAACCGCTTATCCGGTACCATCAGCGATATCGCCTATCTGGGCGATTTGTCGATCTATCACGTTTTGTTGGCGACCGGCACCAAACTGAAGATTTCGCAGGCCAATTTGCGGCACGGTCCGGCGCATCGGCTGCAGCATGACGACCGGGTGGCGATCACCTGGCAAGCCGCCGACGCGGTGGTGTTGCTGGCATGAAGCTGACCTTGCCGGCACGCCGTGCCTTGTCCCGCGGATTGGGACGCTTCCTGGTGGGGCTGCCGCCTTATGGCTGGCTGCTGTTGTTTTTCCTGCTGCCCTTCCTGATCGTCTTCAAGATAAGCCTGTCCGAACTGCAAGAAGCGATCCCGCCCTTTCAGCCGATCTTCGCCTGGACCGGCGAGGCGGTGCTGCAGCTGCGATTGAATTTCGGCAATTACGCCTATTTGTTCAGCGATGATCTCTATGCGCTCGCCTATCTCACCTCGTTGAAGGTGGCGGCGATCTCGACGCTGCTGACCCTGCTGATCGGCTATCCGATGGCCTATACCATCGCCAGGGCGCCGGTCCGCCTGCGGGGTGGCCTGCTGATGCTGGTGGTGCTGCCGTTCTGGACCAGTTTGCTGATCCGCGTCTATGCCTGGATGGGCATTCTCAAGAATGAGGGTCTGCTGAACGGGCTGCTGCTGAAGATTGGTCTCATCAGCGCGCCGCTGCAGATCATCGACACCAACCTCGCGGTCTATATCGGCATCGTCTATTCCTATCTGCCTTACATGGTGCTGCCGCTCTATGCCACGCTGGAGAAGATGGACCTGACGCTGCTCGAGGCGGCAGCCGATTTGGGTTGTCCTCCCTTCCGCGCCTTTCTCGCGGTCACCCTGCCGCTGTCGCTGCCCGGCATCGTCGCCGGCACCTTGCTGGTCTTCATCCCGGCGGTGGGCGAGTTCGTGATCCCCGATCTGCTGGGGGGGCCCGATACGCTGATGATCGGCCGGGTGATCTGGTCCGAGTTCTTCGACAATCGCGACTGGCCGGTGGCGTCTGCGGTGGCGGTGGCGATTCTG
>Ga0302320_10001637_pt1 | contig 53751 bp, 33 predicted proteins | sample Bog_T0_3_FD_202130 | JGI IMG/M metagenome (GOLD analysis project Ga0302320, IMG submission 202130) | Peat permafrost microbial communities from Stordalen Mire near Abisko, Sweden - Bog_T0_3 | ecosystem: Environmental > Terrestrial > Soil > Wetlands > Peat | place: Sweden: Abisko, Stordalen Mire...
TGATTTTAAGAGACTTAATAATCAAAAAAGCCGCCGTAGGGTGTTCGAGATTTTTCCGCTGGCCGACATCGCGGGAATTGGAGCGGGGGCGGCCATGGCCGCGCTGGCGGCGGATTCAACCAGGCCGCGTCAGCGTGGACTGAATCAATGCCAGCTTCGTGGCCCCCTGAGCCGGCGGGTTTTCGTCCAGGTGGATTCAGGAGTTCCGCTCCGCCCTCGTTTTTTCATTCACCCCGTCCCGCATCCAGTCCGCCTGCGGGCAGGAAATCCGGCCCTTTTCTTGATTTTGTTGGATATTTACCACTACTTGTGTGTAATACACATGGTATTACACAAAGTGCATTTACACGTATTTTGTATATTGCGGCGCGCTTTGAACAAAATTACGTTGTGCATGTCTTTATGATTACGCAAATGCGCAAAAACAAAAATTACCGCCGCGCCGACGGCGTCAAAAATCGGTGCGGGCAATCCTTTGAGCCGCCCCACCCAGCAATGATCGCGGTGAAAATGAAACAACGCCAGTCAGCCAATCCCCGATCCGCCAAGACAACGCTGCTGGAGGATGGCGTCGCCGCCACGCTGGGCGTTCCGCGCAACACACTCGCGAATCAGCTGCCGGAAATGCGCAACCAGCAATGCCTTAAAACCACCGGCGAAGGCTACATTGTCCGGCAGTATATCACCTTGGAAGGCCAGGCCTTTCTCCAGCAAACACCACCAGCGGGAAATTAATTCCCGCAAAGCAGTTCGACGTTTTATCCAGTTTTAAACATGACTATGACAATGAAAGAATTGAACAGTGCGGAGTGGCAGCACATGCGCATTTTGCGGAATCTCATATGGCGGCGGGAACCCTTTACCTACGGCGAAGCCTACCTGGATTTGCTCCTGAAGGCTGTGAAGGCGTCCCAGACGGTGCGGGTGCGGGAGGAGGCAGTGACGCTGGAGCGGGGCCAGATGCTATGGCTGGAGGCGAGGCTGGCGGAAGAGTGGCAGCGGAATCGTCAGTGGGTGGACCGCTTGCGGCACTGGCTAGCGGAGGAGGGAATGATCACGGTGGATTCCAACCACCAGCGAACGGTGATTACGCTGGTCAATTACGACGCCCACCAACCGTTCAAAGGTGCCACCGGCATGGGAACCCAGGTTGCCCAGGATGGGAAAGGCGCGTCCCGCTTGCCGGAAATTCCGGCGGATGCGGTGTTGGCGAAATTTTTTGCGGAGTTTCGTGACGAGGCACACGGGCTGGAAGGAATCCCGGAGGTGTGGTGGCGGAGTTGGGTGGCCAGTCGTCTGAACGCCCGAAAGTGGCCGGCGGATTGGCAGCGCTCGGCGACAATGGCGTTCCTGGCCGAGGTTTTGGCCGGACATCCCAAGGCACTGGCGCGAACGGGGAGCTGGCCTGAAAAAAAGTGCAGGCTTGCGGGCTGCCCGCCAGTCAGCCATCACGCCGGTTGGGAATCACCAGGTGCTGATGGAATCCGGGAAAATGACATGCGGCTAATCGCAGGGGAGCGCAAGCCGTCGCTGGCTTCCAACCCCACGGAGCACTTGGCGGAGTATCGCGCGTGGCCGCACCTTGTCTGGAAGGCGGAGCCGGAGCCGGGGATTGCGCTGCCCTTTGACTTTCCGCTGCAGTTGCGGCGGGGGGAGATGACGTTGTGGACGGGGGTGACGGGGAGCGGGAAGTCCACTTTGCTGGACTTCGTGACGGTGGCGGCCTTGGCCCAGGGGGAGCGGTCGTTGGTGGCTTGCTTTGAAATGCCCAGGGAGGATTCGCATGACAAGATGTGCTGCCAGGCTTTCGGCGGGCGGTACTTTGACCAGCACCGGTTAAGCCAGTGCGCGACGGAATCGGAACGCACGGCGTACCTGGCAGCGGCACGGGAGCAGACCCTGACGGCGCACCGCTGGTTGGCGCGGGGATTGTGGTATTACATGAATATGGGCAGCGGGCATTGGCGACAACTCATGGAGGACATGCGCCAGGCGCGCGAGCAGCACGGGGTCACGTTTTTCGTGGTGGACAATTTTATGCGGCTGGGGATTGCCAGAAATGATTACGCGCAGCAGGCCGAATGCGCGAGGGCATTTGCGATACTGGCGATGGAACTGGACGCCCATGTCGTGGTGGTGCTTCACCGGAACAAGGCGGGCCACACCATCGGGTCGCAACTGATTGAGGTACTCGCGCATAACGTGGTGGAAATCCAGCGCGATGCTTTGAAGGGCCGGCAGATGTGGGAGTTGTGCGAGGATCGGCGGGTGGCGGAGCGGATCGGCAATTTTAGCGCACCGGAATTTCTGGCGAAAAAGGCGGCGCTGGACTTAAAACCGGATGCGAAATTCATCCTGCACAAGCAGCGCATCGGGATGGAGTATGCCTGCAAACATCTGTGGTTTGATGCCCCAAGCCAGCAGTATTTGCAGTGTCCGCCCGGGCACAAAAACCATGCGCCAATCCGGTTTGTGGCCAACGCGCAATCCATCCCCCCCGGCGGGACTTCAACCCCCTTTCGAAATCAGCCATAATCCATAGCCCTCATCATTTTTGCCATATATGAAAACGAACAAATCCAACCAAACATTGAAAACTGAATACGTGATTGAGAACTCTCCCACGTATCAAAAACGCAACCAGCATTTCCGGGGCTGCACGCGGGACAATCGTCCCTACGTGTATATATCACCCGGCCGAAAATCGGCCTGGGTGGAGCTCGACATGATTACGACCAACCGTAATTTGGACGCCGCCACCATCAACCGAATCTGGAAGGCGATGGTTGCACTGTTGGGTCAGGAATCCGGCATCGGATGCAGTTCGCTGATCTGCCGGGCCACGAAGGTCCCGAACGATCTGGCCGAAACATTGGCGGCACGCATCTATAAAATTGCGTATGACGCCATGCCCATGCTCAAGCCGATTGGGGGCAATTGCTAGCCAGGGTTGGCAGACGGTTTTGCCATCTATGACTCAACCGAAGGAGCTTCTGGACGCCTGGCTTTGGGCGGTTTTGGCGGTTTTATCGCAGAACCGGCAAGTGGATTCACCACCTTGGCGAGTTGTTCAACGGTGTGAGCGTTGCTGTTTGGGGGTGAATTAACCCCTTTATTCGCGGCCATGGCGTGGCGCAGGGCGGCAAACAAGGGGTCTTTCCCAGCCTGCTCCAGCATGAGTTGGTAGGCTTCCGGCGAGGTTGAGGCCCGGAGAATCAAGGCTTCCACCGCCTCGCCGTCGCTTTCCCATCCGCCCGTGTCCCGTTCCAGGGAAACCAAGGTTCGGGCCAGCGGGGAAATCCGGCAGCTTAATTGAATTTTAACCTGCTGCTTTCTTGGTTTGTTCATAATGACAAAAACTGTATTACATACCGTATTACACCGGCAAGGCGAATATTGTTTTAAGAATTTTTAAACAGGAGCGCAACAGGTGTGTCATAAGAATACTGACATGAACTCCACGCGTATGCGCATCGAAACAACCGCAAAAATGGGCAAATCTATCTTTTGAACATGAAACCAGGCAAAGAAAACACATTGTATCCGAAATTGGGCGGCACACTTGACCAAGCCTGTCAAAGGTTCGCCCAAGGATTGGGAGCTCATGGGGCGGTGATCATTTTATATCGCGGCATGAACGAGCTGGCGGAGATCGCCATGACCTTTGCGCCCGAGCTGAAAATGGATGCGTCTGTGTTTGAGCGGTTCACCGATGGTATTTTGAACGACACCTACAGCGCCAGCATAACGACACCCAACCGCGCCTGTCTCATGCTCGCAGAAGCAACGCATGCCGAATGTGTGATGTTTGTGGTCATTGACCGGGAAGGCGCGGCACGCCTTGCGGTAAGCCATCCCCAGCCAAAGGACTTTGTGGCGGCGTTTACTTTGGGAATCTCCAAAGAAATAAGGGCGATGAATTGACCATTCCCTGGATCGTTCAACGCCGTTGGTTGTTTTCTGGATTTGTCCCAGTTCGCGCCGTTTGGCCGCCCCGGAACCGACCGGATGAGGCATTGCGCCGTGTCGGGCCATGACCCGCATGGAGCGGGATAAAACCCTAAATCTTGGCGGTTAAACGTTAGACGGCAGCGAGATTATCGAACATTTATATTATGATTAAGGTGCTATATATCAAAGGGGTTTACGGCCCCATTATTCGTTGCGACGTTTGTGGCGAGCGTATTACCAACGCAGGCTTGGCTGCTGTTCTTCGCAAGACAGCGATGTTGGCGGAAGGCCAGGAGTCGGAGGTTTTCCACGTTCACAAAGGTCGGTGCCATGACACGATGGAGGGGCGGTTGGGTGGCGCGCCCGGTTGGGATGAGATGACCAATCACTTTTTGAATTTGCTCCTAAATGCTGGCTCATCGCCGGCGAAGCTACGCGAGATTCAAAAGATACATGACGAGGTTGGTGAGCTCTGACGATGTGGCTGCCTAACATCCAAAGGATGGAATTGACCGGAGCGCAGCGGAGCGTCAATTCCATCCGGGGTTGAACCAGCCCGTCGAAGTTGCTGAAGTGGTCTCCTGCCTTTTGCTTTTTCCCCCGGTTGCCTTGTTTCGGCGTTGCTCCAGGGCGCGGCAACACCCCGCCGCCAGCGCGAGGCCCACGCACTTTTTCATCCGTCTATGCTTTCACCCGCCACCGCCTTGCCGTAGGCGCGCGCGGCAGTGGGCCCAGCAGAAACATCGGCTTGCCGCAGGCTGGCCAACAACGCGCCATACCAGGGTTGCATGACGGCGCAAATGGGCTCGAGCAGTTGCTCGGGCACCGTGAAAGTGACCAGGAAATATGGCACCGGCAGCAGCCGGGCGCGTTGTTGCGCCGTGCAGGCGCGGATGTTTGGTCTTGGGCTCGCGCAGATCGCGGAGCTCAATGCGGACGGCCTCGCTGACGATGTCGGGCACCGTTGCCCGATCAACGACCCAACGGTACGCCGGTTGACAGCACCTCGTACAAGCCTCTCCACCACCGGCTGTCTTGCCTCGTTCCCCAAAATAGATGAATCAGCCGTGGTCATTAGGGCATTACGCCCCGCCGTCGTTTTTCCAGTTTGCCTTTGTACCTGTTTGGCATACCATTTTGTTGTATTCACGCGAGAACTTTATGCACTGGATAGCCCCATCGGGAAAAAATACGAATAATGCGGCTCTGGAAAAGCAACTCGGGATGCCACCGGACATTTGCGCGCCAATTCCGAACTCAAGTCACAGCAACACTCCGCACCCGTCCTTGATTTCATCTTCCTGCGGTTTTCCGAAGTCCGTTTCACCCAGCGCGTATTTGAAAGGTCCGTCAGCAGTTCCCGCCTTGGCTCGCGCGTGGCCAAACCCGCCGCCTACGCCGAGGGTATCATTTGTCTGCCCGCCGAGGATACGGCTGCAAAAAAGGCGATTTCTGCCAGAAAAAATTTAAGAGGTTGGACAGCCTATGTCCAAGGTAATGTGATATAAATTTAACGTGCAACAAATGGAATGCCACAACATCAGCAAATTAATGGACCTGCTCCACCTCAGTTTTAGTGAGCGAGCGCCGAGGCGGTGTTGTTGAGGTTCCGGGTTAGTCTTAAATCGAACATATGACTAAAGCAAAACCCATCCCCACTCGACGAAAAGTCTTCATCTTTTCGGATTGGCATCTCGGTGGAGATCCGGATGACCTCACGCAAGGGCGTGTTGGAGCGCAAATTTGCCGCTCGGCCGATCAAATCACTGGCTTCATTGACTGGGTGGGCGCCGAGGCGTCGACGTTCTCCGGCACCACAGAAATCGTGATCAATGGCGACATGGTCGATTTCCTTGCTCCCGATTCGGTCGAGCCGGCAACCGAGTGGATCGCCGACCAATCTGCGGCGATCCGCCGGCTTGACCGCATTGTCCAAGGTTCCAGTAGAACGACTGGACGGGGACCTTTCGAAGCGATCCAGGATTTCTTATGCAGACCGTCGACTGAGCTGACAATCTCCTTGGGGAATCATGATGTGGAGCTTTCGCTTCCTTTGGTTCGCCAAAGGCTCGCTCGATTGTTTGGCAACAATCCGCGCTTCCGGATGTGTTGCGACGGAGAAGCGATCGTGCGGGGACGGCTTTTGATCGAGCACGGCAACCGCTATGATGCTTGGAATGCCCTCAATTACAATGGACTCCGAGAAGAGTGCTCGCATCTCACCCGCGGTTTCGAAGTAAGCGAAAGCGACCGGGAATCCCGCTTTTTCAAGCCGCCGGCCGGCACCCTGATGGTGATCTATGGGATCAATACGGTCCTGGCCGAGGTTCCGTTCATCAATCTTCTCAAGCCGGAAACTGAAGCAGCCTTGCCACTGCTGATAGCCATCGAGCCGAATCTGGGTGGTGTGCTGAACAACCTTCTAAGCTTGGCCCCCGTAATTCCACGACGCTATGGAGCTCGGCTACAGGAGGCTGCCGTCCCCGCCAACCGTGATAATCTTTCCGCCGCTCCGGGGGGAGCAATAGATAGTCTGGAAAAAGCACTACGCCCCTTGTTGGGGCAGGAGACCGATTTATTCCTCGCACCGGCCGAGCATCCACTTGCAGCGCCAGGAGGCGCAATGGAACCGCTAGCCTGGATCAAAGCTCGGAGCGCGCAAATCGCCGCAACTATACGAGGTCGACTAGATTTTGTTGGATGGCTCCAAGACGCGCGCGAAGAAGCGCGGTGGCGACTCTTGGAAAGTGCCTTCAAGCGGGTGCTAGCCGACCACTCAGCGCAGTTGAATAAGGAGGCATCCAACTATTTGAACGCTGCCACGGCAATGCTGAAGACCGGCAAGTTCGACGTAATAGTCTTTGGCCATACTCACCTACAAAAACACGTCCAAGTGCCGCGCGATGTGGCCGCAGGTTGCTACATCAACACTGGAACGTGGGCTGATACGATGAAATTACCACCCGCCGTGGCGAAGGGGGGGGCAGACGCTCGCCAAGCATTGATAGCATTCTTCACGGATATCGCCGCGAAAAATATCACACCCTACCTATTCAGGAGCTTGGGCTACGCAGAAGTCGAATTGGAAAACGAACGCATCGTGGCTTACGCCCTACAGGCCTTTACCAAAACGAATCCGCGCGGTGCCCCGCAGACCCCTTACGCATGAGCGTTGCCAAGACAATTTTCCAAGGAAACCGATTCGGTACCGCATGGCTGATCCATGAACGGCACGTTGTGACGGCGGCGCACTGTGTCGGTGCGGTGGGCTCAGCGGTTGATATCCAGTTTTGGAATCCTGCGACCAATAGTTTCGATCCCGTTAACGCCGGGGAAGTCGTGCGACTAAATGTTCCGTTGGACGCGGCGCTCATTCGCCTAGTTGTTGCCCGACCCGATATTCCGTGCTTGCCCGTTACGAGAAAGGGTGCACCTAACAGCCAGCCCAACTGGTCCGGCATGGGATTTCCAGCCGCAGGTGCAGCATTGGTTGGGGTTTTCGGCTTGCAAGGTAGCGTCGCACTTATGCGCACGGCTATTGTCCGCAAAGTCGCCAACGTCGCCGCAATCCAACTTACCTGCGTGCAAGGCCTGAACCAGTTTCCGGCGCAACAATTGGTCGACGCGGACGGGATACAGATACATATCCTGGCCGGAATCTCCGGCTCCGCAGTAGTCATCGGTGAGCGTTCCAATCGCGTGGTCGGCTTGGTGCGATGCTCGTTTGCAGCTCTAGGCGCCGGGACGATTTACGCCACATCCTTGGAGGACGTTTGGGCTGAATTCGCACCGGAATTGCCCGGGGTGACGCTGCACGACTGGCAACGCATTGCGGGGAGCGTCCGCTTGGCCGCTGCCGGCGTTGTTTCCAATCTGGACCGGGAGTTGGTCAACGCTACGTGGAAAGAGGACGTCGTGAAGGATATCACCGTGGATATTCCGTGGGCGGAGGCCAGGACGTTGGTTCCGGCGATTTTGCGCTTAGCCTTGCATCAGCCGGGCCTACTGCGTTTGCACGTGCGCAACGCAGCGGCCTGGAATGAACGATTCCGGTGCTTTGCCGACACGTGGATTGCCTTGGAAACTTTCAACCCACAGGAACGCAACGCTCCGGCGGTTGAACTGGCGCAGGCGAATCACGATGCCGGCACCGACTATGCTTCCGTCAGCGCTGTGGCCGAGGCTATACAGGCCATGTGTGATTCCTATGTCCTTGATCTGCTTGACGAACGGCTGGGGGTAATGTTCGCCGCGCAGAGACCCGAAGACTACACTGGGTATCATATTGCCTCCGATATCCTTCAGCAAATGACGGTCAACTGGACAGCCTGGCGAGATCAGCTCCGAGCAGATCGGATCCTTTTGCATCATTTCTTGGCGCTTATCCTCACCCATCACGGCACCCACGATTGCGGTTTAGAATCTTCACCGGGAGCCGGTCCGCTGACATTCCGCGAATGCCTCTTCCCGGCGGTGGTATTCAGCCTCGCAGTCGCCCCATTTCTGCCGGCGGCGATTGCGCCAAAGCGACCGCAACCGGGCAATCTAGGGCACGAGGCGGTGAACGGCCATGCTTGCGGAATACAAGCGATCAAACGGCGTCCGCTTGATTCTGAATTGCGCGGTCATCAATGGCCGACCCAGATGGTGCTTCTCCAATGGCTCCGAGATTTGCCGGCCGTGTGGCAGGCCGCAACAGACACACTTGTGAGTGGCGGACGCTCGCGACCAACCTTAAGTCGGCCTGCGCCTTCGGCTCTGATCATCACCAGGGATGAAGAAATCCGCACGGCCATCGCCACTTCGGTGGCTGCCATCCGGCAGGTTTTACAGGCCCGGTCTAGTGCCCAAACCCAACGTCAGCAAGACTACGCCGACAGCGCGTCCCTCCCACCATGAAACTGTGCGAAATCCTCTATCGACATCTCCAAGAAGAAGCTCAAAGGCTCGGTTGGTCAAACCGCTTGCTCAAGCTGCCGAGCGTTGAATCCCCGGGAAAGCCGGAGCGTGAGGAAGCGCTCGGGCTTGTCGCCGGTCTCTACCCAATTATCTTGGTCCAACTCGGGAATGAACTGGACGCGGCGAGAGCAAATTGGGCCGAAGCCCAACGGCTGGCGGCGAACGCCCGAACCTCGGTTGTAGCAGATAGCGGCGAGGACCTCGTTTTGATCCTCGTCGGCCCCGCGGATAGCAAGGACAATGCGGATTGGCAGGCCTTGGCCATGGAGATTGAGCGCAACGATTTGGTCTGCCGCAAGCTGGTCTGGCTTCCGCCGAAAAAGGCGACCGACAATACCGGCTCATTGCAGGAATTTGTGCGCAGGACTTTTCTTTCCAAACCGTGGCTTGGGGCGGACAGCATACCGCAGACTGCTTTGGACACTCTTTCGGAAAAGAATATTGCGCTCAAGGGCTGGGAGGAAATCTTGGATCGCCAGCCGCTCAACCGGGCTGACGTCGATTATGACGACCTCGTGGAAAAACTCATCAACGCGCAACAGCCATGAACCCCATTTATCTTTCGCGGGTGAGTATTTCCAACTTCCGCACCTATGGCGAGGATTTCTCCCTCGACCTCCCAGAGGAGCCAGGATTGACCGTGATTTGCGGTATGAACGGCCTCGGCAAGACCGCATTCTTTGATGCCATTGAATGGGCGCTCTTGGGCGAAATTCAACGCCTGTCCAGTGATCGTCTGCGAAAGCCAGAAGGCAATCCGCTGACCCGCGAAGGTGCCATCGCGGGCTCTCATCGTGTCGAGTTGTCATGGGGCAGTGACCACAAGGTGGTCCGGGGGGGACAAGTGACACCAACCCCGGAGCAACTGACCGACCTACTCAAGGATCCGGACTGGGGTCCCCAGATTCACGATCTCGCGGTTTATCTCCGCCTAACCCATTTTCTGCCGCAGGCAGCCAGGGAGCGATTCTTGGAGCGCGATGGCAAGTCGCAATGGAGCCTGCTCCAAGGCCCGGCCGGCGTAGAGCGTTTGGAGAGGCTGAGGAAGATGCTCGACGACGGCAAGGCCCGGAATGCATTCGATCGCCGTATTGCCGACTTGGAAAAATCGAAGGCGGAAGCGACCCAGCGGATCGAGGATTGGATAAAGCTGTTGGCAGAGCAGGAGCGCTGGACGAATATGGCTACGGCCGCAGCGGCGATTTCACCCGATGATCTGCAGGAGATCCTGCAGGAGTTGGAACTTGTCGTCCCCGCAAATCTTACGAAGGCCACTCCGAAGGAGCCAGTGCAAAGATTGGCAGCATTGCGAACGGCCGCAGAAGCTTTCACTGCGTCGTTGCGCAATCGCCAGCGTGAATTAAGTCAGCTCGAAGCGAGCGTGCGCCGCTACGCGGAGTTGACCCAACGAATCCGGATGATTCAAGAAACGCACACGAATGAGCAAACAAACAACGAGGAAATCAGCCGACTTCAAGAGGAAGCAAAGGGAAAAGTCGCGAACGTGCGCATAGCTATTGCCAATCTTGAGGCCAAGACAGCGGACGCCAATCAACTCTCGGTTTCGGCTCTGATGGTGCTAGAAACGGAATCACGGCGGATCACGACAACTAAACTGCGTGTCGGCTTGGAGGAAAAAATAGCAACATGGACCAAGCATCTGGCGGAATTGGACCAGCGTCGGAGCGCGCATCGCAAACAGATTGATGATTACAACGCTGCGGTGAAAGGGATGGAAATGGTCCACCAGAACTTGCGAGCACTAACGGAGACGGAACAGGCACTGGCCACTTTGACGCAGGTGGTCCGAGACTACGAGGCTCAAGGAAAGGAAGAAACGCTATTGACCGAGCGCAAGAAATCAGTGTCGGCTAGAAAGACCTCACTCGAACAGACGACTGCGGGGCTGAATGCGAAAATGAAGGGCGTGACGGACCGCCTTGCGGCAGAACAGCGCTCGGTGGACCATGCCGCCCGAGCGCTGGGTGAAGTAATCCAACATCTCGACGCAGAAGACACTGTCTGCCCGGTGTGCGCAGAGGTTCACCCGCCGGGAGAGCTTTTGCGCAAAGCGCAAGGAAGTATCGAACGCTACAGCGGGCGGACCGCCGCGTTTATTGAAGAATTGAGAAAACTGCAGCGTGAGGCTGAGCAAGCGAATGAGAACCTAGATCAGTACAACCGCGAGTTGGCCGAAGTGGAAGCCTCGCTTGGCGCGCGAGCCAAGCAGCGAATGGAGATTGAAAAGCAAAAAAGTGAACTGTTGCAACGGCCCGGGATTACGGGTGCCAGCCTTGAATCGCTCCCGGTTGTCCTAAAGGAACGCGGAAAGACACTCCTCCAGCAGGAGCAGGACTTTAGCGCCAAAGTCATTGCGTTGCGGGTGTCCGACGAACTGGCTCTGACGGCACAGCAGTATGAGGTCACAGAGAAAAACCTCCATGGTGATCTCCAGGCCGCTAGAGCGGAACTCTCCAAAACCGAAAGCGTCCTGCAGGAATGCCAGGCGAAACTTGCGACCGCTGCCGAAACCATCAAGTCCGGCGGCGGGCTTAACGCCCTGTCGGATTATCGTAGCGAGCGCCAGCGCGAGGTGGCCAAACTTGAAAGCGACATTAGAGATTTGCGAAGCCAGATTGAGGAGCATGAGAAAAAGCTTCGATCCATCACGGTAACCGTCGCAGAACGGGTAGCAAAACGCGAAGCCGATGAAAAACTGCTGTCGGAACTGAAAGCGGAGTCAGCCCGGCTCGTTTCGAGTTGGCATAAACTCACCCTACAAGGCGAACCTAACGAGTCAGCGGTGCAAGACGCCCGGCTGGGGGCAGAGAAGCGGGTGATCGAAAACGAAAAAATCCTGGAACGAATCGCCAAAACTGTGATTGGAGTAGAGTCATGGGCCCGGCAAACACAACTGGCGATGCTAGACCACGCGGTGGCCGACTCAATTAAGAACCTAGGCACGAATTCTAAGGAAGACTACGCTTCCATCCTGCAGCAACAGTTGAAAGTTCAGGAGGCGGCGCTGAGGCGTGCCCGCGCAGCCCAAAGCCGTGCGGAAGAAGTTGCTAGGAAGCTAACGGAACTGACTGGCAGGTTCAGCGCATCCGCGCTGGTGCCACTGAGTGCGAGGATTTCGGCCTTTAATCGTCTAATCTCACCGTTCCCCTACGAATTCAAACTGAGCCCCAATGTGACCGCTACGCGAACCCGCACCCAGGCCTGGGTGACCATGCCAAGCGTCCGCTCTAATCGCACACTGGAGCGCGAACCGGAATGGTGGCTCAGCGAAGGGCAAATGTCCGCCATGGGATTGAGCGTCCTAATGGGGGCGAGTACTGTTTATCGTTGGTCGAGGTGGCGGGCGCTGCTTTTGGATGATCCGCTTCAAAACACAGACTTGATCCATGCGGCGGCGTTTGGAGATGTAATCCGTAGCTTGATGCGTGATGATGCTTACCAAGTTATCCTTTCGACCCACAATCATGATGAGGCAGACTTCCTTATTCGGAAATGTCGTCGCGCCAATCTTCCAGTCCGCAAGGTGGAGTTATTAAGCCTTGGACCCTCCGGGCTCCGATACAGCTATCGAGATTGTTGACTACGCTGGCTATTCTATTCGTATAGGCGGCAATGGTCTGTGGCTCGCGCGGAATGGAAAGGCGGGGGACTTCCGTCCCGGAAGCGTAAACAACGGCCAGGAATGAAACTGATTTGTCGTGGCACAACCAAGCAGCCCGCCGATCGAAAACAGCGCGAGGACGGGGAAAAGTTTTGGGTTCATAAATTAATCCTGCACCACGCTGGTTCCCAGCCGGCCGGATTTTTCCAAGAGGATGGTGTGGTCGATTTTGCCATCGAAAGCATCGTCATGGGAAACCAAGAGCAGTTGGTCAAGTCCGGCGGCGGCTTGGGCTTGAAGAATGGCATCCGCGAGTTTGTGGCGGCTGTCGGCATCCACACCATAGGTGGGTTCGTCGAAAATGCACAACCGCAACCCGCTGAATTCGTCGATCATGGCCAGCGTCATGGCCAGCGCCAGCTTGGTTTGTTCACCGCCTGACAACATGGCAAATCGCCGTTCCCCTGGGGCAACTCGCAGGCTGTAGCGTTCGGCGTCCCAAACCAGTTCGATGGGCTCCGAATTCATCTGATTGAAAATGCTTTGCGCTCTCGCGGCAATTCGGTTGCAGAGATGTTGGGCGACGGATGGGGCTGTATCGCGCAAGGTTTTACGGGCGAGTTCCGTGATGGCTTTCGCCGCTTCGCACCGACCGATTTCAGCCGACACACGATCACGTTCCAGACAAGCGCTGCCCCATTCTTTGAACCGTTTTCCCTCCTTTTCCAGGCTTTTCTGCTCGGACTCCAAGCTGGTCTGCAACGTCGTAGCGCGATCACGCTTGTTTTGGTGGTCTGCAATCGCAACTTTCAGTTGCTCTGGATCAAAATCCTGCTCGGCTTTCTGAACTGCGGCGGTGGCTGCCAAAAGTGCTTGTTGGGCGGCAGACTCATCGTCCACCAGTTGCGTCAGCCGGGTTTGGCGCGCCACCAATTCGTCGGCAACCCTTCTGGCACCAAGGTGGCGTTCATGGCCCAGACGATTGGCATCGCGTTTCAGTTGCTCGCGTTTGATATCGTTGTCCAGGTTGATAAAGGCTTTCAACTCGTCATCCAGCTTGCCAACTTGATCGGCCAATCCCGTCACCACCCCATCCTGTTGCTTGGCTTCGGCTTCTTTGACCGTGGCCTTTTGGGTCAATTTCCCAATCTCCACCTTGAGCCGGGACTGTTCTTCGGCGTATTGACCAAGGCTGGTTTCTTGGGCCTTGCGCGTCTTCGCCTCCTCATTGAACGCCTTGAGGCGAGCCTTGATGATCGCGTTGGTTTTCTCCCACCAAGCTTTGGCGTCGTTGACGAAACTTGCCAGTTGCTGTTGGAGGTCAACGACCTTGAGCGGGTCGCTTAGCTCCAAGGTAGTTATATTGGCAACCGGAATGATGGACAATTGAGGTTCCCAAGCGAACAGCCATGCATGGGACGACACGGCTTGGGCTGAATTCAAGTTCTTTAAACCATCCAGGTAGCCGCCAAGGGCTTCGGCCAATTCGGTTTCCATTCCGGAAAATTTCCCGTGGGCCGTTCTGAGCTCTTTGAGCACGCGTTCGGCTGCTTCATGGGCCAGCTTGCCCTGCTTGACTTCCTGCTTGAGCCCAGGAATGGCCGAGGTTTGTTGGTCAAAGTCTGCCTGCACTTTAGACGGGTCAAACTGCTGGCACTTTTCTTTTAGGAACGGACAAACGCCACCAGCAATTTCTTTAAGTTGCGCTTTGAGCGTCACATGCTGCTGTTCGGCTTTTGTAAGTTTGGCCTCAGCGTCCTTCAAGACTCCGGCGGCAGAGGATGCCGTTTTCTCTGCCGTCAGCAATTTCGCCCCGTCCCATCCGGAAATCTCCCGGAATAGGCGTGCCACCGTGGCCGCGCCGCGATTCTGCGACTTGATCAAGGCATCAAACCCATCAATCCATCGGCCAATAGTATCACGGTGGTCCTCCGCCTCCCCCACCTGTCTGGCGGATATCGCAAAACTGTCCAATGACGTTTCAAAGGCGTTTTTCAGCGGGGTAATTTTGCCAGCAATGATGCCGTACTCCTTTTCCTTCCCTCCAACTTGGAGGGTGAACTCTTTGGCCTGTTCCCGCGCGGCAACCGACTTGCCCTGATGATCAACCCGGTCCTTTTCAGCCTGGTCACGTTCCCGCTTGATGGCATCCCGCTTCTCTCGCGAGAGTTCCAGTCGAGCAAGTGCCTGAATTGCCTCGGTATGCGCCTTGTGTGCGGTTTCGTTATCCGCCAACACCTGGACCGCGTCCTTGGCTTCGCTGACTTGCTTTTCACCAACTTCGCGCAGGGTCTGGGCGTGACCTGCCTTTTGGCATGCCGAATTCAGGACGTTTCGAGAAGTCTCGACCGCCTTACCCAAGATTTCCAACCGCTCTTTTAATCTCAGTGCCGCATCCCGCTCCGTGGCGGCCGCCGCAAGCGCGGTTGTTGTGGCGGCAAATCGTTGCTGCGCCCCAGCCAGTATCTCAGGACTGTTCGCGCGTTCGTGGATGCGCTCGTTGATGGTGGCCAGCTTCACCAGATGCTCGCGACGCTGGAATTCAAACGTGTCGACGGCACCTTTGAGCCGATCAAAACAATCGCGAAACACCTCCACGTCCAGCAGCGGCTCGAAATAGCGTCTGGCTTCGCCCGGTTTGGAGTCGAAGGGCCAAGTCAATCGGCCCTGCTTGACCCCGACCAGCTTGCAGAAAACTTCAGACAGATGTCCTGGGTCGGGGAACTTCAACAACCGGCAAAGGAATGCGGCCACTTCCTGGTCGCCTTCGGCGCAAATGCTTTGGTCGCAGAGTTGAATCACCTTGGATCGCCGTTTGGTCTGCTTTCCAACGGCACGTTCAATGCGGTACGATTCACCCTCGCAACTGAACGTCACGTCAATCTCCCCCTCCTTGGCTCCGTAACTGAGAAAATAGGTTTCGGTTTGAAAATTCTCCTCGAACTGGGGCGGGGTCAGGAATAGGGCATACCCGATGCACTCGATCAGGGTCGTTTTGCCATGACCGTTCCGGCCCGCCACACGATTGGCACCCGGCTCGAAGGCGATGGTAATGCCGGATTCATCCACCCCATGACCATAGCACTTGATACTTTTTAGGCGAATGGACTGGATGATCATGGGACCTCCTCCTTGGCTACAGGCGATTCCCCGGAAATGGGCGGCGGCACAACCAGCGCGGCTGCCGCGCTGGCCACGCAAACCTTTTCGATGAGCGGCGATGTCCCGATCCGGGCAGCGATCGTCTCACCCGTTTGCCCGTCCCGCACCAGTTCCTTCATTTCATAGAACAAGTCGGCGAAGGCCAGGCGTTCGTCCAGCAATCCCCAGAGCGGATCCTCATCCACCAATTTCAAGATTGCCCGACGCTCCAGTTCATCCCGTGGTAGCAAATCAGCGCCAGCCAATCCTCCCGCTACGGCAGTGCCAATGTTCAGCCGCGTGGTGTCCAGCGATACCGCAAAGGCCCCGGCTTGTTCGGCGATTTCCAGCGCTGCCTTGGTCAAATCCAGGGCAATCCGGTTGAGATTCAAACTGCCCGCAAGCATGAGCTCGATCACGGCGGACTGGTCTGGATTCCCGGCCTTGATGATCTTGACCGCCGCAGCCAGAAAGGCCTCGGCACCATTTTTAGTCTTGCTGCCAAAGGGAGTGCAATCCAGTTCCACCCGCAAACATGGCCGACGGGGATTCGAGCGAATTTCCAGAAAAACAGGCTGATCTGGGCGGTTGGGGTCCAGTTCCAGTACGGCATAACCCCGCCCGACCGACTGGCCATCTTTCCCAAGGGAATAAACCGCCTCCCGCAAGTCGCAATTTTCCGGCGAGCCGGGGTTGCAAGCCCATCCACCATGGATCATGGGCTTGTGGATGTGCCCCAACGCGAGGTAGCACACCTTCTGTTTAATCATCTGGAGGTCGTCCTTGGTGAATCCGCCACCTTCGCCGACAAAATATTCGGGGCCCGCGTGTAAGAGCAGGACATTCGGCTGCCCCGCCGGTAGCTGTTCGATGATCTGCCGAACCTTGTTCGGCGTTGCCGCGCCAAGATACCCGGCCCCCATAAACCGCACACCACCGATTTCCAACCACGCGCCAGAGCGCGATTTGGTGTCCCACTCATTCAGCCGCACACCCTCTGCATAAAACTCGGGGCGAAGCAGCATCAGGAGGTCATCTTCCGCCAGAAATGTAACCCAGGTCGGAGCGTCGCTGTTGACGAACTGCTTGTCGTGATTGCCCTCGATGGCAATCACGGGGATGCCCGCATCTTTGAGCAACCGCAGAACATCTTGCGCCTGGCGCAAATGAGGGGGATCCACCTGGGGGCGGTCGAATAAATCGCCTGCGAGCAGAAAAATGTCGGCCTTTTCGCGAATGGCTTCCAGCGCGATATAACGGAATGCCGCCACGATGTCATCATCAGGTAGTCGGCCGTCAAGCCGCCGTCGGCCCAGGTGGATGTCAGCAGTGTGGTAAATCTTCATACGGTTTTGTATCCACAGAGTCACAATCGTGCAGATTCAGGTCAAAAATGAATTTCATCATTCATGGATTCACCTTCCAGAGAGCTAATGATTCCTGATGACAGCCTCTCATGATTCAATCAAGGGATAAAGTGAACAACTCTTGCTGGCTGACCATCTGGCGGGGCTCTGCCAGAACAGAATTCAAATCGGACTCGGCACAACGCCTCGCCACAATCTCCCTGGCCAGCAAGTCTGCCGGTAGGCACTCGGAATACTTGAGCAACTGTTCCGCTTCCTCGTTGGACGCAATGAACTGAATCGCCCCAGCGTTGCTTAACTTCCGCATCGCGATCTCAATGTCATCGGGCTTTTGTTGATCATCAAACCAGATGGCAAAATCATCGCTTCTTTTGGTTTTTACCTGAAAATGAGACAGTGCTTCCGCCAAGGCGAGATTGAGTGCCGTCCCCGCAAAAGTAAGCCAGCAAGTTCGTCCACCAGTTTGGAGTAGAATCGCAGTGTGTCTGGATTTCAAAAACGCAAGTTTTTGGCGGAGATCCCCCACACACTCTCGCGTCCGCTGACTCCAGATGGACGGCATATCGTCAGCCAGCAACACCGACCTGATGGCCCGGCACATGATCAAAGATAGCCCGGCGGATGTGCCCATCCAGGTTGTTTTCCCGGGCGACTCGGATGGGGTAACGTAAACGCGCCGGTCTTTCCAATCAATCCGCTCAACGCGCCAGCCCCGGCCTGCCAAGGATAGCAATCGTCCCGAACACGGTTCTGGTGAAAAGAACAGATTTTGATCCACCTGGCCCAATTCGTTGCGCCCATCCGTCACGGTCAGCATCGGAGCAGAGGTGAAAACACTAACCAGTTCCAGGTAGTTACGCCGACCGAACTGCGTTTCGCCTTCATTGCCGATGAAGTAGCGCACCCCATCTGTATCCAGCACATGGCTAGAAATCATATGCCCAAGAATATTGGCTATATCGGATTCCTGAACTTCCAAGCTTGGCACAAGTCTCCGCAAATAGGTGATCAAGTCGTTCCGGCCCATGCCGCCCCTTTCGAGACACAAGGCCATCGCCTGTTGCGCAATGATATGATACGGCAATATCGGCGGGATGATCGGTTCGACATAACCCACCTGCCAAAGATTTAACAGCCCGGCCGATTGCAACAGGGATCGCTCGGTAGTGCAGAGGAACAGACAATTCCGAGTTTTCCCGGGTCTTCTTCCCGTCCGTCCCAACCGTTGCAAAAATGAAGCCACACGTATCGGCGCATCAATTTGGATGACCCGATCTAGGTCCCCCACGTCAATGCCCAGTTCGAGGGTGCTGGTGGCGACGATGACGCAATCCTCCCCCCGCGCGAATGCTTCCTCGGCCCGTCGTCGCTCCGCGATGCTCAGCGAACTATGCGAAACAAAAGCCTGCACCCCGGACGTTCGAAGCAAACCGGCGAGACTTTCCACGCGACTGCGGCTGTCACAGAATACCAGGCGTTTTTCACCGCGATGGAGTCGCGCGATCACGGTGGCGGCATTCTCCAGGCTGCCGACATAATCCACGGTAACGTCTGCACTCGCCCCCGGTTCGGACAGTGGTTGAACCACGGTTTGAGCCCGGCTGCTGGTTCCAGTCAGCCACTTTAACAGGACCTCCGGATTACCGACCGTGGCTGAGAGCCCAATGCGCTGAAAATCTTTCCCTGACTGGGCCCTGAGGCGCTCCAGCACACAGAGCAGGTGCCAGCCGCGATCATCACCGGCGAAGGCATGGACCTCATCCACCACGACGCATTGGAGGTTGCGCAAATGGGCTTTCATCTGCGGATTGGTTGAAATGAGCATGCCCTCCAAGGATTCGGGGGTGGTCAGCAGAATATCCGGCGGTTCCGCTCTGGCCTGCTTTCTCTCCCCCGGGCTGACATCCCCATGCCAAATCGCCGAGCTGCGTCCGAGCATCCGGGTGTAACGCTCCAATCTCTCCGCCAGATTATTGATCAACGCCTTAAGCGGGCAAACGTAAATGATGCCCGGGGCCGCCCAGCGCTGGCTGCACATTTGAGAAAGCAATGGAAACAGGGCTGATTCTGTCTTGCCGCCGGCCGTTGGTGCGAGCAGAAGACAATTATCCCCACGAAGCACCGGCTCAATACTGATCTCCTGTAACGGCCGCAATTCGCGCCACCCCAAAGTGTTGACGATGTGGTGCTGAACCAGCGGATCAAGGCGTTCAAATCCAATCACAATTTCAATTGGATGTCATTCACCGAAGAAGCCGGTGCCGTGTTCCGTTCCTCGTCCGTCATTTCTTCTTCCAGGATCGTAAGGCGGTAATCTCGTTTCGGATCGAAGTCCGGGTAAAGATCAATCCGATCAAGCACCTCGCCCACGAGTTTTTTGAGGTAAAGCCGGGGCGCAATTCCGGTTTTGCCGCCCAGCTTCCCGCTTACACCAGCGGCCAGCCTTTGGATGAGATCATCATCGGCGCAGGTCCGCAGTCGCTCCGGCGAGGCGCAGCCGTCGGCGAACAAATCGCGCACTTTCCGTCCCACTTCCAGCATCTCGGTGTTGCCAAAGGGCTGCAAGCGGATCTGTGGTGCGCGGGGATTGTCAAAACGGCCGTCCGCCGCGAAATCAGTGTGCAAACGTTGGGCCAGCGGCGGCAGCTTCTGCACCCCTTGAGGGCCTTCAAAGAAGGATGGGGTGCCGGTAACGACTAAATATAGTCCGGGAAAGCGTCCGGCATCCAATTCATCAATCAACTGGCGCAGAGCGTTCAATGCCTTTTCACGCGCATCTGACCGGACTCGCTGCAAGGTTTCGACTTCATCCAACACCAAAACCAGACCGGGATGCCCGCTGTCACGCAAGACCACCAGTAATGCCTGAAGAAAGCTGAGCGCGGTAAAGTGATCCACCTCGCCTTTGATATTTGCGGTCCGTTTGATGCCAGCCGCGACATTGGGTTGGCCGGCCAACCAGGCGAGCAGGCCATCGGCCGTGCTGGCATCGCCGGCGGCAACCGCCATGCGATAGGCCCGCAACGCCGCCGCAAAAGCCGGTGCCGTCTGGGAGATGCTTTGCAGCCGCTTTTCCATGAGCTGGTTGGTCGCCGCCAGAATGCCCGGCGCGTCGTCCGGGGCAATCTTGCCGTCCGATAAAACATCTTCCTCCAAGGCGAAAAACCACGCTTCAATGACACTCCGGAAGGCCCCTTGCCGGATGGATGGGGTGGCCAACCGCTCCAACATGCGCCGGTAAACCGTCTCCAGCCGGTGCAGCGGCGTTTCCGTCTCGGAAATCTGCACCTCCGTGGTGGCGAACTGGAGGCGGCGGGCGCGCTGTTGCAGCCAGCGGGAAAAAAACGTTTTGCCGCAGCCATAGTCGCCGCGAATGGCCTTGAAGGCGCTGCCGCTCTCCTGTACCCGGCGCAAATCCTCATCCACGGTCGCCGCGAAAGGCGCCAACCCGACCGCCAGCAAATCCAATCCATCCTGGGGAACGGTTCCTTTGCGGAGCGCCTCCAGGATTTCGTTTCGTCGTTTTGGGCTGATGGCCATACGCCGGATCAAAGTTCAAACTGGCTTTTCAATAGTTCGATGTTCAACACAATCGTTTCCGAAGGCTGATCGTAAGCCAGCACCTCATAACCGTCCACATTCAAGAGTCGCCGGTAATTTTGAATCAGACCGTCCACGCGGAGCAATGGCAGCGACAGTTGCTGCGCCAGATGCCCCCGCTGGATGCGCCCATTCCGCTGGTCGAGTAAGGAAAAGAACCTTTTGAACTGCTCGACTGGCGGCGCGCCGCGCACCGCCGCACGCGCCTGTTGCTGATAGGTTGCAGAACTCATCAGTTGCTCTATCCAAGCGGAAGCGCTTTCAGGAGCTTCCACGGGCCGCTGGAAAAGTTCCGGCTGCTTCTGGTCGGCGCGACGGTTAGCCGGCAAAGGTTTCTCGGCCACCAACTTCACCACCGGGGCGGCATCTGCCCGCAGCGACCACCATTCGGGTTCGCAGGGCGGCAAATCCTCCCAAGTCTTCGGGACGCCAGTATTGGAACTTCGGAGCACGACACAAGGAACGATGACTTCCGCCGGACATACCCCGCCATGATAACCCCGGCGTTTGCCTTGGTAACGGCTCCGAAGTGTGGCGAGCGCAACCACGCTGTCCGATCCCACGGCGGCACGAATCCGGGTACCACGAAATTCCATCTCCCCTTCACTTAGAGGCCCACCCGCCAAACGATAGCGGTCTCCGGTTTCTGGCAGCGGCTGCTGAATCCTCTGCGACCCTTCATCCAGCACATGCCCGTGGTCGCTCGCCAGGATCACCACCCGGCCCGACTCGCTCGCCATGCGCATCAACTCGTGCAACGGTCCCAACTGATCCAGGGTCCATGAATAGGTCGTCTGGTCCGAGGAACCCAAAGAATCGTCCACGGCGTTCACCACCACGCCAACCAGATTACAGCGAAGGTTGGCGAGCGCCTGCGTGACCACGCCGGACAGCCCTCGACGGCCGGCCTCCAGCAGATCGCCCTTCAAAAACAGTTGCGGCTTCGTCTGGCCCCCGACCTGTTCAAAAAGCCGATCACCGGAAAAGTCGGTCTTCTCGGATCCTTTTGTTGGCAGGGGCAGTTGACCGCTTAACAATGCCCGGCGCGAAGTCTCCGTGATGGACGGAATCGCTGCCAACACGGTGTGGGGAACGTCCGCCGTTGGTGCCGCCAGTTCCACCCAGTTGCGGCGCATCAAGTCCGTCATCAATTCGCGGAACACGGCCTGGTTCATGCCGTCGAGGACGATCAAGAGCGCCGGATGCTGGCGGGCCACGGGAGCCACCACAGACCACAGGACTTCTTCGATGGGCAGCACCTGCTTCAGTGCCGAGCCGTCTGCGGACCAACGTTGCAGGCCCCCGGCAAACCGCCGCTGAAATTCATTCCACCGGCCGTCCACGCACTCCATGATGCCTTGCAGCGCATCTTTGATTTGCGGGTTGGGATCCGCTTCCACCACCGAGGTGCGGGCCCAATCAATAAATCCTCCTTCAGTGGAATAATAAGCGATCAATTGGGAAAGGGTGGCGTCGGATTCCGGCAAGTTCTTCGCGCGCAACCAGAGCACCAAACGCAGCCCCATCTGCAAACGGCGTTGCCGCACCGGGTGATCCGTCGCCAGCCGATGCTGCGCCACTTTGTCCAACGCGGCGCGCGCCAATGCCACCGTCTCGGCGGACGTGATTTTGCCGGCTTTGCCAACGGCTTCGCCGGCGGCGGCGAGACGTTGTTCCAGTCCCAGCAAAGAGTGCTCGGAAAGATTGGCGCAGGCTTGCAGGCGGATTCGTTCAATCAGACGATCAAGGTTTTGAATGATGCCCTGGGCTTGAAACGCCTCGGTTTCGGCCAGTTTATCAAACCAGGCTGAGGCCGCCTGATACCAAGCCTGACGGGTTGGATGATCCAATGGTTCATTTCCAAAATACTGCTCCAGCCTGGCTCCGGCCGCGTGCGCATCGGCAATCTGACCGCGTTCGGCATTGACCAGAAGCCCAAGCAACAGCCCCAAGGCCACCAGGTCTGCGCCCAATTCCGAATCCAAGGCGCGAAACAGATGGCGGGGTGCCTCACCATAATTCGGAGCCAACCACCGGGCCAGCTCATTGCGCAATTCAGGGTCTAGTTTCAACAGGGTCGCCCGGCCCGAAGGAATCGTCGACCAGCGCAGCAGCTCGGTGAACGATATCTCCGTCACGTCGAAGCCCAGTTGATGCTTCAGCAGGGCTTGCCAGGCGAATTGCAGATCCAGCGTGCCTCCCGGAGCCGGCGAATAGCCGGCTCCGCTCATGAGAGCCTTGACCAGGGCTTTGGAGGATAAAATCCGGGCATCCACCTGCCGGGCGTTGAACAGCCCGCGCAGGGTCTCATCCTTCTGCAAATGGTGAATCTGCCGCCGCACCAAACGGGCCAGCACATCCTCTCCCACCGTCGCGGGATCCACATCACAGAGCAAAATGCCGGGATGGTTATCCGGTTCCAGTTGTTCCAGCGCCTCCCGGATTTGCAGGTCGGAGATGCAATGCATGACCGCATAATCTTCGCCGGCAATATTGAGAGTGCCAGGACCGGCCCAGTTTCCGGTGTGGCATAAGGCCACCACCCGCGAGTCGCTGCCGCTCCGGCCCCGAATGGCGGTGGTCTGGGCTTGAACTTGTTCCGGAGTGAGGGCCATGCGCGAGAAATCAACCATGGTGGTCAGGTTTCACTTGAACTTTGGCGTGCAAGCCAAACTGGGGCAGTTCCAGCGTGCCACGCTGCAAATCAATGATCACTCCGGGGTCGAGGTGGACGAGGGCGTGTAGCGTGGGCGTCAGCACAATCATGTTGCTCCGCAGGTCTGGGCCACCATCCGCGAGTCGTTTGATGTGATGGACTTCGAGCAGCTGGTCGGCAACCTGGTCACCCAGCCACGCGGGCAGATCATCCGCCTCGACCTGGCTGCGCCCGTAGAGCGATTTCAACGCCTTCACTAATTGCCGGTTGCGCTCAATCTTTTCGCGGTCGCCGGCGTAAAACGCCTCGACCTCGGCCTGATCGCTGCCCCTCCAGACCGACGAGGAAACCGTCCTTGATAGCGGACTTGCAGCTGATGCTGGTATCGCAGGTGGCTGCGGAGGGGGACTACCGGCACCCATGCCAAGCCCAGAAACTGGGGAGACTGGACGGACCGGGCGGGCGAGCAGGCTGACCGCCGTGGTCCGGAGTTCGCGCAACTTCGGCACCAAGGCCACCGCATGTTCACTGCCCTTGAACAGCTCCGCCAAATCCTGCCACACACGTTCCGCAACGGGGCAACGCTCATCAGGAAGGTCGCGGATCGCCATAAAAATATCCCATTCACACTGGCGCAGGGCGTCCCCCACGGGCTTGGATTGCATGATGCTGGCCCCCAACGCGGCATCCACCTCCGTGAGCTTGACGAGGCCCAGGCGGGTGATGAGATCGCGATCCTCTCTCGCCTGTTCCAAATGTTGCAACAATGCTGCCGATGCACCGGCGATGAGCAAGCGCTCGCAGCCCTCTGTGGCGATGGCCAATTGCCGGCCGGCGTCTTCGATCAATATTGCCAGTCCGCGCACCGCCCCTTGATGTTCCGTCATCTTGGCGCGGATTTGCGCCGCCAGTTGGGCAACATTCGTGGCGTTGCGCAAGGGCGAAGCATCCAGGCCGAAAATGGCCTTGGCCCGGCTCCTGGCCGCCGTCCAATCCACTTCCTCCGGCAGCGGGGTTTCTTGCAGAATGGTTTCGTCGTTGAGCGCGCCCAATTGCGGGGCCACGTTCGTTCCGTGGAGCATGAACGAACGATTACTCTGTTCGGCAAACGTCAAAATGATGAGGTCTTCCAAGAGCGCGGGCAAACCCATGGCCTTCGGCTGGTCCATCCATTTGCGCAAGGTCTTGACCGTCACCGCCGAATGGTCGTCTTGTTGGTTCAGGCAGCGTTCGAAATGCTGTTTCCAATGCGATCCAGCTTGGAACCGGTTTTCCCCCATGTCGCCCAATTTGAGCGGTACGGCAATGCGCAACAGGTGCCGGCGCATCGCCAAGTCACCCACCAGCACGGAGGGTTCCGGACTGCGCACCGCCTCCTGAACCAGCTCGAATACTTTCAGCAAAACGCCTTTGGTCAGGGAGGCATCCTCCGCCAGATTGGGATGCGCGGGGAACTGGTTGCGCAGGGCTTGATCCAGCAGAAGCCGCAACCCTTCCGCAAAATTGCTGGCGGCGGGCGGCTGCAAGGTCAGCCCCGGTTCAAGGGACTGAAAATGCTCGGCCAGATCCAGCGCGTTGGCCAGATCGAGGTATTGCGCATCACCCTGCCGCAAGCCATAGGCCATTTCCACCTGGGCCTTGAACTGGCTGCGCAAAACATCCCGCTGATTCTCCAACAACGCCCGCGCGGCGGCGCGATCCACTTCCGACAAGTGGGTGACGAACGTGGGAAAACGGTTTTCCGTCAAAATATGGTCCAAGCGCACCAGCCGCCCCAACTGTTCCATGGACTTGTGATTGAGGAACGAAGGCAGCCAGCAGAGGGTACGCGCGGATTTGCCCTCCAGCCGGAACTTTTCCAAGCGATCCAAATCATCCCGCACTGAATGGCCCGACTGGTCAAACGGATAATCCACGATTACCCGCCACGAAACATCCCCGGCGGCCAGGGTTTCCATGGGCACCTCGCGCACGTTGCTCACCAGAATCTCGCACTCGCGGTCCGTTCCGCGCCAGCGGAAGGGCAGGCGGGCGAACAATTCCTGCTGGTTTTCAATGCCGAATTCCCCAAACAGCAGGTCCTTCAACTTCCGGATGCGGTTGCCGTGATTGTCCACCGCCTCGGCCTGATCAATGATGCTTTGGACATCCACGCCGCTGAGCTGGAGCTGGATCGTGGGCTGGCTCCCGGCGTTCTCCTGAATCTTGATTTGGCCGACCGCCGCCGCCCATTTTTTGCATTTGTTCAGGACGGTGGTGGCTTCCTGACCCGCGATGGGCGATTTGATGGTGCCATGGTTCAGCGCCGCCAGCCGGGCCGGGGTCATCCCCTTCAACGATTCCACCGCCGGGGCCAGTGCGGCCAGGAGGAGCGTCTTGATCAGCCGGTCATCATTGGTCAATCCGCGCCGCTTGGCGTCGTCAAACGGCATGCCCTCGGCGTCCGCAAAGGTGACTCCGTGTTCCCGCTCCAAGGTCGGGCGCAGATATTGATGGTACAGCCGGTGCGCATTCTCGAAATGGGCCTTCATCTCGTGGTTGAACGCCTCATCCCCCTGCGCAATTTCGTCGTAAAGATCCCCCAGCGGAATGATCTGCCCCAGTCGCAGCGTATCCCGCTGTTTGACCAGCAATTGGATCATTATCTTGAGCGCCGTCCGCTCCCGTTGCAGCAGCGACGACACCGCCACCAAGGTCTCCACCAGCGCCGGACTGAACGGATAAAGTTTCCGGAAATCATCGCGATTGCCGGTGCTCGTCAGCAACACCCGCATCACTTCCTCGCGCGTGGCCGAGGTTTTCTTGAACTCCTCGTCCATCAACCGCCGTGCCTCCGTGTTGATCGGCCGCAGGATGCGCTTCTCGGTGATGACCGGCAGGTTGCGATCTTCCAGCTTGATCAGGCCGAACCGGCCCTCCCAATACGCCAACACATCCGAAAAGCCCAACCGCTCCGCCCCGGTGATGTGTTGCCCGATCAATTCCCGCAGATCGCGCTGGCGTGCCACAAAACTGACGATGGGCACCGGGCGGTCGCCGCGTTCCGACTCAACCAGCTTGGGGACCTTCTGCGCCTCGCTGCTGACAAAGTTCACGTCGGCCGCGTGGCTCGCCAGCCAGAGGATCAATTCATCAAGGAACAGGATCAACGCATCATACCCCAGCGATTTCGCGTGGGCGCTGAGCACCGCCAAACCGTCGTCCAGGCTGACGAACACATCCGTCTGCTTCATGGACTGAAAGAACGTGTCAATCAGGTCGCCGACCAACTGGCGATGGTCCGCCGCTTCGGGGGTGGCCGCACGCGCCGCTTCATAGGTCCCAGCCTCCCACGTCGAAGCCACTTCCCCCCAACCGGTGCTTTCGGTTAAAACGTTCCCGGTAGCCCCATTCAGGGCCTCGAAAAACTTGACGTCGCCCAGGCTGGCGCGCAATCGGTCTGCATCCGACAGTAATTGTTCCGAGCGATACACCGCCGGCGTGGCTGCTTCCGGGTGCAATTTCGCCACATGGCGCACATAGCCGCCCAATACCGCCGACTCCAGATTTTTGGCTCCAATGAGGTGAAACGGCACCAGCAGGAATTTCTTCCCCTCCATCCAGCCATTGTGCCTGGCCACCACGCCCGCCAGTTCAGGCATGGAACGGGCGCGCACATTGCCCTGTAAAATCAAATGCAGCACGGCCATGAAATGGCTCTTGCCACTGCCGAAACTGCCGTGCAAATAGGCCGCCTTGCTGGTTTTCCCCTCCACCGCGCTCTTGATGAGCGCTAGCGCTGCATCAAAGCACTTTTGCAACTGCGGCGTGACCACATAACTGTCCACGGTTGCATCCGGGTGCGACACGCCTTCGGTCAGGCGTAGGACGAAATCCCCCCGATTCACCTGCTCTGGTAGGTGGATTAAATCTTTGATGAAAATATCTGGCATGTCCGTTCCTGCTAATGCTGTGGTCTAGATGTATGCTAACCAAATTTTACCGGAGCCGTCGAGCTTCGTTAAGCCAAATATTCCTCATCCTCATTGCTGCCATTCCGTTTGATTAGGTCACAATCCACCATCAGCGACAGCAGGGTTCCCAAACGATCAGCTGCAATGTACGGTCGCCACGGTTTCCCCACCAAGGCTTCTAAACCCTCTTCTTCAAGCGCAATTCGCAGTTTCTGTGTTCCACCATCAAACCGATTGGTGGCGACAGCAAAATGCTGGCTCAGCACCATGTTGTTCAGCACGAGGGCAATGAGGTCAATCAGAGGATAATTGCAGTTCTTGTCCCACGACTTCGCCCAGAATTCTAGGGAAATCCGGCCGGCACCGCCGTGAGACAATTCCTTTTGGAGTTCTTCGTCATTGCTGAACCAATCGCAAAACCGACGGCAAAGTAGTAACAACTTGAAGGCGGGCTCGCATATTCCGTCGGGCTCGTTTTTGACCAAGTGTTCTAATTCCTGGCAAAGCATAAACATGCAGAACCGCTGTTCATCCTTGAAAACGGCGTCGACGTAGTCGTCAAATGACTTCAATCTTCCGAGCCAGCCCGCCAGAATATCAGCGGGCTTCTCCTTCTGAAATACGCTCGTTTCCTTTTTCCGGAGATCCAAGACTGCGGCTCTGGCCAGCTTTCGCGCATCGCGATCGCCGTGGTTGAGAAGCCGGTTTTCCACCCAGGCCATCAAACTTTCAAGGGCGAGCCGTTGCGCCTGTCGCACTTGTAGCAACATCCACTTTGGGGCCATTTGTTGTAGTTCGACGGACAAATCAAGCCGTCTTCCGCCAGCCAGCCGGCCATACGCCATGGATTTCCGAATGCCCTCCAGCTTCAGGGGCCGTCGAGACTTTTTGAGAATCTCCTGGATCAAACAGATTATTGCGCTTCGACTTCCAAGGGCATCGGATTCGTTGGCTGCCGGTTCGTTAAAGAATGTCTCACGAAAAACTTCCCGTTCTTCAGTCCCGGCTGAATCTGCCTTCCACGCGCCAAATAGATCATTCGCCTCGGCAGCAGTGGCGTACATCGAACTGAGGTCGATCAACGACTCGTAGCTTTTGCGTTTGCATAGTCGCTTGTCCAATGCTTGAGCCAGGGCTTCACCCCGTTTGGTGACTCGGTAAAAATTCTTCTCCTCGTGGTGCAAAAAGCTCAAACCACCCCGGTCTGACAACGAAGGCCCATATTGAACGCCCGCTTGGAGGCTGGTGTTTTGAGCATTCCGGCCCCAGGATTTGAAGGAAAGGCATGCCTTTTCACCTCGATACTCTTTTGGCCCGGCCCGGAAACCGGGAATTCCTCGAAGTTGCGCCAGTTGATGGCCCCAAAGAAACATCGTTTCGACTTTCTCCTTGAAATGATTCATCTCAGCTGCGCTTGGCGAGGCGATGCCCTTGTCCAGCAACAGGCGATGAAATTTCCAGTAGATCCAGCACATCACACTATACGGACGAATCCAGCGGGTGGCATTGTTGATGCCCGGGATGCATTCCGCCATCAGATCCAAGTTCACTTGCCGAATTCCGAGGTAATCTACACCGCCCTGACCGGGATTGAAATGCGGTAGCAAATAGGGGCCAGCAGGATAAGCTTTGGGTGTTTTTTGCATCGTTCAACGTGGATTAATGATGAAGCGACCGCAGTTCAGGCATTTGCTGATCCGGTACATTTGAAGCTCATTCCGCACGGAAAGGTGCATCTCCAAGTGGCATTTCGGACAGGCGTTGCTGCCCTGTTTGGATTCCACAAGGTCCAACTTCGTATTCCGGCCCATGCGCTCGGCTAAAGGCATCCCGGACGGAGTTTTGAGAATCTGCAAGTCCTCTGGCCGCGCTTGCCCCGGCTGCCAGGAACAAATTATTTCGATCTCCTGTCGGAACGTGCGCGTTGAAAGCACTCGTTCCAGTGCCTCGGATAACCCAACGTCCAGTCTGGTTCGTAACCGATCCGCAAAGATGTACCCGGATTCGCTGACTAACGCGGCTAGCGCAAAATCATTTGCCACCGGCCCACCACAGTACCGTTCCAAATTTTCATGGAGCTGTGCCAGATGGGTCATGGTCTCATCGGATGTGGCAATGGCATTTGCGGCCAGCGTGGCGGTGAGGGTGAAAAGGTAACGATCGAAAGTGGAGACACCTGGTTCTTTGCCGCACCGCTGCACCGCATTGCGAATCCACTTTGTGCAAGCGACCTCCGCTGCCTCGAAGTCCTTCATGCGTTCAAGACGCATCCAAAGTTCCACTTCGAGCCACATAGTAAATACAGCCTTCAGAAAATTCTGCGGTCCATTGAGGCCCGCCAGTTCGCTCATCTTTTTCTCAAACTGTTCCAAACCCAAAGCCGTCTTGGTGGCCCTGGCCTCATTTTCCCTTTGCTCCATCTCATCCTCGCCCCCCGCTTCATCGGGGGTTGCCCCCGAAATACCACGGGACCCCTTTTTACCTAATGACGCCAACATGTGGCTTCGCAGGCGTCCAAAGAATTCATTCAGATTCTGTTCGCCGGTTGGCAGATGTCCATGTAGGACCCCAGTGAGCGGATCCTCAGTCGTGGGGGCCAACCGCTCCAACTCAATGCAAAATGCATTGTCATCGTCATGTGCCGGGGACTCGATCTTCGCACGCGGCTTGGCCTCCAATTTGAAAGTAAGCAGGTGCTTTTGCGCGCTCAATGCCAGATATTCCAACAGGGCTATATCATCTTCCTCAGATTGCTCACCGTTAACCAACCGCACCAGCGACGTGATGCCGAGCCGTTGCAATCGCGGCAGGCCTAAAATTCCTTCCAAGTGCAACCAACCCACCGCCTCACTGTGGTCACGGCGCAGCGTGATTTGCACCGCCGTTGCGGTCGCGTAATGTTCCGCGTGCGGAACCTGGATGCTAAATGTGCCGTTCTGGCCAACGGCTGCCGAGAACTCCACCCTTTCGCCATCGGTTCGCGCCAAAAATCCCGCCCAATTTCCGGCCGGATTCCCAAGGCCCATCAATTTGCCCTCCAAAAGCGTCTCCCGCGTAAATTGGGCATGAACCACCCAACGACTTCCAAGTCCAGCCTTGCTGAAACTGCGCCGCTCAAAATGCTTTGGCAGGTTGGTCGGCTCCCATTGCAGATACTTTGCAACTTTGCTGGACTGCAAACGAATCAGTCCCACCTCCACATTGTCCGACGTGCACATGGATTTGTCGGTTATGTTCACGCTTCCGGTGAGAACCAACCGGTGGCCGTCCTTCAAATCTGCTTCCAGCCATTTCGCGTGGAGCGGACGGCTGTCGTTCTCCGCTGACACAACCGCCGCTTCAAGTTTGAGCCCCTTGTGGAGATCAACATCGAACGGGAAAGTGCTTTCGTTTTCGCGGCCTGGCAGAAGGCCGATCGTCACTCGCCGACAACTTGCCTTCTCGGCCAGCTCTCTCACTGCATCAGCCTTTGGATCATAGAAGGGTGATAGCAACCGCAACCTGGATGCACCGCCAGCCAAAATAAAATAGTCCTCCAATTGCCCAGCGATTGAATTATTGACGCAATGAATCAGATGAGGCCCTTCGTCTGGTGCCTTTTCAATCCCTTTCGCGGCACTGAATGCCAAGTTGGAAAACGTTTTGATCCAGCGCGGATCTGGATTCATAAAATCCTTCCGAGATCCAAGCGCCTCGAGATATTTGCCGAATGCGTGAAACACCCACGGGCAATCTGCTGCTTTCAAAACCTCAACCACTTCCACGTTCCGTCCGAACCCACCGAACGTAAGGTTGCCGCTCCCCACAAACATCAGGTCACCCTCCGGCCCTGAAAGGTAAATGCATTTGGGATGAAACACCCCCGTCGGCAATGCCACCGGCACCAGATGATACTCTTGTCCAACCCGGGCTGATTGCCGTTCCGCCAGTGTCTGTTGGTAACCATCCACATCGGCCACGACCCAGACATGTTGACATCCATTCTTGATTAAACCAGCCTTGAGAATGTGCGTCTCAAAAAATGTCAGGCTCAACGCATAGGTCGTAAAGAGCGCGTGCTCCCACCTGCCATTCGCAATGATTTCATGCGGGGCGACCACCTTGGGTTTGTGATTCGCGTTCACGATTGATGAAAATTCTCGATTTCAAATGTGACATACCACTCGGCATAAATCTCAGCCAAGCGCGTTAGAATAATCCGGCACAGATCATTGGCCCGAACCACATCTCGAATGAGTGGGTCTGTACATTCAATTAACGCCCAAGTCGAATCAGAAATGAAGCTGTCTCTGCGCGTGTTCGGGTCAGCCAACTTGTCCTTGGGCACCGCAGCTCTGTTGGACCGATTGCTGGAAAGTTCCTCGGCCCGCTTATTGCCGATGGAATTGTGCCAATCGCGGTATTTCCTTGGCACACCCTTTCTGCAATATGCCGACGGAAAAATATGATCCCAGTCCCAGGGACAATTCGTATCGTTGAGCACAACATCCCACTGTTGAAATTCATGAAACTTATGCCGGATGAAATCGCGCTGTGCGAACAATAGCAAATTTGTGTTGCCACTTAGAATCCCAACGAAATTACGAAGGTTGTCCTGTAGGAGCTTCTCTCTGGATACTGGTGGTCTCATGGTTTCGGCTGTTGACGAAGCGTCGCTGTTTGCCACTTGAATGTGCGAATAGCCGGCAAAGATCGGATGCGCTGAACAAGTCCCGCCCAAAGTGCCCCAATTGTACTCCGGGTTCATCACGATCTCCTCAACTAAAAAATTTCGCAAAACATTGGGGGCAGGGAAACTGGGAACTGGATTTTCCATTCTGGTGAACAGGACTCGCAGGTTGGCCACATCCCAGAAGTTCTCTAATGGTTGCCCGCTAACAGCTTTCATCCATTCCCGGAAATACTCCAGCTTTTGTCTGCTGCCTCCCGGCGAAAACCACGAAAGTGCAGTCACGATGGCAATCACCGCGCGGTGTTCGCGGCTGCCAATCTCGATCTCGCCACCTCGATGCAACCAATGCAGCAGGGCAAGAAAAATGTCAGGCGCATCGTTAACGGTTCGCGTTGCCAGGGCCGGCGGCAATCCAGGAGTGTGTTCGCCTGCCAATAGTTCGCGCGCTTTGGCCATCACCTTTGCAACATCGTCCCTTATGAATTTCATCAACCGGTCCCTAAATGCGACGTCGGCGACCTTGGTTTTGAAATCCCTCAACAAAACAGGCTGATGCAGCTTTTCTGGATCGCCAGCAGCGGTCACCAACCTGACGAACAATGAAAACAACTGAGATGCCGGCATAAACCCGGCCGCAGCGTTTTCAACAGCATCTTTTGCGGCAGGGAAAGCCGACTTGAACAGGGAAAAGATCAGTTCCTCGCCACCGATCTCCTTTCCACCTCGGTTCAAGCGAATAAACAGGATTGAATTATCTTCATGGTTGATTCTGTCAAGCTCTTGTGATCTCGCGGTCAGATAATTCAAATGCACGCGGTATTTTGGCAATGAGGCGCATGCGATTCTGAACGGAGCCAAGCCCTGAGGGGCGAATTGAGCAAGGAGATTCCCGAATCTCTGCGACCAATCCCTGGAAAGGTGCAGGCATTTGCTAAAAAGTGCGTCTCTGAACTGGTCGTCATCACATGGGTACTTGGCGGCACACTCCAGTACAAAAGCAAGTGGAACCGGCAGCACGGCTTCCCAGGGAAATACCTCCTTCAGGGCAAACGCTGTATAGTTATCATGACCAACTGCTGCGGCAAATACGTTCACCGCATCACGCCTGGCCCCCCAACTCAGGATGCCTCCCGATTGATTGTAACCCCAAGGATGGGATTGTGTGGCTAGGTATGGGAAAAACAGTTTTTCGTCGTTCTCATTCCTTGATGGAAGCAGATCAATCCAAAGAACTGGAATAACCTTGTGGGACCACCCTTGCTTTTCATCTGCGTTGCCCACACGCATGTGGCTTTCCCACGGATTGTAAAAACCTATGGCAATAGTGGTAGCCCTTTGCTGCCCGTCAAGCAGCCAGTATTGGTCATTCCCATCCCGCGCATCGCCCTGGTCGCCTATTTCAGAGAGCAGCAATGATCCAATTGGGAACCCACGCAGAAGTGAATCCCAAAGATCAATGATCCGGGCTGGCTCCCAAACAAATCCTCGTTGCAGCTTGGGAAGTTTGACCTTCAACTGTTTGTTGTCCTGGTCAGCCCCCAATGCCCCCAATTGCCAACCGGCGATTTCAAAAAGGGAAACACTACAAATTCGGTTTTCTGCTCGTAACCGTCTAGGATCAGGGCAGACATTCGCGGTAAGTTGAGTATTCACAGGATGGTTTTCAGATGCTTTTCATGGTCCAGACCGCTTTTTCCTCAACCAGCGACCAAATTTACCATCAAGGTTCTGTAAATTGCTTTAGGCCGCCACTCATAAGGTTTGCGCACAATTTAACTGTTTTTTAAATCAAATGCAATTGATCCTCTTCCGGCTGCCGCGAAAGATCACGACGAAACAACAGGCCCGGTTCACTGGAGGCATCAAGTCGCAGGGCAACGTGGGTGTCGTTGATGAGCGCCTTGGGAGGAGGGGTGGTTGTCGTGATGATGTATTGAAATGGGCAACCCCCTTGGGCTTCAAATTCATATGCCACCTGCGCAGCGTATCGAAGATATCCTTTGTACAGGCGCAGGCCCAAGTCAGCCTCACGGGGACTGTCGTGCAGTAGAAAACCAGGCATGTGTGATTCTGAAGAAAAGGCGGTGTAGATCAGACAGCTAAGGTCAGCAAGCAAGACTGCCAGTGTTTCCATCGCTTCACCCGTCATTGTCCCGCCATGGGTGATTTGAAAGTGCAACTCCCGGTCCACTAAATTCGCCACTCCATCGTATTTGGCTGACGGCAAAACCTGCTTCGCTGCCGTTGAAAAAATGGTGTTCAGAAGTTCGCGATCGTCGTCGTGTTTTGTGATGCGCTGATTCAAACCCGCCTGCTTCGCTTTGACTTGCGTTTGGAGATCCTCAATGATCTTGATCTGCGCTTGTAGTTTCTCGTATTTGTTCGGTGCATCAAGTCGCTCCTTCCAAGAGAGAAGGCTCGCCAAGTTTGTGTCCAGGGTTATTTGCAGCGTCCTTTTTTGATCGGCTGCCACGATCAACTTGTTCTTTTGCTCCGTGAGATTGTCCCTTTTTTGTTCGTTGGTTCGGATGCCCAGACCTAAATTCTGCTGCTGTGCCGCGATTTTCGCGACCTCGGCTGCTCGCGCTGCTTCCATCTGCTCCAATGTGTGAGAATCTTTAATTACACTTCGGTTTAGTAGTTCCTGCCGGTCGGAAACATAAGTGCATCGTCCAATTAGAATGTCGCCGTATGGACAAGTTTTGTTTTTGTTTTCTGCGGTCCGCTTTCTAATTTCTTCGTCGCGCTTTAATCCTGCGGTTGCCTCGCCTTCCGCAGTTGATTCAAGCTTGAAAAGCGCGTTTAATTGTTGAAGTTCAACCCGATCAGCCGCCATGGTTTCGTTTAAAGCGTTAATTTCATCTTGAAGTGTTTTCGCCAACTCCTCCAGTTCTTGAATTTGCTCGACCAGCAGATATTTCGCTTTGCTCGTAAAGCGTTTCAAATCCGGCAGAACTTCGTCTGTCAAAATTGGTGCGTCAGCAATTTGAACGTGATCGTCTGGCAGGACTTTTTGAAGCTGTTGGCGAACGGTCTGGTCGTAATGCTCCCGCCAATACAAAGGTTCCTTCTTTGCCACCTCGAGTGCTTTCTCGGCATTTTCCAATGCTTGTTGAAGTTGAGAAAGCCTCTCTTCACCCTCAAGTTCATCAGCAAGAAACAAGCCCAACACCACGCGCATGACAAACAGAGGATCCGCTTTGGGGAATCGGAAGGTTGGCCATTCTGATTCGCTACGCGGAGAGCGCCAATCGTATATATTTTGAAACCTCGCCTCCTGGTCTCTTGTACACCAAGCCAGAAGATGCCCCCATTTTATCGGGTTGTCGGTACGCACGACAGTGGATGACTGCAATCGGTCCAAAATGGCGTCCAAACCAATCTTTTCTGGATAGGTCTCTTGGAATGCGGATTCGCCTCTCTTTTCGATGAGTTGTTCAACGGTCACGTCTTTGAGCACATAGGAGGCCCTGTTTTCACCCAAGGGACGCAAGACGGCCCATTTGATTCCTTTTACAAATATCTCCGCGCCGACATAACCATTTGGAAACAATCCCTTGATTAAGCCCGTGTTGCTTTTGCTCGCAAACGTTTTTTCACCAAGGACGTATCGCAATAGTCGGCAGAAAGTCGTTTTCCCCGCGCTATGCCCCGCCACGTCACGTTTATCGTCCTCGTCGTCCGGTTCTTCGGCCCAGACAATATTTAGCCCCGTTTTTAACGTAATGTCTCGAATGGGAGCCTCAGTCAATTTGCCAAAAATCGCCAACCGGCTCACCCAAACGTCGGGCGTGGTTCTGGCAAGTGGTTTTGAAACTTTCTCCAAGATGGTCATGTTTTATCCCCTTTATGTCATGGCGTATTGAGTGTGAAGTTTCTCTATTGTTTCAATCGCTTTCGTTTGCTCGGTTAAAAGGCTGCCATCCTGCCTTCGTTCCTTGATGGAATCCAATAGGCTGAGCGCAAATATGGCAATGCCGCTATGCTCGCACGCGAATGACTGACGCGTCGAGTAGAAATTCAATCCCGCGCGAATTGGGTGCCCCAGCTCATGTCTCCCAATTACCAATGCGTTCAGGTGCTTTTCCAAATAGTCCACACATTGAACCCACTTCAAGCCTTCAGCTTGAACGACCTTTAGCTCAGACGTGATCGGCGCTGTCCATGAATCCAATTGTGAAGCACTCCCCTTCGCCATCAGTATCTGGCACAAATCTGGATGTGTCGCCAGTATTAGCGCATCAAGATGATCGTTGCTGTCAACACTATCCCGCCAGGTGACAATTTCCAGCGCCAGGGCACAAACAAGTCTGTCTGCTGCATTGGAAGGATATGCTTCAGCGAATAATGCAAATTCTGGAGCTTCGACAGGTTCGGCCTTACCCGGTACGGTTTTATCAATTTTCTTATCGAATTTTGGCGGAGCGGTGGTCGCAAATGGCTGCGGCTGTCGAATTGCAGCCACAAATCTCATCTGATTCAGCGCCTCCACCGTCGCCCCTTGTTTCCGCGCCTCTTCGTCGAGGAAGCCGGCGAAGTAGTCACCCAGGCCGGAACCAACTTCGGGGTCAAATTTGTTATGCCATTGCTTGAGCCAGGGCAGCAAATCGGCCAGGCCGGCCAGCAACAAGCGCAGTCTTTCGGGTGGCCAGCCGAGGTTCGTGCTTGCATCCACGTAGTAACCGGCGAGGGCTTTCGCTTGTTGCAGATGATCCCAGCCGGCCCAAGCGATCACGGGGCTGGGATCGCCATCGCGCTCGGCGCCGGAATAAATGATCCAGCGTTCCTTGGGCACGTCCAACTTGCCGCGCAATTTCCACCAGTGGGATTTCTTGAAATCACTGGACGCATATTTCGGCGGGACTGGCACCGCAGGCTTTTGCAATGCCTCCAGTTCATGCCGAAGTGCTACTGCGGTGGCATCTTGGTCTGCCAGGGGATTCCGTGCCGCCGTCACCTTTCTTTCTGCTTCGCGAAGCGCGTTACCCAACGATTGCACCTCCAATAGTTCATTCATTTCCGCAGCGTCAGTGGAACTCAGCACCCACTCGGAATGCTTGGTGTCGTAGGTGGTGCGGGAATGGTATTTGGCATGATACGCCCGATCAGCATTTTCCCAAGTCGCCGCCGCCGTTGCGGTGGCCTGCACCAGTTCTGGATACGCCTCGCGCACCAGTTCCGCCATTCGCTGGTTCAGCTTGGCTTGCAGCCGTTCCTTCTCGGCATCAATGCGGTCTTCTTCCCTCTGTAAGTCCCATACGTGTTCCCAGTCCTGGCGTTTGCGCAGGCCGGTGTCTTTGTAGCGCTGGAACGGCAGGAAGGGCACCGACTCGGCCTCCACCAGTTCGCGGACCAGTTTGCTAACGGAGAATCCGGGGCTGCCGCGGTAAATCTCCGCCACGCGCAGGAAGTCGTCGTCCGTTTCGACCACGGCAGCGAGTTGGCTGGTTGAAACAAGGACGGGCTGTTGGCCAGCCGGCCAGTGGGCACGAATCGCTGTCAGACCATCGGCCTCCGCGTTCCCTGTTCCGCGTTCGAGCATCCGTTCGCCGCCAAAAAAGTAATGTTCCAGGCGGTTCAACAACCATTCACGTAGCGCGCGGTCGAGTTGCTCGTCCCACGGTTCGACGTTCCAGCGGCGTTTGTATTCGGGCTGCTCAATGAGGGCGAGGTTGCGGTCCGATTCCATCAAGGCCATGCGGCGCTGGACGAGTTCGCGATAGGGCTGGGGCCAGTGCGCGGGCAATTCCGTGATGGGTTTTGATCCTTGGGGCTCATGGCGCTCAAACCAGGTGGTCTGCAACTCGCCAGAGGCCATTTTGCGGGCCATGGCGATCTCAAACGCGCGTTCGCCGAGCTGCAGGCGCGGCACTTGGGCGGTCGGCAGGAGGAGCTTGGCTTCCGTGAGACCGTAGAGTTGGTAACACTCCCAATCGAGCTCCTCCTGGAGGGCAATCATGCGCTGGAGTGTTTCGGTCCAACGCTTCTTGGCGGCATCAAGTGCGGCGCGAGTATGGCTGGCAAAAGTGACGAGCGCGACGGCCGGCGTCTGTAATTTCAACTCATGTGAAAGTCGATTCAACTCTTGAGCTAGAACCAAAGGCTTGCCGGCTGAAATCGGAAACTGTTTCAGCTTCGTCCCATCGAACTCAAAAAAATCCTCGAACGCAGCGGTCCGCTGACGGGCACCATGTTGGTCAACAGTGCTACCTTTATTATGGAAAATTTGCTTCATCCAAAAGCAGGCGGAAGAAGAGTTTAATAAGCCGAGGAGCGCATAGTGTTCTGAGTCGCTTGCCTTCTTATCCAACACAACAACCGGCGCGTGACGATTTAAGACATTGCCTCGCTTCATGAGCGAGAATTGGTTATGCGTACCAACTGATGCAAATACTAAATATTGGGAACTGAGAAATCGTTTTGGCGTGAGGTAAATGAACTGATACCAAGCTAACCCATGTTCGACAGGTGTTTTTCCAAACATCTTTCGCGCGCCAAGCGGAACTCGATTAGGCCAGAATGACTGTGCAAGGGCATCACTTGAAGCTAGCGGGGCGACGGAAATTTGCTCCTTTGCATCATTGTAGGGAAAAGATATCGCCTCTTCACTTTCCACCGACCAGTCACGAATAGAATCGCCGGTGATAAACGACCGTTGAGGAAGGTTTTTCCGCCGGAAGTACGCCACTGGACCGATGAAGGCGTCGTCTTCGCTGATGATGGCCATGAAGCCCGCGTCTTCCGTAACCTCTTCGAGCGTTTTTTCCGCCGACTCATCAAACATTTCCTTTAGTTCGGCCGCACCACCTCCACCGATACTCCAAGGGTGTTTGTGGAAACTCTCGCGCTGCGTATCTGCCACACTCACGAAGTCGCTCTCTGAGCCAGGCTGATCCACTTGCACAAGAATGGCATTCCACACCAGTCCGTTTGCCGGGTTGTCAGGCGTGGACGGTTCCCCCTTGATGCCCATGACCGTGCGAATGTTTTGCGCCACGGGCGGTTGGTGTTTGCCAAAGAGAATGACCGTGGGCGTACCATGCCCCGGAATGTAGGCGCCGGCAGTGTCGATAACATGAGTGAGGTCCCACTTGGGAATAAAATCTTCGATGAGTTTCTTGCCGAATTCACGTTTCATGAACGAATTGGCCGTGATCATGCCCACGTAACCAGCGGGCTTCTGTCCTTTGCCGTCGCCTTTCAATGCGAGGTCGAAGAAGCGTTCCATGAACGGCGCGGCGAGGGAATACTTGCGGTGACAGGAATCAAATCGGTTGCGGTAAGCCTCATTGAGCGCCTTATCTTTAACGGTGATGTAAGGCGGATTGCCCACGACGACGTGGTATTGCTGGCCCAGGATGCGGTGCAGTTCCTCGCGGTCCTCGGATTCGTAGAAGTGCTTGAGTTCGTCGCGGAATAATTCGTCGCCGCCAAATGTCTGTTGCACGCCTTCATGACTGTCCGTGGCCGGGAAACGCGAGCCGTGCAGCAGGGAATCGCCGGCCGCAAGATTGAGCCGGAAGTCCGGGGCGTCTTTGAGCCGGGTGATGCCGGCGGCCCGAAGCGCGGCCAGCAGCAGCCGGAAGCGCGCAATGGCCACCACGTTCGGGTTGAGGTCCACGCCATGGACGTCGTCCAAGGCCTTCTGGGCCAGCACCCGGAGGTTCTCTCCCGGGTTGTGTTCCTGCCAGAGCTGGAACAGGCGGTCGAATGCGCCCAGGAGGAAATGGCCGGAGCCGCAGGTGGGGTCAATCATCCGCACCGCTTGGTAACCAAAGGTCGAGATGGCCGGCGTGAGCGTGCGGTCGAGAATGAATTGCTCCACGAACTCCGGGGTCTGGAGCAGGGCAAAGCGTTTGCGCGCGAACTCGGAGAGGTCCTGGTAGAGGTCGCCGAGGAAGCGCGTATTCCGTTCAGGATCGGTGAAATCATGGACGATGCGCCCGGTATCAGGATCCGTCTTGCGCCAGAATTCGAGCAGGTCCTTGGCGGCATCGGCGGTCGGCCCCACGCGCCAAAGCGGATTATGCCTGCGGTCAAAGAAATCTTTCATGCCCGGCAGTTTGCCGACCACCGCAAAAACGTGCTCGAAGTAGTCGCGCTCGCTGGCCGTGGGCTGCTGGCGGAAAAAGAGGCTGTGTTCATCCTGCGCCCGCTGATGTCGGGCCGGGTTGCCCCCAGCGATGAACGGCACCTCAATAAGTTCATTGTCTTCCAGAAACCGTACGAACACTCCCGCCAGAATCCAGGCGACGGCGATTTGCGTCAGTTCCTCATCACGCCACGCATTGTACGTGAGCCCGGTGCGGCCTTTTTCGCGGGCGGCCTCGTAGTCCTTGCGTAGCGGGGCATCCACATCGGGATGGGCATTGCAGCGGTCGCGCAAGTCGTCTTCCAACAGAAGGACACGCTTTTGCAGGGCGGTGAGGATGGATTTGGGGTTGATCATGGGCGGTTGGCCTATTTTGCGAGCAGACTCTTGGCATCGTCCATCAGTTCGTGTTCGAAAGCGCTGGCATAGGTATCGAGGGTGGCCGCTTTGATGCGGAGTTTGCGGCCGGTGGTTTGCCAGGCGGAGACAGCGGTGAAAACTTCGCGCAGGATGTTTTTTGCGGCGGCAGGTTTCAGCCCGAAGCGGGACGCAACGTCCAAGACGCTGGCAATGCCGGGTTCATGGTGATTTTCGCTGATGGGGGTCTGGTTGACATGGACCCGGTCTATTTCCGGCACCGGATTCAGATCGTAGGCCGGGGAGAGCGACCAGCGACCCGCCGAGTGCATGAGAAAACCATGGTTGCGGAGGTGGTCGTCATGGTTGCTGGCCAGGAGCGAGAAGACCAGCCGCCGCCATAACTCATGCAAATCGCCGGTCACGTCGTGGCCGAACTGGCGAATGCCGTCGGCTAGCCGCGTGTAGGCACCCGGATCGTCCATTGCGAGTCCCAGCAGACTGGCTCCGGAGAGAAACGGAATGCGAGCCCCGCCCTGCCGATCAAACCGGGTGATGACCGCCACGCTGTGCTGGCCCACGGATACCAACTGGTGCTCGACCACGCGGATGCCGGCTTCCGCCGCCAGCGTGAGTGCGAGGATTTCTCCGGCGGCGATGTCCCGCGTGTCATCCGGTTTGGGAAACTTGGCCAGTGCCAGCCGGCCATCGGGCAGCGCAACGGCGGATTTTGGGCGGGCACCGCCCAGTGGCGAACCGGCCCCGAGGAGGAATCGCAGATCGGCGGCGGTGTCGGTTTCGGCGTGGATCGCATCCGCCGCGCGCAGGAGTGCTTGCAGGCGGATCATCGGCGGCAGCTTGCCGGTGCAGGCGGCGAGGAATGGGCTGGAGGCATCCTGTCGGAATCGCAGCGCCCCGAGACGCGAGGCGTCATCCAGCGCGAGCACATAGTCAATGGCCCGATAGGGTTTCCGGGTGAGAACGTGCTTGCGAACGGCGCGTTCAATGAGGATTTGTCCCCAACGATCCGGTCCGCAATCCTGAATGACGCCGAACAGCCCAGCGCTGTGTTGCGCGCCCGGGCGAAGCGGCAACGCCGTGGGATCAATGGGGAAAGCGTCAGGACCATTTAACCAGTCCGCCGCATACTCGAATGAAACCGCCACGCCATGCTCCGCCGCGTGCAGGCGGCCCACCAGCCGGGTGTGTCCCAGCCACTCAATGTGAACTTCCCAGCTCATGGGTGGGGACGGCGGATGCGTTGCGGCAGACGCCGTTCGTCCAGGCTGAGGGCGAGACCATCAGTTGCCGGTGCCGCGAGATTGGCCAGCCGGTCATGCAATTGGAGCACAAAGGTGGCTGTGACCAAGGTGCCCAGCGAAACCGTGGGATCGCCGCGTTCCAGCCGCCAAAGGGTGTCGCGGGAGACAAACAGCCGGCCCGCCATGTCAGCCGTGGAGATACCCCGCTTGCGCCGGGCCAGGGCCAGATCGCGGCCCAGCTTGCGCAACGCGTGAGCGGCGGGCAACGGGATGGTGGTGGTCAAGGGCATGGGCTTATTGTCTGGCATAGCGGTCTCTATGTCAAATAGTGTCTGATATGTCGGTTTTTATACGTGGGTGGCGACGGACCGATGCCGATTCGACAGCCATGCCTCGGTGATCCGCGCGTGTTGCGCCGCGTTGGTGATGGGGATGGGCTTGTGATTGAGCAGCGGCAGCGGCGATTGGTCATTCGCCGGTACGAGCAGCCATAAGCCGTGGATGCCATCCGTGCGCCCCACGTCAGAAGCCAACTGCGCCAGCAGATTCATCCGGTCATAGCGGGCCAGCAAACCAGGGTTGACGACGAGGCGGGTCTGTTTGGGCGAGCGCAGGCTGGATTCCACTTCGGGCATGGCGGCTTCCACGAGCCGCTGGAGGTTGCGCCAGTCGGTGGAATTGGCCTGCGCCGCATCCGCTTTGAGCACCACCTCCCACTTGGCCTTCTTCCTGTTGGCCTGTGCTTTGAGATTCTTCAAAAACACGGCATCCAGATCACATTCGGACACGGGAAAGCGTCGGGCCAATTCTTTGCGCGCCCGCCCCAGCCATTGCGGATCCACCGAAAGCACTAGAAAAGCCCCCTGTTTCGAGGCATAACGGAGTTTTTCCTCCAAGCTCCGGGCATCCGCCACCTCGGGCGTGACCTCTGCCCCGGGCTGAATCGTGACCTGGGTGGAAAGCCGGGTGGCCAGCGGTCGGGAGGATTCATAAGTGGGCGACTCCCGGTAGGTCGGTTGGTAGCCACCCTTGCCGCCAGCCAGCTTGTCGTTCCAGCGTAACTCGGTGCCAACCGATTCCAGCAAGCGATCCAATTCCGGTCTGCCGGGCAACGGCTGTGCGTCCGGATATTTTGCAGTGACCCGTTTTTGAATCTCGGCAACGGTGAGAAATTCCCTGGTCGAGCAGGCCAGCGCACTCTGGGCCAAAGCCAGGGCGCGTTCGGCCGCGAGCCCGCGCGGATAAATTTCAAATTTGGGTGAAAGCACCGCGTGATCGGAAGCGGTGACCGCAAGCTGCAACAGCCGGTTGTCCGAGGGAGTTGGAATCTCAGGGAGGGCCGGGAAGACCACGGCGCGCAAGGCTTCCAACACGCGGGAGGGACCGGGGATGGGGTTTTCGTCAGCAAGCTGGTTCGCAGCCTGCCCCAGCCCGAGGGCGAACGATTTCAGCCCGGGATGCATGACGAGGAAGATGTTTTTGCCGCTACGATACTCGTCGAAACGCGGTTCCTCGCCGCACTTCTCCGTTTCGAGTGCCGCCCTGACAGCGATTGAAGCCATGCGCCGGCGGTCGGGCTCATCCAGTTGCGAACCCCGCGCAGCAATTACGGCCTGGAGAACTTCATGATGCGTGGCGATACCGCCCAGACCGCGCAGGAATTGCAGAATGTCATCCCGCAAGGCGGTGACTGGCAGGAACCGGCTCCAACGCTTTCGGGCCTTGGCAATGGCCTGCCCCACACGTTGTCGGCTGACCTCAAGTTCCCCGGCAATTTCACTCTGGCTTGGCCAGCGTGCCACCAGCGACTCGCGTGGCACCTGCCATTCCAGAAATGCCTGAACGACTTTTTGCTCTTCCGAAACCTTTCCGCCCCGTTTTTCGTTGGCCACCTGGAAGGCCACGCTCTCGGCCGTAGCCAAAACATCATTGCCCTCCGGCACCACCTCGGCCTTGGCGGCATCGGCGGTGGGCAACCGCTCGCGCAATTGTTTGCATAAATCACCCAGCTCCCGGCGCGTTTTGTTGCCCACCCCAGAGAGCTTATATATCCGCATCAGCGGATAGCGCAGCAGGTCGGCAACCGTGTTGACGTTGAGCCGGTCCAGAGCATTGGTCAGCCGGGTGCTCAAACCCAGCAATACCAACTGGGTGCTGACCGTGATTTTCTCCGGCAGTTCAAACGGCAGCCCCTCGGTCGCGTGCGTGGTATGGGCGGTCGCCTTGCGCGCGGGTTCATCAATCGTCTCAAAGAGACAGGTCCAGGCCGCAAGCATTTCGCCAGGGTTGTCGAACCGCTCGGAAAAATTCCGTTTTAGCGCCCGCTCGAAGAATCTGGCGAAACGTTCGCGAAGCCCGGCGGGGAAAAGTTCGCCGACGATTCTGACCTCGCCTTTGGTCAACGCCACCGCTGTCTTGCCATCCCCCCACTTGGGCAGCACGCCGGTGGTCATCTCATGCAGGGTCATGGCAGCAGCGAATAATTCGGAACTGGTATCCCACCGCTTCACCTTGCGCTCGCAGATAAAAGGGTCGAGGTATGGCGGTGTGCCGACGTTGATGTTGTCCGGGGAGGAACCGGCCAGGGAAAAATCGAACAGGCAAAGTTCCTTGCGTTTCTTGGCCTTGCCCATGCGGACGCCGATGTTCTCCGGCTTGATGTCGCGATGAGCGATGCCCTGACTATCAAGGTGCTGAATGGACCGCAGCAGGTCTTCGCCAAACTGCTTCAACATGGTGAGGTCCAAGGCTCCCTCGCGGCGCAACTGCTGGGCCAGGGTGGCATCGCCCGCGTTCTCCATGGTGAAACCATGCAGTTCTCCGAACTCGTGGAATTCGGCGGCGCTCACGATCTGCGGCCAGTTCAACCGCTTCAGCAGTTCAAACTCCCGTTTGATGCGCGCATTGAGATCCGCAGAACGCGCCACCTTGAGCACAGTGGTCTGTCCCTGGCGCTCCACCAAGAGCGCCTGGGCCGTAGCCCCCTTGCCGAGCAGGCGGACCACTTTAAATCCGTTTTCGAGCTGGCTGCCCGCCATGGCTTTCAACGGGTTGATACAATCAATGTCAGGGTGGGTCAGTTGCTCCTCGACTTTGTCGAGGCTGGTCAGGAATTCGTCAATGTCGCAACGAAGGGATACATCGCCATTGGCGCTGAATTGGACAAGATCCACCAGGGCTTCCACCGCACCGTCGAGTGCTTCTTTAATATTCAGTCCGCTGGCGTCGCGGAGTTTTTCCTGGAGTTCGGCCTGGGACGAAGCGGGCGGTTTGCCGGTAAACAGCAAATAGGCGATGGCCCCGAGCGAAAAGATGTCATGCGCGTAGCCGCCATCCGCATTACCGGTCAGGGCTTCGGGTGCCAAATAGGCGAGCGAGACATCCTCAACGAGCTGTTCCGCATGCAAACTGGCGGAGACACGCGTCCCCTGGGTGGTGGTGCTGCCCATCAAGCGCGCGCTGGTTTGCCAGTTGCCGATTTGCACGGACAACGTCTTATCCGGGTGCTCGCGAACGTAAATGCTCTGTGGTGAAAGGCTGCGATGAACCACGTGTTTGCTGTGGGCGTAACGGATCGCGTCGGCAATTTGCCGCAGGATCGACAGGCGGTGATCCACTGCCAACTGCGATCCCGACAACTGCATGAACTGATCCAGACGCCGGGCGTCGGGTTCCGCCCGCAGAAAGAGCACGGGGCCGAATTCGCAATCGGTGGGCGGATCCGCCCGCAGGATGCCCGGGTGATCCAGCAGTTCCAAAACCTGAAACTCGCGGCGAGCGGCATTCTTCAGAATAGCGCGTTCTTCGTCACCCGCCAACCGGGCCACCTGATAAACGCGGGCCAATCGTCGGGTGGAACTGAGGGTGACATGATGCGCCTGCCAGTCTTGATACGCACCGGTGGTACTCTCGAAAACCAAGTGATCGAGAATGAAATCGCCCACGCGTCGCTGGTTTTGGCGCGAGCGGATACCGGCCTGCTCCATCGCTTGGGCGAAGGCGCGAATGGCCGGGCGATTGACCGCCGGCAGATCGCGCGGCGGCAACCCCGGACATTGGCGCTGACGAATCGCGGCGAGGATTCCCGGACGCTCAGGTTTGCCGGGAGTCCCCGGCTGGTCACGCAGACAAATCTTGCTCGTGGCGATGCCATGAAGCTGGAGCCTGACCTCGCTATGCGACAGGAAAACCAGCGGCTCAATGAACGGACATTCGCAGTTGCGAAAGACACGCTGGCGAGCAAGCAGGCTTTTGAGCCGCTTGCACTTGCGGTTGGCGAGCAGCAACGGGCTTTCGTCGCAGTGCTGCTGGCCGCCATGTTCCCAAACCCAATGGGTGGCATCACCGGAGACCGTGCCGGGTTTGCTTTTGATTTCGATCAAAAAGACGCCCTGCGGGCACACGACGAGAAGGTCAATTTCATTGATCGAGCCGTCATCGGCGATGAACTCAAAATTGGACCAAGCGACGTAATTGTCCTGTGCTGGAAAGCCCGCGTGGATGAAATCCAGCGCTTCCTGTTCCCAGGGGAAGCGCGACGCAGAAATGATTTTCCAGTGTTTTTCTGACATCAATCAACATGCAGCCCAAGGACTACCCCTGAGTTCGCTTTTCCCTGTATGATTAGCACTCCAGGCTGCATTGCCAAGCTAACAGTGCAAATTTGATATAAAAAGTCAGCATTCTCTAAACCCGCAATTCTGGCAACTCTGGCCGACACTCATTCTGGCCGATACAACGCGATACAACGCGATACAACGCGATACAACGCATAATTTCGCCACTACACCATAAATTGAACATGTAAAACAAAGACGAACAAGATGAACAAAAAGACAGTTGCCACCTCTCCCATTATGGTGCTGGGGCGTACCTGGCCCACCGCAGTATGCCACCAGCCTGTTGACCGTTCAAAGGAACTAAATGTCCCCAAAGTTTGTCCGGGAAGTCCGGGAATAGGCACCGGCGCTACGCGTTTTTTCGCGTTTCTTAGGTTTCTTAGGGTGTTTTTGATGCCTTTCCGACCCATAACGGAAATCTTTTTACAACATAAATCCCCTGTAAAAACAAGTAGTTTGTCATCATCTCTTATTTTTTTTAAAAATAAATATATCACTGTCCCAGGAACCCCACCTTTCGTGTGCTTTAATGGCATCGCTTTTAAAGCGAACAACGAAACCAACAAAAATGATGACTATGCCATTACCTAAACACACGAAAGACCTGAACGGGATACGGGACTTCTTTTCCCATCTCGAAACCCAGTTTGCCTCCGCCTCCGCCGTTTACCAGGGGCCGATCAAACAGCTTTTCAAGGAAGTGACGGGACGTCTCCAAGGCGTACTGGATGGGTTGCCAAAGACTGAGGGAAAACCGGTGGTCAGTTCCGGGGCGCTATTTGAAACGCTGGCATCAGCCAACAACCTGGTCAGCCTCCTTTCGCTGGAGTTCAACAAGGTTAAGACGGTGGCTTCGGCGGTCCCGGACACGTTGGCGGCAGCACTGGCGACCGGCACGCATTTACGCAAGGCCGACCATGAAACGCAGGTCAAAGCGGCGGTGGCCGCTATCACGGGGATTTGGTGGCGCGAAGCACGCTGACCCAACTGTGCAGAGCGGCCAAGGATCTGGGATTCAAAGAAGGCCGGGAGCTACTACAAACCGAGTTTAACGCCAGGCAGGCGGTTGAAAAGCTGGCGGCAGAACGCAAAGCAGCGCTGACCGCCGCCGGGTTGCCCCTGCCCGAAGCGGAGGCGTCCGCCATCTTGGCGGTGAGGAGCGTTACCACGCGGTCCGCACCACGACCGAGGCGCGCGTCAAGGCCATCACGGCGGTGGGCTGGATTTGCCGACGGAACTGCTGGTCACCAAGCGCTCCTTTCGGCCAATCCGGTCTTTGACGGGCGTCACCGGACTGAATGTGGGCCGTGGCGCTGTATCCGGCCCCGGTGTGAAATGCCCATGGAATTACATTGCGTGAATATGAGCACGTTTAAGCCCATGAATGATTGCGTGGCGGAAGGTGTGACTGCGTAAACCAGAGAAGGCGATGGCGATGGTCAAAGACAAACAATTATCCAACATCAAGCTGGCGGAGGTCCGCCAAAAGCAGCAGTTTGACCAGGCGCTTAACGCCAAGGAATTCGCCGTGCTCGCTGGCATCTCCTATGCCACCGCCCGCCAGTGGTTTCACCGCCAGGGATTCCCCGCGTTGCAGGGCCTGGTGTTCTGGCAGGATTTCGTGACCTGGCGTCAGCGCCAGCATGGTCTGGCGGCCGAGCCCGCCCCGGCCCCCAAAACCATTTCCCTGGAAGCGCTGCCCGAAAAGGCGCGCCGACTGTTGCAGCAGGTTTAGCCCGGGAAGGTCACGGCGTCACGCCATTGGGCCACGTCCTCAACTTTTTCCCGCTGGTAAATTTGGTGAACCAATTCCGACGCGTGATTGACCAGCCGCATGGCTGCCTCCCGCGGCACACCGGCCCGCCGCAACCGGTTGACATAGGTGACCCGCAGGCAATGGAAACACAAGTGCGGCTTCTGGATCTTGGTGAAGAATAGCCGCCACCGATGCGAGGGTTGGAAGGGAATATCCAGCGTGAACTGGCGGTTCTCCTGTTTCATCCGCTCCAGCAGCGGGCGCAAGGCCGAGGGCATGGGAATCGAAAACGCCCGCTCTTCGCCGCCTTTGGGTGCCGGGAAAGTGATTTTGCCCTCCTTGAAATCCACGCAGTCCATGGGAATCCGGGTTTCGCGCAGTCGGCAGCCGGTGTGCAAGGAAATGTCAAACGCCCATTGCATCCATTCCGGCTCGGCCTTCAGCGCCTCGCGGATCTGGACAATTTCCGCGTCCGTCATTTCCGGTTTCTTGGCCACCTTGTCCCGCTTCACTTTAAGGCCGACCATGGGATTGGCATCCGCATGTCCCAGCCGCACCGCCTCGCCCAAAATCATGGACAAAAGCTTTAATTCCATGATGGCCGTGTTTCGGCCCACGGTTTTGCCGTTCTTCTTTTTATAGCCGGTCCGCCAGTCAATGTACTCGATGGCATTCCGGTAGGTGATGGCGCGGGGCGTGTGGTAGTGTTTCTCCTGCAACCAGAAGGCCAGCCACTTCCAGGAATCGGTGTAGCGTTCCATGGTGCGCACGGCCTCGCAATGCCGCTCCAGATACTGCGGCACCCAGGTGTCCCAGCCGCCGCCACTGACTTCCCCGGCGGTGCGGTTGAGTTCCTTGGCCTCAAATTCCGCCCGCATGGCTCGGGCCTTGACGGTCTCCCCCGGATCGTCCGTCCGCAGCCCGGTGGATTTGTTTCGTCGGATGCCGTCGGCGTCAATGAACTGGATGAACCAGAAGGGGGATTTTTTCTTTCGGTAAATGGATGCCATAATGTCGAGTGCAGTTAGCGCAGTAAACTTACTGCAAAAAACCGCCATTATCAAGCAAAACAAGCCACTGGCCGCCACTTTAAACCACTCCACCAGAATTCGGAGTTCGGGTTTAAGTTGGCTGGATCTGGATGGCTGGTGGGCGTTTGGCGAAGCATTTTTTCGAGTGCGTTCATGGCTGTTTCAAAGCGTAAAAAGTGATATTTCGGGGATTTTTGATGGGTTTCGGTTTAGGAATGACGAATGACGAATGCTAAATGACGAAAGAATGACCAAGCACCAATGCCGAATGCGGGCATCGTTGGGGGTGGGCATTCTGGGAGTGGGTCCAAGGCGGTTTTCAAAATGATAAATGTGTTATTTCAGGGGTTTTTGCCCATGAATGGGCATGAAACAGATTTGTTGAGGGATGGTGCCGGCGATGGATTCCCTGGCAGTAAGGTCGGGGCTGGCACTCCTGCCGGAGTGCCGGAGGCTGCGGGGTTGGATTCCGGTGGTATCGCTTCGCTCAACCACCGGCTACAGGCTGGCATCCCTCCGGGATGAAACGGCGGCGAAACCATCGGGTGGCGGTGATGCTTTGAGTAATTATGGACCGGGTGTTTCACGGTGATAATAGTGATATTTCAGGGGTTTTCGATGGTTTCAGTTTGGGAATGCCGAAGGACGAAGGTTAAATGACGAAAGAATGACGAAGCACCAATGACGAATGGTGTCCGCTGGCAAAAAGAGCGCCTCACCCGTTCCGTCCGGCGGGTCGCCGGACGGTACGGGCCAGTGGCCCGTGCCACCCATGGTGATAAACGCGCTATCAGGCTGGAGTTGCTTTAGAGCAGCTCTGGGCAGGCATTCTGGGGGTGCGTTCATGGCTGTTTTCAAGATGTAAAATGTGATATTTCGGGGGTTTTGTGGGGAGTTTTCAGTGTTCAGTGATCAAGTGTTCAGCATTGGGAAAGTGGCAACTGGGATAGCTTGCGGACTTGGATGTCAATAGCGGCGCGCACGGAGTGACGCGCCCTACCACCCATGGGTTGGCGGCGATGCGTTGGGTAGTTGTGGGGTGCGGTTTCAAAGCGTAAAAAGTGATATTTCAGGGGTTTTCACGGAATTATGAAGGATGAAAGATGAAGGATGAATGGGCTCAAGATGGTTTCAGACCAAAAGCGCAGCCGGAAGGCTGGGGGCTGACCGGCGGGCATTCTGGGGTGTATGTTATTATTGACTGTTTCACGGTGATAAAAGTGATATTTCAGGGGTTTTTGTTGAAAAAGTGTTCAGTTTTCAGTGATCAAGTGTTCAGCTTGGACGCCGGAGGGTGCTGAAACAGGAAGAAACGGACGGGAGGCGGCTCTGGATATGACCACCCCTCACCCTCAATCCCTCTCCCCGTTGAGGGGAGAGGGAAGCCAGTGGCGACGCTGCCGAGAATCTTGGGCGCTTTGGCTGCGAACGTAACATGTTGTAAAACAAGGTACTTGCATAATGTGTTTTTTAAGAGTAAAGCGGTGGAAAAGTGGCAGCTGGGGATGGCTTGTCGGCTACTTTGGTCGCTGCGTGACGGTGGCCACCCAGGCTGGCGGGGGTTCTTTCGTCCCGGACGGGACTTTGGACAAAGAGACATGCGAACCCAGTGATCAATCACTGGGCTATTTTCTTTCGCCCTCCGGGCTTGATGGTGGCAGCCCTGCATCAGAAGGAAGTGTAGCAGGGTTCGGGGAAACCGGGTTGTTAGCGGCTAACGGATCCGTCACTTTTCCGGCATTTATTTTCAAAAATGCGTTAGCGGCTTACATTCGGAAAGGGTCAAGGTTGAAGGTTTCAGGTTTCAGGGGGCAAGGTGCAGATAGACAACGGGATGTGCAAGTGCGGGACGTTTAAAGCAGGCGCTTTAACGAAAAACAAAGGGGTTTTGCGGTTTTGGACGGGCAACGACCGCTGGCGCCTGCATAAGAAAACAATGGTTCCTCGCTGTTTTCAGTGGAATATGGTGGCCGAAGAGGAGGAAGCCAGTGGCTTGCGGGGCGCATCCACGTTCGCATCCGTTTTTGAAAGGCCACGGCACGCAGGTTGGGAAGCCTGCGCTACGACGATTTGCCGGGCTAAGCCGGATATTTCATAGCCATTTTGGAAAGAGTCGCGAAAAACCCTATGAAAAGAGGGGCGCAAACACGTTCGAATGAGTGGTTGAAAAGACGCGGCACGCAGGTTTGGAAACCTGTATAGCTTGTCCGTCGTTGCGATACGGCAGGCTGGGAAGCCTGCGCTACAAGGGTTTGCCATGGTTTTGCCGGTTTCACTATGAAATATCCGGGCCAACCCCAAAATTGAGGGCTCTGGGATGCACGCGCGAAGGCGCGCGTGGGCACGGTTGACGAGGCGTCAACCGCCGCACGCAAGGGCGATGGCGCTCCCCGAGAAGGGGCGCAGCCCGCTTCCGCTGGTGGTTGAATGGTATTCCGGTTTAGCTGCAACTGGGGACGGCGACCGGGCGTTCGTGGGCGCAGGGTTGGTTGATCGGGGCCTCGGGCTGGCGATCGTTGGGCTGGATGAGCTGGTGGGCCAGCAGCCAGGATTCGACTTCTTCGCCGCTGATGTCGGCGAGCATGGTGCCGTTGATTTCCACGCAGGGGCTCAGGGTCTGGCCGCTTTTGGTGATCATTTCCTGGCGTTGCGCGGGGTCCCCAATGATGTTGCGATCCTCAAACGGCAGGTCGTATTTGCGGAGGGCGGCGCGGACCCCCTGGCTCCAGCCGCAGGTGGGTTTCAAGTAGGCGATGATTTTTGGCGTGCTCATGAATGACAATATAGGTTGTTACTACGCCCAAATAGTGCCACATAAGCGCTCGCCGCGCAAATAATTTTAAATTCTTGAAAGCGGCGGCCACGCGCGGATAATGGGGTGGTTAGATGCTGAACATAATTGCCCGCGGGCAGCTTTTGTATATCACCCGTCATTCCAGATCTTTGTGGTCGGAGGGTTTTGCTCCGGCATCGCCTGCTTTATCCCGTCGTGAACGCAACCCCTGCATCATTCCAATGAGGTCATGGCTGACGAAAAAAAAGCGGTGACCGCACGGGTGGCCGTCTTGACGGCTCTGTATGCGCTCGGCGGATTGGTCAGCCGGGAGGCGGTCTTTCATGCCCAGACGGTGCCGCTGGTGTGGCCGGTGAGCGGCCTGGCGCTGGCGACCGTCCTATTGTTTGGTTTCCGGTATCTGTCGGCGGTGGCCGTGGGCACCCTCTTGTTCGCCGGTCTGGCCGGAATGCCTTTCGGCTGGTTCATGCTGGGAACGGTGCTGGGCTGCACTTTGGGGGCGGGGATCAGCGCCTGGGTGCTGGTGCGGCTGGTGAAATTTGACAATGCCATGGAGCGCACGCGCGACGGCGCGGGTTTTGTGCTGGTGGCTTGCGGATTGGGGGCCACGATCAACGCCCTGGGCAACGTGGCGAGCCTGGTTTATGAGAAACAGATTGCGGCCTCCGAGGCTTTGCCAAGCCTGTTCGCCTGGTGGGTGCCCCATGCGCTGGCGGCGCTGGTGGTGACGCCGGTGCTGGTGACCTGGAGCACACCCTCCTTTATGCGCTGGCATTTCTGGCGGGTGGCGGAGGGGGTGTTGTGCGCGGCGGCGCTGGGGGCGGGCACGTTGCTTTCGGCGGTATCGTGGACGGTGCATGGCGTGGAGCAGTTTCCGCTCTCTTATTTGCCATATCCGTTCCTGGCCTGGGGCGCGCTGCGGTTTGGCCCGCGAGGGGCGGCCACGGGGACACTGATGCTGGTGGGGCTGTCGGTTTATTCGCTGCTGCACCATCACGGGGCGTTTGTGATGCTCACCGAGGCGGAGAGCGCGCGGCTGATCAGTTATTACATTGGCGTGATCGCGGTTTCGGGCCTGCTGCTGACGACGGCCTTCACGGAGCGGCGGCGCGTCCTGGCCAGCGTGGTGGCCAATGAGCGGCGGCTGCGCACAGTGGTGGCCGACCAGACGGATTTGATCTGCCGGTTCAAGCCGGATGGGACGATTACGTTTGCCAATCCAGCGTATTGTGCGTTTCAAGGCAAGCCGGAGGCGGAACTGCTGGGAGTGAATTATTACAAGCTGGTGTCCCGGGGCAGCAGCCGGGGGGAAGAGCCACCGCTACCGCCGGACAAGCCACTGGTGGTGTTTGACCTGCGCGTGGAGGCGGCGGACGGCCACGTGGAATGGCAGCAGTGCACGCTCCGGCGGCTGGAGCCGCGCGGGGATGACCCGGAGGAATATCAGGCGGTGATGCAGGACATCACGCCGCGAAAACGGGCGGAGCTGGCGGCCAAGGAGGCCAAGGCGACGCTGGAGCTGATGAACCAGCAGTTGAAGTCGGCGGCCGCCGAGGCGCAGGCCATGGCGGAGCAGGCCAACCGGGCGAGCACCGCCAAAAGTGAGTTCCTGGCCAACATGAGCCATGAAATCCGCACGCCCTTGAGCGGCATTCTGGGCATGGTGGAGCTGCTGTCGCAAACCCGCCTGGATTCGCGCCAGCGGGAATTCGCCGAGGCGGCGGTGGAGAGCGCCAACGCCCTGCTGCATGTCATCAATGACGTGCTGGATTTCTCCAAGATTGAGGCGGGGAAAATGACGATGGCGCGGGAGAATTTCTCGGTGCGCGCCGTGGTGGAATCCGTCCTGGAAAACGCGGCCACGCGGGTGGCGGGGAAAAAGGTGGCGCTGGTCGCGGTGGTGGGGCGCGAGATTCCGC
>Ga0302320_10001644_pt1 | contig 53608 bp, 49 predicted proteins | sample Bog_T0_3_FD_202130 | JGI IMG/M metagenome (GOLD analysis project Ga0302320, IMG submission 202130) | Peat permafrost microbial communities from Stordalen Mire near Abisko, Sweden - Bog_T0_3 | ecosystem: Environmental > Terrestrial > Soil > Wetlands > Peat | place: Sweden: Abisko, Stordalen Mire...
CTCGTCGAAGCGACTCAGCCAGAGATAGCCCGTCGGACGGCTAATCTCGTACTCCCGGCACAAGCTACTCAGGCTCTCGCCCCGGCTGGCTCGAACCACAAACTCCACCCGCTGATCCCGCACGCCCGCAAGCCTCCACGGCATCCCTTAACCCCCAACTCAAAATCGATCACCCGATCCTGACTTGTAAAGGATGTCATGATAACAACCTGTAAAGTATGTACTGATACTGAACAATAGAACTGCGATGAACGGGGCACAGCTTTTAAGGCTCATTGCGATTCTGATGACCGGGCCACCTGCCCTACGCCAACTCCACCTCGATTTTTTTGGCTTCTGCATCGAGCTTGGTGATTTTGAAGGTGCGGATTTGGCCTTCGGCTAGAGCTTCGGGTTTAGCGGAGGCGGCTGGGGTGTTGCCCTTCCAGCGGCTCTTCAATTGCGAGGAGAGCGAGGAGAGATCGAGCTTGGCGGGCACTTGCGGTGCGGCTGCAGCGCCTGCGGCGGATGCGGGCGAGGCGGAAGGTGCGGCTGGGCTGCTGGATTGAATGCGGCAGGCTGCCCGGATGCCATCGCCCAGTTCGACCTGGACGAAGGAATCAGTGGCTTCGACGACGCGGCCTGAGACCTGGTCGCCGACCTTGTGCTCGGCGATGTACTCGTCGATATCTCCGGGGACGAGTTGCTTGATGCTGAGCTTGATCTGACGCTTTTCCGGGTCGATGGCGAGGATTTGCGCTTTGACGATCTGGCCCTCGCGCAGCATTTCAGAGGGGTGGTTGAGGCGGCGCTCGGCGCTGATCTCGCTGATGTGGACCAGGCCTTCGACGCCGTCAGTCAACTGGACAAAAGCTCCAAAGTTCATCAGCTTGGTGACGGGGCCGGTGATTGAGGAGCCGACAGGGAAGGCGCGCTCGACGTTGGTCCAGGGGTCGGCGAGGGTTTGCTTGAGACCGAGGGAGATGCGGCGCTCCTCTGGCTTGATGCCGAGGATGACGACATCGACGCGGTCGCCTTGCTTGAGCAGGTCGGAGGGGTGGCGCAGCTTTTTGCCGTAGGACATTTCTGAAATGTGGATGAGGCCTTCGATGCCGGGTTCGATCTCGACGAAGGCGCCGAAGTCGGCCAGGCGGGTGACCGTGCCGGTGACGCGCTGGTTGACGGCGAGGCTGACGGTTTGCCATGGCTCCGGCTGAAGCTGCTTGAGGCCGAGGGAGATTTTCTGGGTTGCGGGATCGATTTTGAGGATTTTGAGTTGGAGTTCCTGGCCCACGGTGAGTACGTCTTCGGGCTTAGTGACGCGCGTGTGGGAGATGTCGGAGACGTGTAGAAGGCCGTCGAAGCCGCCGATGTTGATGAATGCGCCGTAGGGCATGAGGGTGCTGACGGTGCCGGTGACGATGGCGCCTTCTTTCAGCTCCTCGCGGCGGGCTGCGCTGAGGCCGCGGGCTTGCTCTTCGAGGACGACGCGGCGGTCAACAACGACGTCTTCGTCCATCACGTCGAGCTTGGTGATGCGGCAGGTGATTTCGGTGCCGACCAGCTTTTCCAGTTCGATGGCGTCCTTGGTTCCGCTGCGGCTGGCGGGCATGAAGGCGCGCACGCCGACATCGACCGTGACGCCGCCCTTGCGGACTTCGGTGACGGTGCCGACGATGGCCAGCTTCTCGGCGAAGGCGGTTTCGAGGGCCGACCAGTCGCGGGTCTGGACTACTTTGAAACGCGAGAGCTCGTAGTAGTGCTCGGTATTGCGGCCGGTGACGGAGACGGGGAAGGTGTCGCCGGGATGGACGTCGTCGGCGTTGTTCAAGAAGGCCGAACGGGGCAGGACACCTTCGGTCTTGTAGCCGATGTCGAGAAAGACCTGGTCGGCGGAGAGGGAGATGACGACGCCCTGAAGCTGGCGCTGGCCGGGCTGCTCGGACTTGTGCGAGTGGCTGCGCTCGAAGTCGTTGAGCAGGTCGGCAAAGGACTCCTGCGGCTCTTCCGGCTCTACGGCGACTGGCTCGGCTACGGGATCGGGAGCAGTCTCGTTAGCGGGCTGCGCAACGGGCTCTTCAATGGGCTCCGCGATGGGTTCGACGGGCTCAGGCGTGATTTCGGGGGTGGGCTGGGATTCTTCGAGATTTTCGATGGTCATGATTGTGTACTAACTTATTTTCCCATGATTGGGCGGGGAGCGTATTGAAAGTGGCTTGGCGTGAGGATTTCAACCACCCTGACGGCTCGGCTGGGCCCTGGTTGCGGCGCAGTTCCTGGAAATCAAGCGGCGCTTATGGAAACTCCGTCTGCATGGCGGTCCTGTGTGTATTGGGGATTGCCGCGTCTCCCACATCGTCAATGACGTGGTCGATTGCTCCCAGGTTGCGCAAAGCCACCGTGATCATATGGTGGAAGCGAATGCCGGGAGCGCGGGGCGTCTCGATGGCATGGCTCAGCACAACGTCCGGATGCCGGAAGACGGAGTAGATGCCCAATCCCCATGCCTCGTGGCTGGTCACTTTGCCGGATACCTTGTAGGATGCCCATCCGTTTACACCGGGAGCGCTGGTGAAGCTGGCCTGGTCCGGTGGATCATAGGGAATTTCAGATTGATAAAAGTAGGTGCGGCCGCCGTTGCCATTCCACAACACCTGGAACTGCTGCTCATGCTCGACGAAGAGCCCGTAAGCGATGACATTGTCGCCGTTCACCACCAGGCCGTTCTCGTTGGTGTTCAAGCTCCAGCCCACGCCGGAGCCGTGATCGGCGCGCCAGATCCAGGTGTGATCGACGATGGTGTCGTTGCTGTTGATCTCCAGATCGATTCCGGCGCGTCCCACGCCGGCCCCACCCACGCGAAAAAATACATCGTGCAGCGAGATTGGATTTTTAGCGTGACGGGCGTGGCTGCCCTGCTGGCCAATCTGTACGAGCACGGGCGAACGCGTGGCTCCAGCGTCGATCAGAAGGCCCGCGAGGATGATGCCGTTCTGGTCGCCGGTGACAAGGGCGGCGTTGCCGTTGACGGGGCGCAGCGTGGCGAAACCAAGTCCCATGACCACGGTGCCGGGACGAGTAACGCGGAGAGGCTCAACGAGTTCATAGATGCCGGGGGTAAAGAGCAGATGCTTGCCGCGGGCCAGTTGAGCGTTGATGGCCGAAGCGGTGTCGCCGGGGTGGGCGATGTAAAAGCGATTGAGGGGGATCGATACTCCGGGCGTCGAGCCAGCGTGCCACGTGACGCCGGCGCTCTCGCGGCGCAACTCCGGCACGCGGACGAAATAGCGGCCCCGCGCATCGACGGCAAGAAAGGGCTTTTCGCGCACAAGGGGAGTTCGGGCGACCTTGGTGTAGGGCTGCGCGGGCCACTCGCCGGCTGGAGGCGAGAGCACGCCGACGAAGACCATATTCCAATTGGCGCCGGTCCAACTACCCCACTCGCTGTTGCGCGAGATCCATTGCTGCTGGGTGCCGGAATCGACGTTGCCGTCCACCACGGTGTCCGACATCCAGCCGCCGCTCGCCCATCCCTGCTGCTGGTGCAGTACTAAATTGCCCTGAACGTGCATCCGGCGGAAGGGCGCCGCCTGTGCGACCGCCCATTGCATCGTGCCGCCGGTGGGAGTTACCGAAAAGCCCTCGGCGGCGCGCCAGAAGGTGCAGGTGGCGTTGTTGCGGGCATGGGTGGCGTCGGCGTGGACATTGCCGGTGATGTGGACGCGGTCAGGCGTGGCGCCCAGGCCCAGCACTTCGGTGTAGAAGCCCACGGGCACATCCACTTGATAGTTGCCGGGCAGAAACAGCAATGCGTTGCGCGCCGGGCCAAACTCGCTGTTGCGCTGAACAGCGTAAACCTGGTCGATCTGCTTTTGGATGGTTGCCGCCGGCATGGAGGGATTGAAGACCAGCACATTGGGGCCGAAATCCGGCTGGGCCGCGCTGGCCGACGGCAGCAAAGCCGCGCAGAGTGCCAACAGCCCCAGCGACAGGGCCAATCGAATACTCCCAAGGCGGCAGTGCCGGTGTGAAAAAATCGTCGCTTTCACCTTTCCCTCCTATGGGTCTCCGGTTGAATCTTCCGCCGGCCAGAGATTCCAGAGTACCAGCCGGGGAAGACCGAACGCTTCTTCGCAAGCCACCGGATTCACAGCTTTCCGGTGCGCCGACATTCCGCTTCCAGTTACACTGAAGAGGCCATGGAAATCCAAACAAAGAACGAAATGACGGGGAACGAGATTCGCGAAACGTTTCTGCGCTTTTTTGAGTCGAAGGGGCACCGCCGGGTGCACTCCTCCTCGCTGGTGCCGGCCAACGACCCGACGCTGCTGTTTGCCAACGCGGGGATGAACCAGTTCAAGGATCTGTTTCTTGGGGCCGAGCGCAGGGAGTACTCGCGGGCGACGACCTCGCAAAAATGTGTACGCGCCGGAGGCAAGCACAACGACCTGGAGAACGTGGGATTCACGCGCAGGCATCATACATTTTTTGAGATGCTGGGCAACTTCTCGTTTGGAGACTACTTCAAGCGCGAGGCGATTGACTTTGCCTGGGAGCTGATTACGGGCAAGCACGCGAATGGCTGCTTTGAGATTCCGGTGGAGCGGCTGTACGTGACGATCTTTGAAGGGGCGGACGGGGTTCCGCGCGATGACGAGGCGGAAAAATTCTGGATCGCGGCCGGCGTGGCGAAGGAGCGGATTTTCCAGTTTGGGAAGAAGGACAACTTCTGGCAGATGGGCGAGACGGGGCCATGCGGGCCATGCTCGGAGATTTTCTACGACATGGGGCTGGAGGCGGCGGAGACGCCGGGAGTCGATAAGCCTTTCGGACAGGATGATGCACGCTACGTGGAGATTTGGAATCTGGTCTTCATGCAGTTTGATCGGGCGGTGGTGGTGGACGCGAAAGGAAAGACGAAAGGGTATAAGCTAAGTCCTCTGCCCAAGCCGTCGATTGATACGGGGATGGGGCTGGAACGGTTGGCGGCGGTGCTGCAAGGGAAGGTTTCGAACTTCGAGACGGATTTGTTTACGCCGCTGATTGCCCGCGCTGCAGAACTGACGGGCACAAAGAACGACATGAGCGCTGCCAGCTTGCGCATCATCGCGGATCATGCGCGCGCCGCCACATTCCTCATCAACGACGGTGTGCTGCCCTCGAACGAAGGACGAGGCTACGTGCTGCGCAAGATTCTTCGCCGTGGAATTCGACATGGACGGCTGCTGGGTCAGGAAAAGCCGTTTTTGTTCGAGATGGTTTATGCCGTGCGTGATTTGATGCAGGGGGCGTACCCGGAACTGGTGAATACGGCTACGCGCGTGGCGAAGGTAATCGAGGCGGAGGAAAAGCAGTTTGACCGGGTGCTGAAGTTTGGGCTCGCACGCTTGAATGAGGAACTGCAAGGAACATTCACTGGCGAAAAGGCATTTCATCTTTACGAGACGTATGGTTTGCCACTCGACTTCATGGTTGATGCGGCCCGCGATGCTGGTGTGATCTTCGACGAAGCCGGTTTTGAAGCCGCTCGCGCCGAAGAGCAGGCACGCGCACGCGCCAGTTGGAAGGGTGGTGGCCAGAAGTCCGTCCTGCCTGTCTATTACGACATACGCTCAACAGATTTCGAGGGATATCGCAAACTCCTCTCCATGGACTGCGATGTTATGGCAATTGTAAAGAACGGCGAGAGCCTGGTATCCGCAAATGCGGGTGATTCAGTCGATATCTTCCTCGACCATACAAGTTTTTATGCCGACTCAGGCGGACAAGTTGGTGATACTGGCTGGCTACTTTCCAAAGAAGATAAATCTGTCGTTGCAGAAATTGTAGGCTGCGTCTCGCCGATGCAAGGCCTCCGCGCCCACAAGGCGATCTTGAAGCAGCCACTATTTGCCAGAGACCTTGTGCATGCCCAGGTCGATCATGAACGGCGCGACGCGATTCGGCGGAATCACACGGGGACGCATCTGCTGCACGCGGCGCTCAGGCAGGTTTTGGGGACGCATGTGAAGCAGGCCGGGTCGGCGGTGCATCCGGAGCGGTTTCGCTTCGACTTCTCTCACTTTGCGCCGGTGGCCGATGAGGAGTTGGCCGAGATTGAGACGATTGTGAACTCTCAAGTGCTGGCCGACACCAAAGTCGAATCCATCGAGGACGTGCCCATCGACGTGGCCGTGAACGAGTACCACGCCATGGCTCTGTTCGGCGAGAAGTACGGCGATAAGGTCAGGGTGATCAAGGTCGGTGATTTTTCAACGGAGCTGTGCGGCGGGACGCACACGCGGGCCACGGGCGAAATTGGGCTGGTGAAAATACTAAGCGAGGAGTCCGTGTCATCAGGGGTGCGGCGGCTGGAGGCGATTACCGGCATGGGTTCGCTGCATGTGTTCCGCGAGGACTTCGCCGTGGCTCAGGTCGCTGCTCAAGTGGCTGGACAGCCGGATGGGGGCAGTCTTTCAGACGGGCTACGAGCAAGGCTGACCGCGCAGGAGGATGAGCTGAAACGGCTGCGGCGGGAGTTGGACGAGGCGCGGATGAAGGGGGCTGCCGGGGCTCTGGATGAGGCGCTGGGGCGTGCCGTTGAAGTGAAAGGCGTGAAGCTCGTGACGTTGCGCGCCGATGCGCTGGAGCGCGGACAGTTGCGGACACTCGTCGATAACCTGAAGCAGAAGCTGGGCGAGGGGGTTGTTGTTGTGGCCTCCGCGCAGCCGGAAGACAAAGTCGCGCTGATTGCCGGAGTGACGCCGGGGCTGACCAAGCGGATTCAGGCAGGCAAGCTGGTGGGGGCTGTCGCGAAACTCGTGGGCGGGTCGGGCGGCGGGAAACCGGAGATTGCCGAGGCCGGCGGAAAAGACCAGACGCAGATTGATGCGGCGCTGAAGGCTGCGGCGGGGATTGTTGGGGAGTTGCTTACTTAGATCGAACAGCGCTTATTTGTTGTCGTTGCCGATGAGGCGGAAGGTGATGGTGCCCCAGAAGAGGCGGGCGCGCATCTGGACGGGCAGGTGTCGCTCGTCGTCGGTGTACCAGATCCAAATGTTGCCGCGATTCTTGACGACGCCGGCGTCGGCGGTGGGCTGCACGCGCAGGGTTTTGAATGTGCCCAGCGGAGTTTTGATCTCCTCGCGGCCTTCGATCTTCATGGTCACGGGCACCATGCGCATGGCGTCCATCACCGGGATGACGAAGTTATGTCCCAGGGCGATGGGCTGGGATGAGGCGTAGTAGACGCCGGTAAGCAGGTCGGTGAGGCAGGCGGGCGCGGCGGCTTCGATGTGCTTGGTTTGCTTGGTGACCAGGTTCTTCTCGTCCTGGATGGCGAGATTCCTGGTGTAGTCGAGATGGAGCGTCGAGCTGATCTGGCGGCGGCCCTCGACAGTCTGTTTGTTGAAGTCGTAGGTGCAGCCTTTGGCGCGGTCAAAGCTGGATTGGAAGCGGTCGCCGACGTGGAAGAGCAGGTTGATGGCGCCGATGGTGTCGGCGCTGGCGGTGAGGTTCTCGCGGTCTCCGTCGGCTTCAAAGCGCAGCACGGCGGTTCCGGCCGAAAAAACTCGCCAATCCACCGAGTAGGTGAGGGTCTGCTTGAGCGGAAAGCTGTAGCCGGGGCGAGGCGGCACGAGCGAGGGCGCCTGCTGGGCATGAATCGGGAGGGTCGCCACGGCGGCCAGGGCAAGTGCGCAAAGAACGGCGGTCTGGGTCAAGCGCGTTTTCACTGGCGAGATGGCTCCTTGCTGAATGGACTGCTCGGACTCTGAAACCGCTTATTGCGGCAGATTCACAAATGCGGCCAACAGCGGCCACAGAAGGAGCAGGCTGAGGTAAAGCAGCAGAACCCCTATCCCTGCATTGTACTCGCGGTGCTGGAGGTAGAGCGACAGTGAGAAACTTCCCGATCCAGCACCGGAGCTGCTTTGGCCGCTGGAGCTGCGGGCTGGGGTGATGCGCGGAATCAGGCGCGGAATCAGGCGCGGAACCTGCTGGCAATAGTTGTCGAAGCCGGGGAAAGTGGCGCGCAAAAAGCGCTCCTCGGAGGCGATGACCGGTACGTAGATGACAGCAAAGCCGAGCGCGAGCACCAGCGCAACCGGCCAACTGAGCAGCGCCACGGCAAAGCCGGCGGCGATCAGCAAGGAGCCCAGGTAGAGCGGGTTGCGGGTGTAGGCGTAGGGGCCGGTCACGGTGAGTTCGCGATTCTTTTTGACGTAGCCTGAGGCGTAGGCGCGCAGCCAAAGGCCGGGCAGGACCAACGCAAGGCTCCAGGCCACGGCGACCGGATGGGTCGTGTGCCGGAGGAGTTCGAAAAGATAGAGCGCCGCGGTGAGAAAACCAAGTGGGACGCGAATGCGCCTGGCTATGCGCTGCCAGCGGGAGATCCAGTCGGGTTGCGTAGCGGTGGGATTGGTCATGAGGCTGATTCAGGATATAGCAAGGCGTCGGCGGCGCGCAGTACGTCGCCGGGCTGGATGGTGAGAAGGCCGGACTCGGGCGCTGCGCGGCGGGTGTGGTCGCGGCGGCTTTCCGGACTGCGCAGGACGGTAAAGCGCGTGCCAAATGGCCCGTTGCGGCTGGGGTCGGTGGGTCCATAGATTCCTACCACCGGGCGGCCGAGCGCGCAGGCCAGATGGAGCGGGCCGGTGTCCCCGGCAATGGCCAGGCTGATGCGGCGGGTGATGGTGATGAGTTGGGGCAGAGTGCAGGCTAGCGGAGTGGCTGCGCCGCCGGTAGCACGGACGATGACCTCGGCCAGCGGCTCCTCGCCGGGGCCGACGTTGACCAGGACGCGACAGCCGCGAGCGATCAAGTTTTGCGCTACGTCGGCGTAACGCTCGACGGGCCAGCGCTTGGCGCCCCAGCCGGCTCCGGGATTGATGAGCACGGCAGTCTGGCCAGAAGCTGGAGGTATGATTTCATCGGCCCAGCGTTCGGCGGCGGGGTCAACGGGGAGCAAGGGCACGACGGGAGTGAGCGCATCGCCGGCGATGGCCGAGGCTAGTTCAATGTCCTGCTCGATGATGTGAGAGCTATGAGTTGCGATGCGCTCGGAAAAGAGCCAGCGTGCTGCACGCTCGCGCGGATTAGCTTCGCCAATCAGACGGCGGCAACCGGCCAGCCGCGCCACTAATGCCGAGCGGATGGCTCCTTGCAGGTCGATCACGGCGTCGAATTCGCCGGCCCGGAGCGCTGTGCGAAACGCCTTGAATTCATGGAGAGTTTGGCGGCTGAAGGGGGATTTGCGCCACTCTTTGGTGGCGGCAAAATGGAGGCGGTCGATGAGGGGCTGAGCGGAGTTCTGTGCGGATTGGCGTCCGGTGCTGCCTTCAGCCGCCAACAGCGCACGCCAGCGCGGTTCGACGACCCAATCGATCAACCAATCGGGGTGGGCCATTCGCAGCGCTGTCACCGCCGGCAGGGCGTGCAGAATGTCGCCCATAGCGCCGAGGCGGACCACCAGCAAGCGAAAGTTGGAGTGTGTCTGCAAACTTTGATTTTCTCACAGGGGCAGGAGAGACGGACTAGGACACAAGCCGGTTGATCAGCCAATCGATGGCGGCGGCTTGATCCTCGATCTCGATGCGCAGGTGGGCAGTTCTGAGTGGTAGTGCCGCAGGGAAGGTAGAAGCGAGCTTTCCCAAGCGGACTAAGTCTTTTTCGGTGGTGATAACTGCTTTGGCTCCAGCGGCGTGGGCGGTGGATATGAGGCGGTCCAAATCGTGGGCAGTGTAGCGGTGGTGGTCTGGAAAGGCTGCACGCGCAGCGAGATGCAGACCGGCAGCCTCGAGGCCTGCGAAAAACTGCTCCGGCCGGGCGATGCCGCAAAAAGCAGCTACCGGACTGCTGACTGTGGGGATTTCCAGGTTGCGGCGCAGGCGCCAGATTGGGCGTTGCCAGCCCCAGGCCTGCAATTCGTTTGCCAACTCTTGCTCGTCGGCGGGAATGGCGATGACGTTGGCCCGGTGAATGGCCGAAAGCGGCTCACGCAGGTTGCCCGCCGGGAGAAGCGTGTCCTGCCAGTCGCGGCGGTTGAGCAGCAGAATGTCCACGGCGCGGTAAAGTTGGCGATGCTGGAAGCCGTCGTCGAGGAGATGAACGATGGGCTGGTGGTTCTGCTCGGAGATTGATTGTTCGGATTCAGCCAGCAAACCGGCGTCGTAGCGCTGGGGAGCCACGTAGACCGGAAGGTTGGTTTCGTGGGCAATCAGCAGCGGCTCGTCGCCGAAGTCTTCGGCGGTACCGTTGGGGTTGACGCGGGCGGCGAGTTTGCTCTGGCGGCCATAGCCGCGGGAGAGCACATCCACGCGCAGGCCGTGTTTTTGGAGCGCCAGGGCGAGCGCGATGGTGAGGGGCGTCTTGCCCGCGCCGCCGGTGGAGAGATTGCCGATGCTGACGACCGGATAGCGAAGACGGCGGACCGGCTCAGAACCATTCTCTATGCGCCGATTGCGCAGAGCGAGCGCTAGCCGGTAGAGCGGAGTCAACGGAGCCAGCCAGCGGCGTTTCATTCAGTCTTGCCTCCATGAAGGAGCAAGCTTCGTAAAGCTACCATGCAGCGACCGGTTGCTCCCGCCTGCTGCTCGAAAACCTGCCGGGCACGCGCGCCCATGGCTTTGGAGGCCTGTGGGTTCTGGAGCAAACCGATCAGGGTTGCGGACAGGTCTTCAGCGGAAGAGATGCGCAGGGCCTGGTGGGCCAGCAAATCCTCGGTAATGGCGCGGAAGTTGGCATAGTGGGGGCCCATCACGATGGGAACCCCGAACTGCGCCGGTTCCAGCGGGTTGTGTCCTCCGGCGGGAACCAGGCTGCCGCCTACGAAGGCTACCGCAGCGAGCGAGTAGACGGAAGCCAGTTCGCCGATGGTGTCGAGCAGGACGATCTGGCCTGGGTTCAATGGTTTGAGCGAATCTTCGGGGGCGGAATGCCAGTCGGAGCGCTTGACCCATACCATGCCGGATTTCTCCAGCAGAGCGGCCATCGCGGCGAAACGCTCTGGATGGCGGGGCGCAAGGACCATCACCAGTTGCGGATCGGCGTGGAGCAGGCGCGGCCAGGCTTGGAGCAGCGCAGCCTCTTCGCCTTCAAGCGTGCTGCCGGCGACGATGAGGCGCAGGCTAGCCGAAGACTTTTTTAATTGGCGGGTCGCGTCGGCTTCCTCTGCGGTACGCACGTCAAATTTCAAATTTCCGGCAACCGTGACCCGTTCCGGCAGACAGCCGATAGTCTTGAGGCGGTCGGCGTCGGTCTGGCTCTGGGCCAGCACCCGGCTGAGCCGGCTGAGGAAAGGCCGCCACAGCCAGCGCATCCGCCGGTAGCGCGGCCAGGAGCGGTCGGAGATGCGGGCATTGACGACGGCCACGGGAATGTTGCGGCGGAAGCATCCGGAGAGCAGATTGGGCCAGAACTCGGTTTCGGCCAGGATCAAGAGACTCGGCTGGAGGGCGTTGAGCCAGGCACGCACAGCCCACGGCAGGTCCAGCGGGCAATAGAAGACGCGGTTAGAGCCAAAGCGTTCGCGGGCCAGCGCCTGGCCAGTACGGGTAGTGGTGGAGAGGACGATTAAGTAATCCGGCAAAGCGGCATCGAGGGTTTTGACCAGGCGGCTGACGGCTAGAACCTCCCCGACGGAAACGGCATGAACCCAGATCAGGGGGCGCTCAGAACCCAATCCGGCCATCTGCTTGCGCAGCCGGGATGGAACCATTCCCAGCCGTTCCAGCAGCCCTTCGCGATACTTTTGCGTTGTGGCCATGCGGAAAAGCCACCAGGGCGTCCCGGCGACCAGGACAACGAGCAGGGCCAGATTGTAGAAAAGTAGAATCATGCGGCTTGGTATTATCCTATTCCCGGTCCAACCTCACATGATACAGGCGGGCCTCTGGTGATAAAGTCGAGGACGATGAAGGTTCTACGGGCCATTCCACTATTGCTGCTTTGGTGTGCGCTGCCGGCATGGGGTGTCAGTCATACTCCACCTCAGGTGCAGCCGGCCACCACGTTTGCGGCGGTGGAAGTGCACGAAGATGAGAAGGTGGCAATCGCCGCCGAACCCTATGACACGCGCGAGAAGGCGGCGATCTTCCGCGTCGATTATTTGAGCCACGGCGTGATGCCCATCCGGCTTATCGTCACCAACAATGGCAACCGGCCGATCAGCCTGACAGAGGCGCGGATTTTCTTCATTACGGCGGCCGGCGACAGGATTCAGGCCTCCGAACCGGAGGACGTGGAGCGGCTGATGACGCGCAAGGAGCGCGAGGGCGGCAGGATTCCGCTGCCCGGCCCGCTGCCCAACATCAAGCTCAAACCCGTGGCCAGCAACGGCGACATCGAAAAGGACTTTGACACCTTCGAGTACGGCGCTTCGAAGGTTGAGCCGCACACCACGCGCGCGGGGTTCCTTTTCTATGATGTCTCCGGGCTTGACCATCCGCTGGAAGGCGCCAAACTGCACCTGCGCAAGCTGCGCGACGCCGACGGCAACGAGCTTTTTTATTTTGAGATTCCCTTCGACAAATACCTCAAGTCGAAGTCCAGCCAGATGAATTGATGATATTGCATGTGATATGATAACAATGTGCGAGTTGTTTTGGATACTTCTGTATTGGTAGCGGCCTTGCGCAGTTCATTGGGAGCCTCCAGCTTGCTCGTCAAAGCGGTGCTGCGCGGGGACTTGAAGCCTCTGATTTCTGTGCCGCTAGTCCTGGAATATGAAGCAGTGCTGACCCGCCCCGAACATCTGCGGGCGTCAGGATATACCGCGCAAGAGGCAGTAAAGATTGTCAAGGCATTTTGCAAGAAGGGTGAGCCGGTGCATCTGGCGTACCGTTTGAGGCCGCAACTTCATGACCCAAATGATGAGTTTGTGCTTGAAACAGCGTTTCACGGCAAGGCAGAGGCAATTGTGACCTTCAACTACCGGGACTTCGAGACCGCGGCAAAGAGGTTTGGAATTTTGGCGCTAACTCCCAAAGAAGCCATAGAGAGGATGAGAAATCGATGAGGACAAGCAACTTTGCCTTGCGGCTGCAGCCCGCGTTGATGGAAGAGGCCAAAGTTCTGGCCAAGGTGGAAGGTGTGGCATTGAATCAACTCATCAATGTAGCCGTGGCAGAAAAGCTGGCTGCCACGCGAACACTCGACTTTTTTGAACGGTATACGCATGGCGCCGATGTAGCCGAGGCGCTGGCATTGCTTCGGCGCCCCCGTGTGGGTGAGCCGCCCCGCGATGGTGATGAGTTGCCGGAGTCGTGGAAGCACAGCCGCGCCGCCGGCAGGCAGGAGCCGCGAATAAGGGCGGCTACTCGTAGTAAGTAGCCGTGCACGTGTCCGTCTCCCAGATGGTCACGTGCTTGACGCGAACGCGACCCTGGGTCAGGGCGGAGAGCTGCTCGCTGGTCTGGTCATAGAAGTATTTGGCCAGGTTCTCGGCTGAGGGGTTGAGAACGGTGAAGGGCTCGAGGTCGTTGAGCATCTGGTGGTCGATGCGCTCGACGACCGGACGCAGCAGATTCTTGAGCAGCTTGAAGTCCAGCAGCAGGCCGGTGGAGTCCAGCTCCGCCCCGGCCAGGGTGACGCAGACCTTGTAGTTATGGCCATGCGGGTTCTCGCACTTGCCCTTGTAGTTGCGGAGGTAGTGTCCGGAGGAGAAACCTGCCTCCACGGTAACTTCAAACATTTGCTCTGCTCGATTCTGTGCGGGGAAGCTCCCCAGACTCTATTTTAGTGCTTTTCGCTGCGGTGCTTGATTCTAGCAGCCTTGCGAGCCTCTTCGCTGCGGCGGTCCACCTGCTCGAAGAGGTGGCTCAGAACGCCAACCAGAGCCGCTGCCAGGCTTGCCAGCAACAGAAAGAGCGAGCCGGTGCGCCAGAGCGATGCGTTGGCCGACAGGCCAGGCTGAAGGCTCGAAGGCATGAGCGAGATCGCCGCCGAGAGCAGCGCGAAGATGAGCAGCGTGGCGGCCAGGATGTAGAAGTTGCGCGACATGGATTGGCTAATTGGCTAAGGGTGCCGAACTAGTAGAGATTTTACGCGGAGTAGGCTGACGGCGTCGGTCATTCAAGTTCAGGTGAAGAGAATTCCCGCCGGGCGCCGTGGCGGATGTAGAGTACATTTACCTGCATCTGCTTTACCAGAACGCGGTAGATCACACGATAGACGTGCGGCTTGCGGCCATAGAGCAAGTGTCTGAGGTTGGAGTTCTCGCGTGTCAATGGGCAACGATGAGGCAGCCTTTCAAGGGTCAATATAGCTTCTTTAAGTCCCTCGTACCACTTCAGAGCCGCTTCGGAATCGCTGGCGTGAATTTCCTCAAACACGCTGTAAAGGTCGCGCTTTGCACGAGCCGTAATTTTAATGAGATATGCCATACTTGGCTTCAAACTCGGCGAAGAATTCCCTTATTGGCTGGAGTCTTCCATTCTTTTCGTCTTCCAGACCCTGCCGGATGCCCTCATTGGCATCGGCTTGCGCGGCAATATCAAGCAGACGCTGATAGGCCTCAGCGTCCTGCACAACGGCCGCGGCCTTCCCGTTCACGGTGAGCACCATGGGGCGCTTGCTCTTCTTGAGCTGCTTCATGAAGTCACCGGATGAGCGGCGGAATGTAGTCAACGACTGAATGTCTTTAGCGATATTAAGCATATGCGCCTCCGATTTGAGCACCTTATTAGGTGCTTTTAGTATACCGCGCTATGGCTGGTGTTTGTCTGCAAAAAACTCTTCCACGTCCGTAATCGTCGCCGTTATGCGATAGGGCGGCAAGCTGGCGAGGAAGGTCTGGCCGTATCGTTGCCGGGTGATGCGGGGGTCGAGGAGGACCAGGACGCCACAAGCCTCAGTCGTTTCTAAAGGCAACCCTTGACAATGCAATTCCCACCTCCTAACCTTTCCCTATGGATCTTCAGCTTCCTGAACGTCAAACCACAGGGCTTGCCAGCCTCTCCGCGCTCACGGGCCGCAGCCCCGGCGAGTTGGTGGCCGAAGCAGTGGACCGCCTGCTCGCAGAGGAGATCTGGTTCGACGCGCAGGTACAATTGGGAATTGATCAGATCGCCCGCGGCGAGTTCTTGGAAGAGGAAGAGATGGATGTGCGCGTGGCGCGGTTGATGCGGGCTTGAGACGCTTGCGCTGGTCGATGGCCGCAGCCGACGATCTGGATGGCATTGCCAACTACCTTCATTTTCATCACCCATCCTTCGCCGCCTCAACCATTCAACGCCTCTACGACGCGGCAATATCGCTTAAAGCGTTTCCATATGCGGGCCGGATTGGCAAGAAGAGCGGAACCCGCGAACTTGTACTAACGCCCCTCCCATATCTCATGATCTATGCGGTGGACGATCACGCGGTTCACATCCTGCGCTTTTTGCATACATCACAAGACTGGCAATAAAGATACGAAAAAGCTATCTGTCCGCATCAGCCTCAAAGAACTCTTCCACGTCGGTAATTGTCGCGGTCATGCGATAGGGCGGCAGGCTGGCGAGGAAGGTCTTGCCGTAGCGTTGCCTTGTGACGCGGGGATCGAGGAGAACCAGCACACCGCGATCTTCGAGCGAGCGAATGAGGCGGCCGAAGCCTTGCTTGAGGGTGAGGACGGCGGAGGGGACCTGATAGTCGAAGAAGGGTTTGCCGCCGGCCTCCTCAATCGACTTCATGCGCGCCTGGATGACCGGGTCGCTGGGGACGGCGAAGGGCAGGCGGTCAATGATGACGCAACTCAACGCTTCGCCCTGCACGTCCACGCCTTGCCAGAAACTGGACGTGCCGAAGAGGACGGCGTTGGGCGTCGTGCGGAACTGCTCCAGGAGAGCTTTGCGCGGAGCCGTGCCGTGGAGCAGGATGGGAAAATCCAACACCGGCAGTAGACGCTCGTAGACGACGTGCATTTGGGCGTAGCTGGTGAAGAGGCAAAAGGCGCGGCCTTTGGTAATCTCCAGCACGCGTTGGATGCAGCGGGCGGCGGCCTCTGGAAATTCGGGGTCGCGGGGGTCGGGCATCTCCGGCGGCAGATAGAGGAGGGCTTGCTCGCCGTAGCGAAAGTGCGACGGCACGACCAACTCGCGTGCTTCGCTGAGGCCGAGGCGCTTGCGGATGTGCTCGAAGCTGCCCTGCACGGTGAGCGTGGCCGAGGTGAGAATGACGGTGGGAATCTGATCGAAGACCAGCTCGTGGAGAAGCTCGGAGACATCGATGGGCGTGGCCTGCAGATAAGTGGTGCGCGACTGGGATTTGAAACCGCCAGCTTTCCACCCCAGGGACGAAGACCTGTCCGTGGGGACCCCGGCTTTACGGCTCGATGAAGATTTTTCATTTCCTCCGCCGAAGATGCGGCGCTCCATCCAATAGACCATGTTGTTGGCGTTCGATTCGAGCAGAAATTCAAACTCGGAGCGGAGGCGGGTGACGCGCTTTTTGAGTCCCGGCGCCTCGTCGATGGCTTTGAGGCCGTCCATCTCCGCTTCAATCCGCTGCAACGTCGTGCGCACGGCCAGGTAAAGGTCGCCGCCGGAGGTTTCCAGAAACTGCTCGCGATCTGTGAAGGGCTGGCGGCCATCGCTGGTCATGGGCAAGCCGGCAAAAAACATGCGCGCGCGGTCGCGAAGTTGCTGGGTGAGGGCGGGCATGCTGCTCGCACCCTGCTTGCCGCGCAGCATAGCATCGGTGTCGCGAGCCAGCTCTTCAAAGCGAATGTTGCTGACTGACAGGCCAAAGTAACTGGAGGCGACATCCTCCAGCTCGTGGGCCTCGTCGAAGATCACGGCCGCGGCCTCGGGGAGAATGCCGGCGTCGGGCGCTCCGGTGGCCTCGCGCTTGACGGAGAGGTCGGCGAAAAACAGATGGTGGTTGACGATGATGATGTCGGATTCGAGGGCCTTGCGGCGCATCTCAGTGATGAAGCAGTGGCGGTAATCGGGGCAGGATGAGCCGAGGCAAGCCTCGGTGCGCGCGTCGAGCTTTGCCCAGAGGGCGCTGGACTCAGGCATTTCGGAGAGCTCGGCGCGGTCGCCAGTCTCGGTGGTCTGCTCCCACTCGGAGATCTGGCGGTACTGGTCGATCTCCTCCAGGCCAGAAAGAATCGGCTGGTTGCGCAGCGTGACCAGCTTGTGGCGGCAGAGGTAGTTGGCGCGACCCTTCATGTAGCAGACGCGCAAATTTCCGACCAGAGTTTCGAGGAAGGGAATGTCGCGGAAGTAAAGCTGGTCTTGCAGCGCCTTGGTTCCGGTGGAGACGATGATGCGCTGTCCGGTGCGCAGGGCGGGCAGCAGGTAGGCGAGGGTCTTGCCGGTCCCGGTGCCGGCCTCGACGATCAGATGGCGGCGCTCCGCGAGAGCCTGCTCGACGGCTTTGGCCATCTGCAGTTGGCCGGTGCGGTACTCATAAGGCAGCGAAGAACGCGCCAGAATTCCGCCGGGAGAGAAGAACTCATGCAGCGTGGGAAGAGCGCGGGTTGGGTTTTCGCTGGAGGGCATCGGGAGCGGGCGCTCTTCCCATCATAGTGATGCGGGCCGGTGCGGCTGGCGGGCTGATGGAGCATGTGTCAGGGTAAAGGCGCACATCGGCCATGGGATAGGTGTCAAGGAAGTGGCAGTTGCTTGGCGCCGGGAGGGGGCATTCCACCGGGGTTCCAGTAATCTCAGTAGTCTTTTAGTGTCAACACTCAATCACGTGGGAGCAACCACACAGTAGCTACACCACAGGACTGAGTAATCAGCCCCGGTACAGGGGCAGCTTGGGTTCCTGCGCTGCCTACTTTTTCTTATGACGTTGTTTTTTCATCATTTCTTCCACTTCTCCAGCCCCCTTGGCATAGAGCGCCTTTTCAGTGGGAGCAAGCTCATACAACAGCTTCAGAAACTCACCTGCGTGTACAATTTCCTCGTCCGCTATGTCCTTGAGCACAGCCACGGCAAGTTTGTTGTCGGTTGATTCGGCAAGCTGCACATACATCTGAGTAGCTTCGTACTCCGCGGCTACCATGAACCGAATCGCTCTGACGAGTTCCTTGTTTGTGAGCTTCCTGCTGTTCGCCAACTCTGAAAAAGGTGACCCGAACTGTGGCATATTATTTTCCTCTGCTTCATGTAGGTTGACCCATCAAGGCTTGGATTGCGCCTTGAGGGTTATTACGTTTGTAATTCCGTGGCTTCCTGGGGTCTGAGCGAAAATGACCATTTCTCGCCGGATCGCAAACTGTCAGTGATTGACCGAATAGCCTCAACAGCCATCGAAACGGCCGCCGGTAGAGAACAGCCACTCGTCAAAAGCGGCTTTCAATCAGCTAAACTTTTTTTGGCGCCGGGAGGGGGTTCAGATTGCCGGTTCATATTGATTCTAAACAAGTTATTGAAAATACTAGACGCTAAAAACTATCAAAACGCAGGAAACGCGGTTCTTGAGTACGCTACAAGTACACGGGATTTGGACGGGTAGGGTTCGCACTTGGTCGTTGTGCACGGGTCCATTGAGGGCTCAGGTCTTTCATCCCCAGTTGAGGGTTACTTCCGGATTGCCGGTTATTCGTCCGTCCGTTAAGGGAAGGGTTGCCGACGATATACCTGGGACCCGTCTGGGGGACCGATAGTACTCCCACTAAGCGTATTGATCTGCTAGCGCTATCTGAGATTCATGTGCGGGCAAATCGATGAACGCAGGCCGGCTTATCAGGATCAAATTGTGGATTATTCATTGGGAGCAACAAAAGGCATTTATGTGTTCGTGCTGGGCTGTTTACGGATTTCGCCGCAAGAAAAGAAGCATCCTTCCAGACAGATGGAGAACCGGTCTGGAAGGATGTGATTGATACGCGAAAGCCGTCGATTGCTCAGCGTTTGCCAATGTGGTAAGCGAGGCCAACGGAGAGCCGCATATCGCTCTGGATATTGGCGGCACCGTTGGGCAGCACCGTCCGCACATAGTCTGCCTCCAGCAAGCGCAGGCCGAAGTTCCTGGTGAAGTATAAGTTGAGACCGCCACCCGCCTGCATGGCCAACGATTTGGCGCTGGAGGTCGCGCCGCTGGTGGCCGGATAGAGGCCATTAAAGCCATGCATCCATCCGAACAAAGCCTGCCCGAAGACTTGCAGCCGACGGTTGTCCGCAGCCGTGACATGCCCCTGCCAGGCCGTCCAGGTGTAACGCGGGCCGGCCAGGTAGGTGATCTTGTTGGCATCCACGCCCGGCGTGATGTTCGAGGCATGATCGCCGGTAAGGCTGGCGGCTATGCCCAGGCCCTTCCAGAAGGTCACGGCGGCGTCTGCTCCACCCCCCTTGAACCACATGCTGGCCGGGCCAGGCAGCACCTGAAACCGCTCGGTGGCAAAGGTTACGGCCAGATCGGTGGAAACCGTATCCGGCGCAACCGGCTTCTGGCTTTGCTGGGCCCAACTTGTGGCGCCAGCCAATAGACATGCACCCACAAGGAGCACCTTTCCGCGATTCGATATACGCATCTTAAGTTCTCCTTTTACTCAACCGTCAATGTGATGGTGGATGTGTGCGACAGTGAGCCTGAGGCTACGGTCACAGTCATTGGGTAGCTGCGCTGCGCCTGTGCAAAGAAGCCGGTATTGGAGCCGCAACCGCTCAGCCCGGTCATTGCAGCCATGCCCCCGCCCAGCAGCAGTAAAACCATCAATAGCCGGCCCAGCCGCTTGCCGGTCCTGCGCAGCCTGCCGGCGAAGGGCAACAGTATTAGTGCCAGCGAGAACGGAGCCAGGCGCGTGGCCAGATTGCCGCCCGCGCCGCCGACTGGTTGCAGGGCCGCAATGGTCTGCGGAACCTGGATGGACAGCACCGTATTTCCGGTCAGCGCGGTGTTTGCCGGCAGAGTCCACGTCCACGGATTGCTGGAGGTCAGAGCCCACGCCGATGGGGCAAGCGTTGCCGTAGCTCCCGTGGGCAGCCCGGTCACGGTGAAAGTCACTGGCGATGGGAAGGTGGTGCCGCTGCTCGGAGCGATGGGGAACGAATACGCTGCCGTACCGCCCGGAAGGATCGTTTCCGAGGATGCGGTTCCAAGAGTGCCCAGATTGATGTCGATGGCCGCCTCGGAGACTGTATTGCTAGGTCCGGCGGAGAGGAAGTTCGTATCGCCGTTATAGAGCACGGTGATGCTGTGCGAGCCCGTGGTCGTATAGGTGACGGCGCAGTTTGCCAGGCCGGTTGCGGTGGTCACCGCGACACCTGTGCATGTTGAGATCGCCACGCCGCCGTCGTCGAATGTAACCGTGCCCGTCGGCTTACCAGCCGTGGAAGAAACCGTCGCCGTGTAGGTGACCGGATTCTGCAACAGAATCGGATTCAGACTGGAGACCAACGAGACCCCGGACGCCGCCTTATTCACCTGAAGCTGGACCGTCGTCGTAGCCGGCGTCGTGTAGTCCGTCGTATCAGTGGGAGCAAAGCTCACGGAGAGGGTTTGCGAACCCGCCGTCAGCACCACGCCAGAGAGCGGCGAATAGGTGAACACGCCAGGAAGGCTGGCCCCGGTTACTCCCGTTGCAACTGCGTTAAGCTGGGTTCCGTTCAGCGCCGTGCCGTAAGTGATGGCCGCGGGTGTTGTCCAGGTGAGTGTTGGATTGGCCTTGATTACCTGGAGCTGGACCGTCGCCAGCACCGGCGATGTGTAATCCGTCGTATCCGTGGGAGCGAAGCTCACTGATAGGGTTTGCGAGCCCGCCGTCAGCACCGTGCCGGAGAGCGGCGAATAGGTGAACACGCCAGGAAGGCTGGCGCCTGTTACGCCGGTTGCGCTGGCATTAAGCTGGGTTCCGCTCAGCGCCGTGCCGTAGGTGATAGTCGCGGGCATGGGCCAGGTAACGACCGGATAACCCTGGATGATTACGGAAGCCGAGCCGGTCGCGCTGTTGTAAGTCGAGGAGCTAGCCGTGTCGGGCGTGTAGGCGACGGAGAAGTTGTTGGACCCGATGGGCAGGGTGCCTGCGGGGATCACGATGGTTGCGTTGCCGCTGTTGAGCGTGACCGCCGTTGGAGCATAGCTGCCGCTGGTCAGGCTAACAGAGCCGGTGGGCGCCGGGTTGCCGCTCACAGTAATGGTGACCGTGACGGCCTGCGTGGTTGTGGCGGGGGAGGGTGACGGCGAAACTGTTACGGTGGGCGTGGTCGTTCCACCGGCTCCAGCCATGGTGGTTGCTTCCGCAGTGGTCTTGGCTAACTCCACATTGCCGGCCATATCACGGGCGAGGCTGTAGAAGCCGTAGGTGTGGCTGCCGGTACCGTTGAAAGTGGCCGAGGTGGCGGAGATGTTGGTCTGCCACGGGGTGAAGGCGCCGCCGTTGTCAGAGACGTAGATGGTGTAGTCCTGGATGCCGGAGGTGGCGTCGTTGCCGGACCACTGCACGGTGAAGCTGGCGCTGTTTTCGTTGGCCGGCAGCACGGTAACGTGGCTGGTGGGCGGCACCTGGTCAATGTTGATGGTGGTGGAGGGCTGCGGATTCTCGGCGTTACTGGACGTATCGGTGCTGCCGTAGACGACCGTGTGCACGCCGTTGGTGGAGACGGTGAAGGATGCGGTGTAGGGTTCCGCTCCAACTGCGTCGAGATTATAACTGGTGCTGGCGATGGAGCTGGGGCCGCTGACGTCTGTAGGAATCAGCGTTACCTGCACGGGGCTGGTGTACCAGTTGTTCATGCCCTGCGTTCCGGAGAGAAAAGCCGCCGTCATGGGCGCAATGGGGGCTCCGCCTGGGAGAATAGTGACCCCCTGAACTCCGTTATCAACTAGGATCTGGCGCACGTTGAGCGGGAGACTGTTCACGTCGACTGGGGCGACATTGAAAATGCCGCCGGTGGCGTTTGGATCATAGGGCGTTTCCCACGAGGGCAAGGATTCCCGCTTCACGCCGCCTATCTTGCCGTTGTAGTTGCTGCTCCACACATACGAGGTCAGCGCATCTGAAGTTGACGGCAGTTGTCCGACGCCCGTTTTGACGCCAACCAGCGTGTTTACGAATCCCATGTAATCGGAGCCCGTGATGCACGCTTCCTGAGGCTGGTCATAGAACTGGGCCATGATGTGGGCCGTCTGAAGACCATTCGCCATGCTTGAGTCCAGCATTCCGCCGGGGTTGATCTGATGCTGGGGGGTCGCCGTGGGATACATGAACCAGTAGAGTGGATCGCCCGTGATGGGATTTTCATCGAAGTAATAGGGCAGGTTGTCTGACGGACCCGCGCAAGGTTCGCCGTCGCACTGCGTTTCATAAAACTGGAATTCGGTGTAGCCGCCCAACGGCGGGTCCAGATGCGGAGCCACCACTGCCGCTCCCTTGGTCGGCACAGCGAAAGCCGGGTCATACACGTGCAGCGGGTCGCACGCCGGCTCATTGGTGATTACCTGAATCCAGTTGAAGTGGTCGTATCCCATGGCCTGGGCGACGGCGCTGACGGAGAGGTTCGGATCGGGAGTGAACCGAGAAAAAATGGCGGACGGGTCCTTCGCATCGATGAAGGTATTCAACTGGTAGGCGGTGCTGGTGTTGGAAGGCGGATCATAGCCGCTTGCCTGGACAGTGTAGCTATAAGTGCCGTAGGCGGTGATGGCCGAATCGTCGTAGGTGCACACGCTGTCGTGCAAACTTCCGCTGCAATGTGTTGGATCGGCATCTACCGGGATGACATACACTCCTCCGGAGGGCGGCTGGCGGTGAAGATAAAATGTGCTGGTCGAGATATCGCCGTAGTTCCACTGCAAGTGGATGGTGGTGCCGCCGCTGCCGTACTGTGTTGCCTTCAGAGTGATTCCCGCGCTGAGGGGAGTAAGCAGGAGGGCGTGGTACGCGCCCTGGGCGTTGATGGCTATCTGTCCCGCATCGTTGATACCCATGGTGCCTTGGGGGTTGAGCACCCACTTGGAGCCGGACGGCAGAAGCGTCTGCACATCGACCATGCTGCCCGTTCCTGGGGTCTTTCCGGGCGTGTACAGGAACACATGATAGGCCGCATTTCCCTGGGTGGAGGCGCCTCCTATGACCTGGCCGAGGCTGTTGATGGCAAAACCTTGACTAGAGCTTCCACCGAGAGTGCCGATGTCTTGCATCACCCCGCCGCTGTACAGGAAGGCATGGCTGGTGCCGTTGGCATAGGTGGCGTATCCCGTAATCTGGCCGGCGTTGTTGATGGCCGCAGCCTCGCTATAGTCGCCGCCGAAGGTTCCCAGGTCCTTCATCGTTCCGCTGCTCCAGAGAATCGCATGCTGCTTGACGCTATTTGTGGTGGTGGACCAAATGGAGGAAGCACCCACAATCTGGCCGGAGTCGTTGATGCCGACTGCACCGCTCCAGTAAAACGCCGAATAAGGGGCGGGAGACGGACCCGTATACAGGCTTCCTATCGGTGTCATGGATCCCTTGCTCCACAGGAATCCCATAGTGGACTGGTCGTTCAGATAAGAGTTTCCCGCAACCTGCCCGAGGTTGTTGATCGCGTTCCCTGAACTCATGGAGGTTCCGCAACAGGGAAGTACGGTGCTCAAGGTCCCAATATCCGTCATTCCCCCGGAGTAAAGGAATGCCTCGGATACCGGGTATTGAGGGATAACCCAGGGCTTGGAGAATTGTCCGGTGGCCTGGCCGGCGTTATTGATGGCGTACCCCGCACTGCAATAGGCCGAGCCCGCCGGGGCTCCCAGATTGAGCATGGTCCCATTGCTGTAGATAAAGGCGCAAGGGTAGCCGTCGGCCCTGACGGAGTATCCGACAACCTGGCCCAGGCTGTTGATGCCGTACGCGTAGCTCGAAGAGCCGCCCAGCGTGCCGAGATCCGTCACTGTGTAGGCGGCTTGTGCGCTTGCCTGCTGCAGGAACGAAAAACTGAGCGCGCATACAAGAAGAAGATGATTCCAGAAATGCCGGCCCATCATGTGCCTCCTCCAGTCGTGCGTCGAGAACCGAGGATTGGATTCATGGTCCCACGGTCCGAGAGTTGTTGGGATTAGCGAGTCAATCGAAATCAGATCCTGAAGATGCGTGCCCTTTGGATTCAGCAGAGGAGTTAAAGAGGCTCCGCGCAAATATCATGCAATCGGATACCCAGGCAGGAGAGGTGCGCTGTGACCTTAGTCACAATGGGCGGTGTCTTCGCATTAAGTCAAAAGAAGTTCCATAACACAGAGTTTGACCCGGCCGTGGCTGGGAGAGCTAGCCTTTGATTCTGTAGATATGAGCGACGGTCGTTGCAAACCGTCTTGGAACGGAATCACGAAACCTCATGTGACCATCCGTATAGGGGTTCCGTAGGTCGGATGAGGGCGTTAGTCGGATTCATGGCTGGCCGATTGCCGAATAACTCGTAGCGTCCAGTAGTCAGCAAACATGCACTCTCGTTAAGTTTACTGGTTGCTTGTTGAACAGTCCCCGCAACCGCCGTTGGTCGGTGAATTGAGTAGTGCCTGGTTTGTCGCCAACTCGACAACCGGCCACTCGGCAGTTACTTTTCGGTTAACAGATACCATGAGCAGGGATTGTAATGGACACATAAGGGAGGGTTTGCCAGAGTGCAAATGCGCCCCAATCAGACAACGTTCCATCCGCACACCACAAGGACAGGAGAGCATAAAATCTTGTAAACTATTGATTATAAATTAGTTAAATGGTGCCGGGAGGGGGGGTCGAACCCCCATGACCTTGCGATCGGCGGATTTTGAGTCCGCTGCGTCTGCCAGTTCCGCCATCCCGGCGCATTCAAGTTCTAAGTATTTGAATCTAAAGTGGTGGCCAGAGACGGGATTGAACCGCCGACGCCGGCCTTTTCAGGGCCGCGCTCTACCACTGAGCTATCTGGCCTCAGTGCAAACTTCGCGTTGCAATTTCCTGCGCGGATTCCGGCATCGCCGGAGCGGGTGGGTAATCCAGAGACAGTCGTCTGCAACAACTTGTGACAGTATACCAACTCGCCGGTTCCCACGCCAAACCGGGACAGCAACCCTGGCGGCAAATCGCATGGGCGTTGCCGCGATTCGCCTGGGTCCAGCCCGAGCGGCCCAGGCTGTTCTACACTGGAAGGCATTATGCGCCGACTCGTTTGCCTTTTCGCCTGCTTTGTTCTCGTCCACGCCACCACCCTTCATGCCCAGACGCCTGTTCAATCGCAGACGGGGGAATCCCGCGCCGCACGCGCCTATCAGGCCGCCGTGCAACTGGGTCCACCGGCGCTGCGCGCCTTTCTGGACCAATTCCCCAAGGGCGCGGACCTGCATGTTCACCTCTCCGGCGCGGTTTATGCCGAAACTTTCATTCGCGACGCCGGCGAGGACGGGATGTGCGTGGACCCGGCGGCCCTAAGCTTTGTCAAGCCCCCGTGCACGCCGCCGCTGGTGGAGGCCGCGCAGCTTCCTGCCGACCAGAAGCTCTACGACCGGCTGGTGAATGCCTTCTCCATCCGCAGCTTTGTGCCTGGCCCCGGTTTCAGCACCCACGACCAGTTTTTTGTTACCTTCGACCGCTTTGGCGGGCTGAACAAGCGGCACATGGGCGAGTGGGTGGACGAGGTGGCCAGCCGCGCCGCCGCGCAAAATCAGCAATACGTGGAGTTGATGGAGACGCCCGCCTTCAGCCACGCCGCGCAGATTGCACAGCAGAACCGGTTGGGCCAGGATTTTGCGCAGTACCGGCAAACGCTGCTCGACCACGGGCTGCGCGACGAAGTTGCCGCCGACCGCGAGCATGTGCGCGCTGCCGAGGTGAGCCGCCGCCAGATTGAGTACTGCGGCACGCCGCAGGCCGTGCCTGGCTGCCAGGTCGGGGTGCGCTACATCTACCAGGTGCTGCGCGGCTTCCCGCCACAGCAGGTGTTTGCGCAAACGCTGCTGGGCTTTGAGACCGTTCAGGCGAGCATGGACGCGCACGAGCCCGGCTTTATCGGCATCAATTTCGTCATGCCCGAGGACGGCTTCCTCTCCATGCGCAACTACACCTTACAGATGAAGATGCTCGACTACCTGCACTCCGTCTACCCTAAGGTTCACATCAGCCTGCACGCTGGCGAGCTGGCTATGGGGCTGGTGCCGCCCGAGGGGCTGCGCTTCCACATTCGCCAGGCGGTTGAGTTGGGCCACGCCGAGCGCATCGGCCACGGCGTGGACGTTATGTACGAGAATGACGCCCAGGGCCTGCTCAAGGAGATGGCCCAAAAACACGTGATGGTGGAGATCAATCTCAGTTCCAACGAAGCCATTCTGGGAGTCAAAGGAGCGGAACATCCCTTCATGCTCTACCGCGCGGCCCACGTGCCGGTGGCGCTTTCGACCGACGATGAGGGCGTCGGCCGCATTGACATTACTAATGAATACGTGCGCGCGGCTCTGGACTACCACCTGAGCTACCAGGATCTGAAGCAGTTGGCCCGCACCGGAATGGAGCACAACTTCTTGCCCGGCAAGAGCCTGTGGGCCGCGCAGGACGTTTTCAGCGCGCCGGTTGCCGCTTGCAAGGCGCAGACTCTCGGTTCTGACAAGCCTACGGCCGACTGCAAGGCATTTCTCGACGGCAGCGAAAAGGCCGCCGTGCAGTGGGAACTGGAGCGGCGGTTCAGGGTCTTTGAGGGCAAATGGTGATGCAGGAATAGACCCAAAGAGGTATAATCAAAATGACAGAGCATGTACGGCCTCTGCTTTGGGTGGCGTCGGCGCGAAAAGACCTTCAGGCGATGCCGGAAGAGGTGCAGGATGCCATCGGTTATGCGCTTTATTTTGCGCAGACCGGGAGGAAGCACAATCAGGCAAAAGCGCTCAAAGGGTTAGGCTCTGCGGAAGTTCTTGAGGTCATTGAAGATTGGATTGGAAGCACTTTCAGGGCTGTCTATACAGTCCGGTTCGCCAATGCAGTTTATGTGCTGCATTGCTTCCAGAAGAAATCCACACATGGCATTGCAACCTCAAAGCCTGACTTGGAACTAATTCGGGAGCGTCTGAAGGCAGCGGAAGCACACGCGAGAGGAAACGGCAATGATTGAGATCGAACGCGGCACAACCAACGTCTACGCCGACCTGGGCCTGCCGGATGCGGAAGAGATGCTGGTCAAGGCCAAGCTGGCCGCGAAGATCGGTGAAATTCTTGCGGCCCGTGGCTGGACACAGCAAAAGGCCGGCCAAATCCTGGGCATTCCTCAGCCGAAACTCTCCAAAATGCTGCGTGGGCATTTTCGCGGGATCAGCGAAGCCAAAATGCTGGATTGCCTCACCCGCCTTGGGCGCGACATCCAAATCGTCATCGGAGACGAACGGCGCTCCTCTTCGGTTGGCCGAGTGGAAGTCGTCTCGGCTTGAAAAGGCAGCGAAAAGGCTGCCGCGCAATGGGTACTGGAGCGGCGGTTCATGGTTTTTGAAGCGAAGTTCTAACGATTACCATCCCATTTGGCGCATTCGCTCGAGGATGACCGCGCTGTAGCTATTCATGCGCTCGGGCCGTCGCTTCAGGGGAGCCGGCAAAATCGCGGCGAGTCGTGCTGCCTGTTCCCGGCCGATATTCCGGGCCGAGGTTTTGTCGTAGGTTCTGCACGCCGGCTCTGCGCCATAAATGCCAGGGCCCCATTCGACCACATTGAGATAGATTTCCAGAATGCGCTGCTTGCCGAGGACGAATTCCGCCACCGGCACCAATGTGAACTCCGCACCCTTGCGGAGGAAAGAGCCGCCCGTTCCAAAGAAGAGGTTTTTTACGAGTTGCTGTGTGATGGTGGAAGCGCCACGCGTGCGCTCGCCTTCCATATCTTCTTTGGCGGCGATTTCGAGCTCCTGCCAATCGAACCCATGGTGCTGGTAGAAGCGCGCATCCTCCGCGGCGACGACAGCGTGCTGGAAATCGGGCGAGATTTGTTTGAGCGGAATGAAATTGTAGTGTTCGCGATACGGTTTGTGGTGAATCCAGGCCTGCAGGCGGCGCTCGATGTGCAAGGCGGTGGTCGGCGGGTCGATCCACCGTGCCGCCACAAGAGTCAGCGCGGCAAGCGACCAAAGAAGCACTACAGCGAGGCCAAGCCATCGAATAGAGGAGCGGAGGAAGCTCTTCCATCGCGGGGGCTTGGGGGGCGTGAATGGACTTGTAGTCACATTTCAGAATAATAGTCTAGGCTGGGTTGCCGCTTATGGCTGATCTTGCTCGCGCGCTGGTTATTCTCAGGGTGGGGAGTTCTCCGGGCGGCGGAGATTTGGGAGTGGTACTGATCGGGAATCAGGCCATTGAAAGTCGAATCGGTCTTCCGCGGGCGGCGCTTCCGCATTACACTCACCTCATGGACAATGAGCGCATTCGCGAGATCTGCCTGGCGCTGCCGCACGCAAGGGAGACGCTGAACTGGGGGCAGGTTCTGGTCTACTGGGTGGGCGACCGGGAGATTGGCGGCAAGTCCTTTGCCATGACCAACGTCGACAATGCGGGAGATGTCGTTCTTTCCTTCCGCTGTGGGGATGAAAGATTTCACGAGCTTTTGGAGATGGATGGAATCCGCCCCGCGCCCTACTCGGCTAATTCGCACTGGGTCGCGCTGGAGCGGTGGGACGCGCTCAAGCCGCGCGAGATTGCGGAGGAACTGGTCCGCGCCCATGCGCTGATCTACGAAAAGTTGCCCAAACGGGTCAAGGCCGTGCTGGCGCTGCCGGAGAAGGAGCGCGCCAAACTCATTCGCGAACGCAAGAAGGAGTTGGCGAAGTCTAAGTAGGCAAAACGGATACAGCGGGAACGGAGTGCGGCGCATTTTCGTAAACTTGAAGATGGCGCGCCGGGGAAGAGTTCGCGCGCAAAGAGGCATTCAACCATGATCAAGTTTTTGCTGTGGTGCATTCTGCTGGTGCTGTGCTGGCCGCTGGCGCTGATAGCGCTGGTGCTCTACCCTCTGGTGTGGTTGCTGCTGCTGCCGTTTCGCGTGGTGGGCATCGCGGTGGGCGGCGTGCTGGAGTTGATACGAGCGATGATCCTGCTTCCCGCACGGGTTCTCCGAGGTTATTAGCGCAGTCGGTGGGGCGTTAATCCGTCCAACCAATTGAGGGAGTGATCGATGCGCAGAGTTTACTGGGTGGCGCTGGCCTTGATTATGCTGGCCGCGCCGCTTGCCACGCGGACGCAGACCACAGAGGATGCCGGCCAAAAGAATGCGAAACAGGCGCGAGCGGCGCTGGACGCCATGGTGCAGGCATTGGGCGGCGAGGCCTGGCTCAACCAGAAGAACCAGATGCGCGAAGGGCGCGTGGCGGCCTTCTTTCACGGCAAGCCCTCGGGCGGCACTACAGAGTACTGGGAATATCACGCCTGGCCCGATCATGACCGCATCGAATACACCAAACACCGCGACGTGGTGCAGTTTTACCTGGGGCGTGCGGGCACGGAGGTGACCTTCAAAGGCAAAGCGGCGCTGCCCCAGGAGCAGGTGGACGACTTTCTGCGCCGCCGCGATCACTCCATCGAGACAGTCGTCAAAATTTGGCTCAACGATCCCAAAACGATTTTGATTTACGAGGGCCAGCATCTGGCCGAGCGGCATCTTGCGGACCAGGTGACGCTGATTTCCGCTGAAAATGAAGCAGTTACGATTCTGACGGACGTCGAGACTCACCTGCCACTGCGACGCACCTTTCAGTGGCGCGACCCGGTCTACAAGGACAAGAACACGGATGCGGAGGAGTACGACGACTACCACAACCTGGACGGTTTTCCCACGCCGTTCACCATCACGCGCTTCAAAAACGACGATAGGTCGCGGCAGTATTTTCTGGTTCACGTGAAGTATAACCAGGAGTTGCCGGTGGATTTCTGGAGCGTGGAGGCGGCCGAAAAGCGCATCAAAAAATAGCCGCAGTACGTAGGACCGTCGCGGTGGTTTCGATATAATCCACTAGAGCGCTTGAGCAGCTACGTCCACCGCTCTTTGGAGATTTCATGACCTTTGATATCCAGGAGATCCTGGGTTTACTTCCCCATCGCTACCCCTTTCTGCTGATTGACAGGGTGGTTGAGTTTGAGCGCGGCAAGCGCCTGGTGGCCATCAAGAATGTGACCATGAACGAACCGTTTTTTCAGGGGCACTTTCCGGACTACCCGATTATGCCGGGGGTGCTGGTGATTGAGGCGATGGCGCAGGCCGGGGCCATCATCATGATGAACGAGATTCCGGACCGGGAGAAGAAGCTGGCGGTCTTCACGGGGATTGAGCGGGCCAAGTTCCGCCGGCCGGTGGTGCCCGGAGATCAATTGCGCATCGAGGTGGACGTGCTGTCGTTCAAGAGCCGGCTGGGACGCATGGAGGCCAACGCCTTTGTGGAAGGCAAGCTGGCCTGCCAGGCGATACTGACCTGCGCGATTGTGCCCAAGGTGCGCGAGGCGGCGCCGGCGGCTTCAGGCGAGGCGCAGACAGAGGCGGCGGAGTGAGCATCCATCCCAGCACAGTGATTGCCGCAGGAGCGGTGGTTCCGGCTTCGTGCAGGGTGGGACCGTTCTGCACGATTGGGCCGGAGGTTGCGCTGGGCGAGGATTGCAGGCTGATCTCGCACGTGGTGCTGGATGGACGGACGCGGATTGGCGCGCGGAATACCTTTCATCCGTTTTGCGCGATCGGCGTGGCGCCGCAGGATTTGAAATATGGCGGCGAGCCGACGGCACTGGAGATTGGCGATGGCAACACGATTCGCGAAAACGTGACGATCAGCCGCGGGACGGTGGGCGGCGGCGGCGTGACGCGGCTGGGCAGCGATTGTTTGCTGATGGCCAGCGCGCATATCGGGCACGACAGCCAGGTGGGCAGCCATTGCATTCTGGCCAACTGCGCAACGCTGGCGGGGCACGTGGTGATCGAGGACTACGCGACGGTGGGGGCTTTCTGCCCGGTGCATCAGCACTGCATCGTCGGGAAGTATGCGTTTATCGGCGGCGGAACGATAGTGACGCAGGATGTGCTGCCGTTTTCGCTTACCTCGTCGCGGCGGGAGAACAAGGCCTTCGGCATAAATAAAATTGGACTGGCGCGGCGCGGGTTTTCGCCGGAGCGCTTGCAGGTGTTGCAGAAGGCCTTCCGGCTGCTGCTGGCGGCCAAGCTGAACACGTCGCAAGCGCTCGAAAAGATCAAGGAGCTGGAGGGCGAGGACGTGGCGCTGCTGGCGGCGTTTCTTTCACGTAGCGAGCGCGGGGTGATCAAGTAGCCATGAAACTTGGCCTGATTGCCGGCAACGGGCGGTTTCCGTTTCTGCTGTTGGATGCGGCGCGGGCGCAGGGACTGGCCGTGGTGGTGGCGGCGATTCGCGAGGAGACCGACGCGGAGATCGACCAGCGCGCGGCAGAGGACAGCGGCATCACCGTTCATTGGCTTTCGCTGGGCGAGTTGTCGCGGCTGATTGAGACCTTCCAAAAGGAAGGCGTCACCAAGGCGGTGATGGCCGGGCAGGTGAAGCACAAGCAGATTTTTTCCAGCATCCGGCCGGATTGGCGGCTGGCCAAGCTGCTGCTGAGCTTGCCGATCCGCTCGACGGACAGGCTGATAGGAGCGGTGGCCAAGGTGCTCTCGGACGAGGGAATTGAGCTGATGAGCTCGACCAAGTTTCTGGAGCCGCTGCTGGCCGAGGAAGGCGTGTTGACGGAACGCGCTCCGGATGAGGACGAGCGCAGGAACATCGAGTACGGGTTGAGCGTGGCGCGCGCGGTGGCGGGATTCGATATTGGTCAAACGGTGGTGGTGGCAGCGCAGGCCTGTGTAGCGGTGGAAGCGATGGAAGGCACGGATGCGGCGATCGAGCGGGCGGGAAGTCTGATGCAGAGCCTAGACTCCGACGCAGAAGTCTCCGCATCGGGGGAGAGCGACGCATCGACACTTGAGCGGCGGCTGACGGTGGTGAAGGTGGCCAAGCCGAATCAGGATATGCGCTTTGATGTGCCGGTGATCGGGATGGCGACGATTGAGGCGATGAAGCGCGCCGGGGCGAGTTGCCTTTCGGTGGAGTCGGGGCGGACGCTGCTTTTTGACCGCGAGGCGCTGCTGAAGAGGGCTGATGAGGCCGGGATTGCCATCGTAGCGACACCGCGCTGAGCACGACCGAAAAACTCTCTGCGTCCCGGATGGCACCTTTCCCATCCAACTGAGCGGAGGTTTCCCCGTGAGAATTCCCCTTCTCTTTATTTTCGCTGCAGTCGTTGTGATTGCGGTTGCAACGGTCGCCGCTCGCGCGGTTGCACAAAATGAACAAGTACTGCCCACGGTCGGGCAGGTTGCGCCCGGCTTTACGCTTCCCTCGCAGGACGGCACGCAGATTTCGCTGGAGAGTTTTCGCGGCAAGTGGGTGGTGCTTTACTTCTATCCCAAGGACATGACCTCGGGCTGCACTATTGAGGCGCACAACTTTCAGCGCGACCTGGCGCAATTTGACGCCGACCACGCGGTGATTCTGGGCGTGAGCGTGGATACGCCCGACAGCCACAAACAGTTTTGCACCAAGGAGGGGCTGACCTTCCGGCTGCTGGCCGACCCGGAGCACAAAGTGGTGGAGGCCTACGGGTCGCTGGGCAACTTCATGGGATTCAAGATCGCCAGCCGCAACACCTTCCTGATCGACCCGTCGGGCAAGATTACCAGGGTGTGGACCAAGGTTCAGGTTCAACATCATTCGGAGGAAGTGCTGGCAGCGCTGGCCGAATCAAAAAAGTAACCTGTCCGAACGGATGACTCCATCAAGGCTCCGCAACAAGAACGGCCCTCAGGGCACAGTCAAACCCTTCAACCCGGCAATCCCAAAGGAGAGAACATGACCATCCCCGTCAAGTCCAAGCCAAACTCCGTCAAGCCTCCGCAAGCCCAGGCTGTAAAGCCGCAAGATCAGTCCGTCAAGCCTCCGCAAGCCCAGGCCTTAAAGCCGCGAGACCTGTCCGTCAAGCCTCCTCAAGGAAGTTAAGAAGGCACGCGAAATCCGCGTACCTGAGGGACCGAGGTCCAGGCGAACCGATTTCAGACGCAAAAAAGCCCGGCGTGAGCCGGGCCTTTTTGCTTGCCTTGAACATCAGGCTGTCGCTGCTACTTGTTGCCTGTTCGCAGCTGCCTACTTCTTTTTCTTCGCAGGAGCCTTCTTCTTGGCAACTGCCTTCTTCGCCTTAGCCTTCTTGACAACCTTCTTGGCTGGCGCCTTCTTTGCTGCTTTCTTAACGGCCACCTTGTTACCTCGTTTGTTGGATTTTCTGGCGCTCTTCTTGCCGGCAACGGCCTTCCTGGCCACAGCCTTTCCGCCCTTTGCGCCAGCTTTCTTCTTCTTAGCGGCGGACTTCTTTGCGGCCTTTTTGGCCACAACTTTTTTCGCGGCTGTTTTTTTGACTTTAGCCTTCTTTACAGCCTTCTTTGTGGGAGACTTTTTCTTCGCGGCCTTACGGGGGGCCGGCTTCGAAGCTGGTTTTACTGCGGCCACGATCACTGACTCTTGAGCTACTCCCTCGTCGTCGTCCGAGGAGGTGAGCACGCTGTAGGATTCAATCTCTTCATCCTCTTCAAAGTCGTTGTGATCGGACTCAAACGCGAGCGGCTTATCATTCGGATCGCCGTCGCTCATCGCGCACATCCTGAACACTTCTTCCATCCCATCGCCTCCAGCGGCTAGCCGCTGCACAAATTTTCAATTTCATTTTCACGCGACGGAGAAACGCTGGTTCCGCCCGCAAAAGCATTCTAACAATAGATTGCACGCAAAGACCATCAATTGACAAGCACGAAATGCAAATTTTGAAAAATATTATTTTGGCGCATGAGCGTTGGAAGCAGCGGCGGATTTCTTAACGGGGGATTTTCTTGCGCTTGCCGGACCGGCTTTCTTCGCTGCGGGAGCAACAGCGGGGTGTTTCACGGGCGCTTTGTTCGCTGCTGGCACGCTGTGTTTCTTTGGCGTGGCCGGAGACGCAGGTTTATTTACGGCGCTCTTTGACGGCGCGGCCTGCGGATGGGCGCCAGTCTGAGTGTGAGTGTTGCGATGCGCGCGAGCGGCTGTATGAGGGGCAGTGGCGGGATCGGCCACATACATCCGCTGGCCGGGCGGCACTTTGGTCCCGGTGATCTTGTTCCAGCGGCGCAACTGGGTGAGCGAGACGCCGAAGCGGTCGGAGATGGTCACCAGCGTGTCGCCTTTGCGCGCGGTGTAGACCCGGGGATGCGTCACGGGCTCGGCGGTCGGCTGCGCGGGCACAAGCAGGGCCTCATTGCCCTCGATGCCATCGTGCACACGCAGATGATTGGCGTCGGCCAAAGCAGACTCGGTCACGCGATACTTGAGCGCCACCGAAGCCAGCGTATCCTCATGCGCAACGTGATGGTAGCGCCATGCGCTGCGCTTGCCTTCTGGAATCGCCGTGATGCGCTGTGCGAAGAGCGTCGATGTGCCGCCGGGCAAATGCAGATCGAAGGAGGCGTCGGGCGGCGTAACGGAGCGCAGCAGGCTGGGGTTCAAGGCCGTCAACTCGTCTACCGGCACGCCCACAATATCCGACACCAGCCTCAGGCTTACCGGATAGTTGATGGTTACCGTGTCGGTCAATACCGGCGGATCGAGCGTGACATCATCAAATCCGTACTGCGTGGGATGGTTGGCGATGATGATGGCGGCCAGAATCTCCGGCACGTAATTTTTGGTCTCTGCGGGCAGGTTATTGCGCTTGTAGAGTTCCCAGAAGTCGGCGTAGCCGGTTTTCTCCACGGCGCGCTGCACATTGCCGGCGCCCCAGTCGTAGCCGGCCATGGACAAATACCAGTCGCCGAGCTGGTCGTAGATGAACTTCATGTAGCGGGCGTAGGCGCGGGTGGATTTTTCCGGATCGAAGCGCTCGTCCACATAGGTGGTGCGAGCCAGCCCGTAGTTGCCGTGCGGCATGAACTGCCACATGCCTCCGGCGTGCGAGCGGCGATTGAGAGCCCGGGGCTGAAAACCCGACTCGGCCACCGCCAGGTAAATAAGGTCCTGCGGTACGCCTTCTTCGGCCATGATGCGCTGGATCATCGCCTTGTAGCGGCCGGCGCGCTCGAAGGAGTGGAGCAGGGTGTTGTGGCCCTTCTGAGTGTTGGCGAAGAAATTGATGTAAGTGGCCACGTAGTCGTTGACCACCAGGGGGAGATCGGAGTTGGTGGTGGCCAGATCGGCCCTGGCCTTGGCCACGATGTTGGGGTCCACCTCGAAGGTCACGTCGCTGGCCACATCGGCGGGTGTCTCCTCTTCTTTGGGGACAAAGCCGTTGCCCTGCTTGAGCACCTCCATCTCCAGCGCGTGAACGGCGTCCACGATGCGGTCGAACTCCTCCTGCAACTCGGGAGTGCTCTTGATGTCGATGCCGCTGGAGAGCATCAGATCCACGGCGCGATCAAATTCCTGCTTGGCCTCGCGCAAACGCCCTTTGCGATATTCCGCCTCTCCATGGGCGTAAGCGTCCTCCACCTGCTGAATCAGCAAGCGGACCTGCTGTTGTTCACGGGAGGGCTTATGCGGCGCTGGAGCGGGAGCTTGCGCGGGTGCTGCCGAGTTGGCGCCCAACGTGAGTGCGGGCGCGGTGGCTTGCGGTGCGCCCTGGGAAGCGCCCGTGGGTGCAGTGGGGGCACAGCCTGCCAGCGCAAGCGCCAGCACGGAGCAGCCGAAGAATCGATAGCACATTCTGCCAGGTCGCATGAAGGATACGGTTACCCATCCACCGGAAGGCCGCGGAAGAGAGACCCTCTGTCGATGATAAGCTATGGCATGGAGGTGTGCGCGCCGCAAGGGCGCGAAAAGCCTCTATCATCAAGCCAAAATGGACGCACGCTTCCTCAGAAATTTTGCGATCATCGCCCACATCGACCACGGCAAGTCGACGCTGAGCGACCGTCTGCTGGAATTCACCGGCTCAGTGACGGGCCGGGAGATGCAGGCGCAGATTCTGGACGACATGGATCTGGAGCGGGAGCGCGGCATCACCATCAAGGCCCACGCGGTGCGCATGATGTACAAGGCGCACGACGGCAACACCTACCAGCTCAACCTGATCGACACGCCGGGGCACGTGGACTTCAGCTACGAGGTCTCGCGCTCGCTGGCCTCGTGCGAGGGCGCGCTGCTGGTGGTGGACGCCAGCCAGGGCGTGGAAGCGCAGACGCTAGCCAACGCGTACCTGGCCATCAACCACGGGCTGGAAATTATTCCGGTCATCAATAAAATTGATCTGCCTTCGGCGGACATCCTGAGGACCCAGGAGGCTATCGAGAAGGCCGTGGGGCTGGACGCTACCGATGCTATAGCGGTGAGCGCCAAGACCGGCCAGGGCGTGGCCGAAGTGCTGGAAGCCATTGTTCACCGGCTGCCGCCGCCCACGGGCGACCCCAACGCGCCACTGCAAGCGCTGATTTTTGACTCCTGGTTCGATGCCTATCGCGGCGTGATCGTGCTGGTGCGCGTGATGCAGGGCACGATGCGCAAGGGGCAGCGCATCCGCCTGATGTCGAATGGCAAGGCATTTGAAGTGGAATCGATGGGCGTGCTTTGCCCCAAGCCGGTGGAGATCGGCGAACTGCTGGCCGGCGAGGTGGGCTTCTTTGCGGCCACCATCAAGACCGTCAGCGACACCAAGATCGGCGACACGGTTACGGACGACACCCGGCCCGCGGCCGCGCAATTGCCGGGCTTTGAAGACATCAAGCCGATGGTCTTTGCCGGGCTCTACACGGTGGACTCGCACGAGCACACGCTGCTGCGCGACGCGCTGGAGAAACTACGACTGAATGATTCGTCGTTCTTCTTTGAGCCGGAAAGCTCGGTGGCGCTGGGCTTCGGCTTTCGCTGCGGCTTTCTGGGACTGCTGCACATGGAGATCATCCAGGAGCGGCTGGAACGAGAGTACCAGTTGGACCTGATCACCACCGCTCCCGGAGTACGCTACCACATTACGATGACCGACGGCAGCGTGATGGAGGTGGACAATCCCTCGCGCTGGCCGGAGCCCACCAACATCGACTGTATCCACGAACCGGTGATCACGGCCAAGATCCTCACCAACGAAGAGTACGTGGGCGGCATCTTCAAACTGGTGGAAGAAAAGCGCGGCAAACAGGTAAACTTCGAGTACGTGACGTCGACGCGCGTGCTGCTGACTTATGAGCTGCCGCTAAATGAGATTGTTCTGGATTTTTACGACCGGCTGAAGTCAATCAGCCGCGGCTACGCGTCTTTGGATTACCAACTGGCCGGGGAGTGGGAGTCGCCCATGGTCAAGTTGGACATCCTGGTCAGCGGCGAACCAGTGGATGCACTCTCGGTGATCGTGCACAAGGATTTTGCCTACGAGCGGGGCCGGGCGCTGGTCTCCAAAATGCGCGAACTGATTCCCCGCCAGCAGTTCGAGGTGGCCATCCAGGCGGCCATCGGGGCCAAGATCATCTCGCGCGAGACGGTGAGCCCGCTGCGCAAAAATGTGCTGGCAAAGTGCTACGGCGGGGACATCACCCGCAAGCGCAAGTTGTTGGAAAAACAGAAGGAAGGCAAGAAACGGATGAAGCGGATCGGCAGGGTGGACATTCCGCAGGAAGCCTTCCTGGCGATTCTTCGGATAGGCGAAGATTCGCAGAAGTAGTTTTATTTTGTGATCTAATTCACAATTCTTTGACCTTGATTTGTGGATAACCTCGGCAAGCCCGCAAGTAAACCCATGAAACTGACATCTGCACCTAGAACAGGGCATTCTACTGATAGTGATTGATAAATAAGGAGTTGCGTTGTGTACCAAAAGAAACAGTTCTTGGCAAGAGGATTTTTTTTGAATTACTTGATAGGATTCGCAAAAGCAATCCACAGGTTTTTCCACATGAAGGGGCCGAAAGTAGTGCTGAACAGTACAGCAGGCGACTCATTGTTTGGAAGCAGATAAAAGCGTTGCAAAAACAGCAAGAGCCCCGCGATGCGGGGCTCTTGTTCTTGTCTTTGGACGGCGAAGCCTATTGGTGGTGAACGGGAGGCTTGGCGGCGGCCGGCCGGGCCGGTGCTGCCGCTGCCGGCTGGGCCGGAGGAGCGGGCACACCGGATTTCTGATTGTAGAGGTCGAGGACTGCCTTGGTGATGTCCGCCGAGCCGTCGGACCAGAGCATCTGGCTCTGCTGCGAGGCGTAATCCAACACCATCGTGTATCCCTGCTGCTGCGCATAGGCGACCATCACATCGCCAACCTTGCCGGCCACAGAGTTGAACATCTCTTGTGCTTCCGCCCCACCGTCGTTCTTCAAATCTTCGGCATCGCGTTCAAGCTGCTTTTTCTTATCCTCGATGACCTTGGCGCGGGCGGCCAACTCGGCAGGACTCAACTTGTCGCTTTGCGCTTGAAGTTGTTTGGTCAAGTTCTCAATTTCATCGTTGAGAGCTTTGAGTTTGGCTTGCCGTGGCGCATATTTCGTCTGCAAGTCGGCAAGCTTCCTCTGGAAGTCGTTGGTCTGTTGCACAAGCGGCTGGAAGGCAACCAAGGCAACCTTGGCTGGAGCGGCAGGCGCCGCGGCGGCGGGAGTTTGGGCAGCGGCGCTCAGGACAAAACCAGAGGCCAGAATAGCGATAATTGCAAGCAAGCGCTTCATGCGAGTGTAATGCTCCTTAGAAATTCCTGTGTGTCTGTCCGCGTTTCAGCGCGAAAGCAGAATGTCGCCTCCTGCGCAACCCCTCTGTCGATTCCTGGATTCTGCACCGGAAGGCGCAAAAACAGGAAAAGACGCGGACGAAGACGTCAGCAGGAACTAAATGGATTATAGGAGCCGGGGGTAGGAGCGTCAAACCGGGCAGGCGTGAAATCCCGGTAAAGAGAACCAAAAACGGTAAAAGGCACAAATGACGGTCCGTAGCGTCAGCAGGAAGATCACATCGGCTCGACGGGGTTATTACATTTTACAGATGGTTAGAGTGCGGCATGGACCAGGAGGTCCACGCTACAGCCGGCCGGGAGGCCGATGCTACAGTACCAGCAAAAAGGCCGCTCATAGCGAGCGGCCCCGTGATTGCTTGTTGAACCAGCGCCTAGAAGGTCGTGGAGACAGTGAGGCGGAAGGTTTTGCGGGGTTCGCGGAAGGCGTCGCGCGCGCCGTAGGCCTGAATGGCCTCGCCGTAGGTGTAGTCGCCAGCGCCGCCCGGCGGGAACATGGCGCGTGTAATCAACTCCGCGGAGCAGCTCTGGTTCTTGCTACCAATTCCCAGGTCGCAATAGGGCCTCTCAAAGAGGCGCAGAGGGTTGTAGGCGTAGTAGAGGCGGAAGGGGGCGTTGATGATGGGCATGATGACGGAGAGCTCGGCTCCGGTGGACATGCGCGGGACGAAGTTGGTTCCGGCGATGGGGTGGATATCGCGCTGGAAGCCGACCAGCGAGCCGGGAATGCCGCCCTGGCATGCTCCGTTATTCCACACCGGGCAGCCATAGAGAGGCGCGGTGAGCGAGGCAAAACCTTCCGGGCTCTGCTTCAACTGGCCTTTGTTGAAGGCGGAGTTGATGCCGAAGTCGTCGAAGAAGGAGAAAGTGACCGGGCCGGCGATGGGAATGCGGTACTCGGCATTGACGGTAAAGTTGGTATCGCCGCCGATGGAGGCGATGCCGTAAATCGGCAAGGGCACCTGGATGCACTGATTTAGCTGGGGGTTGGAGGGATCGCGCGGCACGCAGGTCATGTCCGGATTGGTCAACTGCAGATTGACGCGTGTGGGCACATAGCCGTAAGGAGTGGCGGCGCGCACGTCAAATCCGCGCAGGTCGCCCTCGCCGCCGGAGTAGAAGCGGTTGTTGGGCGGTGCTACGTCGCCGCCGTATCCCTGCACATAACCCAACTGCGCGCGCAGGCCGAGCACGTTGCGCCCGGTGGCGGAGGGGGTCAGGTAGTGCATGGGCCGGAACTGCTTGTAGGCCACCATGGGTGCGATATAACGCACATTGCCCCAGATGCCGGAGACCTGGAGCACGGCAGTGTATTCCTTGCCGGTGCGCGGGCGCATGGGGTTGTTGATGGTGTTGTACATGTAGCTGAAGGAGGCCATGCTGTTGACTATGCCGGCCAGCGCGTTGGAGCCCTGAATGCCGGAGCGGAAGCTGATGGTCTGGAAATAGGTCTGCGAGGCGGTGGAGAAGGCGGTAATCGTCGATTTGCTCAGCGCATAGGTAAAGCCGACACGCTGGAAGGCGTGGCGCTTGAGCGGATAGCTGACCGAGAAATTCATGCCGGTGGCAGCCTGGTTGTAGTTCTGGGTCATTGATTGCTGCGCCGCGGTCAGGTTGGGCGATGTGCCGGTGGTGGCCTGGTAGTTCTTGGCCGCGTTGAAGTCCTGTTTGTTGTTGTAGAGCTGGAAGCCCAGGTTGAGCGGGCGGTTGCGCACATAGGGCTGCGTGAAGCCGAACATGAAGGTGCGGCTGACGTTGCCCAGATTGCCTTGCAGGCTGAGCGTTTCGCCCAGGCCAAGGAAGTTATTGGTCTGGTAGTTGATGCCCAGGAAGGCTCCGGAGAGGCCGCTCATGCCGCCGTTCATACCGATGGAGTTCTTTCCCTTCTCCTTGACCTTGAGGAGCAGCTCCACGGTGCCGGCCTCGGCATCCTGGTGGGCTTCCGAGTCCTGATCCACTTTGAGGGGTTCAAAGTATTCAAGCTGGTTGAGGCGGAGCAGGCTGTACTCCCAGAGTTGGGAGTTGTAGATATGCCCTTCCTCCAGCATCAGCTCGCGGCGAATGACCTTGTCGCGGGTGATGCGGTTGCCCTGGAACTCGATGCGCGAGACGTAAAAGGGCTTTCCCTCGTCGATGTCGATGTTGAGCGAGACGGTCTTTTTCTGGTCGTCAAAGACGGGTTTGGGGATGGCGCCGAAGTTGATGTATCCCAACTGCCCGTATGCCTTTTTGAGGTTCTCCAGTCCCTTGCCGATCAGCGTGGCGTTGAACCAGTCGCCGTCCTTGACGGCAAAGGTGGCGCGCAGGGCCTTGACGTTGGTAACCGCCTTGTTGCCGGAGAAAGTAATGGTGCCGAGCCGGTAGCGCGCGCCCTCTTCAATGGGCATGAGAATGTCGATACGCTTGCCCTTGTTGGGCCTGAAGGTGAGGAAGTTCAGGCCGCCCTGGTCGCGAATCTGCGTCTTGGGCTCTTCGATGGCGGTGTTGTAATAGCCCTTGTCGCGGTAGGCCTGGCGCACCCGCTCTGTGTCTTCCTCAAGCTTGGTGGCGTCGAAGGTCTGGGAAAACAGATTCTCGAAGATGATGGAATAAGGAATGCCGATGGGCTTCAGATTCTTCATGGAGCGGCGCAGCTCCAGGCTGTTTATGTGCGGGTTGCCAGTGAACTTGATCTGGCCCACCTTGACCGTGGGGCCTTCCTTGATGTTGAAGTTCACCTGCACCGAGGCTGGAGGAATATTTTTAATATCGGGCGTGATGGTGGCGAACTGGTGCCCATGCTCGGACAAAATGTCCTTGAGCACGGTGACGGCGCGCATGATCTTGGTTGGGTCGTACTGGCTCTCCACGGAGAGGCCGACCTTTTCCTTCTTGAAGCGGTCGAGCACGTCGGACTGCGAGACGGCGTTGAGCCCCTTGTAGTTGATTTCGCGGATGGTGGGCCTCTCCTTGACAAAAATGTTCAGGATGATGCCCTTCTCCGAGTCTTCGCGCTCGATGCGCAGATTGTCGAAGTACGATGTGTTCCACAGCGAGTTGAAGTCGCGCTCAATGGAAACCGGGTCGTAGGAGTCTCCGGGGTGAGTAAAGAGACGCGCCAGGATGGTCTCTTTGGGGATGCGCCGGTTGCCGATGACCCGAATGGATTCGATGGTCTGCGGCTGCTGGGCCAGGGCTGCGGCTGCGGAGAGCGCCAGCGCAAGCACAAGCACAGCGCGCGCTATACGGCTCGTGGTCCGCAAGGCGCGGGAGACGGAAATGTGCTTGATCTTCACCGGGCTGTCGCCCTGCGCTGAGCACACGTACTGGTGCGGTCCATAGTTCGCCATCACGTTCGGCTTCACGGGAAGAATATCGACACCCTCGCTGCTGAAAATCTGGTCCTACCTATAGGAAAGACCAATTTTACCACCCCAGAGACATGACCCGTCTTACCACCCCAGAAAGCAAAGACCGCTTGCTGGGGGTCCCGGTATAACCACCCCACGGACGAAGACCTGTACTTGTCACCCCAGAAAGCAAAGACCGCTTGCTGGGGACCCCAACCGCGGGGACTCCGGTAAAAATCAGAACCTATTCCACAGTCTACCGGACGCAGGCGGGTTGGGAGGCCTTAGCCTGCCGCCGGAGAGCACAACATTCACTTTTAGACGCAGGCCGGGCGCGCAGGGCACCCTCCCCGGGGTGAGATTTTCAGGCGATGGCGGAGGCGCCCAGGTGCGAGATGCGATTTCTGCTCAGGAGAGAATGGGAGCGGAGGCCGGCGCCGGGTTAGTCTGGAAAGACACCGGTGAGTGCATTCTCCCCAAAATAAACTTTAAAATCTGGAATATATTTGCGATTTTTATCTTTTTCCGCGTTCTGATTGGCCCTTGCGGTATTCTTCTTCATATCCGGCCTTTAACCCGGCCCTGAACCGGGAAGGGAAAAGGCCACGCCGGAGGAGACGGGCGCATGGAGTTGGAGCCAGAGGGACGCCGAGATTTTTCCATGATCCTGATCAGGGTGATGGTGGGCCTGGTCTTTCTTCTGGAAGGCAGCCTCAAGCTTCTCCGTCCCGAGGAGCTGGGCGCGGGGCGATTCGAGGCGCTTGGCTTGCCCTTCCCTCATTACCTGGCGCCGCTTGTGGGCGTGATGGAGCTGGGCGGCGGCGCGGTCATTCTGCTGAACATCTACGCCGGCGATGCGGCGCTCGCGCTGCTGGTGGTCATTGTCACGGCCCTGGTCACCACCAAGATCCCCATCCTGCTGGGCAGGCCGCTGGGCCCTTTCCCGCTGGAAAAGCTCAAGGAATACGGCTTGCTGAGCTTTTTTCACCAGGCGCGCACGGATTTTTGCATGGTCCTTGGCCTGCTGGCCATCCTGATCGATTCCGGCCTGAAGGTGGGGAAAAAACGGCGCTGGTACCAGACCGGGCCGAACTAGCAGCCTTCCCCAATCGACTGTGCTCAGGGCAGGTTCTTACGAAGAGCCTGCCCTTGGCGCATAGAGGGGAAGATGCGCTTTGCAGCTTACTCCACCGGCCCGGCCAAAAAGAATACGTAGACCAGAAGGGCCACGCCGACGAGGCCGGGAATCAGACCGCACAGGGCCACCTTGGGGCCGACCATAGCCCACAGAAAGATCACCAGGCCAACGCCCACGCCGAGGGTGACGAGACCGCCAACCTTCATGCCTTCGCGGTCCTTGATCCGCTTCAGCCGATCCTCTTCCTTCAGCAGTTCGATAGCCGCCTTGGCGCCCTCGCCTGAGGACTCGGTGATCCGCCGCAGGGTCTCCGCCTTGTAAAAGGCCTCGCGCTCCTTTTTCCGGGTGCCGAACCAAATGGCGAAGATAACCATGATAAACGGCGACACGATGGCGACTATCGGAATCAACAAGCCAAGACTCGGAATCAATACATTTTCCATCTTTTCCTCCTGCCGGGGTATTTCCCCTTGCGATTGGTAGGACAGCCGGGGCGTGCATCCGGTTGCATAATTTCAAAAACAAAGTTATTGGCGAGAAAATGCAACCAGAGAAGAAGAGAGCAGGTCATACTATCCGCAGAGGCATGACCTCAAGATGAACGCCGCAATCAGCGCCGAAAACAACCAGGCCGACCTTAGGGACGTTACGCGTGTGCTGGCCGGCGATGTACAGGCCTTCGAGGGGATCGTCCGCCGCTGGCAGGGGCCGCTGGTTAACATGGCCTGGCGCTATTGCCGTGATCGAAGCCGTGCGGAGGAAATGGCCCAGGAGGCTTTTCTGCGCGCCTGGCGCGGGTTGAGCCATTGGCGGCGGGAGTCGAGTTTCTCCACCTGGCTGTTTGCGCTGGCCGCCAACGTCTACCGCTCGGAGTTGAAGCGATTCCCCGCGGAGACGCTGCCGCTGGAAGCCGCGCCCGAGCCTGCCGGCGTGGCCACACAACACAGCGAGCTAGCCGCGCAGTTGAGCCAGGATGCCGTTCGCCGAGCCGTTCTGGCCCTGCCTCTGCGTTACCGCGAGCCGGTGGTTCTGTTTTATTTTCACGAGATGGATGTGGCTGCGGCAGCGCGCACGCTGGGGATGCCCGAAGGAACCTTGAAGGCTCGACTCTCCAGAGCAAGGACACTGCTGCGACAGCGATTTCCGAGGCTCGATGAGGAGCACGCTTCCCATCCTTTGCAAACAACGCGAAGGATGGGGCACCCAGATTTTTGCAACGATGAGCATGCTCAAGAGATACGAAAGAAGGCCGCAGTATGAATCGCGAGAGAAAAGTTGGCAACCAAGACGAACACGCAAGGATCGAAACGGAGATCGGCAACATTCTGGCGACGGAAGAAGAGCTGATGCCCTCCTCGGGCTTTGTGACCTCGGTGATGGACCGGGTGCGGCAAGAGGCCGCGCTGCCCGCGCCCACGCCCTTTCCGTGGGTGAAGGCAATTGTTCTGATTCTGCTGGCCTGCGGAATTTGCGGCTGGGGCGCAGTCGAGTTGGTGCATTTGGGCCTGCCGGGGCTCGGCTTGACCGGACTCAATCAAATTGGACAGAGTTGGCTGGCGATATTCCCGCAGCATCTTTCCTCTGACCTTGTGCGTTCCCTGGAGCTTGCCGGCTGGGTGGCGCTGGCTTTGGGTACGTCGCTGGCCAGTTGGCTGTTTTCGCGCCGCCTGGCAGGGCGCGGAGGGCTGCTGTAAAGCGGCTTTGCAGGAGGCAATCGCGATGGCCGACCCCTTTAATCTGGAACGCTTTGTGTGCGCGCAGGCAGAGGTCTTTGCACGGGTTGTGGAGGAGCTGCAGGCGGGAGAAAAGCGCGGCCACTGGATCTGGTTCATCTTTCCGCAGATGAAGGGTCTGGGACACAGCTCGCAGTCGGAGTATTACGGCATCGGCTCACTGGATGAGGCAGCGGCCTATCTGCGGCATCCGGTTCTGGGCCAGCGGCTGCGGCAGTGCACGCGGCTGGTGACGCAGGTCGAGGGGCGCGCTATCAGCCGGATTCTCGGTTCTCCCGACGATTTGAAGTTTCGCTCGTCGATGACGCTGTTTGCCCGCGCCGCCGAGGAGGCCGCACTGGACGCAGCCGACTTCAACGAAGCGCTGAAGAAGTACTTTGGCGGCGAGGGCGATCCGCTGACGGCGGCGATGCTGCGGTAAGGCTACTCGATTGCGAAGACTGCGTAGACGGTGGCCATACGGCTCACCTTGCGTGGCTCGATGGCTAGGGGCTGTGGTAGTGGCTGGCCACCACCACCAGCTTCGATGACAGCATTGTTAGCGAAGGCTCTTTGATACATCTCCTGCTGCGCAGAAATCTGATTAGTCACATAAATTAGTGCGCCTAGTTTGACCCCCATGCCTTTGGCCAGCACTTCGGCGTCTGCCCTGGCCCGCACAGCGGCTTTATCCAACGCCTGGTCTTCCAGAGCTTTTTCATCCTTCACGATCCAGTCGATCTGACCGCTATCATTGGCGCCTGCAGTGATTGCTAAGTCCAGAATCTCGGCGGCGCGCTCCGGCGGAGTCTTCACCGTCCATTCTTGCACCAGCTTGAACTTGTGCATCTTGTCATACATGCGCTCCAATCGCTGACTCTCGCTGCGGATCGAAGTCTCCGGAATCCCAGCCTGCTTGAGCGCGGCTACAATCACGTTGGATGTCTTTGCGCCAGCGGCATAAGCAGACTTGGCGTCATAGGCTTGCGTCTCAAAGCCGATGTGCAGAATGGCGATTTCCGGATCGGCGGTCACCCGCCCCTCCGCGCTGACGGTGAGTGTGCGGTTCGCGGCTTCGATTTTGAGTTGAACCTGGCTGGTTTGTTGCGCGACGGCTGCCGCACAGCCTGCAAGAATAACAAAAGCAGCGATGGAATGCTTGATAAACATAAAACATCTCCTTTCATCCCTTGAATGTAGAGGATACAGAAACTTGCAGGATTTTTCTATCAACCTTTCTTTTTTGTGGCAGGATGGTAGCAGCGATCAAAAGAGATTCAAAGCCGCTGTAAATATCTTCGCGAATGATCGCAACTGTTCGCGCAACTCCGTGTCTAACAGAACGGTAATTCCTGTCCATTCACAAGGAAGGCCGATGATGAAGAAAGCCGCCCTGTTTATCCTGCTTGCCGGCATTGCCCTATCTCAGTTGCCTGCTCAACAGCCAGAGACAGTCCCACCAGCGCAACCGCCAGCGGCGACGCAGGAAGCGCCTGCACAACCAGCTCCACCAGCGCAAGCTCCGAATACGGCACAGCCAGCCGCGCCGGCGCAACCTCAGAACGCGGTGCAGCCTGCCAATAACGGCACTGGCACGACCACGTTCCGCATTGCAGCGCGCCTGGTGGTACTCGATATGGTTGTGGTGAATGGCAAGGGCGCAATTGTCAAGGATCTGAAGAAGGACGATTTCAGCGTGGAAGAAGCCGGCCAGCCGCAAACCATTCTCAACTTTGAAGTGGCGGGCGCGCATACCCCCAAGCCGGAGATCACCATCAATTCCACCGCCGAACTGGATCGCCTGGCGCCGAATGCTCCCGTCGACATCATTCTGCTCGACGAGTTCAACACGCGCTTCGAGGACATGGCCTTCGCGCGCTACTCGCTGCAGAAGTATCTGGACAAGCAGCCGGATAAACTCGCTACGCCGACGATGCTGATTGCGGTCGATCTGATGCACTTTACGGTGCTGCACGATTACACGCAGAACAAGGCAGAGATTCTTTCCGCGCTGAAACATCACTTCGTAGCCTATCCCTGGCAGGTTCACCAGGGGGCCTGGGTGGGCGAGCGCTACGCCACGGCCTTTATTACGCTGCGGCGCGTGGCACAGGCAGTGATGGGCCATCCGGGGCACAAAAACATGATCTGGATCGGCCGCGGCTTTCCGCCAACACGCCGCATCATGAGCGGCTGGTCCCTGGACACGGAGAACCGGATCAACAACGCCGTGCAGGAGTGCGTGAATGTGCTGCGGGATGCGCGGGTGACGCTTTACACCATTGATCCGGCGGGCGTGATGATGGACCCGGGCGTTTATGGCGGCGATCCCATGGCAGATCCGTTTGGAGGCAACTACGAGTTCAACCGGATGGCAAAGGCGACCGGCGGGCGGACGCTCTACGGCCGCAACGATGTAGATAAGGAAGTTCAGACCGCCATTCAGGACGGATCTAACTTCTATACGCTCACCTACCGGCCCGCGAATACCTCAATGGATCCGCAGAAATTCCGCAAAATCAAGGTTACCGTGAATCAGCCGGGGCTGAAGGTCATCACGCGGGAGGGCTATTACTTGCAGTATGGTCCCGGGCGAGTGAATCCGGAGAACCCATCACGACGCCTTATGGCCGATCTGGTCGCCGCTGATTCCAGCAATATGGTGTATGACGGAATTCCCGTCACGATAGCGCGGGTGGAGAACGAGCCCGAATCATTCCTGGTGCATATCGACGGCAGCGGGCTGGTGTGGACCTACGCAACCGAGGGTCATCCTCGCCACACCGAGGTAATCCTGGATGTATCTACTTTTGATAAGAAGGGCAAGGAGTTAACACGCAAAGCGAGCGTCGAAAAAATCGATGCTCCGACCACGGTGCCACCTACAGGCAGGATTCATCGGAACCTTAATCTTCCCTGCAAGATCGATCACAACCCGAAGACAGTTCGCGTTCGTTTTACCGTTCGCGTGTCGGCCACCGGACGCATTGGAACAGCAGATCTGACGTTGGGGCAAGAGGCGAACAAGGAAGCGCCGAAAAAATAGGCGGGGTTGGCTATTTCGTAAGGCGACACTCATAACCTGCGCCCGCGTATTGCCGTGGCGCGTGATTTAGGCGACAGTCCAATCCTCGGTTCTGAGGCCATCGATGAAGGAAAAAGCCTGATCGTGTGTCACCAGGGTTAATCCCAGCGACAACGCGTGCGCGGCGATCATCAGGTCTTCGGTGCTGAGCGGCTTGCCTTTGCGCTCCTGTTCGGCGCGAAGAGGCCCATAGGTTCTGGAAGACGCGGAATCCCAAGGCAGAATCGTCGCATCGGTCAGAAACTTCTCCACTGGAATGCGCTGCCGGATGGCTCCTGACTTTTTTGCCAGCCCATAGCGCAACTCGGCCTCGGTAATCGCCGAGATAGCCGTTTCATCCGGCCCAGTGCGGCTCAGGCGAAGTCGTACTTGCGGTGGCCGATTCTCAAGAAAATAACTGACCACATTGGTGTCAAGCAGATAGCGAACAGTCATTTAGAACAAGTCCAATTCCCGCGGCATATGCACCTCGCGCTCAAAGAAGCCTTCAGGAAATTTGGCCCAATCGAAGAGAATACACAACTCCTGCATGGTCAGCTTGCCCAGCTTGCGAACTTCGATTTCGAACTCCTCCAGGGAAATCTGGTGCGAGTCGCAGAGGTCGAGCAGTTCCTGCAAATTCTTCTTGGGCGGAGCGGACGCAATGGACGGGCTAAGCGTTATATCTCCGCTGGCCTCATCCCTGCGAATAGCCACTTCAATTCCCTCAAAGCGGAACTCTTTGGGGAGACGCACAGCCTGGCTGCGGCCATTCTTGAAGAGCTTGGCGGTCTTGACGGGGGGCTTCGGAGTTGAATTTGTGGTCGCCATGGTAAGCCTCCCGGTTATGGTCTATACCAAAATAGTATATACCAATTAACGTTCTACTGTACAAATTATTGATTCGACGCGTGTTTTGCCCCAAACTCCCGCAGTTTGGCGAGGGTTGCGGCGGCCTGGCCGGAGTCGATGGCTTCTGCGCCCTGCCGGACGCCCTCTTTCAGATCGGCGGCGAGGCCTGCGGCGACGAGAGTGGCAGCGGCGTTCAGCAGCACAATGTCGCGCCGCGCGCCGGGGATTCCGGTGAGCACATCGTAGAGCAGCGCCTTGTTGGTGGCGATGTCGCCGCCGATGAACTGGTCGAGGGTGGTGCGAGGCAGGCCGGCCATCTCCGGCGTGACGCGGGCGGCGTGCAGCGTCGGCTCACCGCCTCCTTCCGATTCCTCAATGCGCGCCACGATGGATTCGCCGGTGGTGGTCAGCTCATCAATCCCATCTGTCCCGTGGACAACAAAGGCGCGTCGAGCTCCGAGTGCCGCCAGCGTGCGGCCCACCAGAAAAACACGACTGGGCGCAAGCACACCGATGACCTGATTGCGCGCGCTGGCGGGGTTGGTCAGCGGGCCAACTAAATTAAAAATCGTACGGAAGCCGAGCGCGCGGCGCAGCGGCCCCAGAGCCATCATGGCCGGGTGGTAGAGCGGCGCGAAGAGAAAGACGAAGCCAGTTTGGCGAAGGCACTCGACGGCCAGCTCCGGGCCGAGCGCGATGGGCACGCCGAGGGCTTCGAGCACGTCGGCAGCGCCGCAGAGCGAAGTAACGGCGCGGTTGCCGTGCTTGGCGACTTTGGCTCCGGCAGCCGAGGCTACCAGAGCCGCGCCACAGGAGATGTTGAAGGTGAGCGGACCTCCTCCGCCGGTGCCGACCGCATCGACCAACTCGTCCCGCTCCGCATTCGTGAAGGGCAGCGGCGTGACGCGGCGGCGCATCACATCGACAAAGCCGGTCAGCTCCGGCGCCTGTTCGCCGCGGGTGGCCATCACGGTGAGCAGCGCAGCGGTCTCGACTTCCGGCACACCGCCGGCGAGGATGTCTTCCAGTACCTGGGCGGCTTGTTCGCGGGTCAGCGCCGTACCGTCTTGTGCCAGCGGTTTCAATAACTCTTTGAGAGAGGCCATATCTTCTATGGTACCGACTCAAAGCGGCATGGCGAAGCATAAAGAATTTCGCACACGCTCTTGTTTGCTCCTTCTTCAACGGGCAGGATAGTATTTGGATACCGCTGGTACGATTTCAGCTTCCCGGAATCGCTGAGGCCGGTTTTGAATCTCTAACGACAGCGGAATGGACGGTCCCTACCAATATGAAGATTCATGAGTATCAGGCGAAGGAAATCCTGGCAAAATACGGCGTAGCCGTGCCCCAGGGCGAAGTGGCCAACACGCTGGAAGAAGCTGCTGCGGCGGCCCGCAAACTTTTTGCCGGGGGCGCGAGCGGCGTCGTCGTCAAGGCGCAGATTCACGCCGGAGGCCGCGGCAAGGGCGGCGGCGTGAAGGTGGCGCGCACGCAAGCGGAGGCCGAGCAATATTCCCAGCAGATTCTGGGCATGACGCTGGTGACGCACCAGACCGGGCCTCTCGGACAAAAAGTCCAGCGGCTGCTGATCGAGGAGACGGCCAGCATCGACCGCGAACTTTATCTGGGCATCGTGCTGGACCGCGTGACCGGCAAGCTGGTCTTCATGGCCTCGCAGGCGGGCGGCATGGAGATTGAGGTAGTGGCCGCGAAGACTCCGGAGGCGATCTTCAAGGAAACGATTGATCCGGTGATTGGCTTGGGCGCATGGCAGGCGCGCAAGCTGGCCTTTGCGCTGGGACTGAAGCCGACGCAGATCAACGCGGCGGTGGCGTTTTTGCAGAGCTTGTACAAGGCATTCATCGAGACCGACGCCTCGCTGGTGGAGATCAATCCGTTTATTACGACGACCGACGACAAGCTTTTCGCGCTGGACGCCAAAATGACCTTTGACGACAACGCGCTCTTCCGCCACCCGGAGATCAAGGAGCTGAGGGATACGGCCGAGGAAGACCCGCTGGAGGTGGAGGCGAGCAAGTACGCTCTGAACTATATCAAGCTCGACGGCTCCATCGCCTGCATGGTGAACGGCGCGGGCTTGGCCATGGCGACGATGGACATCATTCAATACGCAGGAGGCAGCCCGGCAAATTTTCTGGATGTGGGCGGCGGGGCGACGCAGGAGCAGATCGAGCACGCCTTTGAAATCCTACTGGCCGACGCCAATGTGAAGGCAATTTTCATCAATATTTTTGGCGGCATTCTGCGCGTGGACCGGCTGGCCACGGGCGTGGTGGCGGCGACGCGCAATCTGAAAGTCAAGGTTCCGATTGTGCTGCGGCTGGAAGGGACGAATGTCGAGGAAGGCCGCAGGATTCTGAAGGCGTCGGGGTTGAATTTTCAGGTGGGGTCAACAATGAAAGATGCTGCGGAGTTGGTGGTAGCCGCGGCAGCAAGCGTGGGGGCATAAGATGGCGGTGCTGGTTAATAAAGAAACTCGATTGATTGTGCAGGGAATTACCGGCAAGGAAGGCACCTTCCATGCCATGAGTTGCGCGGAGTATGGCACGAAGATTGTGGGCGGCGTGACTCCCGGCAAAGGCGGGACGATGCACGAGGGCTGGCCGGTCTTCAATACAGTGGCCGACGCCGCGGCGAAGACCGGCGCGAACGCAACGATGATTTTTGTGCCGCCGCCGTTTGCCGCCGATGCCATTCTCGAAGCCGAGGACGCGGGGATTCCGCTGATCGTCTGCATCACCGAGGGTATTCCCACTCTGGACATGGTGAAGGTGTGGGCCAAGCTGAAGAGCTCGAAGTCGCGGCTGCTCGGGCCGAATTGCCCAGGGGTGATTTCTCCGGGCAAGGCCAAGGTCGGCATCATGCCGGGACGGATTCACCTGGAAGGCTCGGTGGGCATTGTTTCGCGCTCGGGAACGCTGACGTATGAGGCGGTGTATCAACTGACGCAACGCGGCATAGGCCAATCGACCGCGATTGGCATCGGCGGCGACCCCATTATCGGCACAACGCACATCGACGCGCTGCGATTGTTCAACAATGATCCGGAGACCGAGGCGATTATTCTGATTGGCGAGATTGGCGGTACGGCTGAAGAGGCCGCTGCAGAATATGTCAGAAAGCATGTGAAGAAGCCGGTGGTGGGATTCATCGCCGGGCAGACCGCGCCTCCGGGCCGGCGCATGGGCCACGCAGGCGCCATTATCAGCGGGGGACAGGGCACCGCGGCCGAGAAGATGAAGGCCATGACCGCGGCCGGGATTCACGTGGTGGTTTCGCCGGCGGAGATTGGGGCTACGCTGGCAAAGGTGATTGGCAAGAGCTAGCTTTTAGCTGCCAGCTTCTAGCCACTAGCTTTCCGCACGAAGGCCCGCTGCAATAGCGGGCCTTTGTGTTTGCTGTCGAATTGGCCTTACCAGACGCGGCAGGGCTTGGGGTTCAGCATGGCCGCGGTCTTCTTGCAACTAAAGCTTTTGGCGAACTCCGGCAGATCCTGCAGCACGGTATTGGTGCGGTACTCGTCGGGCGCGTGAGGATTGCTTTGCGCCTGGGTGCGCAGTTGCTCGGGGCGCGTCTGCGTACACCACTGCTGCGCATAGGCGATCCAGAAGCGCTGCTCGGGCGTGTAGCCGTCGGTTGTGGCCGTCATGTCCACGTTGGCCGCGTGCGCTTTGTCGAGCCAGGCAACCCAGGCCAGCCACGTACCGCCAAGATCGGCCAGGTTTTCGCCCAGCGTGAGCTTGCCGTTGAGGTGAACGCCGGGGACAGCCTCGATGGCGTCGTACTGCTTGACCATGCAATCGGCTCGTTCGGTGAATTTCTGCTCGTCTTCCTTGGTCCACCAGTCGCTCAGGTTGCCTTCCTTGTCGAACTGGCGTCCCTCGTCGTCGAAGCCATGGGTCAGCTCGTGGCCGATGGTCGAACCCATGTCGCCGTAGTTGGCCGCGTCGTCCTCCTTGCCGCTGAAAAAGGGCGCTTGCAGGTAGCCGGCGGGGAAATTCACGTTGTTCATCTGCGGATCGTAGTAGGCGTTCACGGTGGGCGGCGTCATCTCCCACTCGCCCTTGTCCACCGGCTTGCCGATCTTGGCGAGGTCGCGCGCGTGATCGAACTCATGCACGCGCATCTGGTTGCCCAGCGCGTCGCCGCGCACGATGGAGAGCGTGGAGTAGTCGCGCCACTTGTCGGGGTAGCCGATCTTGTTCATCACCCCGAGCAGCTTTTCCTTGGCGCGGATTTTGGTGGCGGCGCTCATCCAGTCCAGCCCGTCGATGTCCTTGTCCATGGCGCGCTCAATGGCCTGCGTCATGTCAAGGGTGCGCTGCTTTTCTTCGGGCGAGAAGTAACGCGCCACGTAAACCTGGCCCAGCGCCTCGCCCAGCTCGCGGTCCACGCGGGTGGTGCAGCGCTTCCAGCGATCCTGCTGTTTCTCTGCGCCGTTGAGCGTGTGCGAGTAGAAGTTCCAGTTTTCCCGGTCAAAGCTCTCCGGCAGGCTGGTTCCCGCAAAGGCGTGGAGCAGATGCCAGCGAAGATAGGCGCGAATCTGCGCGATGGGCGTGTCGGCCACCAGCGCGTTGAACTCGGCAAAGAACTTCGGCTCCATGTCGTTGGCTTTGCCCACGGCGGGAGCGTGAGCCGCGGAAACGTAGTCGGCCAGCGAAAAGTGCGTCAGTTCCTTTGAAAAGCTGAGAACATCGGTAGGATGATTCAGGTTTTGCGGGTCGCGTTGCTCGGTCATGGTGAGCGAGGCCTTGGCCAGGCGCGTCTCGATGGCCAGCACGGTCTCGGCGTCCTTGGCGGCCTGCGCCTCCGGCTCGCCGGCCAGCATGAAGATTTTTTTGACGTGGGCCACGTACTGCTGGCGCTGCTCGACAGATTTGGCGTCGGTGCGGGTATAGTAGTCGCGCTCGGGAA
>Ga0302320_10001645_pt1 | contig 53595 bp, 48 predicted proteins | sample Bog_T0_3_FD_202130 | JGI IMG/M metagenome (GOLD analysis project Ga0302320, IMG submission 202130) | Peat permafrost microbial communities from Stordalen Mire near Abisko, Sweden - Bog_T0_3 | ecosystem: Environmental > Terrestrial > Soil > Wetlands > Peat | place: Sweden: Abisko, Stordalen Mire...
TGATCGTTGGGAGGTGATGGGTTTGGCGGGGTAAAGGGCCACAATCTTTAGTCTGATTTGGCGTTCGAATCGATGGCGGCGGTTTTTAGAAGCGGGGAGTTCGAGCGCAAATCCTGGTAATCACCAATCCTCTTGTAGATAAAGTATGTAATCGTCGCTTTGATTCCGCTGGTAACCGCCAGTGACTCGTGCAGTGCGGCCGGTTCGACTGTGCCGTCGGGCCGATAGTTGTACCAGACGGCCAACCGTCCACGGCGTGGGGTGATCCTCGCTGGGGCCGGCTGTGCCTGCGGGAAGTGGGTCTCTCCGCCGTTCTCAGTATCGGTCAGATAGAGGATGGCGGTGGCCACAAGGAACCGCCCGCTCATCTCGTATTGATCCAGATGGGGTGGATGGCTGGTGCCCTGGGTGTAGCGGCGAAATCGGAAAGAAAGCGCCAGATCATTTTCCCCACCGACGACACGGTGGATCCTTGCCATCAGGCGGGCAAGCACACTGTCACCCTTGATGGGCATTTCAAAGCTGAAGCCCGTGTCATCCCGTTTGGTGGCAATCCCGGGCGGCTGCTCCGTCTCAACATGGTCGGCTTTGGCAAGGACAGATTCGCAATCAGCTGCATCGATGAAGTCGTCGATGGCGAAGATGTCTGGGGTGTTGGCAAGCCGCTGAGTCTTGGAACCAGCGTGAACGGGGCCAGTGCGCCCGTGACCGGCCTTTGCGGCCAAAAAGTCCACCATCGGACCGGCAATGTCCACGCCCCCATGCAACTGCGCGTGAGGGTAGTAACACGGGAAATTCGCTTCCAGGAACCATACATTCCCGGCGGGATCTTCAAGCACATCGACGCCGGCAAACTCATGGCCGCACATCGCGGCGGCGCGGACTGCCGTTTCGATGGCCGGTTCCGGCGGCTTGGCCTCAAAATCCGCCTTGTCGGTGCTTCCGCAACTGCGAAAATCATCCGCCATCTGCTTGTTCCGGTAGGAGGCGATCATCCGCCCTCCCAACACGATGATGCGCCAATGCACCGCGTCCCGGATGTACTGGCAGAGCAGTGGATTGTGCCCCTGCGCGATGGCAAAATCCACCTGGGACCGCAGCGAGGCCATCGACTCCGCCAGCATCACGCCAATACCGGACGACCGGCCGATCACCTTCAGAACCACGGGAAATCCGCCTACACGCTCAACCTGTTTGCGCAGAAGCGCCAGGTTGCTGGAACCGAGATAGACGGTTTTCGGCATGGGCAGGCCCGAGAATTCGGCCAGCTGAGCCTGCGACCGGACATTGAAGAAAATGCCGTTTTCGGCGGCGTAGAAGGTGGCCACACCGGGCGCAAAAAGATACTGCTCCACCCGGGAGGCGGCGACGGAAGTGCCACAGGTGTAGAGCAGATCCCCGGCCTCGAGACGTTTGGCGGGGTCGTAATCGAAGGGTTTTGCGGTGATAACTTCGAACGGTATGCCACGCTCACGGCAGGCATCGCGGAGAAGACTGACAGTTTCATCCGGGACGGTGGCCTCAGAGACAAGAACAAATCGCATGGGGTTAACGGCAGAAGTTGAATTTAATTCCAGATCGACGTTCACCGCGGAGTCGCTGAGGCGCAGAGAATAAGCCTTTGTGACTCACACCTCCGCGCCCTCGCAGTAAACCAAATTGTCTTGCAATTTCAACGATCACAGGAGTCTCGCGACAATTCAAATGGACGATTCTCGCAGGACGAACCTTGTCAAACTTTGATCACTAATTGATATCGTGCTTTTCCTTTTGTTCCGTCCCCCCGGAAATCTGTTCCAGTTCTTCGGGGGAGAGTTGTTCTATTTCCTCGTGCAGTTCGTCATTCTGCTTAATCTTCTCTTCGCTCATGTGGTTCTCCTTTTGATTGTGGATTGATCTGCCGCCTTCAAGAAACTTGAATCCTATCTTTTGGAACTTCGAATCAATCTTTGATTCTTAATTGATATTATGCTTTTGGAGTTCTTCCTGCACCCCTCCAGAGACCTGTTCCAGTTCTTCGGTGGAGAGTTGTTCCTTTTCCTTGGTTAATTCGTCATTTTGCTTAATCTTCTCTTCGCTCAAGTAATTTCTCCTTTGATTGCGGCTAATTAAACCGCTTTCAGACGATTTGAATTCAATAATTCCAGCCTATGATGAATACTTTGGCGATCCACAATCTGGCTGCCAAGTCCTTAAGCTAAAGAAATAGGCCATTCCAAACGGCGCCTCGTGATGACAGTGCCGCATGCAAATATGACAAAAACCCTTGTTGGACCCGGGATGGGAATTCCCGAATCAAATGCTGGTTAAAGAGCCCCAATTCTCGACTACCGACAGGACGACCCAAAAGCAGATCAAAGAACTATTAATTTTTTTGCCCTTGGAATCTGTGGGCAGTATACACCAAATTTGCCCAAAACAACCAATTCTTTGATACCGTACTTTGGTACTACTTTGGTCATTTCCCCCAGGCTGGGACCTATTTTCGAGGCTATTCGACTCATTGTTAAGCACTTACAACAAGGCACCCAAATTGTCCATTCCTGCATCGAAGTGTAGGTACCGGTTAAGAGACAGCGGGATTTGAAGACCGGTCGTAGAAGGGGGGCAAAAACAATGTCGCGCATCTTGAAAATTTCAGCGATTGCCCTTTTGGCGTTGGTAACGATTGTGCCGGCGGCGTCGGCACGCGGATTTTACGGCGGTGGCGGGTTCGGGGGCGGTGGGTTTGGCATGGGCTTTTACCCAGGATATTACGGATACGGCCCGATGTACGGACCTTATTACAACCCCAATGCGGGCGAAGTCCAGATTCAGACGAAACACAAAGGCGATCAGATTATCGTCGATGGCGGATATGCGGGCCTGACGGGTGACCTCAAAAAGTTCCCCTTGCGCGCGGGCACCCACACCATTGAACTGCGGAATGCCAAAGGGCAGACCTTCTACCAGGAAAAGATAACCGTAATCGCCGGCAAGAAGCTGAAGATTCAGTCCGATTCCATCGGCTAAGCTTCGCTCGTCTCACCCCAGTGACGCCACGGCGCCGAGTCGGGCCGTGGCGTCCCACCCTCAACATTCAATTCAATAGATCGGTTTGATTTTCAGCGGTTGGATAATTGGATGGGATTGCCGTCCGGATCCTTGCCGTCGCAGAGGCAGAAAGTTTCGCCCTGCCGGACCTTGCCGAAGATTGCGCCCCGCGCGGTCAGCGTTTCTCGCAGGGCGGCAACGTCTTTGGCCTGGAAGACAATCTTTGGACCCTTGCGTCCGGGCGAAGATGGGCCGGAGTGCAGAGCGATTCGGGCCCCGCCGGCGTCAAACTCCCGCCAACCCTCTTCACTTGAAACCAGCTTGAGGCCCAGCACATCCCCGTAGAACTTGCTCATCGCCTCAAGCCGGCTGGTGAAGAGGATAACCCGCGCCATTTTCAGCGAAGGCCGGCTCATCAGGAGGTCCAGCGCTTCAGCAGCAGCGCTGCGTTGGTGCCGCCGAACCCAAATGAGTTGGAAAGCGCGTACTCCACCTCAGCCTTGCGCGCGTGGTTGGGCACGTAGTCAAGGTCGCAATCCGGGTCAGGATTGTCAAGATTGATGGTGGGGGGAATAATCTGGTCGCGAAGCGCGAGAACCGTGATGCCCGCCTCCAGTCCTCCCGCGCCGCCCAGCAAATGGCCGGTCATGGACTTGGTGGAGCTCACCGGCATCTTGTAGGCGTGGTCGCCAAAAGCCTTCTTGATGGCCAGTGTTTCCAGGCGATCGTTGTAGGGCGTTGAGGTGCCATGCGCGTTGACGTAGCTGACCTGTTCAGGAACAATCCCCGCGTCATCCATGGTGGCCCGCATGGCGCGCACCGCACCATCAGCCGTCTCATCCGGCGCCGTGATGTGAAACGCATCGCCTGACATGCCGTAGCCGACGATTTCGGCCAGAATCGGAGCGCCGCGCTTGATGGCGAAATCCAATCCTTCCAAAATCAACATGCCGGCGCCTTCGCCAATTACGAAGCCGTCGCGGTCCTTATCGAACGGGCGGCTGGCCTTTTCTGGTTCGCTATTCCGTGTTGAAAGCGCCCGCATGGCGGCGAATCCGCCAACTCCCATGGGTGTGATGGCAGCTTCCGTGCCACCGCAGATCATCACGTCAGCGGCGCCGCGCTGAACCAGCTTGAACGAATCACCCACCGCATGGGCGCTGGAGGAGCAGGCTGTGCAAGTGGCAGAGTTCGGCCCCTTGGCGCCATAGCGGATGGAGACGTGGCCTGACGCCAGGTTGACGATGGCGGCCGGAATAAAAAAGGGTGAGATCCGCCGCGGCCCGCCTTGCATCAGGGCCGTGTGCTCGCGCTCAATCACATCGAAGCCGCCAATGCCTGAACCGATGTAGACGCCCACACGGTCCGCAATTTCCGGCGTGATCTTCAGCTCGGACTGCTTCATGGCCTGCTGCGAAGCGGCGAGGGCATAAATGATGAAGTTGCCCATCTTCTTCAGTTCTTTCTTCTCAATGAACTGAAATGGGTCAAACCCCTTGACCTCAGCCGCAATGTTCACGGCGAAGCCGGTGGTATCAAAATGGGTGATGGGCGCCACGCCGCTCTTGCCGGCCAGAAGATTCTGCCACGACTCGGCCGCGTCAAGGCCGACAGCGGTGAGCAATCCCACACCGGTTACAACGACTCTCCGGTTCAAGCTGTACTCCTCCTGTGGAGATCTGCCCTGGGCTGGTTAGTTCTTCTTGGTATGGCCCTGGATGTAATCGATCGCGTCTTTGACGGTGGTGATTTTTTCCGCGTCCTCGTCAGGAATCTCAATCTCGAAGGCCTCTTCAAAGGCCATGACCAATTCCACGATGTCCAGCGAATCGGCGCCGAGGTCATCCACAAAGTGGGCATTCGGCGTCACTTCCGCCTCATCCACTCCAAGCTGTTCCACAATAATCTGTTTTACCTTATCTTCGGGCGAAGCCATCAGTCTATCCTCCTAAAAGTTACGTGGGGCGCTAATTCTAGCATTGACGATTGACGATTGTCGATTGACGATTGCAAGCAGTGATGCTTTCTGCTGATTTTAGAACCGGATTTCAAAGCAAAATAACCGTATTCGTATAAATTTTCGGGGCTGCGGCAGCACCCGTATAATTACTATACTCAAACTTGGGGATTTACGGCGATAGATATAAATCAAAGGTCGCTAACCGACCAGACTCAACCTTGAATCACCTACGCCATGTACATTCCACCATTGATACTCAGAACGTGACCCGTAATATAGCTGGTTTCCGGTGATGCCAGGAATAACACGCCGTGCGCCACTTCCGCATCCGTACCCATGCGTCCCATGGGAATCACGCTCAGCATCTTATCCTTAATTTCCTGCGGCAGCCCATCCGTCATGGGAGTGGCGATAAAACCGGGGGCAATGGCGTTCACCGTGATGTTGCGCCGCGCCACTTCCGATGCCACCGCTTTGGTAAGTCCAATGATGCCGGCTTTGGAGGCAATGTAATTCGCCTGGCCCACGTTGCCCGCCTGCGCCACCACAGAGGCGATGTTGATGATGCGCCCCCAGCGCTGCCGCACCATCGAGGGCAGCACGGCGCGGGTGCAATAAAAAGTCCCGTCCAGATTGGTTTTCAACACCGCCGCCCAATCCGCGGTCTTCATGCGCATCACCAGGTTGTCCTTGGTGATGCCCGCATTGTTCACCAGAATGTCAATCTTGCCCCAATTGGCAATCGTCTGGTCCACCATCTCCTGCACGGCTTCGACATCGGTAACATCCACGCAAAACTTCAGGGCATCGCCGCCCATGTCTTTGATTTCCTGAATCGTCTGGTCAAGCTTGGCACAGCGGAGGTTGGTGATCGCAACTTTGGCGCCCGCATTCACCAGGGCCATCACCGTAGCCCGGCCAATTCCCTGCGCGCCACCCGTAACAATCGCTACTCGTCCCTCCAGGCTCTTCATATCTCTTACCAACTCCCATCTGATTGGATTACCACGAATTTGATTCGATGCAGTAAAGCGCGGGATTATAACTCACTTTCGTGCGCCGGACTAATCACTTGTAGGGGCTGGGCTTGCCCTGCCCCCCATTCAATTACGCTGGAAAACCCCATGGGCTGGGCTTGCCCTGCCCCCCCATTCAATTACGCTGAAAAACCCCATGGGCAGGGCAAGCCCAGCCCCTACGACGCGTCAGCTTGCGGCCCCGCCGCTCTGCGCCGGCGCCAGGCGGGTGGTGACATCGTTCAGCGTAGCCGAATCTTCAATCCGCAGGCACTCCGCGGCGCGATCGATTTGCCGCACCAGGCCGGAAAGAACCTTGCCGGGCCCGACTTCCACAAACAAGTCCACACCCTCTGATCTCAGAAGCCGAATGGACTCTTCCCAGCGCACGGTGGAAGTCACCTGCTGCTTCAACCCCTCGCGAACCACAGACGCGGAAGTAACCACTTGCGCGCCCACGTTGTTCACCAGCGGCACTTGCGGGTCCAGCACTTCCGTGGCATCCAGATCAAGGCTCAGGCGATCCTGCGCGGGCTTCATCAGGGCACAATGAAAGGGTGCGCTGACGTTGAGCATGATGGCGCGTTTGGCGCCCCGCCCCTTGGCCAGTTCCACGGCGCGGGTGACGGCGGCTGCACTTCCGGCAATCACCACCTGGCCGGGAGAGTTCAAATTCGCGGGGGAAACAACATCCCCCTGCGCAGCTTCGCGGCAAACCTCATTCAGCGCCGCACTGTCCATCCCCAAAATCGCGGCCATGGCGCCCTGCCCCACGGGCACGGCTTCCTGCATGTACTGTCCCCGCTTGCGAACCAGGCGCACCGCGTCGGAAAGGCTTAACGCGCCGGCAGCCACCAGGGCGGAATACTCACCCAGGCTGTGCCCCGCTACATAATCGGCTGAAATCCCTTTTTCGCGCAAGACCCGCGCTGCGGCAACGGATACCGTAAGAATGGCGGGCTGGGTGTTTGCCGTGAGCTGGAGCTCCTCCGCCGGGCCGTCAAAACAGAGCTGGGAGATGGCGAAACCCAGCGCCGAGTCAGCTTCCTCAAAAACCTCGCGGGCAGAAGCAAAATTCTGCGCCAAATCCCGGCCCATGCCGGGGTACTGCGAACCTTGACCGGGAAAGATGAATGCAACTTTCACTTTCGTTACCTTTAATGTGGTTTGCTAAAAGGGTGAAGTCTAAAGGGTAAGGGGTAAAGGATAAAGGGTGACGGATAAAGGGTGAAGGATGAAGGATGAAGGGGAGCGCCTAAAGGGTGAAGGATAAAGGGTAAAATCGAGCATTCATCCTTTGGCCTTTATACTTTAACCTTCTGCCATCCCTAGCCTTCAGCCATTATTTCTTACCCTTTGCTCCCCCCTTCAACTCAGCCTTTATCCTTTACCCCTTACCCTTTACACTTCACTCTTCAGACTTTACCCTTTAGACTCTTGCCCTACCAACGCATAAGGACCGCTCCCCACGTTACTCCTGCTCCGAACGCGGACATCAGCACCAGGTCGCCCTTCTTCAGGCGGCCGTTGGTGACGCATTCATCCAGGCAGATGGGAATGGAAGCGGAGGAGGTGTTTCCGATGCGGCTGATATTGGAATATACCTTGTCTGAGCTCAACCCCAGGCGTTCACGCACCGCTTCAGTAATGCGCTGGTTCGCCTGATGAGGAATAAAGATATCAATGTCGTCCGTCGTAAGGCCGGACCGCTTCAGCACCTGCCGGGACACATCTTCCAGGCTGCGCACCGCCACTTTGAAAAGTTCATTGCCACGCATCTTGATGAAGTGTGAGCCCTGCTCAACGGTCTGGCAGGAAGCTGGCAGCGCAGTGCCGCCCGCGGGGATGAAAAGGTGATCGGCGTACTGGCCTTCGGTGTGCAACTCATGTGCCAGAATTCCTGAGGGAGGCTCAACCGCTCCGAATACGGCCGCCGCCACACCATCACCAAAAATGACGCAGGTGGCGCGGTCTGAGTAGTCAAGGTAGCGCGAAAGCAGTTCAGCCCCGATAACCAGGACATACTTCGAAGCGCCGGTGCGGATAAATTGCTCGGCCACGGTCATGCCAAACAGAAAACCGGAGCAAGCTGCCGCCAGGTCAAAGGCACAACAACCATGCGCCCCCAGTTCACGTTGAATTAGAGAGGCCGTGGAGGGCAAAGGCATGTCCGGCGAAATCGTTGAGCAGATAATGAGGTCAAGATCCGTGGCCTTGATCCCCGCCTTCTCCAGCGCGCGGCGGGAGGCTTGCACGGAGAGGGTGGAGGTGGTCTCGTGGGGAGCGGCCTGGCGGCGCTCACGGATGCCGGTGCGGTCCGTAATCCATTGGTCGGAAGTCTCCACCAATTTTTCCAAATCAGCGTTGGTGATGACCTTCTCCGGCAAGGCCGAACCCGTACCTAACACCCCTGCAACAGACATAGAAACTCCTCAAAATTTGGTCATTATTTGGTCATTGAATGAATAAGGTCATTTGGTCATTGAATTATTGAAAAACTGTCCGTCGTCCGTGGTCAGTTGTCCGTTGCAAGAGACGCGCGGAGACCGAAGGGCATAAACTACTGACGACTGACGACTGACAACGGACAATCTTTTAACCCCTCAACTCCCCTGGGTGTTCCCCTGGGAAGCAGCCGCCAATTCACGTTCTATTTTTTCGTTCACTTTGCCGGCAGAAAATTCCGCCGCCACCCGGATGGCGTTCTTGATGGCATTGGGGTTTGAACCGCCATGGCAGATGATGCATACACCCTTGACGCCCAACAGTGGCGCCCCGCCGTATTCGGAATAATCCACTTTCTTTTTAAAGCGCTGGAAGGCCTTGTGCGACAAGGCATAACCCACCTTGGCGGAGATGGTGCTGGAAAGAGCTTCCTTCAGCAAACTGGAGATCGCTTCAATCGCGCCTTCGCTGATCTTCAGCACCACGTTGCCGATAAAGCCGTCGCAAACAATCACTTCCACCCGGCCATTGTAAAGGTCGCGGCCTTCCACGTTGCCAATAAAATTTGAGGGAAGCTGTTTCAGCAGGGGCAGGGCTTCGCGCGTCAGCTCGTTCCCCTTATGTTCTTCCGAGCCGTTGGAGAGCAGTCCAACGCGGGGCCGTTCAACACCAAAAATGACGCGATAGTAGGTTTCGCCCATCACGGCGAATTCCACCAGATGGTGAGCCTTACAGTCCACGTTCGCGCCCACGTCGAGCAGCACCGACGGCGTGCCTTTGGAGGTGGGAAACACCTGGGCGATGGCGGGCCGGTCCACCCCTTCCAGGGTCCCGAGGACGTGCTTGGCAATGGGCATCACCGCGGCCGTGTTGCCGGCACTGATCATGCCGTCCGCTTTGCCCTCATGCACCAGCCGCGCCGCCACCTTGATGGAGGAATCGGGCAGCCTGAAGGCCTTGGTCCCCTTGTCCGCCATGGTAATCACCTGACTGGCGTGGACGATCTCAATGGGAAGGCCCTTGGCGTCGCGCTTGGCAAGTTCCTGGCTGAGACGTTCCTGCGGTCCCACCAGCAACACCTCGGCGTACCCCGCGCGTGCGGCCTGTATGGCTCCCTCGAGTTCAGCCTCGGGTGCCGAGTCGGTGCCCATGGCATCAACAGCAATGCGTCGCATGGTGATCAGTTCAAACCGTGGAATCCTGCCAGCGCGAGGAGAAATGATCGCACTGGGGCAAGCCTCTTTGTGCCAACTGCCAGGTCGTTATGCCGATTCCTTCACCAGGATTGCTTCTTCCCCCTTGTAATAACCGCAATGGGGGCAGACATGGTGGGGCATCTTGGATTCGTGGCAGTGCGGGCACTCGGCAATCGCGGGGACCGCGATATGGTCATGCGACCGGCGCCGGTTCTTCCGCGCTTTGGAATGTCGTCGTTTTGGATTTGCCATAGTCTCTCTTCTTTCCTTCTCTTGATAACTTGATGATGCAGCGCGGGGGTCTGGCACTGCTGCGCGCCAGGCCGTCATGCCCGGCTCATTCCTGCCGGCCCTGGAAGGCCGCTCAAATTCGCTTCCCCGGGTCCCTCTGGCTTCAACTATTCCTGGAGTGAAGCAAAAGGCGAATCTGTGTGCGGGGGCGCGCAATCACAATGCGTCAAATTTCGATTGACCCCGCAGACGGGACACAAACCCCGGCACTCCGTTCCACAAACCACCTTCATGGGCACAAAGAGTATAACCTGTTCCGTGGCCACGTCGGCTAATTCGATTCCGTCGCCGGAGAAGAAGCCAACTTCCAGCTCCGCCGGGGCAACCTCAACCTCATCCGCCGCGGTCACGTTTTCCATCGGACGGTAGAAAAGGTCAAAATCAGTGCTGACCGGAATCTCCACGGGCAAAAGGCAACGGTCGCAACTGGTTTCGAGACCAGTGGCGAGGTGCCCGCGGATGCGGATCTCATCGCCAACCAGCTCCGCCGTGACATTGATCTTCAGCGGCGCCGTCTGCCGAAACTCGGCTTCGTGATAGTCGAGCAACCCGGGCTCATAGGTCTCAGACCTTGTTACCCGGTGAAGTTCTAGTTCTGCAAGGGTTATACGCAACCCGGCCTCTTCCACGCAAAACCCTAATTATATCCTGCACGCAAGGGTTGTCAAGAAAACCACGACTTGGGGGCTGACTACTTTGGGCATCTTTGTCGGGTGGAAGTGCATGAGCGGGAAAGACATAGGGTGGTATTCAGGCGGGAAGTCACTGAACCATTTTGTCATGGAGCCGGTTGAGCTGCAGGGAAATGACGGCGGTGCTGCTGCATTGTGGCGGCGGTCTCCGACCGCCGCATGTCGATCGGAGATCGACGCTACAATTTACGTCGCACGGCATAATTCATTTTGTCGGAATGAAATGGCTGCGGCGGCGATGCTGAAGTGTACGAGCGACTGGGGAGAAGAGGGGCAGCGCAAGATTCAGACATTAAGTCGAAAAACCGTCCCGTCCGGAAACGGTCCGCTCGCCCGGAGGCCGTTCGGATGTTGCAGCGTACTGGAGAACAAATCATGATTCCCCAACCTGCATTTTTGGCCCCCCGGGGCAAAATTTCACATTAATCAAGGTCGAAATCGCGCAGCGGTTTTCCCGTGGGCTGATCCTTGGTCTTCTCAAACGCTTCGCGGAACTTGCGGTCCAGCAATTCCGACTTCGTCTTCTGCTCGTCCGCACTTTGCTGGAACAGGGCCTCGCGGCGATCTGCTTCCTTCTTCAGAAGCGCCGTGGCAAAGTCCAGGTCAGGCCCTTTATCCTGCTTCACCGGCGCCTGGTGAAACAGCACTTTGCCCAGTTCGGTATCGATCGTCAGAGTAGCCCCGCAGCACGGGCAGAGGACTTCAATTTTTCTCGGTTCATTATGGCGTCGCGACATGATGGTTTGATGCTAACTCCGGGCGGGCAAACGTGTCAATTCGGGGCAGGAATAGTCATCAGTCATCAGTCGTCAGTTCTCAGTAAAAGCGGTCCGCACCGGGGCTTTTACTGATGACTGATAACTGATGACCGATGACTGACGACTTTTCAGTCCGCTCGCTGCGGATGCAACCGCTTCCAACGCGCGGCAAATAGAAAGAATACTCCCGGCCCAAACGAAAAGAGCATCACGCTCACGCCAAAAGCTATGCCCACGAAGGTCCAAAAGCCGGCGCAGCAGTAATCCCTCGCCCGAGCCACAATGTGGGTGGGCACCGCCACCAACAATTCCAGGATGCTGCCCTTTATAAGGTAGCGGCATTGTTGCGTAACCACATCCATCGCCGCCGTGCCACGGCTGGTGCGGGCGAAGATGATTGTCCACACAGCCCACAGCCCAAGCAAAACCCCGAAAGGTACGGCCACACTGGTCGAGTCCGCATTTGCCTTACGGAAAAACTCGTTCAGGGATACGACGATCCCGGCGCACAACACGCCGATCATCAGCCCCGAGGCAAGGATTGGCCATAGCACTGACCTTTGGGATGTGGGGCGCCCCAGCGAAAGTTCCACGGGGACGATCAACATCACGGCTTGCGCCGCAACGAATACGACCAAGGCCGCCCAGTAACCCCATTCGAGCAAGGGTTCGAGTGCGAGTTCAAGCCCGGCACGATTTGACGGATAAAAGGCCACAACAATCAGTGGTGCAGTTAACACGACCAGGATCAAGAGATAGAGAAGAACCACTAAGACGGCCCAGCGCTTCATGGCAATCCTCCTTGCTGGGAACTGGAATGGTTAAGGCCGGACGCATTATGCCATGCTCATGCATAAAGGGCCATCCCATGGGATGCAAAAATCAGAATCGTGATTACTGTCCGCAAGCCGCTTCATCCTCGCTTCAGCTTCTTCCAATCCTTCTGGATTTCGCGCGCGGCGTTGTGCCCCGGAGCGCCCATCACGCCGCCGCCCGGATGCGCGCCCGAGCCGCACAGGTAAAGCCCCCGGATCGGCGTTCGGTACTTGGCCCAACCGGGTGCGGGTCGCATGAAAAAGAGCTGATCCACGCTCATCTCACCGTGGAAAATATTGCCCCCGGTCAGTCCATACTCCTCTTCCAAATCGAGCGGCGAAAGCACGTGGCGATGCAGCACGCGGCTTTTAAAGCCCGGCGCGTACTCTTCAATCATGTCCATCACCTTGTCGGCATAGCTCTCTTTAATCGCGTGCCAGCTCGGAGCAACGTCAGGCGAAAGCGTATAAGGAGTGTACTGAAGGAAGATATTCACCACATGCTTGCCCGGCGGGGCGAGCGTGGAGTCGTACGTTGATGGAATCGTGATCTCCAGCATGGGCCGTTCACTGGGGCGTCCATACTTGGAATCGTCGTAGGCGTGCTCAATGTAATCCATCGTGGGACAGATATGGATGGTGGTCTTGTGGTGCGGCGCAAGCGCGGAACCGGGGATACAGGTGAAGTCGGGCAGTCCATCCAGCGCCAGATTGATCTTCATGGAAACGCCTTCGATCTTGAGCGTGCGAATGGCGCCGTGAAAATCCGCGGGCAGTTCGTGCTCTTCCAGTAATTTCAAGAACGTGACCTTGGGATCGGCGTTCGAAGCCACCACGCGGGCGCGAATCTCATCACCATTGGTCAAGGCCACCCCGGTCGCCCGGCCGTCCTTTGCCAGAATTTTGGCCACGCGCGCCCCGGTGCGAATCTCCACGCCCACGGAGCGCGCCGATGCCGCCATGGCCTGGGTGATGCCGCCCATGCCGCCTTTCACAAATCCCCAAAGCCCGCGCTTGCCGCCCACACCGCCCATCACGTGATGCAAAAGCACATAGGCGGTGCCGGGAGTGTAAGGTCCACCCTTGGTGCCGATCACGCCATCGGTGGCCAATGCCACCTTGAGCGCCTCGGACTCAAACCACGGGTCGAGAAAATCCTTCACGCTTTGCGAGAGAATGTGCACGTGACCGATCAATTCTTCCTCAGGCATCTTCATCACGCGGCGGCCCAGGCTGGCAAGCTTCTGCCAGTCGCCGAACCCGCGCCCCGTGATGTCGGGTGGTGTCTCCAGCAGCAGAGGCTCAACGAAACGCGCCAGGCGGTCAACATACTCTTCGTACTGCGGATAGCGCACGGCGTCGCGCGCGGAAAACTTGCCGATCTCTTTGCAGGTGGCGTCCGTATCCGACCCCATGATCAGGTACCGGCCGTCGGGAAATGGACTGAAGAACGCAGGGTCTTTGGGATAGACCGTGAAGCCGAACTTCTCCAGCTCCAGGTCGCGCGTCACCTTCTCCTGCATCAGGCTGCAGAGGTACGACGTGGTGGAAAATTTGAAGCCGGGAAAAATCTCCTCCGTCACGCAAGCGCCACCGACGGTGTGGCGGCTTTCCAAAACCAGCGTGCGCAATCCCGCGCGCGCCAGATATCCCGCCGTCACCAGGCCGTTGTGGCCGGCGCCGATAATCACGGCATCGTATTCATTGGGCATGGAGCACCTGAGGGCCTTTCAGCGCACAACTTTCACCGCAGCCTTCACGGCAGAGACGCCGGGGCGCAGAGGTCTGCGTTATAATGCGAGCGCAAGCTTATCCGAGCATAATAGCCGGAAGCAAGCGGTGGGATGATCGCGGTGGGATGATCGCGTCGCCACAATTCGGCGCGCAACCGAGTGGAGAGAATCCGATGGGGCGTCTACAGGTGTTGGCAGTGGCAATTCTAGCCGCGTGGATCATGGCCACGCTCGGCATGTGGTTTGCAGCGACAAGAAGTTTTGCCACCGTCGAGCGGGTCATGAAAAGCGGCCAGCCGGAATTTGTGGAGATCACCAAACCACTGGGCGAAGTCCCCACGCGCATGGTGATTCGCCATATGGCGTCGGAACTCAATCGCACCCTCTTTCAAGGTTACGGCATCCTGCAAATCGTGTTCGGAGCGATTCTCCTGCTGCTGGTCTTAAGGCAGACGCCGCGCCACACGCTGGATATCAGCCTTGTTGCGGCCATGCTGGTGCTTTCCCTGGTGCTGACCCTGGGCATCACGCCACTGGTGACTTCAGTCGGACGGAGCATTGATTTCCTGCCGCGCAATCCGCCCCCACCCGTCATGCCACGCTTCTGGATGTTGCACGGAGCCTTCACATCGCTGGACGGCATAAAGCTTCTCGCCGGAGTCGGCCTGTTGATCCGCTGGCTCTTCAGAATTTAGGAAACCAAAGGAAACGCCGTGACAAACCAGGAACTTGCCACTCAAATTCTCAGCGGGCTGCCGCGGGATGAAGTGAAGGAGTTGTTCGCTTCGGTTCCCGGGAAGAACGTTCACGCCGGCGCCCGGGGCCGCCTGACCATTGAACTGGAAAGCATCCTCGATATGTTGCCGGACGTCATCACCGGGGATCAGGCTGAAGCACTGATCTCATTGGCCATGGAGGAGACCCGCCCCTGCGATCTCTACGATTGGCTGTCAGGCAGATTGGCCCCGACCTGGAAAGAGGCCGCGCACAATTTGCGCGAAGCAGAGCGGCGGCGACTTGCGCAAGGTTTTTTCCATGGGCTGACGTCGAAGTCTGCCGCGCCGATCCCGAACGCCAACGGCTTCAGTCAGAGGGCCACGAGAAGCCCGAATCGGAAACCAAGCTCTGCCCTTCGTGCCAGAAACCCGCGGAGTGGATCTGGTTTGATAGTCCCGCATGGACTTGGGAAAAACTATGCGGCCGGGCCGGCTGGCTCGCCCTCTGTGACAACTGCCATCTCCAGATCGCATTCCACATGGTGCTGATGAATTGACCGGCGCGGGACCGGATCGTGGCCAACACAATCCGTGGCGCGGACCGCCGCCTTTGCGGTCCGCGTGGCTTCGCCAATTTAGCTGTGCCCGGTATCGAGCACCCCGCCTGAAAAATCTACTCGCTCAAGCAAAACTTTCTTAGTGGCGCGGGGCCGCCATCGCCAACCTTGGAAGCCAACTGGTGGATTCCTTGACGTTTACAGTTGTGGCTGTCTGGCTACAAACGTGCTACCCCCATTCTCTACCGGCGCAGTGTGTGCTTCGTTAAGACCAGAAGGATTGGGCACTTCATCAGCGCCAAGCCAACGTGTCACGAAAATAGAAAGACCGCGCGCATGAAGGGCGGGTATCGCCATGTTGTGGGAAAAGAAACCAGTGACCGTCAACCGGCCAGTGCAAGCGCGAACCCAAACGCCGACGCCCATTCCAGCGCCGGAACAGGTTGCGCTTGTGAATCCCGTGGAGGAGAAAATTATGGTGGAGCCAGCAAGACCTTCCGCAGTCGTTCCGGCCGACGCCGGCCAAACCCAGTTGGGCCGCTCAATGGTGGTTAAAGGGGACCTTTCAGGCAGCGAGGATCTTACCATCGCAGGGCAATTCGACTGCACCGTGAGCATTCAGGGAAATTGCCTGACCATTGGACCGCAGGGCCAGGTGAAAGGGGAAATCTCCGCAGCCCGTGTGGTCATCCACGGCACTGTGCTGGGGAATATCACGGTCAAGGAGCGGGTTGAAATCTATAAAAGCGGCCATGTGGTAGGCGACCTGATCGCGCCCGGAATCTCCATTGAAGACGGCGCCTATTTTAAGGGCAAAATTGAAATCCTGAGGGATGGAATGGCCGAGGCGGGTCGCCCTCTTTCGAGCGAAAGCCTGAATCGGACCACCGCGCTGTCCGTGCATTCGGCGACCTGAAGGCCGGCCGAAGTTAAGGAGGTAATGGTGGGGGAAATGGTGTCTGACGCCATCCCGATCACCTCAAAACTTCATTGCCGCCAACACCGCTTGCAGATCTGATGGCAGGCCGAGGGGAATATCCCAGGTGCCCGAATAGCGCTCCCATTTACCATCTTTGCCGCAAACTTCCAAGTGAAAGGACGTCCTAACGCAGTCGTAGCAGTTGCCGCCGCCATAGTTGACTTTCCAGGTGGAAATCCTTGCCGCCTTAATCGCCCGATTCAGCTTTTCGAGCGCAGCGGAAGGGAGTGAACCCTCATCCTCGGGGTGATCTCGATTCATTGAGTTCCTCCGCGCGAAATGGCCGTCGGAATTAATCGACAATCGCACAAGCCGGGGCACAAAACCACCGGTCGACGTCGTCTCCACCTCCCACTCTCCCGGCTTTCCGGTGGGCGGAGTCTTCTCCGGCACGACGCCAGACACGAAGGCAGGATCGTGTTTCGCCGCCGGAATGGCGGACTTCAGCCAGCAGTGTGCGACCCGTGGCGAACCGGGCCCGGTATTGGGCTTGAGATAAGTGAAAGACCGGCACTGCTGATCCTCCACGCAGGACTTCCAGCAAAGCAGCGGGTCGGACGAAGGTAAATCGAAATCGCGAAAATCCTCCCCATGACGATCAGTGTTTTCCTCCAATTTCTGTCCCAAACTTGCAGCGGGGGCGTAAATAACCAAAGCCAATAGTGCCAGCCACGCAAACACTTGATGCCTCATGGAGAACCTCCTTGCTGTAGTCAATCCGCCAGGCCTCGATTCGCTCCCGCGCCTCCATCAGATTCACGAACCAGAGCTAATACAAGCAGCCATCTCGAACCTTGGTAACTGACCCGTTACCCCGGCCGTTCCTGCGGTTCGGCGGCATTTTGGTAGACCTCCTCGCGGATGATGCGCTCCGTGGCTGCGTTCAGATACTCGTCCAGCACCTGCTTGATTTCCAGAAATTCCGGCCAAAGCACGCCGTCAATAAAGGACTGGGGAAGGCGTACCATCAGGCTGGAGTAGCGCTGCCCACGGTAACGATAGGGCTCCACCCCGTACCGGCGGCAGAGAGCCGTGAACAGCCGCCGCTGCCATCGGTCAGGAAGCGAGAACCGCATCTCCACCAGCTTCTCACGCTTCTGCTCGGCGGCAAGCGCAGCTTTCACGCGATTGATGGCGGCCGCCGCCGCGTCGCGCTCACCCGGAGTGGTCGCGCCCTCGAAGAGTGCGTAAATTTTGCGCAGCTTTTCCCGCAACTCTGCTTCGTTGGTCATTCCGTATTCCCGGCTTTCCCGTTCTATTCCCGTCGCGGGCCAATATAGCAGAAAACGAGCTTCCATTAGTTCGCAGGCTGGCGCCGCCCATTGCCTTCTGCCAACGGCCTCTCCCCAGCCCCCCGCCCCGCCCCATTTGACACCCCCCACCGGGTGGCGTACCCTAGAAAGAGTGGGGGCGTCCCGGTTTCGACGGGAGCGCTTGCGCTTAGGAGGCATGTCGGGGGCCCATACCACCCGTAATCGGAATGGAACAATGACAACTGCCAACACGCAGTATGCCTATGCTGCCTAATTAATTAGGTGGCCGTTTCCTCCTTCAGGCCCGCATGAGGGATGTGAAGCGTCGCTTGGCGGGATTGCTTGGGATCAGCGGCCTCGGGATTCTGAGCGAGAGCCCTTCACCGGGTAATGAGGATAGCCGGCGGTTCGTTATTGCCCGTTCCTTAGGGCCGCTGGCGAAAGCAGTAAGCGAACTGGGATAAACATGTAGGCTCCTAACCGTTAGTCTCTTCGGACGGGGGTTCGACTCCCCCCGCCTCCACCAATTCTGGCTTATTACCACGCTTACACGGGACAGCATCGGCACCCACCTGCTGTCCCAGTGGCCGCAGAAACAACCTCGGAAAAGATTTCCGCCGACCCCACAATCCGGGCTAGAATATCGCCCGGCTTCGAGGCCCTTGGTTCAAAACACACCATTCAGGAGACAACGATGCACTCACCAATCGAAACGGGTACCGTATCAAAGGCGGCGCTCTGGACAGGACGTATTCTCAGCACCCTCGCTGTCCTATTCTTGGTCTTCGATGGCGTTACCAAAGTGATGCAGGAGAAGCACGTGATTGCGGCGTCTGCGCAACTGGGGTATACCCCGGGGATGATCGCCGGCATCGGAGCCACCTTGCTCATTTGCACTGCCCTCTACGTCATTCCGCGCACGTCCATTCTCGGCGCCATCCTGCTCACAGGCTATCTGGGCGGCGCGGTGGCCACCAATGTACGCTTCAACCCCACGCCAACTCTGGTACTCCTTCCCGCAATTTTCGGCGTAGTCGTCTGGGCAGGAATCTTTCTGCGCGAACCCCGGCTGCACGTACTCATTCCGCTGCGAAAATAATTCCGCCATCGCCCAAATCTGAAACAAAGGGAGTGGGGCGAAAGGGCAGAACTTCAGCCTCCCGCCCTTCCGCTATCCCTCCCATCTAAGAAATCACCGCGAAAAAAGCTTCTGCCTTCCGCCCAATCCGGGCTAGACTATCGCCCGGCTCCAAAGCCTTTTATCCAAACCACAGGAGTACTCAAGATTATGAAGAGGCGGAATTTCATCAAGAGCTGTACGCTTGGCGCGGCGGCAACACTTGGCGGCCCGATTGCTCCAGTTCAAGGAGCCTCGGGAAGCGCCCCCACGGCACCCAGCGCCCCAAAATCCACGCGCCCGGCGGGCAGCCCGTCACTGTTTCCCATCAATGCCCCGGGCAAGCAGTGGGCGCATTTTGCGGCCGCGGGATATTCCAAACCCGTGTGCGGCGTGGTCTATCGCCTTGATGACTCGGTTCCGCACGGGATGCCCCTGGGAGGCGTGGCCACCGGCTGCGTCGATATCGATACCGACGGCACCTTCGGCTATTGCACCCTCTTCAATTCCGGCGTCCCCACGCGCGGCCCCATGCAGTATGGATTTCTGGGCGTAAGCAGTGGTGGACGAACCTGGCTGCTCTCCTCCCGCGTCCTGCCCGGAATGGAGAACGCCAACCAGATTCACTACTGGGGGCACTACCCGGTGCTCGACGTGGAATACGAGCTTGATGACGCTCCCATCAGCGTGGGGATGCGCGCGTGGTCGCCGTTTATTCCTGGCGATGCGCACACCTCAAACCTTCCCGGCGCCGTTCTGGAAGTGCATGTTCGCAATCTCACATCCGAGCCGCGCAAGGCCACGCTCGGACTAAGCTTTCCGGGACCCACACAGGCGGAGGCGCAAATTTCGCCCACCAGCCTGCGCAACCACCGGTACTTTGGCTATCCCGTAAATGAACCGGTGGCGGAGGGCATCATCTCCCCCACACGCGACGTGGCCCAGAACGGCGACGTCACCAGCCTCACCGTCACCGCACCTGCCACTCGCACCGGTTACACGCTTGCGGCCATAGGCGAAAAGCAGGTCCGCTTTGGCGGCGGCCTGTGGATTGATGGCTACGACTACATGACCAGCCAGCACTGGGTGAAGATCTCGAACCACCTTCAGCGCACCGCGCCGAACGATCTGGACAGTGCCATCTCCGTGGATGTGGAACTTGCCCCCCATGAAGACCGGGTCATTCGGCTGGTCCTCTCCTGGTACTCGCCGTTGTGGAAGGGCGAGAAGGAGAACGTCTACACGCGCATGTACACGCAGAAATGGACAGGCTCGCTGGATGCCGCCCTCGCGTTGGCCAAGGATCATACTTCGCTGCTGAAGAGGGTGATTGCCTGGCAGGAGGTGCTCTACGGCGAAGAGAGTCTGCCGGATTACCTGCGCGACTCGCTGATCAACATTCTCCACCTCATTACCAAGACCAGTTATTGGGCCGTGGCCCGACCGCCCCTGCGGGAATGGGTGCGCGCCGACGAAGGTTTTTATGGAATGAGCGAGTCGCCTCGCGATTGCCCCCAGATTGAGAACATTCCGTGCAGCTTCTACGGCAACATTCCGCTGGTCTATTTCTTCCCGGACCTCGCCCGCTCCACCCTGCGCGGTTACAAGGGCTATCAGTATGCGGATGGCGGTCCGCCGTTTCTGTTTGGCGGAATCACCGCATCCGAGGTGGATGGCGGCGTGGCAACGGACCCCTGCGACATGGCCACGCCCTCGCCTGGCTATCAGAGCACGATGAACGGCGCCAATTACCTCGGCTTGTTAGACCGCTACTGGCAATGCACGGGCGATGATGCACTGCTGAAGGATTTCTATCCGTCGCTCAAGAAGGCCGTAATCTATACGGTGAATTTGCACCCCGGCGATGAGGGACTGGTCAGCGTGCCCACCGGCGATCGCAACCCCTTGCAGGCGCATTCCGTTCCCGGAACACTGCTGGAGTGGTTTGAAGGCAACGGTTGGTTCGGCATGACCCCGCACGTGGGAGGCGTTCACCTGGCGATGTTCCGCATGGCGGAGCGCCACGCGCGAACCATGAATGACACCGAGTTCGCCGAACAGTGCCGCCAGTGGATTGAAACCGGAAGCAAGGTCATGGAATCCAAGCTCTGGGCCGGAAACTACTACCTCTGCTACTCCGAACCTGAGGTCAACAAGAGATCTGACATGGTCTTCGCCTTCCAACTGGATGGCGAGTGGATGACGCGCTATCACGGCCTGCCCGGCGTGTTTCAGAAAGACCGCATTCCCGTGACCCTGAAAACGATTGAGAAGATCAACGTAGCCCTCAACAAATTCGGCGCCGCGAACTTTGCCCATCCCGACGGCAAGCCCGTTGAAGGCGTCTTCTATGGCACCTATGGCTATTTCGTGCCGGAAGTCTGCATGCTTGCCGGCACCTATATTTACAACGGCCAGCGTGAATTGGGTCTGCGCCTTTTGCGAAGTTGCATGGAGGCGATGTCGGTGGCGCAGGGTAATACGTGGGTCCAACCCAACGTGGTCAGCGGTGATACCGGCGTGCGTATCTATGGGTCCGACTATTATCAGAACATGATTCTGTGGTCGCTGCCCGCCGCTCTCGCCGGACAGGATCTGCAGCAGGCCTGCGCGCCGGATGGCTTGGTGGATCGCATTCTGAAAGCAGGCAAGGGACCATCGGTGGCGTAACGTTGGGGCTGGGCTTACTCTGGCCGCCGCGGCAATAAAAGACTCTCGCCGCAGAGACGCTGAGCTCGCCGAAGGGGGCATGAAGAAGAGCACGGCAAAAGGCAAAAGCTTCACGCCTGTATCCTTCTCTGTGGTCCTCCGTGACTCTGCCATGAAAATGGCAGTGCCGAAGGCACTTTGGACTGCGGCCGCGAAGCTGCCGCTTTGAACCTATAGCCCGAAGGCAATTCTCGCAAGAAGATCGCATGAGCCAAAATCAAAAGCGGCAGCTTCGCGGCCGCAGTCCAAAGCGCTTCGCGCATTCGGGCGATGTCATAATTCCGATCGAATTCATACCGAGGTCATCTTGAAATCCAATCCCGTTTCATTCTCCCGAACGCTCCGCATGGTCTCTCTCGGCCTCGCGGTGTTGCTCTCCTGGCCCTCCAGTTCACATTCCGGTCCGCCCAATGTTTCCCTTACCGCGCCACAAGAACGCCTCTGGAAGAGCACCGGGCTGGACGATGGCAGCATCCACGCACTCGGCAACGGTGAGTTGATGGCCTATGAGCAGGGCCCCGACGTCATTCAGATCTTCGGGCCGCCTTACGCCTCACCCACCGCGCTGTCCATTCGGCTGGAGTCCGCCACGCAGGTTGAGTGCCGCTCCACCCGAGAGCCGGGCGCGGCCATCTGGCATCATGACATCTACCAGGATGCAAATAAGGTCGGCACGCTCCTCGATTTTGTCGACGCGAAATCGCCGCTGTTCCTGCGCCGCATTCAGACGGACACCGTGATGCGTTTTCACATCCACTTCAACGACCGCACGGAAGTGGTGCAGAACAGCGCCCGCTACGCATCGCACGGCGCATCCGGCGCGATGCTCCTGGAGATTCCCTCCGGCGCCCCGATCTTCATGAACTACCTCACCCACGTCCCCGAGTGGTATCAACTGGTGTGGACGGGCAAGGCGCAGATGGAGCAGCAATCGCCCACCGACGTGCTGCTTACGGTGGATCCGGGTGAGTCGTCCATTGCCGTAGTCAGCGGCCGTGAGTATCCGGATCTCGTCCGCGACACAGAGGCAGCGCTGGCAAGCGGAGTCACGCCGCTGCTCGAACGCACGCGCGCGCACTGGAAGCAGTTCACCCAATCGCGAACGGACTTTGCCCCGCGCATCAAGCCCGGCGTCCCCGCCCGCGAGCAGTTGTTGCGCACAGTGGATGACGTCGCAGTTCTCCTCGAAGCGCAGCTATCCTCCGGCGGCGGGGTGGTGGCTGGCCACAATTACCACTGGTTTGGCATTCGCGACCAGAATGGCGTGGGCCGCACCCTTCTCTATCTGGGTGAACCGCAACAGGCCCGCGCCATCTACGATTTCTATTGGACCATCTGGCAGCGCTACCACGTTCTGCACAACGGCGAGGGCGAAGATCCGCACATGTTCTTCCACGTCCACGAAAACGATGGAGTGGAAATCCCCGGCTACCTCATTCTGGGCGCGTTTGAAGTCCTTTCCAGCACTCATGACGATGGCTACATCCGGAAGATCTTCCCCATGCTGGAGTGGGCGTTTGAAGTGCAGAAGAAGAACCTGGTTCTGGATATGCTGCCCTTCAATGGTGATGAAACCTATGTTGCGGGAAGTCTGCTGCCTCGCAGCGCGCTGAACGATGGCTCGTCTGAAGCAACGCTGTTGTTTCTGGAGAGTGGTAGGAAGCTGGTGAATTGGGCGGAGCTGCACCACAAGTGGACGGCCCCGCAAGTGGCGGAAGCACGCAATGTGTTGGGCGGGGTGGAGCACAACTACCGCAAGAACTTCTGGCGCGATGGCCGCCTGATGACCAACAACCCGGAACGCGCCGCGGCTGCTCCCATGCCCCAATTCCGCCACGGAGTGTGCGAGCGCTGCATGGCGGAGGGCCGCCTGAAGCACCTCACCTGGAATGAGCGCAATTCCAACGGCCGCTACCTTTGCCCCGTCTGCACGGCCATGGGGCCTTATCCCGCCGCCCCAGTAAAGGTCTATTCTCTGGCCTCGGTGAGCATGATTCCGTTCTACATTCACAGCAAGATGTTCACGAATGATGAACTCGCGCCCATCGTCCGAAAATTGGCGAAAGACTATATTGAGACGGGAGCATTCCAGGGCGTGGATGCGCCTCACGTGCCGGGAAAGATCGTGGGTTACGACATCGGGATGCTTCTTTACGCCCTGACGGAATTGCACGACCCTCTGGCCCGCCCCGTTTACGAAAAGACCCTTCAGATGGTTGACCCCACGGGAGCCTGGGCGGAGTATTACCTGAACGGTGCCCCCAAAGGAACGCGCTGCCGCCCGTGGGAAAGCGCCATCAACCTTGAGGCGCTGCTGCACTATGCGGAAGAAGGCGGGGAGTAGGGAGTTGGCAATTGGGTGCATGCTGATACCAAAGCTTTGCGCCACCTTCATACTGGCGGTCGAACTTGTCTCGATCCTATTGATACGCCCCCCCCCACCATAGATGCATCGGTCAATGGCGGGATAAACCCGCCGCTACGAATCCAACGGCCAAATGGCGGCCCATCTTTGAACTTTGCCTTTTGACCTTTGCGTTTTGACTTTTGCCATCGCCTTTCCGCTCCCTACCGCGAAAGCACCGCAAGCAGCGTCATATAGCCATCCACCAAGAGTCCCTCATAACCGTAGGGCTTGCCGTCCCACGACTTCCAATCATAGGAGCGGCCGTTGGGGGCGGAACCCTGGAACCCGCCATCTTCGAACGCTTTCAGCATCGGGAATAGAATGGCGTCGGCCTCTTTGGGGCGGCCCAACTGGTACAAGGCCTGAATCGTAAAGTACGCATAGCAGGCCGTGGCGCCGCCGTTTTCATAAATCTGGAATCCATCGGAGCCGTCGGCTTTGACGCCGCCGCCCCACTCCTGGCGGGCCTCCAGGTAATCGTCCTGCCGGATGGGAATCAGGTTTCCGGGAAGGCCGTATTCAAAATGGGTATAACCAACGTCCTTCATCTTGGCCAGCATGCTATCCATGATCTTGTTCGCCTTGTCACGCGGAACAAGGCCATAGGTAATGGCGGTGCTGTTCACAAAGGTGAAGTAGTAATCATGCAGTTGGCCGTCCGTACTCTTCCAGCCGGCCAGCACTCCGGTGGCGGGATTGTAAAAAGTGTCGAAATAGACCGAGCGCAACTTTTCGGCGCGTGCGGCATAGAGTTTGGCATCCTCGGGCTGATTCACGCGCTTGGCCAGGTCCGCCAGATCCACCAGCGCTTTATAGGCAAGGGCGTTGGAGTAGGCATCAAAGTGGCCGAAGCCAACGTCATCCCACCAGTTGGCGGCGTGGCTGGAGAACTTCTTATCCCAAATGCCGGAATTGCCGCTCACAGGGTATTCGATCAATCCTGTTCCGTGATCCATCGCAAGCATTTTGGCGGCCCATGCCTTAATGCCGGGATAGTTCTTCTTCAACCAAACGTCATCTTTGCTGCCGGTAACATAGTCTGAAGCGGCAATCAGCAGTGAGGGATAGGTGTCCGTGTAGTCGTAGGGGATCGTCGCATCGTTGGGGATGTAACCCACCTGGCCATAGCCCTTCATTCCACTCAGATAGCGGTCCAGTGTGGCGCGAACCAGGTCCAGAGCCGTGAGCCCCGGCGCGAGCGGAGGCGTGCGCAACGCCATGGCCGAATATTCAAACACCGTGAAGGGAACGACGTCACTGGCGGCATGATTGGCCAGTGCGCGGAAGCGGGGCGCGAGTTGAAAGATGTCAAGCCAGTCGCGGCGGTAACCGTCAAAGCGCGGGTCCTGGGCGAGTTGTGGCGGGCCGGGCCAGATGTCAACCACGTCCAGCGTGTAAGCCACGTGCGGATTCTCGGCCGACGCCCCGGGAATGGTGACCCTGACGAAATCGTTGATGCGCACCTTCTTGTCCTTGTGCCGCAAGGCGTCGTAACCCAGCGCCAATCCCTTGCCCTGAGTTGCCGTGATTCGAAATGTTCCCAAATTTGGCAGGTGCAGAAGGGCCGGAAGGTGGATAGTCCCATCATCGTTGAACAAGCCAAGCAATGTCCCGCGGCTGATGTGCGGGTTTATGTCCAGTAAAATTGATGGCACGATTTTGTCTGGTGAATAATTGGACGTCAATTTCACCTGGCGGTCGGAAAACTCGAAGGACCACACCGGCGCGCTTGCGGGGGCTCCCGCCAGGCGGTATTCGTATCGCGTCCCAATTTTATGCACTTCGTAAGGCTTCGAGGATGCTATAGGTGCGCGCAGTGGGTTCTTCGTGAGTTTCGACTTGCCCAGGGAGTCCACCGTCAGGACGGTGAACGCGGGCTGATCGGCCGCCAACTCAACGCGAAGAAACGATGATTGAAATTGCGGCGCGGCAACAGGTTCACTGGCCACGCCGAAGGTGAATACGAAGAGAGCGGTGATAAGTAGTGCCAAACGATTCAGCATGAGTCACTCCATGAAGATATAATTACCCTGTTGCGGACAGAAGTATAAGAAGACGTTCGATTGATAGTCAACGCAGCATGTCGCATCGCGTCATTCCTGTTGCAGCCGAAGAACAATGACTGGCCTCTGCAAAAAGTGCCATTTATATACCCAATGGCATTGGCCAGCATGAATACTTGAAATGGTCGGAGGAAGAACATAATGGCAACCCTGGGCTTGATCGAATACGCAGACGCCAGCGCGGAAGTTCGCGCGGTTTATGACGACATCATGGCGACGCGCAAGACGGACCGCGTCAACAATTTCTGGAAAGCCATCGCTCACGATCCCGCCACGCTGCGCCGCATTTGGGAAAGCGTGAAACAGATCATGGGGCCGGGCGCGCTGGACCCGCTCGTCAAGGAGATGATCTACGTCGCCGTATCCGCCACGAATCAGTGCGGCTATTGCATCGCCTCGCACACCGTCTCCGCCATCAAAGCGGGAATGACCGACGCCATGTTCACCGAACTCATGGCCGTTGTGGGCATGGCCAACGAAACCAACCGCCTCGCCAGCGGCTACCAGGTGGAGATTGACGAGCAGTTTCGGTAGGTGTTAGGTGCCAGGTGTCAGGGAAAAGCAAGGATGAAGGGTGAAGTTTAAAGGGTGAAGGCTAAAGGGTGAAGAGTGGACCTTTTCGCGATACTTGCCATCATCCTTTAGGCTTCACTCTCTAACCTTCGTCCTTGCTTTTCCCTGACACTTGACACCCTCAGTCTTCACCCTTCATCCTTCAGCCTTCAGCCATTACCCTTTGTTTCACACCCTTGCTTTTCCCTAACACCTACCCCCTGGCACCTGACACCTATTCTTCCCCCTTCTCCCCAAAGTGCAACCAATGGTGTTCAATCTGTTCCAGCGTGCGGCCCTTGGTTTCCGGCACGAAGAAGTAGCAGAAGGCGAAGGCGGCAACGGAGATGACCCCGTAGAGCCAGAAGGTATTTGCCGGACCGGCGCGGTTCAGCAGCGTCAGAAACGTCACCGCCACCAGCCAGTTCGATCCCCAAACGGAGAGCGTGGCCAGAGACATGGCTTTGCCGCGAATCTTGGTGGGGTAGATCTCCGAAATCAGCAGCCACATTACCGGGCCCAGGCCGATGCCGAACGCGACGCAATAGGCGATCACCACGTAGAGCATCACCGTGCCGCCCCAATGCTGTTGAAACGCAATGCCGATCAACGCCAGGGCCACGGCCATCCCGGCGGTACTGAGCAGAAGCATGATCCGGCGGCCAACATGGTCGACCACGGCGATGGCAACCAATGCGACGATGATGTTGGCGAGGCCGATGATGGCCGCCGCCAAAATTGCCGCCTTGGCCGAGGGATAACCTGACATCTGCAGGATGGCGGGCGAATAATAGATGATGGTGTTGATGCCGGTGATCTGCTGGAAGATGGCAAGCCCCACGCCCACGAGCACGGCCACGCGAAATCCCGGCCGTAACAGAATTCCCAAGCCCTCCTGCTCTTCTTGCAGGGTGCTTTCAACTTCCGCCAGTTCCGCTTCAGCTTCGTCGCCGCGGCCGAGACGATGGAAATTCTCCAGCGCCTTTTCGCGAAACCCATTGCGCGCAAGCCAGCGTGGGCTCTCCGGCAGAAAGAACATGCCCACCACAAGGACTGCGGCGGGAAACACGGCGCTGGCGAACATCCAACGCCAACTCTCTGACGAAGCGAGCGCATAATCCACAAAGTAAGCCACGCCGATACCCGTTCCAATGGCGAGTTGATTCAGCGAAACCAGCGCCCCGCGAATCCGCGCCGGCGACATCTCCGAGATGTAGAGCGGCACCGTGAGTGAGGCAATCCCGATGCAGACGCCCACAAAGAAGCGCGCCACGGAAAATGACACCAGCCCCACTGCCAACCCGCTGAGCAGTGAGAACACGCCAAACCCCAGAGCCGTCAGGATCAACGTCCATCGGCGGCCCCAGCGGTCAGTGGAATAACCCGCAAAGGCCGCCCCCACCAGCGCCCCCGCCAGAGCGATCCCCACGGCGAATTCCAATTGCACATCGGTAAGTCTAAAATCCCGGCGCAAGAAGAGCATCGCGCCGGAGATGACGCTGGTGTCATACCCAAAAATCGCCCCGCCCAGCGCCGCCACCGCCGCCGTGAGCACGACCGTCACACGGCTGGACAAAGAACTTGCCCTGGCTGGCTCACTGGTTTCCTTCCCCATTGAAGAATACTGATTCATGAAGTCCCCTGGAGTTAATCGGTTCATCCCGATGGATATCCCCGCCTATCGATCGGGCGCCAGCAGTTTACCGGAAAAACGTCGAGTTGCGGGAAGGTTGTTTGCAATGAGCCGGACGACGGCGGTACGTCTGCTCAAGCTTTTCCCGCCCCATGTACTTTTTTCATACTAAAATGACTTCTTGGATGGAATTTACCGTGTGTCAATTCCCAGTGCGCGGGCAAGTGCTTGCGGACCAAGCAAGTAGCGTTTGGGCAGCGGATTGCATCATACTCAATGGACCACAACGATTGAGCACCCGATTGGAGATTGGAACTATGCGCAAGCAAGCCGCACTTTACCTCATGATGACGCTGGCACTGTCGCTCTCTGCCCGCGCCAGCTCGAACCGCGAAGATGACGTTCGCCGCATCCAGGATTCCTCCCAGATTTTTCAGGAGATCATTGGAACGCCCGACCATGCCATCCCCCAGGATTTGCTGAACTCGGCGGAATGCATCGGCATCATTCCTGCCGAAAAAAGATTGGCCTTTTTTCTGGGTGCAAACTACGGAAAGGGCCTGGTGACCTGCCGCGCCGTCAAGAGTTGGAGCCCGCCCGTCTTCCTGAGCGTAAGCGGCGGGAGCTTGGGCTTCCAATGGGGCGGCTCATCGACGGATATTATTCTCGTCTTCCGCGGACGCCGGGGATTGCAAAAGCTCTTGAGCGACAAGTTTAGAATTGGCGCCGACGTCAGCGCCGCCGCCGGACCGGTGGGAAGAAGCGCGGAGGCCGGCACGGATATTGAGATGCACGCGGAAATCCTCACCTATTCGCGCAGCCGCGGGCTCTTTGCCGGAATCAGCCTGAACGGCGCTGTCGTTCAGTCAGATGAAACTGGCGACAAGGCCTTTTATGGACAAACGGCCAACCGGGAAGACATCCTGGATGGAAAAGTGGAGATTCCTTCAGACGCCATGGTCCTGGTGCAGGCCGTCAGCAAAGCCACGCGCACGCCAGCGCCTGACACCCCGCCCCCCACAACGGCTGCCGCCAAGGGGCAGTAAGATCCGACCCGTCATTTGAAGGGGGTTGAAAGAATGAGCCGCCAGGCAATTCCGCCACCCCCCTCCACTCACTCCTCACCCAACCGTACGCGCGCATCAACTGCACGGAACTCCCCCGCCTGGGGGAAGACCAGCAGCGGATTGATCTCAATTTCCGCAATCTCCGGCAACTCTTCCGCAAGCTGTGAAAACCGTTGCAGGATCTCCGCCAGCGCGTCGAAATCCACCGGCGCCTCACCGCGCACACCACGCAGCAGGCTGTAACCGCGAATCTGTTGAATCATTTCGCGAGCCTCGAGGTCGGTGATGGGCGGCACGCGGAAAACAACGTCCTTCACCGTCTCCACATAGATTCCACCCAGCCCGAACATCACCAGCGGGCCAAACCTGGCGTCGTGGGTCATGCCCACAATCACCTCGCGGCCTCCGCGCACAAATTCCTGCACCAGAAAACCCAGGCTGCGCTCGCCCGCTGCGTCACCCCGGTAGCGGGCCACGGAATCCGCCATCTTCTGCGCCGCGGCCAACAACTCCTCCGGGCCGCGGATGTCAACCAGCACACCACCCGCGTCCATTTTGTGAATCAGATCCGGGGCAACACCTTTCAGGACCACGGGGTAATGAACCTCTTTCGCCACGCGCGCAAGCTCATCCAGATTCGCCGCAGGCTTGGACGTGGCAACGGGAATGCCGTAACAGCTCATCAGGCGCAGGCTCTCCTCCGCCGTCAATTGCGAGCGGCCCTGCTGACGAGCCTCCTGGAGCAACTCCTCCGCCGCGCCCTTGTGCACATCGAAGCGCTTCACCTCGCCCACCGGTTTATCGCGCCACTGGCGATAGCGGTCGAGCGCCACCAGGGCATTCACGGCCGACTCCGGGAAAATGTACAACGCCATGTGGTTTGGGTGATCGCGATTCAGCTCAACAAAGAACTCCTCCGTCGCCATGATGACGCCCACCACCGGCTTCAGATATTTGTGGCGCAACTGCTCCAGCCCCCGAATGATGTCCATGGCATTAATCAGCATGGGAGGCACAAAGACCACCAGCAGCATGTCAATGCCATCGTCCTCCAGCAGGATTCGCGCGCAGGTGTCGTATTTGCTTCGGTCCGATTGCGGCATCATATCCACCGGATTCTGGATGCTCGCTTCGGGGGGAAGAAGTCGGCGAAGCTCATGGCAGGTTCGTTCGGAAAAATTCGCCATCTTCAATCCATGGGCAATGGCCGTGTCCGTAGCCATAATCGCGGGGCCGCCCGCATTGGTGAGAATTCCCAGCCGGTTGCCCCGCGGCAAGGGGTTCTTGGAGAAGGCCAGCGCCAAATCGAAAAGTTCTTCCACGGTATTCACGCGGACCACGCCCGACTGCTCCAGTAGCGCGTCCGTGGCAACATCCAGGCCCTGTCGTGCCACCAGCGCGCCGGTGTGCGAGGAGGCCGCGCGCGCGCCCGCTTCAGTGCGCCCGGACTTGACCACCAGCAAGGGCTTGCGTTTGGAAATCCTCCGGCAGATTTGCATAAAGCGTTTGGCATTCCCGAACGACTCAAGGTACATCAGGATCAAATCGGTCTGCGGATCGTCCTCCCAATATTCCAGAAGATTGTTGCCGGAGACATTGGTCTTGTTGCCCATGCTCACAAAATAGGAAAAGCCGATATCCAGCTGCCGCGCGATGTTGAGAATGGCGATGCCCAGCGCGCCGCTCTGCGACATGAAAGCGATGCGGCCCACAAGAGGCAGGGTGGGGGCAAAGGTGGCGTCCATGCGCACAGAGGGTTCGGTGTTGATCACACCCATGCAATTCGGGCCAATCATGCGCATCCCGTATTGACGGACCCGCTCACCCAGTTGGGCCTCAAACCTCTTGCCCACGTCGCCCGTTTCCGCAAAGCCCGCGGTGATCACCACGAGGCCCGTAACACCCTTCTTCCCGCAATCGTCAATGACCCCCAGCACTTCCTCGCGCGGCACCACGATGATGGCCAGATCCACCGGGTCCGGAATCGCTGAGACCGTGGGAAATGCCTTTATGGAATGGATAAAATCTGCCTTGGGATTAACCGGAAAGAGTTTACCGTGAAAGTCGAATTCAATAAGCTGGTGCAGAATCTCACGGCCGATGGATCCCTCACGGCGTGAGGCGCCGACCACGGCGATGGATTTCGGTTTCAGGATGGCGTCAAGGGGATTCACGACAGTTCCTTTCCTACGGGCGAGGCCGGGGAGGAGATACCGTTGTCCGGTGCGAGGGTGACACCCGGCACGCCTAATTGAAAGCCCAATCCAAGGCGTTGTCAACCGAAGAGTAAACAGGTTGGCTGAATGCAGTGGTCTCGACTGGACTCCCCCTTGCGAGGTAACTATAATCCCCCCACGCTACTTTTGCGGAGTTGACCCATCTGGGGGGAATGTCATGCGCAATACCAATCGAATCACGACCCCGGGAAAGACCCTACTGCTCGTTTATCTAGCTGCTTTGCTCGCCGCGGCCTGCCTTGGCCTCGCGCCCGTCTTGAATTTGCGCGCGCAGCCGCAAGCGGCACTGCAAGCTGTTACCGATCGAATCACTTACAATGCGGGTGATTCTGTTCGGATCAGAATTGTCTCCCCAGGGCCGCAGGACCCGGCGCAAGCGCGATATCTCTTTACCGTGCGTTATGCAGGTGACGAAAAATTGGTGGCAAGGGATGTGGAGCCTGGCAGTGTGGACAGCGCGTTTCCCGGCTATCGTTTTCTCTGGAAGGCGCCGCTGGATGCGCGGACGGGAAGATACGAAGTGGACCTGCAGATTCGAGACGCCAAGTCACAGCTGATCCTACAAAATATTTTCCGCATCTGTTCCTTTGTGGTCCATCGCCAGTTGATTCAAATTGTTTCCGCTGATGTGGCAGAGCCTTATTACACCTCCGGCGACACCATCGGCTGTAGCGTAAAGATCGAAAACCTCAGCGCCCGGCCCGTTTCCGGCCTCCGGCTGGAATTCTCCGAACGCTACTGGCCCTGGATTGCACAGCAAAGAGATCGTGTAGGGAGCGACATCAATAAGCTCCAAAATGATGTCACCTTGAAACCGCATCAGGTGAGCATCGTCAACGTCAGCCCTTGCGCGACGGCGGGGAATGTCAATCAACCTTCCATCAAGCAATATGCGGCCGTGCTGTGGGACCGCAACCGCAAGAATGTTTTGGCGATTGCCTTCACGCCGCTGGTCTTCATCAACCCTCCCGGAGTGGTTGCGCCGCGGCCGTATCCAGGTCAATACGTCTACCCCAGCCTCGACAAGGTTGATACAACAAGCTACCGGGAGTTTCACCCGGTGCCCTTCGGTTCGGGCGCCATTCAATTTGATCCCCACCACACGCAGTTCCCCTCCGGCGCCGAGGCTGCGGTAAAGTTCTCCATCGCCGACCCTGTTGAAGCTCCATGGCGGCAGGTCACAGTGCGGGCGAAGCTTCTGGGACCCGATGACAAAGAGATTGCGAATCAGGTGGTGGCGGAACACCTGGACTTGATTCCGCACGGGGCCAAGCTGACGCAGGAGGTGAAGTTCCCCCTGCCAGCGAATGTGAGTGGAATCTTTCGTGCAACAGTGGAAATTACCGACGCCCCGGGGCAATCCATTGCCCGCGACATCCTGGAACTTGGCGTGAATCCACTTCCCAGATCCGTAATGGTGTTTTGCGCGCACGAAGATGATGATGGAACCCAGTTGGGCTTCATCCGCTCGTTGGTGGAGAACCAGGTTCCGGTGCGCGTGGTCTATTTCACCAGCGGCGATGCGGGCGCCTGCGACCGTTACTTTCAGCACACCTGCGGACCCGCCGAGGCGCTGAATTTCGGCGCCATTCGCATGCAGGAAGCGCGCGCCGCCATGGGGCACCTGGGAGTGCCGCCGGAGAACATTATCTTCCTTGGCCTGCCGGATGGTGGCTCGGGCAAGATCTGGTATGACCACGCGAAATCAAGCGATCCCTATCTCGCCGTGCTGCTGGCCACGGACCACGCGCCTTACGAAGGTCTTCTGCGGCCCAATCTTCCCTTTGCGCGCGAGGCGGTGGTAAGCGCCACGGAAGAGGTCATCAAGAAGTTTCAGCCTGAGGTGATCTTCACCGCGCACCCGCCGGCGGAGGGCCACATCGACCACATCGTAAACAACTTCTTTGTGGTGAAGGCGCTTCAGGAACTGCTGCGCGCGGGGACCATTTCACCCAACGTGGAAGTGCGTGTGGACCGCATCTTTGACCCCAAGGCGCACCCCGCCTCTCCCTACCAATATGAGGCCCATGATTTCTATGTTTCGGGCAATGCCATGGCGCTGGCGCAGGAGGCGGGATGGTTCTACCAGTCGCAGGGAGGCAACCGAGCGGAAGGAAATTTACGCACCTGGACCCAACTGAGCCACACCGAAGGCTACCGCAAGGTGTTAGACTGGAAGGAACACGAAGGGTGGAACGAGAAAGAGTGACGGATGGAAACGCCAAGCGAGTGGGCAAAGAAGTTCAACCAACAAAAGACGGACGAAGTGGTGGAGACGCCAGAGCCGGAACCGGTGGCAGTGGATAGCGCTGCTTCGGTTGCGGAATTTCCCAGCGAGCCGTTCCTGTGCCCCGCTTGCGGCCAGTTGCTGGGCCCGTCATGCCGCGTCTGCGTTGCTTGCAAGCACGTCATTAATCCAGCGGAGATCGCCCGCCCGCCTGCGGTGGCAGTTGTTGCCGCGCATGCCCCAAGCACGCAAACCAAACGTGAAACCGTTCGCTATCCCTGGCGGATCCTGATTGCCGTCATGGGCATTGGCATGATTCTGGGCCTCATTTCCCTCGCCCTGCTGGGAGACGAGAAGGGGCTATTGGTTATTCAGGCCATTCCCGTCTTCGTGGGCGTCTGGGTGTTTTACGACGCATACCAACGTCGGCTTCCGCGGCCATTTCGCTGGGGAATCGGCACCATGATGTTGCTCGCCATCATCTTTCCCTGGTACCTGGCGCGCAGAAGCAAGCCCGAAGCAGTTGTCCCGTTTGTTGAGGCGGAGGTGGGACCGGTTACGCGGATCCTGCTGATCGCATTGCTGATTTTCTTCCTGATCGGCCTTGTCTTCAATATTGTGCAGGGGCCACAACCCGGTTCAACACCAACTTCAACCCCAAAGATTGAGCAAAACACCAGCGGTTCGCCCTCGAGAATTACCAGGCTTCGCCCACCCGCAATCGGCAACTGTCCCTCGCAAGAAGCAAGGACCAGCCCTTCTTCCACCGCACCCACCACATGAACGGCTGTTAACCCGGCCAATCGGTTTGGATTGCGCTCGCAGGATCTGTAAGGGGAAGCAACCGAGGCAGGAAATACGCAATCAACAAATCAGATAAAAGATAATACTTAAGAATAACAGCCAGGCAGCCACTGCGGTTGCCTGGTCCTATCTGAACAATCAGGCCTTCCGGAAGTTAAACCGGCCTTTGGCAATTGGTGTTCCCACCACTTCAATGCGGTTCAAATCGCGCGTGCCCACCCCCAGGCCTTCCGCCAGCGCCAGGGTGTTGTCTGACGTTTCAAACGGCGCCTTGCCGCGGTCGGCCATCGGGTCAAAGCCCATCAGCCCCATGCAAACGGCATCAGTGTTGACGCAATTCGTTCCCGCCACCAGCAATCCCGGCCTTACCGGCTTGCAATTGGGAATCCACGGGCCTTCGCCGCCAGAGATGGTTTGAATGCCGTCAATGATGGCAAGGTGGATGGGCCGCGCCGCCACCAGGTCCGCCACAATGCGTGGGACGCGGTAGCCCGGGTCTTTCGAACCCTTGGGGTTGATCATCTGCAAGGCGCTCTTGGAGGGTTCGCGATTTCCATCATGGAACGGTCCGCGGCCGCCCTTGGGAGTCAGGCCCGGCTCATCCACGGGGGAGCCATCGCCATAGATCGTGCAGGGGGTTGAGCCGAAACAGTTCTTCATGGAGAGCGTCACGCCGGCGGTAGCGTGCTCCTTCAATTTCGCCAGTGAGACGTAGACGTCGCAGTCCTCATAAGAATGGTTCAGGTCATAGCCCTTGTACATCAAGGCATTTCCCGGAACCATGAAGCGCGCATATTTCTTGCCGTATCCAAGGTAATTGGTGTTCTCAAAATCCACCTTGGTGCCCAGGTTCTCAAAATCGCGGGGCTCCCAGCCCGAGGCCAGCATGAACTCTTCCAGCGGCTCGGCTGTTCCCATGGGGCTTTCCAGCAGGCGGACGCGGCGCGCGCCCGCTTTGGCCATCAGACGGATGGTGGAGCCGACAACGTCGGGATGAACCCAATAGGTGTCTTCCTGCCGCATATGCCCCAACCGGTCATAGGAGACGCCGGTAAGGTTCAGCTTGATGGCAACTGTCTTCCCGCCCACGATTTTCTGCAACCCGCCCAACTGGTCGAACATGGTGGCCAGGGTTGAGATCACTCCGGGGCCGTATTGATGGCACACGCCCACGGCGACGCGGCCTGCGGGAGCCGTGTCCGCCAGCAGCGAGAACGGACGGGCCATAAGCATGCCGGCCGTCGCACCCATCGTGCCCAGAAACTTTCGGCGTGAACAGGAATGTGTCATCAGCACTACACCTCGATTTCCAACGCACAGTTGACTGTGACGGTGGGCAGTCCGAAATCCGTTCCGGGCGGGGCGTTCACACCTTTAATAGTCTGCGACTCCGCGCTTCCGGAATTCCAGATCCGGGCGGCCCGCGCCCGCGTGTTCACCCAGAGAGTTACGTAATCGGCGGGGGCAGTGGCGTAATTTACCACCTGCACCAGCCGCCGTTCGTGAACCGGGTCGAAAGTGCAATGGCAATTCGTCGTCGCCGGGTTGTACAAGCGAGCCAGGTCGTTCCTTCGGCTCACCAGCAGTTGCGTGTCAAGCGCAACCTGGTACGGGTCCGCGAATCCTTCATCCGGCACTGCAATTTGCCCCTGCCCTACATTATACACTTGATAGGCAATCGAGGGGTCTCTCCTGGTCGGCCTCACTCCTGCCGGGCCCCAGTAGGTGGGGGCAATCAGCAGGCCTCCCTGGCGGACAAAGGCCAGGGATTTGGTTGTCTGTTCCGCCGTGGGCGCGTCCTTATCAAGCCAAAGCAGCGCCATCGCTCCGGGGATGGGCGCCAGTAGCGCTTTGGACCGTTCCAGCACCTTAAATTGGATGTGGCGGCGGTTGAGAAGGTTCATGGTCTCACCGCTGATAAATCCGTTGTCGCCGCTGAAGTCGGAAATGACCGTTAGGATGCCCTGCGCTTTGTAAGCCCGCCATTGCGGATGGCTGGCAAAGAAGCTGAGCGTTTGGCCAATCTTGGTCCACGTTGCCGTGGCCTGCGGAACGCTTTTGAGGAGCGCCTCGCGAAGCTTGTCGTCCAGGGAGACAATCCAGCGACTGCCATAAACTTCGCTGTCGGCAATGGCCAGAGTATAATTCGCCGGATGCTCAACGGTGGATTCCTCGGGGGCATCAAAATCCAGCCAGATCGTCTTTCCCGGGGCCATTTCCCCTGCCAGCAGGGAAAACCAGGCGTTGGAGTTCACCCAGGGGACACCCGTCGGACCGGCAACGGCTGTGTCACCCTTCATCGTGTCCATCTTCACTCCGGGCCACTCATTGTCCGACGCGCTGAAGATGGGAGTTGCCGCGCTCCACGTCACCTTGTCCCGTGCCACTTGCAGGATGGCGGGCAAGTCTAATTCCTGGGCCGAAGGTTCCGAAATCAGCACCGCCGCAAGGCCCGCAGCCTTGGCGGATGTGGCGGCCGCGGCGACGTCCTTGGCAGCAATCTTGCCCACGAAACTGATTCCCTTCACGATGCCCGCCGCGATGAGGGGCTTTAGCGCCTCCTGCTGAGCCGCATCCTCAGGCGCGCCCGCTGCCCATCCCACCACCAGGCAGTTGATGGGAGTTCCCTTGAGGATTTCGAGCGCGGCAGGCTGAGCCCAAGTGTCCAGCGTCTCCTTCACGCCCGCCTCGGGGGCCTTCCCCTTGCTTCGCAGGGCAAAATCCAGGGGGCCGCAGGGCCATTTCATTGGTACCCATTTCGCATCCAAGGTCATAGGTCATCACTCTTCCCGCCTCATCGCAAAACCATCGGAATGAAGGCGATAAATCCACTGCATCCATGAAGTTTACAGGGCGAATTTACGGTATAGGGTGGCACTCCCCAAAGTCAAGACGATAGTTTGTCCGGTGCTGAGCAGGAGTGGAAATAGGTAGATTCTTCGCGCGATTTGTGTGGATTCCAAGTCTTCCCGCTACGCCGCCCGCGCAGAGAAATCGCAGCGCGTCACACTCTCCTTACGTGCAGTTTTTCAAGACCAAAAGATGCCTGATTGGAGTAGTATTGCAATCATTGCAATTGACTAAGGAGGTTTTATGGGTGCGGCCACGTCCATCAATTTGCAGTCGTCTTCAAAGCCTGAGAGGCGCTTGAGGTCATTCCGGGCATACAACATCATGTTCGGCTGCCTTGTGATTATGATTTTATACCTGCTTCTCAAAGACCTTAATCGTCTGCCATTCCCGGCCGCATTCGCTTTGGCTGCCGCTGTTATATCCCTGCTGAGATTGTGGCAGGTCGCGGCAAACCGCTATGAATCCATATCCATCCTCCTTACGACAAAGAGAGAGACTCCGCTTGAGAAATCACTTGATGCCGCCCTCTCCGCATGCGCGAAAGCCATAGAAACCGGATCGTTCGTAATCTTCATCGTCATCTTCATGTTCCTGACTACGATCAGCCAGATCCTTTCTGCCCACTGAAAATGAGTGCCGCAGCGTAGACCTTCTAGAGCCACGAAGGTGCGTTCCACGGGCGGAATCACAAGGCAGGTCCACCCCTCGTTCGATGGGACAAGGGCTGACTTCAGCCGGATGCTGCAGGGCGAGGGTTAAATTTAGGCTCATCCTTTGCCTGCAAACTGCCGATAACCCTTGCGGAGCGGTGTGCCTCACTGAAAAATTCCGCGGCCCCCCCTTTGTACGGGGACATCGGCAGGACCGAGCGCGAAGATGAACAAATAATTTGCGGACTTTGGGCGGGCGCCGACAGGAACGAACGGCAGTGGGCGAGCCAAATTTAAGCTCATCCTTTGCCCGCAAACTGCCGATAACCCTTGCGGAGCGGTGTGCCTCACTGAAAAATTCCGCGGCCCCCCCTTTGTACGGGGCATCGGCAGAATCAGGCTTGAAGATGAACAAATAATTTGCAGAGCTTGGGCGGGCGCCCATGCCCTTTTCGGTTGCGTTTTGCCCAACGGATTGCGCCTGTCCCTTCACGGCGTTCCCGAAGATGAATTGGGCGCCTAGAAATTGTTTTCAGCTTTCACCGCGTCTTCCTTCACACCGGCGTCAAGAACGAAGGGCTTTGCGGCGTCGTGCAATTCATTCCCAACCAAATAGATGCTCTTGCTCGCTGGTCCTTTCACGCCCAGAAAGACTTGCGTTCCGGGCCTGGCCTGGGAGTTGGAGATGACGGCATCCTCCACTTTTTCGAGAACGATAGCGGGATTGTCCGTTTGCGGCTTAGCCGGCTCTCCAACGAAGTTATCCACTTTCAATCCGCTAACGTCTTCAAATGAGAGGGCGCTTTGCCATTTCTCCCACGCCGGCGTCTCCCAATTCACTTCCACGTCCTTCAGCTTCAGGTTCTTCGCATATTGAAAATGCATGGCGTCAATCGACTTGTCATACGGAGATTCGGGATTGGTGGAGATGAACAGCTTCACGTTCTCCAGGCTGATGTCGTCCAGCCAGCTCGTGGGATGCCCGGTAATCAGGCACTCACCCTGGCCGTGGGCGATAACATTGCGGATGATGACGTGGCGAATCGACCCGGCGGGGCGGTCGTTCACCTGGGGTTGCTCAGTCTGTTCTGACTGCGTCTCAATCATGAAGTAAATGGGGTCCCCATCGCCCCACCAGAACCAGTCAAAGCGATGGGTGTTCACCACCAGATTTGAAAGCACCACATTTTCAACGTAGCCTCCCATCGTAACCATGAACGCGATGCCTCGATTGGAATCGGTGATGACGCAGTTATCCACGGTGACGTTGCGGACGCAATTGATGTTGCAATCGCAGAACTTCAATGCGGCGGAAGCGGAGGTCAATCGGCAATTCGTGACCGTGATGTTCTCACAAGGCAGCGCCGGGCCCGAGATGTTGTAAGAATAGAGCACGATGGAATCATCGCCGGTCACAATGGTGCAATTGGCAATGCGCACGTCCTTGCAGCCGTCGGGATCAATGCCATCCGCCCAAACCGCTTCATAGGGATTCGTGTAGATGTAGACGCCGTCGATCACCAGCCGTTCGCAGGCGTAGGGGTAAATGGTCCAACTGGGCGAATGCAGGATCGAGAGACCGGCAATCCTTACATCCTTGCAGCGGCGCATGTGCACCATGTGCGGGCTCGTAGCGTTCGTTGGGTAGGGACGCATCAGTTGCTTGCCATGGGCGTCTGACCACGCCTGCGCCAGAACCCGGTTGATATCGATGTCGTGATAGTGCTCCACATTTTTCTGCCATCGGTATTGCGCCTGGCCATCAACCGTTCCCCGGCCTTCCAAGGTGATGTTTTCTGCGTCCTCAGCGTAGAAAAGCGTGGGCATGTCGTAGTGGGACGGGTCCGTGGAGGCGTAGATTGTGGCCCCCGCCTCAATCAAGAACCGCACGTGGCTGCGCAAATGGAGTGTCCCCGAAGTGTACTCACCGGGAGGAACATAAACCGTTCCCCCACCAGCCTTGGCGCAGGCGTCAACGGCATTCTGAATCGATCGCTGGGCGTCGTCCGCCTTGTTTCCCGTCGCGCCGTAGCTCTTCACGTTGAAGATCCGCACGCCTTCCTCAGCCTGCAAAAAAGGCGCGAAAAACAGAACGAAAGTCGCAAGGCCGAGCCAACAGAGCATGCCGGATTTTTGTCGTTGCATGGTGGAGCCTCCCAGCAGACATTTCAAAAGCGATGTAAGTGTAGCGCGGTCCTGCTCTTTAGGTTAGCGGATTTTTGTTGAGCGGGTTTTTGTTGAGCGACTTATGATGGCGATGCGCCATGAGTGTGGAGCTGGAAACCGGTTCTGCGCGCGGGCTTTGAGTTTTGACCTTTGCGTTTTGCCTTGCTCTTCCGTGTGCCTCGCAGGTATGTAGGAGGACGGCTTGCCGTCCCCTCATGGTCGCGCGACTATCGACCGAGGGTAGGTCAGGCCCTACCCCTACTTCACAATTCGTCTCGCGGCGGGAATGATGCAAACCGGCCCCAGCAGGCCCGACTCCATAAGCGGATCGTCCTTGAACCAGAGCTTCCAACTGGTGAACGTCACGTGGCCGGTGGGGCTGGGCTTGCCGTCGAGCAGCCATTGCGGCCAACGCTCCAGGATGGCTCCGTGAGTTGAGGGCACAGGTACGCCGGGAGCGAAGGATTTTGACCAGTCCGCGTCCGGAGGCAGCAGATCGTCGCCAATCAGGCGGTTAGGCCAGAGATTAACCACGCTGATTTCAAGATCGTTTGCGCCTGCGCGCAGCGCTTCGGTGATCTCAACGCGGAAAGGCGGCTTCCACAAAATGCCCAGGTCGTGCCCATTCAATTTGACCTCAGCAATCACGGCCACGCGCCCAAGGTCAAGGTAAAGGCCGCGGTCGCGGGCAGCGAGCCCGGCGGGCAAGGTGAACTGCCGATGGTAGGCTGCAGTCCCGGAAAAATACTTCACCCCGGGATTGGGATGATCGGTCCAGGAGATCAGCCGCTCCAGCGTCACGCGATCCGGAGCTTTCCAGCCCTTGGGAAAATCGAGTTCCCACGGGCCTTTGATTTCGAAGGGATCGGGCATGGCGGGAATATCGACGCTGAGCAGGCGGCCCGAGGCAGTCTTGAGGTCGTACTTGCCTGCGCGCGCCACTTCAATGTGATAGCCCGCGTCCCCGGCGAGCGTCACGGCGGCAGCATCATGCAGAAGTTGAATGGTGGGATACGGCCGGGCAGCGACGCCGGAAATCTCCACGTCATCGCGCCGAACGGAAACAACCCGCTCCTGCGTTGTGCTGGAAGTGGAGCGAAAGACCACAAAGACCGAGCCATAGGGATCGAGCGCCAGCGGCACCACGGTTCTGTTCCCTGCCTCCTCGTATACGGCGATGGGTTCCACGCGTCCGGTATCCGGCCACCACAATTCCGGCTTCTTCCCCTTCACGCGGAATGTGCACTGAACCCTCTTGGCTTCGGGGAATTCACTGGCCACAAAATAAAATTCATCTTCGCCTTCAGTCCGGTGGATGTAGCGGATCTGCTCATTCACGGCCACTTCGCGGCAGGCGAAGTCGGGCGGCGCGTGCAATTCCGTCAGCACGTCGGCAAGCGGCTTGCCCCAAACCACTTTGCCTTTGCCGTAACGATGCTCGGTCAGACTTGCGCCATCGCAATCGCCCCAAACTTCCGCGCCGATCTTTTGCACCTCGCCATCGCAGAACGGATAATCCGCCAGGCTGGGTGATTCAGTGGGAGGCGCGCCGACGACGGTTGCACCGTCAGCCACAAGGGCTTTAATCTTTGCCGCCAAAGCCGGAGTCATGACACGTCCCGCCGGCAGGACGAGCACTTTGTAGCTCATGCCGCTGGGAAGAACCACGCAGCCGTCACGCACGGTCATCTGGTTCAGAACCACTTCCGGCGGCACATCGTCAAAGTCATAGCCGGGCGGAATCGTGGGGTCCATCATCACCGGGTCAGGGAAAATATAAGGGGCGTTCTCGGGGCCCATGCAGGCCACGTCCGCAATGAACTGCCCACGCTGCAAAAGCGCCTGGCAACGGGCCACGTAGTGGTGCCACGCGCGCGACTGCTCCCACCAGGTGTTGGTGCGTTCGTACATAAGGCCGAAGGGGCCGCAGGTCATGCCCGGCTTGCGGTCAAGCCACGGCTGCATGGCATAACGATGGAAGACAAACCGATTCGTTCCCAGCGTAAAGATCTTGTCGCCCAGCGGCTTCAGCATGAACGGGTGGTTCTGCCACCTGCCGCTGACGGCGCCGGAGGTAAAAGATTCCGCCGCGATGATGGGCTTGCCGTAAACGTGCCCTGCCGACGCCATCTCCTTGCAGAAAGACATCAGGTCGTGCGTCCAGGCGGGTGCGCCCGTCCAGAATTCGCACATTGGCACATCCACGCGACCGGCGTAGGCTGCGTCCTGGTACGGGCCATCGCCGTAGGCTTCAATTGAGAGCTTCAGGCCGTGCTGATTGCAGAGTTCGCGCATATGGCCGGCGTAGTTTTCCAGCAGAAGATCAGCCACGGTGCGGCGGAGGTCCCACAGAAAGCGCTCCGTGACTTCGCGGCTTTCCACCGGACGGCAGGTGATGACGGGCAGAAAGCGAGTCAAGTCATAACCGCGGCGTTTCAGGAACTCCTCGCGGAATCCCGGCGTCCAGTTCTGCGAGCCCACCTCCCAACTATCGATGTGGGCCATCTTGATGGCGTTTCCGCCCGCGGCAGACTGATCCTCCAGAAGCTTTTCGAGGAAGCTGGAGAACTGCATCTCAATGGCTTTCTTGCTGAGCTTGTCACATTCAAGGCCGCGGCTCTCGGGCGGCGCGGGGTGATTTTCCTTTCCCGTGGAGGTGTGGCCGATGCGCACCACGGTCCACTTGCCCGCGGGCGCGATCCAGGTGAGGCGCCCATCGCTGGTCATGCTGCTGGTCAGGTCAATAATCTGGTTTTGCGGCACGGCCCAAGCCGGCGCGGTGGCCGCTCCCGTGGAGAAGGTGTCCTGACGGGTGTAAAACGCCTTGCCGGAAATCTCTTCCAGGCGCGGCGTCGGCTGCAATTCCACCTGGCTTAAGGGGATTCCTTTGACGAAGCGCTGAAAGACCCAATCGCCCGCCGGGTCGAGAATACCCAGGCGAAGGCGGAAGTGTCGCGCCGTCACTTCGGGAAAATTCACGGAGGTCACCGGCCAACGTGTGGCAAACTCGCGCACCGTTTCGTAAGTGCTGCCGTCGGTGGAGACTTCAAGCGCAGCGGGGACCGCTGTATTCCAAACGTCTAGCGAGATGGTCAAAGACTGCGCGGTGTAAGGCTCGGCGAAATCGATGTTCAGATATTGGGTGAGGCCGGACTCAGGCGGAGGGATCAAGGCAACAGTCTCCGGGTCGCCATCGATCAGCTTCGTTGCATCGAAGGGTTTGCGCTCAAGCCCATAGGTGATGGCGGGCGAACGCTCCGCCATGCGCACGGTTTCGCCCGCGGGAGTGGGGAACGCCAGCACGGCGATGTCTCGGTAGTAATCTCGAACCGTCTTGGGCTGGCGAAGCGCCGCGGCAAAGGGTTTGCCGCCCTCCACGGTGGTTTCGCTCCAGGTCAATACCTGCATCGAGAGCTCGGGTGTAATCCACGGTCCGCCGCTGCCGGAGTAGCCGCCATCGTCATTCATGTTGATGGTGATGCCGAGGCGCGTGGCTTCCTTCACCGCAAACTGAACCATCTCCCGCCACTCAGGAGTCATGAACCGCACGGGGCCTGTGGGTATGAACAACGCATTTTCCATGTAGATGAGCCCGCGAAGGCCCACGCGGTGCATCGCCTCCAGATCGGCCGTGATGCCCTCTTTGGTAAGCCAGCCGTCGGTGACCATCCAATAGACCCAAGGCCAAGCGGCCTCAGGTGGTTCAAGAAACGCGTGCTGGAGGTCGTCAGACGAGATTACTCCTGCTGCTTTACCTTCCAGAAACCCACCTGCGCTTGCCAATCCCGGGATTACTGGGACCGAAATGGCCCACGCTGCCGAATGCTTTAAAAACGTTCGCCGATTGGGAAAATAAGTCATTATGTCACCCACCCTTAGGATAGCTTTCTGCCGCGATAAAGAACCGTCAAAGATAGTCGAAACCGCGGAAAGTGTCTCGCAAATTGTTGGGATGCGTTATTTCAGGTTGAGATGAGCAGATGTATCACCGTCTTCAAATTCCTGACACTCATCAGAGGTTGTGGGGTTAGGGGACTTTGAGTCCGTGGGAATAATTTGCGCATCTATTGGTATATATGAGGTGGAGCGGCTGAGAGAGAAAATTCGGTCGAGAACTGGGTTCGACCAATGAGTGGGGTGGCATATGGCCAGATTTGGAATTCGGCAATTTCGGTCAGTGGGGTGTTTGGGGGTGGGGCTGTTGGCGCTCAGCATGGTGGGTTGCAATTCGATTCAAGGACAAGTCCCGGAATACTCCGGCGCAACCTCATCGTCAAACCCTCAAGACCCTCAAAACAAGGAAGTTGCCATTCTCGCCGGGGGATGTTTTTGGGGCGTGGACGCCGTCTTCAAGCACGTGAAAGGGGTCAAGCAAGTCGTTTCAGGCTATTCCGGGGGCGACTCCAATACCGCAGAATACGAAGTGGTGAGCACCGGCACCACAGGCCACGCGGAATCCGTTCAGGTCACGTTTGACCCTGGGCAGGTCAGCTATGCCCAGTTGTTGCAAGTCTTCTTTTCCGTGGCCACGGATCCTACGCAGTTGAACCACCAGGGAGCTGACGAGGGAACGCAATACCGCTCCGCGATCTTCTACACGAGCGAGGCGCAGAGGCAGACGGCGCTGGCGTACATCGACCAACTGAACAAGTCCCACGTTTTCTCCCGCCCCATCGTCACCCAGGTGGTGCCGTTCACGCACTTCTACGCCGCAGAGGACTACCATCAGAACTACCTGGCGCTGCATCCCAATAATCCCTACATCGTCTTCAACGACCTCCCCAAGCTGCGGGCGCTGAAGAAGGACTTTCCTGCCCTTTATAAACCCTGAAGCTGGCGTAATTAAATCCGTCCCTTGCCGCCCAGCAAGGGTTTGATCCCCACTTCGTTGTTAGTCCTTGACTAAGCCCGGACCTTGGAATCGGGTCTGCGCCAGCATTCCCATCCCTGTGGGTCAATTGCCGCAAAAAGTCCCTTGCCTGTTACCCTTGACGTTGAAGTTCTACACAGAATCACCCTTCATTCAGACTATTAGTCAAGAGTATCCGCTAGCCGTTTGGACCCAATATTGCCAAGTGATGCGCAGACTTGCCTGCGGGGCACTATACCTGCCGCATTTGCGGACAAGAGTACCGATTCGGTTTTGGGGGTGGCTTTGAGTCGCTTCTTCCGAGATTCTGGACATTTGATTCGTCCTGCCATGGTTCTGTTGGCGGGAGTGGGCGTATTCCTCGTTGTTCGCGCCGCTGTGATTCCCAAGGATTTTGGTAAATATGGGCACTATCGACCGGGCGCGCTTGACATGGTCGGTGGGCTGCCCATCTCCTACGCGGGCCATTCCCAATGCGCCCTCTGCCATGATGCCGAAGCCAAAATGCACGACGCGGGAAAGCACGCGGGCGTAGCTTGCGAGGCCTGCCACGGTCCCCAGGCCAAACACGTCGAGGCCGAGGGTGGGAACCCGCCCAAGCTGCCCGACGTCGCCAACCTCTGCCGCCGCTGCCACGAAAAAGACGCCGCCAAGCCCAAGGGATTTCCCCAGGTCGATACGGTGGCGCATTCGCAGGGCATGCTTTGTGACACCTGTCATCAACCCCACAGTCCGCACCTTTAGGGAGGAGCTGGAAGCATGGAAATAAGCAGGCGTGACCTCTTTAAGATCGGCGGAAAGATTCTGGTGTTGGCCTCCGCGGGCGCCACGCTGGAACAGATCATGGGCGCTGCCCCTGCGCCTGAAGCCTACCGCCGGGCGGACCACTGGTGGGGCATGATCATCGACATCGACAAGTGCATCGGCTGCGGAAGCTGCGTGCGCGCCTGCTCCAATGAAAACCACGTGCCCTCCGGCTACTTCCGCACCTGGGTGGAACGCTACCAGGTGGAGGAAGGCAAGCAGCCCATCGTCGATTCCCCCAACGGCGCGATGGAAGGCTTCCCCATCCACACTCGCGAGGGCATTAAGAGCTTCTTCGTTCCCAAACTCTGCAACCACTGCGCGGACTCTCCCTGCGTGCAGGTCTGCCCCGTGGGCGCGACGTTTGTAAGCCCCGACGGCGTGGTGCTGGTTGACACCACTTACTGTCTCGGCTGCCGCTATTGCATTCAAGCCTGCCCCTATGGTTGCCGCTACCTGCATCCGGAAAAGCATGTGGTGGATAAGTGCTCGCTCTGCTACCACCGCATTACCAAGGGGCTCACCACGGCATGTTGCGAAAACTGTCCCACCGGGGCGCGCCAGTTGGTGGACTTCAAGAACCCCAACGACCCGGTGCATGAGTTCCTGCGCAACAACAAGGTGGAAGTGCTCAAGCCCTACATGGCCACGCAGGCGAAGGTCTATTACAAGAATCTGGATGGCGCGGTGCGATAAAGGAGTGGCGCAATGATTCCTGGCGTTGATGGTTTTATGTACCCCAACGAGGTGGAGTTGCAGTGGAGCCTCCTGATTGTGCTCTACCCCTACATCACCGGACTCGTGGCCGGAGCGTTCATTCTGGCATCGCTTGAGCGCGTCTTCAAAGTGGATGCCGTGCGCCCCACCTACCGCCTGGCTCTGCTGACGGCACTGGGATTTATGCTGGTGGCGCCCCTGCCCCTGCAATTGCACCTGGGCCACCCGGAGCGCTCAGTGGAGATGTACCTCACGCCTCATCGCTCCTCCGCCATGGCCATGTTCGGTTTTGTCTACCTGTGGTACCTGATGGTGGTGCTGCTGGTTGAAATCTGGCTGGAGTACCGGGCTGACATCGTGCATCTGGCCCAGACCACCACCGGTTTGCGCCGCCTCGTCTACAAGATGTTGACCCTGGGATCGGAAAACGTCAGTCCCGAGGCCCGGCGGATCGACGACAAAGTGGGCTATATCGTCACCCTGATCGGAATCCCCTCGGCGTTTCTGCTACACGGTTATGTGGGATTCATCTTCGGCTCAATCAAAGCCAATCCCTGGTGGTCTTCGCCGCTCATGCCCATCGTCTTCATTTTTTCCGCGATGGTCTCAGGCATTGCGGGCGTGCTGATTTTGTACATGGCGTTGATGAAGGTCGAGAAGATGACGATCGATATGAACTGCCTCGACACCATCGCCAAGTACCTCTTTTACACCTTCGTGATCGACTTCTCCCTGGAGATGCTCGACCTCCTGCATCGCACCTATGAAGCGGATGAGTCCTTCCGCTCGCTCGACTTCATGGTGCACACGCGGCTGTGGTTCTCGCACGTGATTGTGCAGATCGTTCTCTGCACGATGGTGCCTCTGGCGATTCTTGCCGCGACGCAGGTCTGGCGCTTTTCTGAGGCCCACCGCAAAACCCTTTATGCACTGTCCGCCGTGCTGGCACTGATTGGCATCTTCGCCATGCGTTGGAACGTGGTCATCGGCGGCCAGTTGTTCTCCAAGAGTTTCCTTGGCTACACCTCCTACAAAATGGAATTCGCCGCAAGAGAAGGCCTGCTTCCGGCGATTGGATTGATGATTCTGCCGTTCTTGATTGTCCTTGCCCTGGTCAAGCTGTTGCCCCCGTGGGTCAAAGGGGAAGCCCGCGAAGTTTAAGGGAGCTGCCATGCCGCAGGCAGATCTGGACGAACTGCGCCAGCAGGTTCGCGATCTTACGAGTCGAATTTCGCGCCTTGAGGAATCTCTGGCGCTGCGTTCGGCCTTGCTGCCGATGCCCGAAGCCGAGCCTCCCGCCCTTGCCGAAGATCCCGACATCCTCCCGCAGGTTCCTGACACCACTTCTGTCCTCCCAGTTCTGGGAGCAAGCCTTCTTGGACTCGCGGGCGCCTACTTGATTCGTGCCATCGCGGAATCCGGCGTGCTGCCTCCGCGCGTCGCGTTCATGCTGGGAACGCTCTACGCCGTGGCCTGGCTTTTGGGAGCAGCGCGCGCCCCGGAAGATCGCCGCCTCGCGACCACCGCCTACAGTCTCACCTCCGTGCTGATTCTCTCCCCCCTGCTTTGGGAATCCACCTTGCGTTTTCACATGGTCACCACGTGGGAGGCGAGCACGATCTTAATTGCCTTTACAGTGCTGGGGCTGGCGGTATCGTGGCGCAAAAATCGACTTATTGTCGCCACGCTCTCAACTCTGGCTGGATTGGCAACGGCCGGCGCTCTGCTGATTGCCTCGCATGACGTGCTTCCCTTCACCTTTGCCTTTCTCGCCATCGCGGCGGCGGTGGAGGTCTGCGCCTGCCTCAACCATTGGCTGGGTGAGCGTTGGCTGGCAGCGGGAGCGGCCAATTTGTCTGTTCTGCTCGCCACCTGGCTGGTCACGAACTCGCAGGGACTTCCGGAGGTCTACGCGGCCATTCCCGCGGCTGCCCTGTTCGCCGCCCAAATCGCGCTGCTGGCCATCTACCTTTCCAGCGTGATCGTGCGGACCCTGTTGCGCGGCCTCACCTTCACCAACTTTGAAACCGCGCAGTGTGCCGTGGCCTTCCTGATTGGAGTTGGCGGGGCTATGAGATTGTCCTCCGGCGACGCGCGCGTCATTCCCGCCCTCGGAGGTTTTGCCCTGCTCTGCGGAGCGGCGTGCTACGCCATCTCGTTCATTCTGCTGGAGCGTCACGGCCAGCACGGCCGCAACTTCTACACCTATTCCACCTTTGGAATCCTGCTGGTGGTGGTGGGCTGCCGAATCCTCTCCAACGATGGCGCGGCCGCAATCGTCTGGTCCATTCTGGCCGTCGTCTGCATCGGAGCGGGCGGGCTTTGGCAGCGGTTGACGCTGGAAGTCCACGGCGGCATCTACCTAGTGCTCGCGCTGGCGCTTTCCGGAGCGTTGTCGCAGGCCGCCGGGTTCCTTCTCGGAACCGCCCCCTGGCCGGGCTCTGCCCACGCCGTGTTGTGGATTGGAGCGGGCGTCACCGGCGCTTGTTACGTTCTCGCGGCGCGGTCAGCGCTCTCCCTCGACAGCGGCTGGGACATCCGCGCCTTCCGCCTGGCCCTGGCCGCCGTTCTGGTTTGGGAAGTCCTGGGACTATTGGCCGGAGGGCTTACCGGCATCTACCAAATGCTCTTCAACGCGGACGCCTCCGACCCCTATTGCGTGACCCTGCGAACCGGCGCCATCACCATCGCCGCCTTAATTCTGGCGCTCGCCGGCACTCTGCCCAGCCTCCGCGACCTGGTGCAGATGGTCTATCCGCTGATGCTGCTGGGAGCCTTTCGCCTGCTCGCCGACGATATGCACCACGACCGCAAACCCGCCCTGGTCCTCTCCATGCTCCTCTACGGAGCCGCCCTGATGGCCATCCCCCGCCTCCGGCGAACAAAAGAAAGGGCCTAGTGTAGTGCGTCACACGGAATGCAACTTATGAAGCGTTGCTCGCGACCGTTTTACTTTTTCCAGGATATCCGAAGCCTTGGCGGTCCAGATGAAAGGTTTCGGGTGCTGGTTGTGATGAGCGATGTAAGTTTCGATGGCGTCAATCAAGTCGGGAACGCTATGGAAGACGCCTCGGCGAATGCGCTTACCGCTGAGATCCCGAAAGAATCGTTCGATCATATTCAGCCAGGAAGCACTGGTCGGAGTGAAGTGCATTTGCACACGGGGATGACGCTGCAACCAGCGCTGCACTTTGGGATGCTTATGAGTCGCGTAATTATCGGCGATGACATGCAAGGACTTCTCCGGCGGCGTTTCGGCATCGAGCAATTTCAGGAAGCTCAGCCATTCGCGAGGGGTGTGGTGGTCCATACATTTGCCGAAAACGCGACCGTCCAGGGTGTTGAGGGCGGCGAACAAAGTGGTCGTGCCGTTCCGCTTGTAATCGTGGGTCATGGTCTGCAGGCGGCCCGGCTTGAGCGGCAGTCCGGGTTGGGTGCGATCCAGCGCCTGAATCTGACTCTTCTCATCGATGGAAAGCACCACGGCGTGTTCAGGCGGATGCAAGTTCAAGCCGACGATGTCCTCCAGTTTTTCCGCAAAGGCAGGATCGTTGCTGATCTTGAAAGTTTTCAGGCGGTGTGGCTTCAGGCCGTGTGCGCTCCACACGCGTCGCACGGTCGAGGGACTCACCCCCACGACGGTCGCCATGGTGCGGGTGCTCCAGTGCGTCGCGTGGCGCGGTTTGTCCTGCGTGGTCAGGTGCACGATGCGATTCACCATCTCCGGGGTCGTGGCAGGCGTGCGGCCAGGTCGCGGCGCATCGGTCTCAATCCCGGCAAAGCCCAGCTGGGCGTAGCGCTGGCGCCAGCGGCTCACTTTGTACCGGCTCATCGACAGCCGCTGGGCGATCTGGTCGTTGGGCAAACCTTCGGCGGCCAGCAAAATGATCTGCGCGCGTTCGACCACCCGCAGCGGCAAGCTCCGGCTTCGCGCCGCCGCTTGCAGTTGTTCCCGCTGCTCGCTGGTCAGTTCAATCGAAGTCGCGACTCGCATGTTTGGTGCCTCCTATCTTACCAAACACGCGAACTAACTATAAGTTGCGGTATTTATGACGCACTACACTAGCTCCTAACTTCTAGATTCTACCTCTAGTTTATGGACAATAAGTCGTGCGGCAGGCGGGTACCGAAGAAAAAAATAATAAAAATAGCGACCGAAGCCGGAATGTTGTTGAAAACAAACAAAACGCCGACATTTTGCCACCCGAATCGACGGACATTTTATGCAAAACGACATGAATCGTCGGACAATTTGTGTTTAATCGACCCGAATCGTCGGACATTTTAGACCCAATCGACACGAATCGTCGGACATTTTCGGCCAAAATTACATGAAGTGACGCGCAACTGCGTTTGCCCGCTTCATGGGACGAAATCATTGCACTCCCCGCAGGCTTGGTAACGCGGTCCGCCCCCCCTTCACGGCCGCCGATTCACGCAGATCAACCCGGCTCGATCTTCTGCCCTGATCCGTGTTCATCCGAGTTGATCCGTGGCTCGAACTTCTTTCACCAGCGGTGCTCCAATCCGCGTTAATCCGTGCCCATCCGCGGCCGATGTTTTCACCGGCCTGGCCGAGCACTTTCGCCCCTGCACCCGCACGCGCCGTGCGCCCGCAGTGCGGTATGATCAAGGCTGAACTGGGGTGAATCATTGCCGCCCAGGAGGTCATCGTCATGTGCAGGAACATCAAAACGCTCTTCAATTTCCAACCGCCCGCCACGCCCGATGAGATTCGAGCCGCTTCGCTCCAATTCGTGCGAAAGATAAGCGGATTCACAGCCCCATCGAAGGCGAACGAAGCCTACTTTCTGGCGGCGGTGGATGAGATTGCCGCGGTTTCCGCTCGACTGCTGACTTCCCTCGCCACCAACGCCACGCCGAAGAATCGTGAGGAAGAGGCCGCCAAAGCCAGGGCTCGCGCGGCAGAGAGATTCAGCGCTTGATTCGAGCGGCTGGCGCATCGCCACTTTTTAGGCTCCGCTGCTGATTTCCGCGAGGGGAAGCGGCAGGATGAACAATCTGGGCTCGCGCTACGCTTGATTGGATCTGCCCAGTGTGCGCAACCTGGGCACTTCGTCGGTGGACGGTGGGCGGCAGGGGGCTTCCCGAATTGCCCATGCATTTCCTCTTGCATGCCACTCTGCTTCCCGCTCCCTGTCGTACGGGCTGGGCTTGCCCTGCCCGGCATAAGGGCGGCTCGCCCCGTTCACGGCCGCGAATTCACAGCGATCGACACGGATCCATTCCCTTTCCCCGATCCGTGTTAATCCGTGTAAATCCGCGGCACAGATTTTTCTCCGGCAAATTTGCCGGAAGTGTGTCGCGCACAATGGCAATCCGCACCGTAGAGGCCAGGGGCATGCCATGGCGTGCCCTTGCATTTTCAGTCGCCAGTCTGCAGTTGAATGCGATTGCCGATCGGCGTTGACGTGCGCACTGATTTAGAAGCGAACCCAGTGGAGCATTTACTGACGACTGATAACTGATGACTGAAAACTGGGTTCTGCTACTTGGCGGCGGGATGAGAAACAGGAGTATAAAAATCCTGCGTGATGTAAAGACTTCCGTTCCGCGCCTGGACGATCCCGACGCCAACCTCGGTAAAGCCTGCGTTCAGGATGTTGGCGCGATGATTTTTGGTGAAGCTCGGCTCGTTCATGAAGGCCGCTTCGGCGCGGGCAACATCATTATAGATGGCAATGTTCTCACCCACGGATCGCCATTCCATGCCAGCAGCCTCAATGCGATTGGCCACGCTTCTGCCCTGCCTGTCCTCATGGGCAAAGTATCCCTGGTTCAACATATCCAGGGAATGCGCGCGCGCTACCGCCGCCAGTTGCTCATTCCACTGCAGCGGCGTGGCTCTACCATTCGTCTCCGCCATATTGGCGGGATCGGCGCGGTCGCGGTTCAGCATCTCCAACATCTGGAGTTCCATTTCACGAACGCGATTCGCCACCGGGCTTCGCGAAGCGGGGATGTCGCGCGGCAAGGAGGGCGCGTTCCCTCCCTGCCCAAAGCGGCGCCAAGTGCCGGACTGACGGGGCGCGGGTGCGGGTAGGGGTGCAGGTGAAGGTGGACTTTGATTTTCACCGAAGTGATGCCAACCGCTCGACTGGCCGCTTTTTTGATCCGCAGACTTGGGCGTCGCCGGGGAAGCAGACTGAGGAGAGGCGGCCGGGGCCTGCGGAAGGTGGACCAGCATTAGAACGAGCGCCAAGGCGGGGAGGGCCGCAGCCCACAACGTCGCGAAAAGAGTTACACCCGGTCGGATTCCGATGACCCGTTTCATCCGCACCCCTCACTAATCCTATATAGGATTAGTGAACGCTGCGCAAGCGCATTGAGTGCACCCTCCTTCTGACTGCACCGAACCCGCGGGCTGGAAGGTGTAATGTGGCCGCAATCCATCGCTTCAGAACCGCCCGCCCCGGCTCACGAGCCTGAACCGGAGTCTCCGGACGCGCCATGAGCATCGCCACGGACATTACGGTTGTAATCACTAGAAATTGAAGGAAGAAGAACATGAGGCCAATCCGGATCACCAATTCCATTCCAACCTCCCCCCCGCTGGCGATGGAGATAACCTCTGGCTTGCCACCGGGCTCGGCGTACACCCCTTTCATCGGCTGCAGGGGCAGATGGCATGAATGCTTTTTCAGGTTGGAAATGGAAGGGGCGAGCCTATCACCAAAGGACCATCCAGTGAAGGCGCACATTGGCGGCTTTTTGCCGCCGATGACGATTTTCATTAAAAATTGCTGGGAAAAAATGCCGCTTCGGCGGGGTCATTGTGGTTAAAGAACGATTGCTCCAATTTGGGGAGGAATCGATGGATTGCGCCGGTGGGGCAAATAGGCAGATGTGCAGAATTCCGGCTATTCACGTGATGAAAGGAGATGAGCTGGCCACCAACGTGCTTCAAATGATTATGGCTCGACGACCGTGATTCAAGATGTCGAGGTGAGTGCCGGAACGGAAACGGTGCGTATGGGTTGAGCCTTTTTCAAGGATGAATTCTGCCCAAGCCACGCGCGGTTGTTATCCTTATTAATAGTGCTGCGGGGCGATTTTGATAATGCTTTGGCACGATACCCAGAAGGTTGCGGCACAACATTTCGCGATACCGCGGCGCGATGAGCTAGGCGGTTTGGAGGCCGCGGGTTGGCACTGTCAAGGCAAAGTAGAAAGTTCCTAATGTGAGCAAAGTAGAAAGTTCCGCTTTTCGTTTTTTGGCGGGTAAGCGGAGGAGCCCGAAGGGCGGGGGAGCTT
>Ga0302320_10001646_pt1 | contig 53588 bp, 36 predicted proteins | sample Bog_T0_3_FD_202130 | JGI IMG/M metagenome (GOLD analysis project Ga0302320, IMG submission 202130) | Peat permafrost microbial communities from Stordalen Mire near Abisko, Sweden - Bog_T0_3 | ecosystem: Environmental > Terrestrial > Soil > Wetlands > Peat | place: Sweden: Abisko, Stordalen Mire...
GATGACGGGCAGATTGAGCACGGCCGTGACCGCTGTGTTCGGATCGCCATGCGCCGTCGTGCCGTAGCTCGCGTTGACGTCGCCCTCGGTCACGTCGAGTTTCGGCTTGTTCGTGATGTAACGAATCACACCGGCCTGCGCGCCCGCTCCGAAGAGAGTTCCCTGAGGGCCCTCGAGAACCTCGATGCGTTCGATGTCCGCCGAGTACACGTCCAAGTTTCGACCGGGTAACTGGGTCGACTGATCGTCGAGATACACGCCCACGTTCGGAAATTCACCGACCGAGCCCGCCCCCTGGGTGCCGAGCGCGCCGATGCTGAGGCCGCGCATGTACATGTTGCCCTGCCCGGGCCCCAAGGTTGCCGTCGAAACGTTGGGCAGGTACTTCACGAAGTCCTCGATCGTCGCCACGTTGAGCTGCGCAAGGGTGTCGCCCGTGAGCGCCTGGATGGAAATCGGAACGTTCTGGAGGTTTTCCGTGCGCCGCTGCGCCGTCACGGTGATCTCTTGGATACCGTCGACCTCACCAGGCGCGTTGTCCGCTGCAGACACCGAGTTGGCGGCCGTACCGCTGCTCAGGATCGCGGCAATCGCATAGAACAACTTCCGACTCGAGTTCATGGATTTATCCCCGCTTATTTGAAATGGAGACCGGCTTCGAGCGGTTTCATTTCAATTGTGTTGCAGGAGCATAGCATCGCGAAAAGAAAGTAAAAGCGAATTTTGGGATCGTTCCGCGACTCGCGGATGCTGAATTTCGATCCCGCCATGACAAAATTGGATCGGCGCGCCGGCGCGTGGCTCCGGGGCCGTTGCAGTACACTTTCCGGCGGGCGCCCCGCCCGTCCGTGTCCCGGGAATCATGTCCGCCAGCGTTCCGAATCCCACCGCCTCCCCCGTCGAAGCGGAAGTCCGCCGCATCCGCGAACTGATCGAGCGCGGCCAGTTCGCGGCCGCGCTGGCGGGGGCGCGGGCTGTCGAACTCAACGTGCCCGAAAATCGGGACGTGCTCTACATGGTCGCGGTCTCGCTGCGCAACCTCGCGCGGATTCCCGAGGCGCTCGCGACCCTCGAGCGTCTGCAAGAGTTCCATCCGGGCTTCAGCCGCCTCTACCAGGAGCGCGGCCACTGCTACGTCGCGCTGCGCGATGCGCCACGCGCGATCGAGGCCTTCCTCGTGGCCGTGAACCTGAATCCGGCGCTGCCCGCGAGTTGGCGCACGCTGCAGTCCTTATTCCGGATGACCGGTCAGACCGCTGAGTCGGCGACGGCGGCCGCACATGTCGCCACGCTTGCGAATCTGCCGCCCGAGATCGTCACCGCGACGAGCATGTTCTCCGACGGCGAATTCACGCTCGCGGAGGCCGTCGTGCGGCCCTTTCTGCTCAAACACGGCGACCACGTCGAAGGAATGCGCCTGCTCGCGCGCATCGGTCTCGAACTCGACGTGCTCGACGACGCGGAATTCCTGCTCGAGGCCGTGCTCGCCGCCGCACCGAATTACAGCGCGGCGCGTCACGACTATGCGAAGGTGCTGCTGCGCCGGCACAAACCCGTGCAGGCGCTCGCCGAACTCGACAAGCTGCTCCAGGGCGAGCCGGCGAATCGCCACTATCGGACCAGCTACGCGACGGCGCTCGTCGGGCTCGGCGAACACGAGCGGGCCCTCGCCTTGCACCGGGAACTGCTCGCGGAGAGCCCGCGCGCGGCGGACCTGCACCTCTCGGTGGCGCACTCCCTGAAGACTCTCGGGCACCAGCCCGCGGCGATCGAGGCCTATCGCGCCGCCGCCGCGGCGAGACCCAACTATGGCGATGCGTACTGGAGTCTCGCGAATCTCAAGACCTACCGGTTCACGCCCGAGGAAGTCGCCCGCATGCGCGCGGAGGAAGCGGCCGCCGGCACGGCGCTCGTCGATCGCTATCACCTGTGTTTCGCGCTCGGCAAGGCACTCGAGGATGAGGGCGACTTCGGCGGCGCGTATCTGTACTATGAGCGCGGCAATGCGCTGAAGCGTGCCGAAACCCGCTATCGGCCCGAACCGATCGAGCGCAACGCGCGTCTGCAGGCGGCGGTCTGTACGCGAGAATTTTTCGCCGCGCGGCGCGGCGTCGGCTGCGACGCGTCCGATCCCATTTTCATCGTCGGCCTGCCGCGTTCGGGTTCGACGCTGCTTGAACAGATTCTGGCCTCGCACTCGGCGGTCGAGGGCACGATGGAACTCGCCGACGTCCCGCGCCTCGTGCAAGGTCTCCAAGGACGCGACCTCGCCGGCGAGGATCCGCGCTACCCCCGGGTGCTCGCCGAACTGCCGCCCGCCGAGTTCGCGCGGCTCGGCCGCCGCTATCTCGACGACACACGCGTCTACCGGACGGACAAGCCGCGCTTCATCGACAAAATGCCGAACAACTTCCGGCACATCGGCCTGATCCATTTGATGTTGCCGAACGCCCGGATCATCGACGCGCGGCGCGAACCCATGGCCTGCTGCTTCAGCAATTTCAAGCAGCTATTCGCCTCCGGCCAGGAATTCACCTACAGCATCGAGGACATCGCGCGCTACTATCGCAGCTATGTCGAGCTCATGGCGCACTGGGACGACGTGCTGCCGGGACGAATACTGCGGATTCAGCATGAGGACGTGGTCGCGGATCTCGAGGGCAGCGTGCGGCGGCTGCTCGATTTTTGCGGCCTCGAGTTCGAACCGGCCTGCCTCGATTTTCACAAGACCGCGCGCAGCATCCGCACGGCGAGTTCCGAGCAGGTACGCCGACCGATTTTCCGCGAGGGTCTTGACCAATGGCGACACTTCGAACCCTGGCTCGGACCCTTGCGCGCGGCACTCGCGATCGATACCGCCGCCGATCCGCCGACCAGGGACGCAAGCGACCGGCCCGGCAATTTCAACTAGAATCGACGCGGATGTCACCGGCACTCAATGCGCACGCCCGCCTGCTGCTGATCCTCGCGAAGCTGCTCGGGGGCGTTCTCGTCGCCGTACTCGCGGTTCCCGGGGCGCGGGCCGGCGCTCCGGTGCCGACGTCCGTCTACCAGCCGATCGAGCCTACGATGGCGGATCAGACGGTGGTTCTGACGGGCAAGGACCTGCGGCTCGAGGACGTCGTGCGCGTCGCCCGATTCGGAGCGAAGGTCCGCCTGAGTCCCGAGGCGCGCCGGCGCTCGGAGGATGCCTATGGACTGTTGCTCGAGGCGGCGGCCGAGGGCATCTCGGTTTACTGGTTCAATCGCGGCTCCGGCTCGAACCGCCAGAAATTCATTTTCACGGGAGATCCGCTCTCCCCCGCGAATCGCAAATTCCTCGAGGAACGTCAGGCGGCGATCTTCGCCAGGGGCGCAGCCGTCGGGCTCGGGCCGGAAATCGATGCAGAGGAAGTCGTGCGCGCGATGTTGCTGATCCGCGCGAACTCGATGACTTACGAAGCGGCGAGCCCGCAATTGACCGAGCGCCTCCTCGCCCTGCTCAACGATCGCATCACGCCTGTCGTCCAGTCGCGCAGTACCGTCGGCGAGGGCGATCTGGGACCCTACGCGAACGTCGGAGCGGTCATGATCGGAGCCGGCACGGCCTACTATGCCGGCGAACGCATGCCGGCGCGCGAAGCGCTGGTGCGCGCGGGACTCGCGCCGCTCGTGCCGTTCGCGGCGGACGACAGTGCGCTCGAGAGTTCGAATGGCTACGCGACGGCGCTGGCGGCACTCGCACTCTACGACGCGCGCGATGCCCTCGCCTGGGCCGATCTCGCCCTCGCGCTCGATCTGAACGGCATGAACAGCAGCGTCTCGCCCCTCGCCGCGCCCGTCCAGGCGAACCGGCCGTTTCGATGGCTCAACTGGCATGCAGCGCGCATGCTCGACGTGTTACGCGGCAGTTACCTGTTCGACCTCGACGACAAGCGCATCATCCAAGATCCGGAGAGCCTGCGCGCTTCGTCGATCCGCCAGGCATCGGCTTGGGCTGCCTGGGGGCAATTGCGCGACGATGTCGTGGTCCAGATGAACTCGTCCGACCACAATCCCGCCGTGCGCGTCGGTGCCGCACCGGGCGACTCCTGGGAACTCGCGACGCCGCAGCTCGCACAGTTCTACGTCAAGGGTGGCGCCTACAGCAAAGGCAAGCATGGCTACGTGCTGTCGAATGCGAATTGGGACCCGTATCCGATGGCCAACGACGTCGAAGCCTTCACGATTGCGCTCGGGAACATGGATGCGGCGATCGCGCAGCGCATCCTGCGGTTCTCGAATCCGTTTTTCACGATCACGACGGCGCCGCCCGGCATGGGCGGCGGCTTCGAGCGGGAGCTCGATTCCACGGTGCTCATGCAGGAAATCCAAGGTCTCATGAATCCCGTACCGCCGGTCGGCGTTGGCCTCGTCCAGACGGTCGAGGATCTGCAGGCGCAATCGCGCCTCAAACTCACGCGGGCGCGCGCCGCGATTGCCGATACCCTCGAACTCGTTGCCGATGATTTGCTCACGGGGTCCGCCTGGATGGATATCCGCCGTAGCGAGCATCCGGACATCGAATTCGGGCCGGTCACGACGGCGGTATGGACGGCGCTGCGCCGCGAAGTGCCTGCCCCGAGCGCTGCGCCGGCCGCGCTCGCGACCGAAGGCGCCGCCGACGCCTCCCGCGGGCGCCCGACCCATGAGCTTGCGACGGCCTTCCTGAGAGCCCATTCGGCCGAGACGTTCTACCCCGCGAGCACTCGGCAACCGCCCGGCGGTAAAGCTCCGGCCGGCGCCCGCAACCTCCAAGAATGAATTCCGAGCAACGCGCAGGCACTCACAAGCTCTCGGGGCGCGCGCTCGAAGCGCAGACCCTGCCGCTCGACCCTCCGTTCGTGCGAATCCGGTGGCGGATTTTCTCGTTCCTGTTTTTCTTCGGATTCACCGCCTACGTGCAGCAGCGCAGCATCACGATTGCGGCCGAGCGCATCATGCCGGATTTGCACCTCAGTCAGTTCCAGATCGGCCTGCTCGAACAAGCTTTCGTGATCGGTTACGCCGCCTTCCAACTGCCCGGGGGCTTGCTCGGCCAGGCCATCGGCGCGCGTCGTACCTTCGTCCTGATCGGCCTGCTCGCGTTCCTCGCGATGGTCGCGACGGCGGGTGCGCCCGCCGTTTTCGCCGGCCTGAGCGTTTTTGTCGCCCTGCTTGCGGCTCAACTGTTGCTCGGCACGTCGCAGGCGGCGATTTTTCCGGTTTCCGCCGGCGTGTTTGCCGACTGGTTTCCGCCATCGCGCTGGGCCTTCGTACAGGGCTTGCAGACCATGGGCCTGCAATTGGGTGCCGCCGTGACGCCGCCCATCGTCGCCGCACTCATGCTGAGGCTCGGGTGGCAACAAGCGATGTTTTGGATCTCGGTGCCGGCGCTCGCCGGGATCGCCTGGTGGGCCCGCTATGCGCGCAACACGCCGCGTGAACACTCGGATGTAGGCCGGGCGGAGCTCGCGGAAATCGGGACGCACCGCGCCGATGACGCCCCGGCAGAACCCACGCTGGGGCGCGTGCTCGGCGTGCTCGCCGACCGGAACGTCGTGCTGCTGTTCGGCTCCTACCTCTGCATGAATTACGTGTTCTACCTGCTCGCGAACTGGGTCTTTTTGTATCTCATCCAAGAGCGGCACTTTTCGGTGCTCGAAAGCGGCTTTCTCGCGACCGCCCCGCCGCTGGCCGCAGCCTTCGGCGCCGGCATCGGCGGCGTGCTCACGGGCGCGCTGTGCGCACCACTCGGCGACCGCTGGGGCTATCGGCTGGTCCCGCTCGTTGCGCTGCCCACGGCCGCCGTGCTGCTCTTGGTGGCCGTGCACGCGGGTAATCCGTATGCGGCGGTTGCGGCGCTCGCCGGCTGCTACGGCGCCGTGGAACTCACCGAAGCCGCGTATTGGGGTACGGCCATGACGGTCGGCGGCAGCGACACCATGACCGTCGGCGGCATCATGAATACCGGGGGTAATCTCGGCGGCATCATCGGCATCCCGATCGTGGCTTATCTATCGGGACATCAGGCCTGGAATACCGCGTTTTTCGTCGGTGTCGGCTTCGCACTCGCGAGTGCCGCCGCCTGGATCTTCATCGACCCGGACCGCCGGGTCGCAGCCGGGATCGGTCGCGCGCCGGCGGCCGAAGTCCCTGCATCACGATGACCTGAGCTCCCGGAACGGTTCGACGTCGTGGAACTTTCCGTAGTCGATCTGCAGCGTGCCGTCGGCAGCCACCTCGAGAATGTCGCGGAAGCTCTCGTTCCAGCGCAGCGCGTCGGCGCGATATTCGGCACGCGCCATGAGTACCTGGCCGGTGGTTTCGTCGGTGCCGCTCAGCGTGAGCACGAAGGCGGCGCGCAGGGCCTCGAGCGAGTCGTGATCGGCCGCGAACAGAGGGCTCGTCTCGTCGATGACGTGCATGATGTTCCAGCCGAGCGCGAACAGCGGATGGTGTGCGCGCACCAGCACGAGATCCGTCAGGCGACGGATCCGCATGCCCTCCGTGGTGACGTGGTCCTCGAGCATCCGTAGCTGCGCCGAGGCCTCTTGGATGACGTTCTGACGCTCGTTTGCGGCGCGAAACATGAGCGTGCGCCTGCCGTCGACGGGGCGGATCACCGCGTGTCGCGCGAACAGGAAGCGCGCACGCGGCCGCGAAAAACGCGCGAACATGATCCCGGTGATCAGCGCGAGCGACATGAGGCCGACGAAGATTTCGATCATCGCGACGACGTGCCCGTAGAGCGTCTGGGGATGCATGTCGCCGTAGCCCACCGTGGCGAGCGTTTCGACGCTGAAGAAAAATGCGCCGCGAAAACCCGGCGGATTCAAGTTCGCAATGCACCCGGGCACGAGGTCGTAGAGCCATCCGAACAGCGCGTCGAAGGCGAGAAAAAAACTTGCGATGCGCGCGAACAGATGCAGCCATCCGATCGTCATGAACGAGTGGTATCCATCGCGCAGCCCGACGCTCGCGAGTCCTTTGGCGAACACTTCGCGGCTCCCCAGCCGAAAGCGGCGCGTGCCGGCGTGGCGGCGCGCGAACGGCGACCGGGATACGCCCGCCGGCCTTTTGCTGCGCTGTTTTTCCTGTGCCATGGCAAGGTGTATACAGGGATGGGCGCGCGGAATCGAGGGGGTGGCACGCCGGCGACCGGCCGTGTACATTTGCGGCCTGTCGCGGCGCGCGCGCACGCCGGCAGCTACGTATTCGAACGTCACCATCTATCAAAGGATTGACACGAATGAATCATTCATTCCGAGACCGCGTCGAACTCCCCCACAGTGACCGTGAATCCGTCCCCGATGCCGTCACGGTCGGCAAAGCGACGCCCGATCGGCAGATCCGGGTCTCCGTGATCTTGCGCCGCAAGACCGCCTTGGATATTGCGGCCCTCCACGGTCGGCAGATGACGCGCGAGGAATATGCGGCAAACTATGGCGCGGCGCAGTCAGACTTCGATACCGTCGTCGCATTCGCGGCTGCGAGCGGCCTTACCGTCGATACGGCCAAGTCGAGCCTCCTCCGGCGGCGCGTCGAACTGAACGGGCCCGTGAGTGCGTTCGATGCAGCGTTCGGCGTCGATTTGACGGACTACGAGAGCAAGGCGACGGGCCGTACCAAGCACCGATTTCATGCCATCGTCGGGCCGGTCAAGGTGCCGACTGAATTGCTCGGGTCGGTCGAGGCCGTGCTCGGTCTCGACAATCGACCGATCGCGACCCCGAAATTCCGGCGCCGTGCATTGTCCGGCGCGGCAACCGGTGGCACCTTCCTTCCGCCTCAGGTCGCCGGCGTCTACGCTTTTCCATCTCCCCCGAGCGGCAGCGCGCCGGGCGCCGGTCAGACGATCGCCATCATCGAGTTGGGCGGCGGCTACCTGCCCGCCGACGTGACGAATTATTTCACGCAGACCATCGGCATACAGCCGCCCACCGTGACCGACGTGGTGCTCGACGGCGGCAGCAACGCGCCGACGAATGCGAACAGTGCGGACGGCGAAGTCTTGCTCGATATCGAGGTCGCGGGGTCCGTGGCGCCCGGCGCCAACATCGTCGTCTATTTCACCTCGAATACCGATCAGGGCTTTCAGGATGCGATCTCGACGGCCATTCACGATGCGACCAACAATCCCAGCGTCATTTCGATCTCCTGGGGTGGACCGGAGTCGACGTGGGCGCAAACCGCGATCGACAGTTTCGACGCGACCTGCCAGTCGGCCGCTGCCCTCGGCGTGTCGATCACCGTCGCCTCCGGCGACGGCGGCTCGAGCGACGGTGTGGCGGGTACCAATGTCGATTTCCCTGCCTCGAGTCCGCACGTGCTGGCTTGCGGCGGCACGGCTCTCACGGTGAACGGAACGACACGGGCTTCCGAGGTGGTCTGGAACGATCAGGCATCCGGTGGCGGTGCGACCGGCGGCGGTGTGAGCGCCGTGTTCCCTTTGCCGACCTGGCAGGCAGGGGCCGGCGTCCCCGCACCCGCTGCGGCCACTGCGGCGAGCACGTCTCACAAGACCCACAAGAAGCCCAGCCCCACGGCGGCGGCGGGCGGTGGGCGCGGCGTGCCGGATGTCGCAGGCGACGCCTCACCCGAGACCGGTTACCAGATTCTCGTCGACGGCGCGCAGGAAATCGTCGGCGGCACGAGCGCCGTCGCGCCGCTGTGGGCCGGCCTCATCGCGCTGCTCAATCAGCAATTGGGGAGCAAAGTCGGCTTTCTGAACCCGCAGCTCTACCCCTTGTTGGGTTCCGCAGCGTTCTTCGACATCACGGTCGGCAACAATGGGAGTTACTCCGCGGCGTCCGGCTGGGATGCTTGCACCGGTCTCGGCGTGCCCGTGGGGACGGCGCTGCTCGCGGCATTGCAAGCCGCAGGATCAGGCGCCGGCACCGGCTCGGGGACTGCAGCCGGATAGGTTTCCCGATCATGTAGTCGCTCACACTCCGCGGGCGGATTCGCGCCAGTCGATCACGTTTTTGCAGTGCCGCCGCCGGTAGCCTAGGCGGCAATGTGCGAGCGTTATGTCATTCCCGATAAAGCGGCATCGGAGTTGGAGTTTCTGCCCGACCACGCATGGTGGCAGTATCTGCCGCGCTTCAACGTGGCGACGCCCCAATTCGTGCCCGCCTTGCGTGTCCATGAGGGGCGCATCGAGGCCGTGATGCTGCGCTGGGGATTCATTCCCGCCTGGGCTGAAGGACGAATCCCGCAAACTGCACCGACGAGCATCCATGCCGCGCGCCTCGAGAATTCGAAGACCTGCAATGCGGCGTGGCTCGCGGGGCAGCGATGCATTCTGCCGGCGGCGGGGTTCTATGCCTGGCAGCTGACGCCGGCGCGATATCGCCAACCGTTCTTCGTGCATCTTGCGGAGCGCCCGGTGTTCGGTTTCGCCGCCATCTGGGATCGCTCCGTCGGCGAGGACGATGATGTGATCGAGAGCTGCGCGATCGTGACCGTGCCGCAGAACGACCTCATGCGCCGCATAGCGAATACCGCCGCGGCGATGCCCGCGATTCTCAAACGCAAAGACTACCAGGACTGGCTGCGCGGTGCGCCGACGGCTGCGGCGCAAAGCTTGTCGGCATATCCTTCGGCACGGATGCTCGCGCACCCCGTCAGCCCGCGGATCAATTCGACCGTGCACGACGATGCCTCTTTGATCAGCCCGGTGGGCTGACCTGCAATGACGCTCCAGGACACCAAAACAGCGCGGGAACCGTCGACGTGTGGGTCCGGGTTCTCGATCCTCAAATCTCGATTTGCCGCGCAATTTCGATGACGTTCTTCGGCGGCAGATTGAACCGATCGACGGCCTTGACCGCGTTTCGAAACAGCCAGGCGAACAGCGCCATTCGGCGCCGGCGCAGCGCCCGGCTGCCTTCGCGATGCACGATGAGGTCGCGCGAGGCGACGAAGATCGCCTTGTCGAGATCGACTTCGGGGTGCAAGCCCTTGGCGCGACTCAAGGCGAGCCGCAAATCGGGGATCTCGACGAAGCCGAACTCGGCGACGACCTGATACCAGCCCTCGGCGACCTGGGTGATCACCGTGCAGCCGGGACCGGCCGCCCGGGGATCCTCGGTGAATACCACTGAAAGGGAGATCAGCTGCCGCGGCAGGGCGCCCATGAAGTGCGCGTGATCCATGACGAGGCGCGGTACCTTCTGGGTGCTCCTGGTCAGGAACACCATCGTGCCATCGACGCGCGGGACCTTTCCCGTGGCGAGATCCTGAAGGAATTGCTCTCCGGACTCCGGCGTGCGTCCGAGCGCCGCGCGCACCGCCTCGATGCCGCTGCGCCAGGTGAGCATGATCGCGAACAGCGCGGCCGCAAAGCTCAGGGGCAGCCAGCCGCCGTCCGCGATCTTCAGCAGATTGGCCGCGAAGAACCCGCAGTCGATGACGAGGAATCCGCCGGCGACGGCAAGCGACACGGCGAGCGGCCATTTCCAAACGCGCCGCATCGCGACGTAGAGCAGCCCGGTCGTGAGCAGCATGGTCGTCGCCACCGCGGTTCCGTAGGCTCCCGACAGCCGGTCCGACGTGCCGAAGCCGATCGTGATGCCGACGGTCGCCGCCATCATGAGCCAGTTGACGATGGGCACGTAGATCTGGCCATAAACGTCGGCCGAGGTCTGGCGGATCGCGACGCCCGGCAGCCAGCCGAGCTGTATGGCCTGGCGCGTCATCGAGAAGGATCCGGTGATGATGGACTGGCTCGCGATGATCGTGGCGACCGTGGCGAGCGCCACGAGCGGATAAATCGCCCAGGCCGGCGCGATCTGAAAGAATGGATTGCCGCTCACCGTGCCGTGTTCGATGAGGAGGGCCGTCTGCCCGGCGTAGCTCAGGAGCAGCCCCGGCAGGACGATGAGGTACCAGGCCCAGCGGATCGGCCCCTTGCCGAAATGACCCATGTCGGCATAGAGCGCTTCCCCGCCGGTGATGCACAGGAACACGCCGCCGAGCACGAGAAATCCGGTGGCGCCGGCGCCCTTCAGGAAACCCAGTGCATGGCGCGGATCGAGGGCCAGGAACACGATCGGACGTCGCACGATCGCGGCGATGCCGAGCGCGGCGATCACGATGAACCACAACAGCATGATGGGGCCGAAGGCCCGGCCGATCTTCTCCGTGCCGATGCTCTGCACGGCGAACAACAGCACGAGGATCGCGACCGCCGCCGGCATCACGTAGGGTTTGAAATCCGCGGTCACGACGTTGACGCCTTCGAGGGCGCTCAAGACCGAGATCGCGGGCGTGATCACGCCGTCGCCGTAGATCAGTGCGGCGCCGAGCAGACCCATGCTGGTGAGCAGCCAGGTGCCGGACGCGACGCCGTTCGCCCCGACCAGCGACATGAGCGCGAGGATGCCGCCCTCACCGCGATTGTCGGCGCGCATCACGAATACGCAATACTTGATAGAGATCGTGATGATCAGCGTCCAGACGATCAGCGAGAGGATTCCGAGCGCGCTCTCGGGCGTGAAGCGGCCGCCCGCGGCCTGCACGATCGTCTGCAGCGTATAGAGCGGACTCGTGCCCAGATCGCCGAAGACGACGCCCAAGGCCGCGAACGTCGCCCAGCCGGCGCGCGGGATTTCACTCGAGGACATGGCAATCCTTCATCGTGGCTGTTCCGGACGCGATCGTAGCGCATGCGTGGCGACTGCGACGCCGCCGAGCACGCAAAGGCTGGCCGCAAGGAGACGCGGCGTCATGGCTTCGTGGAACAGTACAACGCCGCAGGCGGCGGCGAGAATGGGCACCAAGAGTTGCAGGTTGGCCGCTGCGATCGCCCGCAGGCGCGGCAGCGCGGCATACCAGGCTGCGTAGCCGAGACCCGAGGCGATGCCGCCGGAAAGGGCGGCGAGCGCGATGCCGCGCATCGGCAACTCATGGCTGGGCCAGCCCCAGGCGGAGAGCGTCAGAGCGCCGGGGACCGCGCGCAGGAAATTGCCCGCCGTATCGCCGAGCGGATTGCCCGAGCCCCGCCCCCGCAGGGAATACCATCCCCAGGCGCTCCCCGCGACCAACATCAAGCTGCCGTTGAGCAGCGGCGCCGAGGCGACGCCGGGCAGCACGAGCAGCACGATGCCGACGACGGCGACGAGCCAGCCGAGCGCGGCGCGCGCATCGATGCGTTCGCCGGCGTGCAAGCCCACGCCGATCATGATCACTTGCACCGCGCCGAACAGCAGCAGCGCTCCGGTCCCCGTCGTGACGCCGACGTACGCGTAGGAAAACGCGGCGGCATACAAGAGCAAGAGCGTCGCAGACGGCCAATTACCGCCGAGGGTACGCTGGGGTGCGTTGCCCTTGATGGGCGTGCCCGCAACAACCAGGGCAATGAGCACGACGGCGCCCGTCACGAGCCGTAAGCTCGTGAAACTCGCCGGATCGATGCCGGTCTCACGCAAGGCCATGCGGCACAAGACCGAATTTGCCGCGAAACCGAGCAGTGCGAAAACCACCGCGGACGCCGTGCGGCTCAAGTGAGATCCGGCTCGAAATCGGCCACGGTCGCGTCGATCCACGCGAGCAAATGGTCCGCATAGGCGCGCTCGACGATGAGTCGCATCGAGTGGCCGGCGAGCGCGAGCGCCAAGACCCGCAGTTCGGCGAGACGCCCCTGCCTTGCCGCGCCGACGGCGGGAACGACGTCCGCGGATCCCAGGCGCACGAGCAGATCCGGAACACGCGCGCCCTCGAGACGAATCACGCGATAACCCTGGGATTGCTCGACGAGACAAGCGCGCTCGGCGCTCCCGAGCGCGGTCGCGAGCGTCCTCAGCGCCGCTGCGCTCTGCGCGAGGATCAGGGTCTCACGCGGGCCGCGCCAGGCCAGCACGAGCCCCGCCGCTTCGCGGGCCCCGCCCGCCGGCGGCAACGCACCGCCGAGCAGCCGGAGCGTCGCGGCGTTGAGTGCGGCGGGGTCGAGGTGGCGCAGTGCGCCGATATGCCAGATGTTCTCGACGATCACTGAGACCGCTGGGGATTCAAGCATGGAGGCGCGCGCCGGTCGGGTCGATGAACGGGGTCTTGACGACGGTCGCCTCGATCGTCGTCCCCAGATGGTGCAAGCGCACCCGCTCCCCCAGCCGCTCGGCGCCGCGCGCGAGCATCGCGAGGGCCACGGGCGCATTCAGCTCGGGGCTCCAATAACTCGACGTCACATGCCCCTGCGTGAGCGTCGGCGGTGGATCGGGCGCGATCTGTGCGCCGACGGCCAAGCGCGTGCGGCCATCGAAGGGCGCGAGCCCGACCAGCTGCAAGCGCGCGGGGTCGCGCGCGGCAGGACGCAGCAAGGAGCGGCGACCCACGAAATTGGCGGCCTTGCGCTCGAGCCCACGCGCAAAGCCGATGTCGCCCGGCAGCGTCGTGCCGTCCGTATCGGTGCCGATGTGCACGTAGCCCTTTTCCGTGCGCAGGATCTCGAGCGCCTCGATCCCGTAGAGCACGCCGCCGAATTCCGGCGCCCGCTCCCAGAGCCGCTGCAACAGGCTCTCGACGCGATCGGCGGGCAGATTGATCTCGTAGCCGAGTTCACCGCTGAAACTCGCCCGCAATACGCGCAGCGCCATGTCCTCGAACCGGCTGTCGCGCAGCCGCATGTGCGGCATGGCCTGGGGCGCGAGTTCGGCGTCGAAGCCGAGCGCCGCGAGCCACGCCCACGCACGCGGCCCGGCGACGGTCACATTGCCCCACTGCGAGGTCACGGGCGTCACGAGCACCTCGAGCCGGGAGTACTCGCATTGCAGCCACTCCTCGAAGGCCGCCGCCGTGCGTTCGGCGCCGGCGCTCGTCGTGTTGACCCACCATCGTCGCTCGCCCAAGCGTGCGACGATGCCATCATCGACGACGATGCCGTTCTCGTTGAGCAGCACGCCGTACCGCGCCTGGCCGGGCTCGAGCGTCGACATCGTGCCCACGTACATGAGATCGAGAAACTGCGCGGCATCCCGTCCGAATATCTCGATCTTGCCGAGAGGCGACGCGTCGATGAGCCCCGCGCTCTTGCGCACGGCCGCGGCCTCGCGCTGCGCGGCGGATTCGAGCGTCTCGCCGGCGCGCGGATACGCGGCCGGACGGTGCCAGTTGCCGAATTGCTCGAACAGGGCGCCGCGGGCCTCGTGCCACGCGGCCGCCGGCAGGCGCTTGAGCGGCCGGTACAGGGGTCCGACGCGTCGGCCGACGAGCGCGCCCAAGCTCACCGGCGCGAACGGCGGACGAAACTTCGTCGTGCCGACTTGGGCCGGGTCGCGCCCCGTGATCTCCCCCATGAGCACGAGCGCATTGATGTTGCTGGTCTTGCCTTGGTCCGTCCCCATGCCGGTCGTCGTGTAGCGCTTGAGGTGTTCGACCGAACGGTAGTTCTCGAGAGCCGCGAGGTGGATGTCGCCGGTGGCGACGTCGTTTTGCAGGTCGACGAACTGCTTGCCCCGGAGATTCGCGAGATACGTGCTCGCGAGCGAGCGCCCGATCCCCCCGACGGGTGCGGACGGCGGCATCGCACCGCGTGCCACGGCCCGGCCGACCTCGGCGGCGTGGGCAACCGCTGCATCTCGCTCGAACACCCCCGCACAGGCGCCGACGCTCGCGAGTCCGGCCGCATGCCCATCGGGTACGAACATGGCCGACTCTTCGAACCAGCGCAGCTTGCCGCCCGCCTGCGAATGCAGATGCACGGCCGGCGCGTGGCCCCCCGCGCTCAAGATCAGATCGCACTCGAGGGTCTCGCGCCGCGCTTGGCCGCCGACCGCGATGACCGTGCAACTCCGCACGCTGCTCCGGCCGGCGACGCCGGCGATCGCGGCTTCGCCGATGACTCGGAAGTCTCGCGAAGCCGCGTCTGCGCCGGCCCGTTGCCGCAGCCCTTGGCCGATGTCGCTCGCCGGCCGTCGGTCGATCAGCGCCACCACCTCGATGCCGGCCGTGCGCAGCGCCGCAGCGGTCGCGTAGGCCGAGTCGCAGTTCGCGGCAATCACGACCCGCCGTCCGCAGGCCACTCCGTAGGCCTCGGCATATTCGACGGCGGCATTGGCCAGCATGACGCCGGGACGGTCGTTGCCCGGGAACAGCATCGGCCGCTCGAAGGCGCCGCAGGCCGAGATGATCTTGCGCGCGCGAATCTTCCAGAGCCGCTCGCGCAGCACGCCGGTCAGCGAGCGCGTGCCTTCATAGACCGGCGCGAGCGTTTCATTCGCACAAACGAGATGGTGGTCGAAGGCACCGAACGCGAGCGTACGCGTCAACAGCCGGACCCCGAGGCCTGCGGCGCGCGCGACGAGCGCCGTCGCTTCCATGTTCCCGCGCCACCCGAGGACCCCGCCCCAGTGGGTGCCGCTCGTCAGCAGCACGACGTCCGCGCCCGCCTCCGCCGCCGCGATGGCAGCCGTGAGGCCGGCGATGCCGCCGCCCACGACCAGCACGTCGGTCGAGGCGGAGATCTCTTCGTAGCGATCCGGATCCGTCAAACCGGAGGCTCGGCCGAGGCCGGCCATTTTGCGGATTGCCGGCTCGAACGAATGCCAATCGGGCCACATGAAGGTCTTGTAGTAAAAGCCGGCCGGGAGCACGGCACGCGCCAGGTCGTTGATCGCGCCCAGGTCGAACCCGACGCTCGGCCAGCAGTTGACGCTCGCCGCCACCAGGCCCTCATGGAGTTCCACGAGCGTCGCGCGCAGGTTCGGCGTGCGCCGCGCACCCTCGCCGACGTCGACGAGTCCCGAGGGCTCTTCCACGCCGCACGAGAAAATGCCGCGCGGCCGGTGCAGTTTGAAACTGCGGCCGACGAGACGTATGTCGTTGGCGAGCAATGCAGAGGCGAGCGTGTCGCCCGCGAACCCGGTGAGCGTGCGGCCGTTGAACCGGAAGCGCAGCGAGCGTCCCCGATCGACGCGCGGACCCGCGGGCGGCGGCAGTCGCGCGGCACTCATGGCGGCGGCGGATCCGTCATCGCGTACACGGCGCCGATCTCGTGTGTGACGGTATCCCGGACCAGATTGAACCATTGGCCGCAACCGAAGGCGTGCAGCCAGCGCTCGGCATGCAGGCCCTTGGGATTGTCCCGAAAAAACAGATACTCGCCCCAGGTCCTGTCGCTTGCATCGAGCGGCGGCCGCTCGATATGACTCGTGCCGCCGCAGACGAACTCGCTTTCATCGCGCGGACCGCAGTGCGGACAGGGAATATGCATCATGGCGTAGGGTCCTTGCGGCGTTCCATTCAGTGAGCGATCCCGGACGCCGCGGCTTCGTCGACCAGTCGTCCCGTGAGGAAACGCTCCAGTTGGAACGCTTCGGCGAGTTCGTGGCTGCGCCCCGTGGCGAGCACGTGTGCGAGCGTCCACCCTCCGACCGGAATCGCCTTGAAGCCGCCGGTGCCCCATCCGCAGTTGATAAAGATGCCGGGCACCGGAGTGGGCCCGATGATGGGGCTCGAATCGTGCACGACATCGACGATGCCCGCCCACTGGCGCAGCATGCGCAGCCGACTGAACGCGGGAAACAGCATGAGCGTGCCGGCGACGATCGCCTGTTCGACCGAGAAACTGCCGCGCTGAGCGTAGGATGGAAACAGGTCGAGCATCGCACCGATGACCATCTCGCCCTTGTCGGACTGGCTCACATAGGCACCCGTGCCGGGCGAGAGGATCACGGTATCGAGCAACGGTTTGATCGGCTCGCTGACGAGAGCCTGGAGCGCGTAGCTCGTGACGGGGAGCCGGAAGCCGGCGCGCGCCGCGAGCACGGAACTGTGCCCGGCCGCGGCGATGCCGATGCGATCGGCCCGGATCGCGCCCAACGTGGTCTTCACGCCGACGGCACGGCCATCCTCGAACAGGAATTCCTGGACTTCGCAGTTCTCGATGATGTCGACGCCATGTCCGCTCGCGGCACGCGCATAACCCCAGGCGACGGCGTCATGGCGCGCCGTACCGCCGCGACGCTGCAGGAAGCCGCCGATGATCGGCAGGCGGGCCTCCGGCGAGAGGTCGAGCGCCGGTGCCAGCGCGCCGACCTGCTCGCGCGACAGAACGTCCGCCTCGATGCCGTTCATGCGCATCGCATTCGCCCAGCGCGCCATGGCGTCGAGGTCATGGCGCGAGTGCGCAAGCAGCACGAGACCGCGCTGGCTCAGCATGATGTTGAAGTTCAGATCCTTCGCCAGGCCCTCGTAGAGCTTCAGCGAGAAATCGTAGAGGCGCGCACTAGCGGGGTAGAGATAATTGGAGCGCACGATCGTCGTGTTCCGGCCGGTGTTGCCGCCGCCGATCCAACCGCGCTCGAGCACGGCAACATTCTTGACGCCGTGGTTCTTGGCAAGATAATACGCGGTCGCGAGGCCATGTCCGCCGCCTCCGATCACGATCACGTCGTACCTCGGTTTCGGACGGGCCGGGTTCCAGGCCGGCGGCCAATGGCGGTGGCCCGTGAGCGCGCCGCGCACCAGGGACCAAGCCGAATACTTCATGCGCTCGAGGGCTCAGCCGGCATGGTCGCGTAGTCTGCCCTCAAGATGCGTGCAATACCAGTTCACGAACTGAATGACGCCGCCCTCGTGGATTGCCGAGTAGGGTGCGGGGTCATAGGCCGGCGAAGCGACGCCGATCTGGTTCTCCTGACAAATACGCCGATCGGCATCATTGGTCGCGAGCCACACCTCGGTCATGCGGGCAAGATCGTAGTCGACGCCTTCGACGGCATCCCGGTGGACGAGCCACTTGGTCGTGAGCGCGGTCTCCGACGGGCTGATCGGCAGCATGCGGAAGGAGATGGCATGGTCGCCGAGCACATGATTCCAGGTCGACGGGTAGTGAAACAGCAGCATCGTGCCCAAGTCCCCTTCGGGGATGCCGTCGGCAAGAGGACGTCCGACCGCCGCCTTGCCGTCCATCGTGAAGCTCACCGCGCCGTCGATGAGCGGCATGCGGGCGGTGCGAAACTGACCGTTCGCGGCGAGTTGAAAGCGGCTTGGCAGGCCGAGCGACTCCCAGCGCGCCCACTTTTCAGTGATGCGCGGATTCCCGGCCGCCCCCTCGACGCCCGTCAGCGTGGGATCGTCGGCGAACGTGCGAATCAGCTCCGGATGATTGCCGGAACAGTGATAGCACTCGCGATTGTTCTCCCAGACCAGTTTCCAGTTGGCCTTCTCGATGATGGTCGACTCGTACGCGACCTTGGTGAACTCGAGCCGGTGCGGCGCCAGACAGGGCCGGACCTGGCGCTCGAGCGGCGCGAAATCCGGCGGCTCCTTGGCGAGCGAGATCCAGACATAGCCGGCGACGCTGCGGCAGTGAACGGGTTTCAGGCCGTATTGCGTCTTGTCGAAATCCGGACCCATGTCTCGGGCCGCGAGCAGCCGACCGTCCAGATGATAGGTCCACGCGTGATACGGGCAGACGAGTCTTGCGGCGGTCCCGCGCTCCGCCGCACAAATTCGCGAACCGCGATGCCGGCAACTGTTGTGAAATGCGCGCAAGCCGCCGTCCCGATCGCGCACCACGAGCACGGGGAACTCGCCGACCTGGACCGTGAAGAAATTGCCGGCGGCCGGCACCTCGCAGTCGTGGCCGACGAACAGCCAGTCGCGGTACCAGATCAACTCGAGTTCGAGCTGAAAGTCGGCGGAGCTGCAATAGAAATCCCGGTCGAGGGCAGTCTCGGACCTGCGCAGACGCAAGCGGTTCAACAAGCCATCACGCGCATTCATGACAATTCCCGCACCGTTCGACCGCCCCTCCCGCGAGCGCAAGATAGCAACAATCCCCTGCAGGACATAGCTTCGACGCGACTTGTTCTGCGCCGTTAGCGACGTTCCCGCCTTGCGCGGAGGCTTGCCTGCGCGGAGCGATCCCGTAGACTTGGATCGGCCATGCAATGCTTCCCATGCGCCGGATTGGCCGCCGGGCTGCTGGCGGCCGCGGTGCTGCACGCAGCGCCGGCGTCGCGAACGGCTCCCGGCTCGGACCCGGCGCCGCCGCCAGGCCAGGCACCGTCCCTCGAAGTGGGCTCGCTCGCGCTGCGCCGCTGCGCCGACATCGCCGCCTATTGCGGCACGCTCGACCGTCCGCTCGACCCGCAGAAACCGGCCGCGGGCGGCCTCGCGATTCATTTCGAGTTCTATCCGCACCGCTCGGCAGGCGCACCGGCCGGTACGCTCGTGGCGACCGAGGGGGGGCCGGGCTACCCGGCAACGCAGTCGCGCGAGGACTACCTTGCGCTGTTCGATCCGCTGCGCGCAGACCACGATGTGCTGCTCATGGACAATCGCGGCACGGGCGCCTCGGCGGCCATCGATTGTCCGATGCTGCAGACAGCGCCCGCGTGGACGACCGAATTGGTCGCTGCCTGTGGCCGCAGTCTCGGGGAACGCGCGCCATTTTACGGGACGGCCTATGCAGTCGACGACCTGGCCGCAATTCTCGCGGCACTCGGGATCCCGCGGATCGACCTCTATGGCGATTCCTACGGCACGTACTTCGAACAGGTGTTCGCCCTGCGTCACGGTAAGCTCTTGCGCTCCCTCGTGCTCGATGGCGCATACCCACTGGGCGGCGAGGATTACGCCTGGTATCCGACCTATGCGCCGGCGATGCGCGACAAATTCAACCTCGCCTGCGCTCGCTCGCGACCGTGCCGCGCTCTATCCGGCGATTCGATCGAACATATTCTGCCGACGCTCGCAGAACTGCGCGCCGGCCCGTTCGCCGCGCAGGGCAGCGATGCCGACGGGCGCGATCGCGCCTTCGAAGCGACCGCCGGCGCACTCGCCGCCGTGATGTTCACGAGCGCCCCGGCGTTCGCCTCCGTGCGCGAACTCGACGCGGCAGCCCGCGCTTTCACCGGCGGTGACCGCCTGCCCTTGCTGCGACTCATGGCCGAAACGATCACGGGCGTCGACTCGCGCGATCCCGACGCCGACCCTGAACGCTGGAGCGCGGGTCTTGCGGCGGCCGTGATGTGCGAGGATCTCCCGCAGATCTTCGACATGCGCTTGGAGCCGGCCACCCGCGCGGCGCAGCGGGACCGGCTCCTCGCCGAGCGACGCGTCACGGCACCCGATACCTACGCGCCGTTCACGATCGACGAGTATCGCGCCCTCCCTCTCGACTACGCGTTCATCGACCAGTGCGTGGCGTGGCCGGCCGCCTCGCCGAGCCATCCGGCGGGCCGCTTGGGCCTCGACGCCCCGCACTACCCCGACGTTCCGGCGCTCGTGATTTCCGGTGACCTCGATAACATCACGACGGTCGCCGACGGCGCTGCCGTCGCGCACAAGTTCGCGCACGCCCGGCAGCTCGTCGTCGCCAATGGTTTTCACGTCAATGCCCTGCCGCGCGCCCGCAGTCCCTGCGCCGCCGACATCGCGCGACGCTTTATTGCGACGCTCGCGCCCGGCGACTTGGGCTGTCTCGGCCGCACGGCGCCGCTGCGCCTCGTGCCGGCCTTCGCGCGCCACGTGGATGATCTGTCGCCGGCGGCCGCGCGCCCGGGCAACCAAGCGGACACCGGCCGGCTCAAGATCGCGCAAGCGGCGCTGCAGACGATCGGCGATGTGCTCGCACGCGTCGAACAGAATTCGACGGGCATCGGCAAGGGCCTGCGTGGCGGCGGTTTCCGGGTCGTGCAGCACGGCGCGAATCGCCACGTGAGTCTCGATCAAGTACGCTGGACCGAGGATCTCGCCGTCAGCGGCGCTCTCGAACGGTCGCCCGGCCCGTTCGCAGGAATTCGCGCGCGTCTCAAGATCGCGGGCTTGGGCGGACTCGACGGCACGCTGCGCATCGGCTGGCATGAGGGCGTGCCGGCGCCGCTCGCGCGCATCGATGGGGTGATCGGCGGTCAGGTGCTCGCGGCGGTCGCGCCGGCACCGTAGGATGGTGGGAATGGCGGGCGACGCGGCCTTCCGTGCGCGCGGCGCCTCCGCTAGCGCGCTCGGTGCGTCAGTCCGTTCCTGAAGCCGCTGCCTTCCCCCACCGATACGACAAGCGTACTCCGAAGACGCGCGGCTCGTTGACCGTCAGCCGCAGATCGAAGTTGCCGGTGTTGCTGTACACGATCGCGTTCTTGTTCGCGAGATTCGTGACGTAGAATTCGGCAAACCACGCCTCGCTGCCGCCGGGGTTCAGACCCATGCGCAGATTCATGATGATATAGGAGGGCTGCAGGACGCGCGGCAGTCCGGTGTTCTTGTCGTCCGGATTGAGACCATTGAACATGTTGCCCTTGTCGGCCATGTCGAACTGCACATAGCCCTGCAGGGCGTCGCTCACGGCCCTCTGGTAGCGCGCGTTCCAGCTCCAGCTGAAATAGGGCGCAAACGGCAGCCGTTCGTTGACGTAACTGTCGTAAGCCGCAGTGGCCGCGGAAGTCACCCGCGAGTCGGTATAGTCGACGGATGCTTGGAGCGCCAAGTGCTCGTCGACCTTGAAGTCGATGTTCGATTCCACTCCGTAAATGCGCGCATTGCCGACATTGATATTGTAACTCGAGGTGGGACAGACCAGAGCGTCGTAGATCAGCGCCTGCAGCTCCTTCCAGTCCATGTAATAGAGCGCGCCGTTCCACAGCAGCCTGCCCTCGAGGCTGGTGGTCTTCCAGCCGAGCTCGAAATTATTGAGCGTGTCCGGATCATAAGTCGGGGTCACGCCACTGGGGTTTGTGGGACTGGCGTAGCACGATCCCGGCAACCCGGCGTTGCTGCCGCCCGGCCGGAAGCCCTGCCCCCAATCGGCATACACCAGGGCGTGATCGGCGAGCTTGTAGCTGACGCCGGCCTTGGCGTCCCACTTGTGCGAGCTCTCGCTGATAAAGCTCGGCGCGTTCGGCGCGTAGGCAAAGGCGAGCACCGGCGTGTTGTAGGTCGAAAACGACTGGAAGTGCACGACGCCCGCTTCCACATTCAGCTTGTCGGTCACGTCGAAACTGATGTTGGAGAATTCGCTGGTCTCGAGTTCGTGACTGGTTTCGGTGTAGGCGTACCACTGACCGGCGGGCAGCGACGGTTGCGTGATGTTGTAGTAGCTGAACTCGTACTGGAACGCGGCACCGGTGTATTGCAGCCCCGGCATGTAGTACACCTCGCCGAAGTTCTTGTCGTTGGTCACCTGCCAATAGGCGCCCGCGAGCCAGTGAAAACGTCCGCCCGGCTTCGATGAGAGCCGCAGCTCGTTCGACCAGCGCTGGGGATTGACGTTGTAAGAGTAATACTGCGTCGCCGGTTTACAGCCCGTGAAAGAGCCGCCGCCGTAATAGGGGTCGTTGAGGCAGGCAAAGCCTTCCTGGGTGCCGGGGTAGCCCGTCGGCGGGCTGTTCCCGGCGCCGGCGTTGTAATTCTGCTCGTACTGGGAATATTCGTTCCACTGCCGCCGCTCCTGGTTCCAGAAGGCGCTGGCGAACACCAGGTCGCCGATCCCGACGTCGCCGCTGACGTTGAGATCGAGCATGTTGGTTTCGAACAGGTTCTGCTCGGGGCCGAAGCGTTCCACGGTGAGCGGCGCAAGGGTCGGATCTTGGTCCCACGCGCCGTTGGTGTGCTGCTTCTGGAAGCCGTAGGTGAGCAGCGCGGTCCAGTCCTCGTTGAACTGCGCCTTCAACGCGAGGCGACCGCCTCTGACGTTCTCGTGGTTGTAGTCGTTGCCTGCCCACGGGGAATTATTCGACACGGCACCGTTGACCCAGGTGCGTGTGGTCAGCTTGTTGTTGACGAAGCCGCCGTTGGAGACGCTGAAGGCCGAAGCCCTGAAGCCCAAGATGCCGTCGATCAGCGGGACGTTGACGAACGCTTCGTAGGTCTGATTGGTGGCGGCCGACTGGATACGGCCGACGTCGGTGTCGACCCCGGCACTGAAGGCGTGCAGGTCCGGCTTGTTGGTGACGTAACGGATCGCGCCGGACATGGCGCCCGCGCCGTAAGTCGTACCCTGCGGCCCGTTCAGCACCTCGATGCGCTCGATGTCGTACAGATGCAGGTCGGGCTGCGCACCGCCGTAGTTCATCGACAGGTCATCGACGAAGAAGCCAGTCGAGGCGGTATTGGCATAATTGGGGTTGCTGCCGTCGGACACTCCGCGCATGACGAACAATTGGGTTCCGGGTCCCGTGCTGATGTAGGAGATGGACGGTGTCTTTTGCAGGTAGTCGTCCATGCTGGCGATACCGAGGTTTTTCATGTCCTTCGCCGTGAAGACGTCGATGCTGAGCGGAACATCCTGCAGGTTTTCCGCGACCTTGCGCGCCGTGACGACGATCTCCGCCAGACCGGTGGCCTCCGCCGGTGCGCCTGCCACCTCGGCCAGGCTCGTCGGTGCGTAAGGGAGTGAAGCGCCGGCCAGCGCCGCGGCAACGGCAATCCGGACTCGCGACCCCGCCGCGCTGCGCCCTTGGCGTGCCAGCTCTGCAATCACACGGGTTACAGGTCTCTTTGGCTTCGTCCCCATGTACTTCCCATTTCAAGATATTGAATGATCTGTTCGCAACTCGCGCATGCGCGCGATCTCCCTGCCCGATCATCGTCGCTGTGAACGCCGAAAGTCAACGGCGATTCGTCACTGCCCTCACCGCGGCTGCTCGAAGCGCGCCAGGCTCTCGCCGAGCGCGAGACGCAGAGGCTCGAGCTCGCGCGCGAAATGCCGCCAGTAGCCGACGCCCGAACTGTACAGTGGCTGGCGCACCTGCTCGGCGCTTGCCGTGCGCACCGCGCGGCGCGTCGCGTGAAAATTCAGGCATCCGGGCTCGAAGCTGAGGCCGCAGTGCGTCAGGAGGCGCCGGATGTTCGCCTCCGGCTCTCGCACCAGTTCCTCGTATTGGACTCGCAGCACCCGGCCAGGTGCCACCGCGTCCCAATGATCCATGAGCGACAGATAGCAGCGGTAATAGCGGCCGAGGTCGTTCAGGTCGTAGCTGAAGGTCTGGCCCTCGGCAAAGTGCTGCTTGAAGGTGCTGAAGCACGCATCCATCGGGTGACGGCGCGCATCGATGACGATGGCGCGCGGCAGAATGGCGGTGATCAGACCGACGTGGCTGAAATTATTGGGCAGCTTGTCGGTGAAGTGCGCCCGTCCCGAGCGTAGCGGCGCCGTTTCCTCGAGATACCGGCGGCCGAGCGCGGCGAACTCTGCGAAGGATGCGTGGCGGACCGTGTCCGGATAGCCGTCGCGGTTCGACGCCAGATCGTCGAACTGCGCCACCATGTTGAGTATATTCGGCAGCTCCATGGTGCCATCCACTTGGGAGTGACTGGCGAGGATCTGCTCGAGCAGCGTCGAGCCCGAGCGCGGCAAGCCGACGATGAAGATCGGCGCGGCACTCTGGCACCCGCTGCCGCGGTGTTCCGCGAAGAAGTCGGCGTCGAAGAACGCGCGAATGCGTGCACAGCGGCGCTCAAACACCGCGATGTCGAACGGCTGGTCCAGACGGCGCAGGGCATTCCCGGCAGCATAGTGCGCGAAAGCCTGTTCGTACGCCGCGCGCTGCTCGAACGCCCGGCCGAGCGCAAATCGCAGATGCGCCTCGTTGGACCGAAGCTGCTTGACGGTCGCCAACAGGCGCTGCATCTCGGCGAGCTCCGCGTTGCTGAACGCATAATTCTTGAGGTCCGCGAGGCTCCACCAGGCCTCCGCTCGCGCCGGGTCCATGGCGAGTGCGGCCTTGTAGGACGCCTCGCTCTGGGGGCGCCGGCCCAGCGTTTTCTGAAGGTGCCCGGCCGAGATCCATAGCCCAGCCTCATCCGGCTTCAAAGCCGCTGCGCGCTCGTAGGCGGCGAGCGCCTCTTCCAGCCGCAGCATGCGCGTCGCGACGGCGGCGATGGCCACCCAGGTTTGAGGGCTGTCGGGCTCGATCTTCTCGAGATGGCGCACGGCCGCCTCCGCCTGTTCGAGGCGCCCGAGCCGCACCAAGGCAGGCCCCAGGCCGCGGTACGCCAGAGGGACGTAGGCCGACTGCCGCAAAGCGTGGCGCAGCAGTCGCTCTGCCTCGATTGGACGGTCGGCGCTCAATGCCAGCGCCGCAAGTCCACACAGCGCCGCCACGTGACTCGGATCTTGCGCGAGAATCTCGCGAAACAACTCCTCGGGTCTGCGGCGCTCGTCCGCCAGCAGTGCGGCCGTTGCCATCTCGATCCGTTTCCGCTGCGGGTCGGTGAGTCGCGCGCGCTCGAAGGCCACGAGCGCATCCGCATACTGCCCGAGCTCGACGAGCACGTCGCCGTAGGCGAGCCACGCCCGGTGGTGCTGCGGGTCGGCCTCGAGCACGCGCCGCACCTCCTCGCGCGCGCGCGCGGGCTGACTTGCACGACGATAACCCCGGGCAAGATCGACGCGCGCGTCGGCGAACCCGGGCTGCGCGAGCACGACTCGCTCGAATGTCTGGACGGCCGCGGCGGTCTTGTCTTGATCGAGGAATGCGACGCCGAGCAGGTGCAGACTCCGGATGTCGCCGGGAGCGGCGGCTTGAATGGCGCGCAGCAGTCGCTCGGCGGTTGCCGCGCGCCCCGTGCGCAGCGCCGACAGCGCTTCGGAATACGCCGCCCGCGTCTGCGATGGTGATTGCTCTTTCATTCGAAGTTCCTCACGGAATATCGGATATCGAGGCGGGGGCGTCAATGGGCGTTACGGCACGGTGCAGGAGCAAGCGTGGCGCGCCGGTTGCGGGGCACGCGCGGCGTCGCCCCCGTGGCAGCCGAGGTCGCATCCGGGCTATCGGAGGCCGCCCGCTCCTCGATACTATGGCGGAATGGAATTTCAAACCTCGCATCCCCACGTATTGACGGCGACCTGCACGAGTCGCATGGGCACAGCGGCCGCGGTCACCGGTTTCATCGCGTCGCACCGCCTCTACATCATGGAGATGCAGCAGTTCGACGACGTCATGACGAAGCGCTTCTTCGTGCGCGTGAAGTTCTGCGCCGTCGCCGGCGAGAGCGTCGAACTTGCGAAGCTGCGCGAGGCCTTCATGCGCGTCGCGAACGCCGAGCGGATGCATTGGAACATCCACGACGGCGCGAACCGCAGCCGCGTGATGATCCTCGTCTCGAAGCTCGATCACTGTCTCGAGGATCTGCTCTACCGCCAGCGCATCGGCGAGCTCCCCATGGACGTGACGGGAATCGTCTCGAACCATCCCGACATGCGCGCGGTCGCCGAACGGCACGGCATTCCCTATTTCCTCATGCCCGTGACGGCCGCAACCAAGGCCGATCAGGAGGCACGCCTGCTCGAGCTGATCGAGTCGACGCAAACCGATCTCGTCGTGCTCGCACGCTACATGCAGATTCTCTCCGATGATGTCTGCAAACACCTGCGCGGCCGCGCGGTCAACATCCACCACTCCTTCCTGCCGGGTTTCAAGGGCGCGAAGCCCTACCATCAGGCGCACGCGCGGGGCGTCAAGCTGATCGGCGCGACCGCCCACTTCGTGACCGCGGATCTCGACGAAGGTCCGATCATCGAGCAGATCGTCGAACGCGTCGACCACAGCTCCACGCCGGAGATGCTCACGGCGGCGGGCCGCGACTCCGAACGGCGCGCGCTCGCGACCGCCGTGCGTTTGATCCTCGAGCATCGCGTGTTTCTCGACGAGAACAAGACCGTCGTCTTCAAGTAGCCGGGCAGCGCCTCAGTGCGCGACGGTCGGTGCCGGCCGTCCGATCTTGCGCTCGGCGCTCGGCGGATGACCGAACTGGTTGCGATAACACTTCGAAAAATGCGGCGGCGACTGAAAGCCGCAGGCCGCCGTGATGTCCATGATCGGCATCGCGGTCTGCAGCAACAACTCGCGGGCGCGCCGCAGCCGCATTTCGAGGTAATAGCGCTTCGGCACGCAGTTGAGGTCGCGCTTGAACAGCCGCTCGATCTGGCGTCGCGAGAGTCCCGTCGTCTTCGCGATCTTGTCGAGCGACAGGGGCTTCTCGATGTTCTCCTCCATGAGCTGGGCGACCCGGATGAGCCCGCGGTTGGAGAGTCCTATTTGCGCGCGCAGCGGAATGTATTGCCGATCCGTGTCGTTGCGGACCCGGTCGACGATGAACTGCTCGGAGACGAGCTGGGAAATCTTCGGACCCAACTTGGTCTGGATCAGATGCAGCATCAGATCGAGGGGAGCCGTGCCGCCCGAGCACGTGAATCGATCCTTGTCGATCGTGAACAGCTGATCGCTGAACCGCACGCGTGGAAACTCCTCGCGCAGCGCCGAGAGATTTTCCCAGTGGATCGTGGCCTTGAACGTGTCCAGCAAGCCCGCGCGGGCGAGCGCGTATCCGCCGGTGCACAGAGCGCCCAAGGGCACACGCCGGTCGGCGAGCCGTCGCAATTGCGACAGCAGCAAAGGTGAGACGGCCTCACGGACGCCGATGCCGCCGCAGACGAACAGAATGTCGACGCCCCCCTGCTTGTCGAGCGCGATCGTCGGCGAGAGCTGCAGTCCGCTGCTCGATTTCGCGGCCTGTCCGTCGAGGCTGACGATGCTCCACTCATAGACGTCCCGGCCGACGATGCGGTTGGCCATGCGCAATGGCTCCAAGGCATTGGTGACCGCGATCAGCGAATAATTGGACAAGGTCAGGAACGCGTACTTGCACTTGCGCAGCACGGCGACGGTTTCCAAGGCGTACTCCAGCGGATGCAGCGGAATGGGGACCGTTGGAATTATGCCACCGGGACGCGCTCGATGTCTCATTTTGAACGACTTGTGTCGTTTTCCATACCCGTCCCGGTCGCCGCGAGCCCCGCTCGAGGGGTGGTGATGACGCATTCAGATCAGGCTTCGTCGCAATTGTCGTCTTGTTCGATCGGCCGCTCGCTACACTGCGCGTTGCATTCACGAGGGAGATTTCCGCACATGAAAACGCATGCCCGGGTCGTCGTCATCGGTGGCGGCGTGGTGGGCGTCAGCACGCTCTACCACCTGGCCCTGAAGGGCTGGTCGGATGTCGTGCTGCTCGAGCGTGCGGAGCTCACGGCGGGCTCGACCTGGCATGCGGCCGGGCTGCTCCCGCTGTTCAACATGAGTTACACGGTCGGCCAGCTCCACAAGTATTCGGTCGACCTCTACAAGCGCCTGCCGGCCGAGACCGGCCAGGACGTGAGCTTCCATGTGACCGGCAATCTGCGGCTCGCGACCTGCCGCGATCGCATGGACGAGTATCAGAAGTACTGCGGCACGGCCAACACCATCGGTGTGCCGTTCCAGGTCATCTCCCCGAACGAGGTCCGGGAACTCTGGCCGCTCATCGACCTGGGTGACGGCGTCGACACACCGAAGATCATCGGCGCGCTCTATCATCCCGACGACGGTCACATCGCGCCCGCCGACCTCACGATGGCACTGCGCAAGGGCGCCCGCAACCGCGGCGCCGAGATCCACGAGCAGACCGAGGTGACCGCGGTCGCACGCCGGCCGTCCGGCGAATGGCTGGTGACGACCAACAAGGGCGAGATCGTCGCCGAACACGTCGTTTGCGCGACCGGCAATTACGCGCGCCAGACCGGGCGACTGTTCGGCATCAATGTGCCGTCGATTCCGGTCGAGCACCAATACATCGTCTACGACGAGTCCCCGGAGCTCAAGGCCTATCGCCAGAGCGGCGGACGCGAGCTCGCGGTGCTGCGCGAATCGGACAAGTCCTATTACCTGCGCGAGGAGCGCATGGGCTGGATCTTGGGACCCTACGAGGCGGGCGCACCCGCGCGTTTCGCAGACGGCGTCCCGGACTGGTTCGGCAAGAGCCTCTTCGAGGGCGATCTCGACCGCTTGCTGCCGCATGTCGAAGCCGCGCAGCGCCGCGTGCCGTCGCTCGCGGCCTGCGGCATCAAGGACATCGTCAATGGGCCCATCGCCTACACACCCGACGGCAGCCCGCTGATCGGGCCCGCCTGGGGAGCAAGGAATCTGTGGCTGAACGAAGGCCATAGCTTCGGCATCACCGCCGCCGGCGGTTCGGGCTGGCAGCTCGCCGAGTGGATCGTGGAAGGCGAGCCCGGCATCGACATGGCGGCCGTCGATCCGCGCCGCTATGGTCCTTACACGAGCAAGCGCTACGTGGTTGCGAAGAACGAGGAGACCTACCGCAACGTCTTCGTGATTCACTACCCGGACGAAGAGCGCCACGACGCACGCCCGGCGAAGACGAGCCCGATCTACGACAAGCTGGCGCGCATGGGGGCGGTTTTCGGACAGCGCTACGGCTGGGAGCGCGCCAATTGGTTCGCGCCGGCGGGCGTCTTGGCGGCCGATCGGTGGAGCTTCCGGCGCTCGAATTACTTTGCGCACGTGGGCGTCGAGGCGCTTCGCATGCGCAAGGACGTCGGCGTCATCGACCTCTCCCCCTTCACGAAGTTCGAAGTCTCGGGACCGGGTTCCGAGGCCTGGCTCGATGGTCTCGTCGCCAACAAGGTGCCGACCAAGGTCGGACGCATCGCGCTCTGCCACGCGCTCACGCGCCGCGGCGGCATCCGCTCGGAGTTTACGATCACCAAGCTCGGCGAGGAGCGCTTCTACGTGGTGAGCGCGGGCGCGGCCGAGCGCTACGACAGCGACTACCTGCAGGATCGGCTTCCGCCGGGCGGCACGCCCGGCGTCAACATCAGCTTGCGCAACATCACGACGAGCCGCGGCTGCTTCGTCGTCGCGGGTCCGAAGTCGCGCGATGTGCTCGCCAAGCTCTGCGACGTCAGCCTCGACACTGCCGCGTTTCCCTGGCTGACGGGCCGGATCGCCGAAGTCGGGCTTGCGACCGATGTGTATTTGCTGCGCGTCAATTTTGTCGGCGCGCTCGGCTGGGAGCTGCATTTTCCGATCGAATTTGCCCATCACCTCTTCGACGCCATCTTCGCCGCCGGCGCCGATTTCGACATAGGCATGGCCGGCATGCGCGCGATGGAGTCGCTGCGCATGGAAAAATCCTACCGCATGTGGGGTTCGGACTTGACTCCGGACTACACCCCCTACGAGGCGGGACTCGACCGTTTCGTGCGCTTGAACAAGGGCGACTTCATCGGCAAGGCCGCGCTCGAACGCCAGCTCGCCGCGGGCGTGCCGAACCGTTTCGTGACTCTCGAGGTGCATGATGTCGTCGATGCCGACCCGCTCGGCAATGAACCGCTCTACGACACCGCGGGCGCTCTCGTCGGCCGCGCCACGTCGGGCTATTACGGCCATGCGCTCGGCAAGAGTCTGGCGCTCGGCTACGTGGGCAGCGCGCATGCCGCGGTCGGAACCGAACTCGTGATCGAGATCCTGGGCGAGCGCAGGCGCGCGACCGTGCTCGTCGATTCGCCCTACGACCCGGAGAACAAGGATCTTCGGGCTTGAGCCGGGTACACGCACTCCCCTCGAGCCCCGCGGACGCTCGCCGCGCGCCATGACCAAGCAGGCCTTTTCGGGGTTCTCGCTGATCCGTCGCGCCTTCGGCCGGCACGACAGCTGGCAGCCGCAATGGCGCAAGGCCGAACCGAAACCCGCCTACGATGCGGTGATCGTCGGCGGCGGCGGCCACGGCCTCGGCGCCGCGTATTATCTCGCCGCCGAGCACGGCCTCTCGAACGTCGCCGTGCTCGACAAGGGCTGGATCGGCGGCGGCAACACGGGGCGCAACACGACGATCATCCGCTCCAATTATCTGTTCAACGAAAGCGCCGCGCTGTACGATCACTCGGTCAAGCTCTGGGAGTCGCTCTCCCAGGTGCTCAATTACAATGTCATGTTCTCGCCGCGCGGCGTCATGATGCTCGCTCATACCGTGCACGACATTCAGGTCTTCAAGCGCCATGTGCACGCCAACCGCTGCAACGGTGTCGACAACGAATGGCTCGAGCCGGAAGAGGCGAAGGCGTTCTGCCCGCCGCTCAACATCGGCAAGGACATCCGCTACCCGGTGCTCGGCGCCGCGCTGCAGCGGCGCGGCGGCACGGCGCGCCACGATGCCGTCGCCTGGGGATATGCGCGCGCGGCCGACTCGCTCGGCGTCGACATCATCGAGAACTGCGAGGTCACCGGCATCCGGCGCGAGGCATCGGGGGCCGTCGAGGCGCTCGAAACGAGCCGCGGCCTGATCCGTACGCGCAAAGTCGGCGTGTCGGCCGCGGGCCATACGAGCGTCGTGATGGCCATGGCCGGAGTGCGAGTGCCGCTCGAGAGCTATCCGTTGCAGGCGCTCGTCTCCGAACCGGTGAAACCGGCGTTTCCCTGCGTCGTGATGTCGAACACGATCCATGCGTACATCAGCCAGTCGGACAAGGGCGAACTCGTGATCGGCGCCGGAACCGACGCCTATACCTCGTACACACAGCGCGGCGCCCTGCACATCAACACCCATACGCTCGATGCCATCTGTGAACTGTTTCCGAATTTCCGCCGTATGCGCATGCTGCGCAACTGGGGCGGCATCGTTGACGTGACGCCCGACCGCTCGCCGATCATCGCAAAAACGCCGGTTCCGGGCCTTTACGTCAATTGCGGCTGGGGCACGGGCGGATTCAAGGCGACGCCCGGCTCCGCGCACGTATTCGCGCACACGATCGCCCGCGATGAGCCGCATCCGATCAACGCGCCGTTCACCATCGAGCGCTTCCGCGACGGCTACTTGATCGACGAGGCGGCCGCCGCCGCCGTGGCCCACTGACCGGGCGGCCCAGATGCTGATCATCGTCTGTCCCTACTGCGGCAAGCGGCCGGAAATCGAGTTCTCCTACGGAGGCCAGGCGCACATCGCGCGGCCCGCGGAGCCCGCGAGCTACGACGATGCGCGCTGGGCCGAGTTCCTGTATATGCGCAGCAATACCAAGGGACTCTATGCCGAGCGCTGGCGCCACTCCCACGGCTGCGGGCGCTTTTTCAATGCGCTGCGCGACACTACGACGGATCATTTCACGGCGACTTACCGGGCCGGCGAGCCGCGCCCGGATCTCGCGGGCTCCGGCTCGTGAGCGCGTTTCGCACCGCCAGCGGCGGCCGCGTCGATCGCACGAAGCCGCTCCGCTTCGAATTCGACGGCCGCGGCTACGCGGGTTTTGCGGGCGACACGCTGGCCTCGGCGCTGCTCGCCAATGGCGTGCATCTGGTCGGGCGCTCCTTCAAGTATCATCGGCCCCGCGGGATCCTCGCGGCGGGTCCCGAGGAGCCGAACGGACTCGTGACCGTGCGGCGCGACGCGGCGCGCATCACGCCGAATCTGCGCGTGACCCAGATCGAACTCTACGATGGCCTCGTCGCCTACAGCCAGAACCGCTGGCCGAGCCTCGACACGGATGTCGGTCGCATCAATGACTGGTTGTCGCGGTTCTTTCCCGCGGGTTTTTACTACAAGACTTTCATGTGGCCGAAAGCGGCGTGGCGGAAGCTCTACGAACCTGTGATCCGGCGCGCCGCCGGTTTGGGCGAAGCGCCGACCCTCGCCGATCCTGACCGCTACGCACAGCGCTACGCGCACTGCGACGTGCTCGTGGTCGGCGCCGGGCCCGCCGGCCTGGCGGCCGCGACGGCCGCCGCGAGCCGCGGCGCCCGCGTGATCGTCTGCGACGAGCAGAACGAATTCGGCGGCAGTCTGCTCGCCGATGCAGCCGCACGGATCGAATCGATGCGCGGCGCCGAATGGGTGCGCGGCACGATCGCCCGCCTCGCCGCCAATCCGCGCGTCAGGCTCCTGCCGCGCACGACGGCGTTCGGTTATTTTCCTCATAATTTCATCGGCTTGAATGAGCGCCTCACCGAGCATCTCGCGCGGCCTGGGAGCGCTGCGACGCGCGAGCGGCTTTGGCAGGTGCGCGCGGCGGCGGTCGTACTCGCAGCCGGTGCAATCGAGCGTCCGCTCGTGTTTCCGGGCAACGACCGCCCGGGCGTGATGCTCGCCGACGCGGCGCGGACCTACCTGAATCGCTACGGCGTGCGTGTCGGCAATCGCGCCGTCGTCGTCACGGCCAACGATGCCGCCTACCGGACCGCGCTCGAACTGCAGGCGGCCGGCCTCGTCATCGATGCCATTGCCGACCTCAGGCCCGACGATCGCGCCAATACCGCCTCTGACTGGGCCGACGCCGCGCGTCGCGCCGGCATCGAAGTCATCCCGGCGGCGACGGTGCTCGGCACGGGCGGCGATCGACGCGTCGAGTCGATCGAATTGGGGCGGGTCGATCCGGCGGGCGACGTGAGCGCCCTCAAGCGTATCGCTTGCGACACGGTGCTGATGTCGGGCGGCTTCAACCCGAGCGTGCATTTGTTCTCCCAGTCGCGCGGCAAGCTCCTCTGGAGGGACGAACTCAAAGCCTTCGTGCCCGGTGGTTCGGCGGAGTGCGAGCGCTCGGCGGGCGCCTGCCGCGGCATCTACGGACTGGCGGAGGTTCTCGCGGACGGTCATGCCGCCGGTCTTGCGGCATCGCCCGCCCGAGGCGCGCAGTCGCTGGCGACGGACGCGGCGGCGGCTGCGCCGGGTTCGGCGCTGCGCTACGACGTCAGCGCGCCCCCGCTGGGCTTGGACGCGTTCCTCGGCGCTCTGCCGCAAGTCGCCGGCGGCGCACGCCAAAAAGCGTTCGTCGACTGGCAGCACGACGTCACGACACGCGACCTCGCCCTCGCGACGCGCGAGGGCTTCCGATCCATCGAGCACGTCAAGCGCTACACGACGACGGGCATGGCGACCGACCAGGGCAAGACCTCGAATTTGAACGCGCTCGCGATCGTCGCGCGGATCCTCAGTGTACCGATTCCCCAGGTGGGTCTCACGAGTTTCCGCATGCCGTACACGCCCACGACCTTCGGCTCGTTCGCCGGCATCTCGCGCGGGGATCTGTTCGATCCGTTGCGCAGGACGCCGATCCACGAATGGGCGGCCGGCGCAGGCGCGGTTTTCGAACCCGTCGGCCTGTGGATGCGCGCACGCTATTTTCCGCGTCCGGGCGAAGACATGCACGCGGCCGTCGCGCGCGAATGCCGCGCCGTACGCGAGTCCTGCGGACTGTTCGACGCGTCCACGCTCGGCAAGATCGAAATCGTCGGCAGCGGCGCCGCGGAGTTCTTGAACCGCCTCTACGTCAACAACTGGAGCACGCTCGCCGTCGGCCGCGCACGCTACGGGATCCTGCTGCGCGATGACGGCTTCGTCTACGACGACGGCGTCGTGGCGCGCATCGCGCCCGACCGCTTTCACGTGACCACGACCACCGGCGGCGCGCCGCGCGTGCTCGCGATGATGGAGGATTACCGCCAAACCGAATGGACCGACCTCTCCGTGTGGCTCACCTCGACGACGGAGCAGTGGTCGGTGATCGCGGTGCAGGGACCGAACGCGCGTCGCGTACTCGACGGCCTCGTCGGCGGAGTCGATCTTGCCGCGGGCGCCCTGCCCCACATGGCCGTCGCGCACGGCACGATCTGCGGCGTCCCGATGCGATTGTTCCGCGTGAGTTTCACCGGCGAACTCGGCTTCGAGGTGAACGTGCCGGCGGACTATGGCCGCGCGGTCTGGGAGGCCATTCACGCCGCGGGCCAGGCCCATGGCATCGTCGCGTACGGCACCGAAACCATGCATGTTCTGCGCGCCGAGAAGGGCTTTATCATCGTGGGCCAGGACACCGACGGTACGATGACGCCCGACGATGCCGGTCTCTCCTGGGCGATCGGCAAAGCCAAGCCCGATTTCGTCGGCAAGCGTTCGCTGCAGCGTGCTTCCATGCGCGCGCCGGACCGCAAGCAGCTCGTCGGCCTGCGCACGCGCGACCCCAAGGTCGTGCTCGAGGAAGGCGCACAAGTGACCGACCTCCAGGGTCAGACGCCGCCGATGCGCCTGCTCGGACATGTCACCTCGTCCTATTTCAGCGCGGTCCTCGGGCATTCGATCGCACTTGGCGTAGTGGACGGCGGCCGGGCCCGCGTCGGTCAAACCTTGTACGTCCCGATGCCGACCGGCGAGATCGCGGTCGAGGTCACCGGCACCGTGTTTTATGATCCGAGTGGAGAGCGCATCCATGCCTGAGACCGCCGCGCGCCGCTCTCCCGTCGTCGCGACGACCGGCTGGCTGCGCCCGTTGCCGCCGGCGCTGCGCCTGGCCTTCTACGGGGATGCGCGGGCGCGCAAGCTCGCCGTGAGTGTGTGGCGGGCACCCTTCTCCGAAGAGCCCCTGCGGGCCTTGCAGCAGGGCTCGCGCACCACGCTATGGCTGGGTCCCGACGAGTACCTGCTGCTCGACACGGCGACCGACGCTGCGGCCGAGCTCTCGGCATCCCTCGGAGCGGTTCTCGCGGATGTCCCCCATGCCCTCGTCGACGTGAGCCACCGGCAGATCGCCCTGGAGCTCTCGGGTCCGCATGCCGCGGATCTGCTCGCGGGTGCTTGTCCGCTGGATCTGGACAGCGAGGCGTTTCCGGTCGGCATGTGTACGCGCACCGTATTCGCCAAGGCCGATATCCTGCTGTGGCGGACGGCGGACGACCGCTTTCACGTCGAGGTCTGGAGATCGTTCAGCGATTACGTGACGGGCCTGCTCGCCGAGATTGCGCGCGATTACTACCCCGTCGGCTGAACCTCCGCCGCGCACGGCGCCACGCGCCGGTCGTGTCGCAGGCTCCGATTCGCAACGATTGAACGTTTCTGCGTTCTGGTGCACTCTTCAGGCAGGGGCGAAACTCCGGAAGAGAGAGTGACCATGGCAGACTCCATGTTGATCCTCGATCGGATTTACGAACATGAGGAGCGTCGGCGCGACGAGGTTTTCCTGATCCAGCCCATCGGTGGCGGCCGGGTGGCCGAGTTTACCTGGGGCGCGGTCTTGGGCGAGGCGCGGCGCATGGCGGCGCACCTGAAATCGCGCGGGCTCGAGCCCGGCTCGAGCGTCGCGATGTTGGCCAAGAACAGTGCACATTTTTTCATGGTCGAACTCGCGGTGTGGATGGCCGGCTGCACGACGGTCGCGATCTTTCCCACCGAACGCGCCCAGAACGTGCGCTACGTGATCGAGCACAGTGATGCGCGCCTGCTGTTCGTCGGCAAACTCGACACCTGGCAAGACCAGTCATCGGCCATTCCCTCCGGCCTGCCGTGCATTGCGCTGCCGCTGGCACCCGACACCGGGTTCGAGTCCTGGGAATCCATCGTCGGGCGCACGGAACCCCTCGGCGGGCGGCCCATGCGGGACGCCAACGACATCGCGATGCTGCTGTACACCTCCGGCTCCACCGGCGAGCCGAAGGGCGTGATGCAGAATTTCGGCACGCTGACGCGGACGAGCGAACTGCGCGTGCACATGAACCATGAACTGGGCCTGTTACCTGCGGACGTCGAGTGGCGTGTCCTCTCCTATCTGCCCTTGGCCCATGTTTATGAGCGTGCGGCCATCGAATGCTACGCGCTGTTCGCGGGCGGCGGCCGCGTGTACTTCACCGAGTCGCTCTCGAGTTTCATGGAGGATCTCAAGCGCGCCCGGCCCACGCTGTTCGTCTCCGTGCCGCGCCTCTGGCTGAAGTTTCAGCAGGCGGTGTTCCAAAGCATTCCCGCCGCCACGCTCGACGCGCTGCTCGATGATCCGGTGGCGGGACCGGCCGTCGCACGGCGGGTGCTCGCCTCACTCGGCTTCGAGGACGTGCGTTGCGCGATCACCGGTTCGGCGCCGATGCCGCCGGCCTTGGTGGCCTGGTACCGTCGCCTCGGGCTCAATCTGCTCGAAGGCTACGCGATGACCGAGGATTTTTGCTATTCCCATCTCGGCGCCGCGTCCCATGCCACGCCGGGCTTTGTCGGCATCCCCTGTCCCGGTGTCGAGGTGCGTCTCGACGCCGACGGCGAAATTCTGCTGAAGTCGCCGGGACGGATGGTGGGCTACTACAAACGACCCGAATTGAGTGCCGCGTGCTTCACTGCGGACGGATTTTTTCGTACCGGCGACTTGGGCGAGCGCAATCCCGACGGCGAACTCAAGATCACCGGACGGGTCAAGGATCTGTTCAAGACCGCCAAGGGCAAATACGTCGCCCCCGTGCCCATCGAAAACATGTTGAACGCCCACCCGCTGGTCGAGCAATGTATCGTCGCCGGGATGGGTCAGCTCGCACCGTTCGCGGTCGTCGTGCTGGCCGAGACGCTGCGGCCTCGCCTCAGCGACACCGAGGTCCTGGCACAGGTGGAAACCCAGTTATGCCAATTGCATCGCGATACGAACGAAAAGCTGGCCCAGTACGAACGCCTTCGGATGCTCGTGGTGGCGCGCGAGCCCTGGTCGGTCGACAACGGCTGCCTGACCCCCACGCTCAAGATCAAGCGCAGTTCCATCGAGGCGCTCCTGTCCGCGCAGGTCGACGCCTGGTACCGTCGCGAAGGACCCGTGCTCTGGGCGTGACGTGGTAACACGACGGCGGACGATCGGGAGTATGCATTGACCCTGCTCGTCACGGGCGCGACCGGTTTCGTCATGAGCGTGTTCGCCCGGCACTGGCTGAGCACGGATCCGTCGGCGCGGCTCGTCGTGCTCGATGCGGCGCCGCTCGATGCCGCCGCGATCCGCTACTTCGCACCGGTCGCCCAACGCATGCGCGTCGTCGTCGCGGATCTGACGGATCCGGCGAGTTGGCGCAACGCCATCCGCGCGGAATCGATCACACACGTCGTGCACGGCGCGACGGTCACGCCGCTGTCGCGCGGGACGGCGACCGAGGCCCGGCGCGAACCGGAGGCCGAAAACCCCGCACGCATCCTGGACGTCAACATCATGGGCACCGTCGCGGTGCTCGAGTTCGCGCGGACGTTGCCGAACCTGAAGCGCTTCCTCTACGTGAGCTCGGGCGCGGTCTACAAGAACACGGGACCCGACCATCCCGGCGAACCCTTGCCGGAGGACGGCTACGTGATGCCGCGCCGCCTCTATGGCATTTCGAAGTTGACCTCGGAACTCGTCGCGGAGCGCTACGGCGAATTGTTCGGATTCTCGGCAGTCGCCGTGCGCTTGTCCTCGGTCTACGGCACGATGGATCGCGTCACTGCGAGCCGCAATTTCCGGCACGTGCCGAACCGCCTCGCACACATGGCTGCCGAGCGCATTTGCGGTGCGGCCTCCGGGGGTGACGGCACCGTGCGCGTCAACACGCTCGCCGCCGCCGGCGATTATGTCCACGCCGAGGACGTTGCACGCGGGATCGACGCCCTCTTGAAGTGCGAGAAACTGCATTTCGGCGTGTACAACATCGCGGCCGGCGAGACCGCGAGCATCGCCGAACTCGTCGAGTGGGCAGCGGAAAAGAGTCCCGGCTTTCGCGCCATGGTGGCATCCTCCGAGACGGCCGACATCGTCCAGGATCCGACATTGACCGGCGGAATGTGGGGCGCGTATGACATCTCGCGCATCACGGCCGAGACGGGATGGCGGCCGCGCTCGACGCGCGCAGCGTTCCAAGCGTACATCGATCGCCTCGTGGCGGAACGTGGCGCGGTGCCGTCGTGACGGGTGATTCCTCCTACCCATGGAACCTCGTGGGGTATGGCGAGCACGCGCCCCGCCGCGAATGGCCCGGCAATGCTCCGATTGCGGTGTCGATCGTGCGCATAGGCTCCCGGGAAATCCTGCGGCTGCTGCGCGATCGCCGCGTGCCCGCCGCATGAGGGCAAAGATCCAGTCGATGTTCGAGCAGGCGCTGGAACTGCATCGGCAGCATCGAATCGATGAGGCGCTCGCGCTCTGCGGGAGTGTCTTGCGCCTCGAGCCCCGTCATGGCGGCGCCTGGCATCTGTCCGGCGTCATCGAACTGCAAAGCAGCCACCCGGAACGCGCGGCCGCATCGCTCGGCAAGGCGGTTGCCTTGGGTCCGCCGACGGCCGCCGTCTTCATCAATCATGGGATCGCGCTGCATGCGCTCGGCCGATTCGAGGATGCGGTCGCGAGCTACGACGCCGCGCTGCGCCTCGAGCCGGCGCGCGCCGATGCCCATTACAACCGTGGCAACGCCTTGCATCGAGCGGGTCGCAACCAGGCGGCCATCGTGAGCTACGACCAAGCGATCCGGCTGCGGCCGGACCACGCCGAAGCGCATCACAACCGCGGTAACGCCCTGCGCGCCGCGGGCGATGCTGCGGCCTCGATTGCCAGCTACGATGCAGCCCTGGCACTGCGGCCGCACCATGCCGAGACCTATAACAATCGCGGCAACGCCCTGTTCGAATTGCAGCGCTTCGAGGCAGCCGTGGCCGACTATGAGCGCGCGATCGCCATTGCGCCGGGGCACGCGGGGACCTACACCAACCTCGCCAATGCGCTGCATAAACTGCTGCGCTTCGATGCCGCCGTGGCCGGCGCCGACCGCGCGATCGCGCTACGGCCGGACCACGCGGACGCCTATTTCAGTCGCGGTATTTCCCTGCATGCGTTGCGGCAGCACGAGGCGGCCATCGCGAGTTTCGACCGCGCGATCGTGCTCGATCCGGCACACGCCGACGCGCACAACAACCGCGGAACGTCCCTCTATGCGCTCGGGCACTACGAGGCCGCGGTCGCCGCTTACGACGCGGCGGTCGCAATCCAAGCCGACCACGCGCAGGCCTACGGCAATCGCGGCAACGCCTTGCGCGACTTGAAGCGCTTCACCGCCGCGGTCGCGAGCTACGACCGGGCAATCGAATTGCGAAGCGGCTTCAAGGGCATCCATGGCATGCGCTTGAATGCGAAGATGCAGGTTTGCGAGTGGCGGGGCTTCGACGCGGAACTCGCCCTGCTTCGCGCAAGAATCGAAGCCGGTGAACCGGCCTCCCCGCCGTTTCCTGTGCTGATCTACTCGGATTCGCCGGCCCTGCAAAAGCAGGCTGCGCTGAACTGGGTGCGGGCCGAGCCGCAGCCGTCGCCCGCGCTGCCGCCGATCCCGAAGCGCGCGGGGCGCAAAGACATCCGGGTCGGCTATTTCTCCGCCGATTTCCACGATCATGCCACGGCGTACCTCCTCAGCGGTCTGCTCGAGATGCACGATAAGGGCCGCTTCCATCTGACGGCGTTTTCCTTCGGACCGGACTCCGCCGGTCCCATGCGCAAGCGCATCGAGGCCGCATGCGAACTCATCGATGTGCGGCATTTCAGCGACCGAGGCATCGCGATGCTCGCACGCGAGCGCGAAATCGACATCGCCGTCGACCTGAAGGGGTTCACCCGTGACGGCAGACCAGGCATTTTTGCGGAGCGCGCCGCGCCGCTGCAGGTGAGCTATCTCGGATATCCGGGCACGACCGGCATGCCCGGCATGGATTATCTGGTGGCCGACCGCGCGATGATTCCGTCCGGCGACACGGGACATTACACCGAGAACATCATCTATCTACCCGACAGCTATCAGGTCAACGATGCGAGCCGCGTCGTTCCGGGGGCGCCCCCGTCGCGGCGCGAACTCGGATTGCCGGAAACCGCCTTCGTTTATTGCTGCTTCAACAACAACTTCAAGATCACGCCGGCAACGTTCGACGCCTGGATGCGGATCCTCGCACGCGTCCCGCACGGCGTGCTGTGGCTGCTCGAGGACAATCCAGAGGCGGCTGCCAATCTGCGCGAGGCGGCCGTGCAACGAGGCATCTCGGCCGAGCGGTTGATATTTGCCCCGCGGATGCCTCTGTCCGCGCACCTCGCGCGGCACCGCGCGGCGGACCTTTGCCTCGATACGCTGCCGTGCAATGCCCACACGACGGCGAGCGACGCCTTGTGGGCCGGACTGCCTCTCCTCACTTGCGTAGGAGAGACGTTCGCGGGACGCGTCGCGGCGAGCCTGCTTCTCGCGATTCGCCTGCCGGAACTCGTCACCTCGACGCGAGCGCAATTCGAAAAACTCGCCGTCGCACTCGCCGCCGATCCAGAGCGCCTCGGCAAGCTCCGGCACAGCTTGGCCGAGAATCGCCGGACGGCGCCGCTGTTCGACACGAAGCTCTACACCCGGCGCCTCGAAACCGCCTACGATCGCATTCATGCGCGCCATCTGTCCGGAGAAGCGCCGGCACCCCTGCTGCTCGAGTGAGATCGTGCCGCACCGGGAAGCGACCGGCACCCCGAATGCTCTTGAGTCAGTGGTCGAGCGCACCGACGCCGCGGCAGGGTCTCGATAGCCTCGACACTATCGCGACACCCGACAGCGCGCAGGCAACTGGAGATTCAGATGAGCAACGCATTCAGATATGGCGAGTCCCAACAGACTTCCGGCCCCTTGATCGACAGACTACGGCAACAAACCGCGGCCGCGGGCGGTGACTCCGTGCCGGCCTCGGTTTACCAGGCGCAGAACGCGCATTGGGCAGCCAATTACGCGACTCGCCCGTATGTCGAGGAGGGTGAAGACTACGAGGACTATGCGCCCGCATATCTGTATGGCGTGTTCCTGTATCATTCCAACCCCGATCGGACCTTCGACGAAAGCGAAGTCGATGTTGCCAACGGGTGGGAAGCCGCTCGCAGCGACTCCCCGCTCGATTGGGAGAAGGCAAAGCCGGCGGTCCGGGAAGCCTGGTACCGAGTCAGCGATTTGGAGGAGCGCGCGCGGGCGGAGCGCGTCGAGGTGCTCGATTCGTCGCCTCCGGCACATACCGCCGGTGACCATTGACGGTGATCAATGGCAATGAGGCGGCTTGACGACCCGGAAAATCATCCACACGGCTGCCGAGTCCCGCACTCGGCACCCGGTCGACGCAAGGCAACCTCAATACGCCAGCAGATCGCCGGTCCAAGCCTGATTCGATCGATAAGCCGACTGACGCGCGTTGAGTGAGGCCAGGTCCCAATTCAGGCGGGTCGCGCCGGATATCGCCTCCGCCTGCGCTTTGACGGCCGACTTGAAGTCGCCCCGTGAGGCGTCGGCTGCGGCGCGGATCTCCCACAAACTGGGATCCCTCCCATAGTCGCGATCGAGGCCCTCGCTCAGGGCGAGCGCACGCGCTGGATTGCGGATCGCTTCGGACGGACTGGCGGCGAGGATGGCCGCCAACCGCAGCTTGGCGGAGTTGCTGCCTTGTTTGACGGCGCGGTCCAGCCAGATGAGCGCACTGGTGACGGCTTCGGGATTCGATTTCTCGCGCATCAGGTATTCGGCCAGCGAGACTTGGGCGTCCGGCTGATCATTCTGAGCGGCCTTTTCCAGCCAGATTTCGCCCTTGCCGGCCTCGCATCGGCAGCCTCGACCCATCAGCAATCCGGTGCCGACCTGATATTGCGCGTACGGCGCACCGGCTTGCGCCGCTTTGAGAAACCAGGGCAGCGCCTGGTCATAACTCTGCTTCAACTGCGGCAGCCCCGCGATCATCATGCCGTAGAGCATCTGTGCCGACGGATCGCCGTCATTGGCCTTCTTCAGGGTCTCCTCGACGCGCCGCTCGAGGCCCACGTAGTCGCCGGCGGTATAGTTCATCTTGAAGTTGTAGAAGGTGCTGACCGGAGTCGCGACCGGCTCGCCATTGATGCGTCCCGGCAGGAACTCCGAGCGCATGATGTTTTCGCGGACCGCGTTCTCGAAGTATCCGCTCGGCACGGCGTGCAGGATGCGCGGCAAGCGTGCCCGGCCGTCCGGCGCAACGATGAACTCCACGTAAACCTCGCCCTGGACGCCGTGGCGCCGCGCCTCTTCCGGATACTCCGGAGCGGGGTTCTTCAGCCGCCGCGGCGCTTCGCGGGTCTCGAATTCCCGGTTCTTCAGAAACCGCGGCATGAGCCGCGCGTCGAGCGCCGACTGATTGAACTTTGCCTGCAGTTCGGCCGAGATCTGCAGTGAAGTGGGCGTCAGATTCGGCTCGAGCTCGGCGCGCAGTTCGGCGCCCTGCGTCTCGCCGCCCGTGCTCGCGAGCGACGCCCAGGCGTGCGCGAAAGTCTGGCTGGCTGCGACGCCCTGACCCTTGGCATACATGACCGCCAGATCGTATTGGGCGGTGGGTTGCCCGAGTTCGGCCAACTCCTGGAACTGCTTGAAGGCGGCGGGAAAATCGCCCTTCTTGTACGCAGCGCTCGCGGCATACAAATCCGCGCGAGCCGGCGTGACGACGCAAGCCAGACCGACGCCCACCAAGCAGATCAGAAAGTTCCCTATCGCACCCCGGCGCATGCTCGTATTTCCCGTCGCAAAGCGAATGACGGGGGTAGCATAGTGCTCGGCGCCACGGCGCAGCAAGCCCGATGAGCTATCGGCCGCGCTCCGTTGCGACGCCGTGAGCCGCAGCGACTGCGGGCGCGCCTTGAGTGGTTTCGACGCGGGGGACGGACTCGCTGGGCGGCGTCTGTTCTGCGCTCGGACTCAACCATTGGCTGCAGACCAAAAAGACGACGAACATAAAATAGAAGAATAGGTAATGGACCGTCGGGCGCCTGCGCACGCGATCGAGCGTCGCGGCCGTCTGCCGCGAAAAAACCCGCTCCAGCAGAAGGTCGCCGCCGGCCGACGGTGCGGCGTCCGAAGGCGCCGTGGATCCCTCGGGCAACAGGGCGACGAGGCGGCGCGCCAGCAGCACCGGATGCTCTCGGCCACCGCCGACGCAAGGGAGTGCCCTCAGCAAGGTGGCCAACCGGTCGACGGCGGCGCCCTCCGGCATGGATGCAAGCGACTCCGCCATTTCCCAAGGATCGATGTCCAAGCGGGCCAGAGCCGACAGTACCGTCACGGACAGGCCGCTGTCCGTGTCCTCAGCGACGGCGGCGTAAAGAAAGTCCCCATAGCGCGCGTCGAAGCTGGCGCGGACTCTATCGTGTTCCATGGCGTCACCGCTCGCCGGAGGTGGGAGTCGAATCCTTGCATGCCTTGTTGAGCGTCAACCGGGATGCGAGTCCGCTCAGTGCGTCCTGCGGGACGATGCGGCGGCGCGGCGCCTGGGAACTCCCGGGCGAGGCGCGCTCTTGCGGGAGATTGTTGGGTTGATTCGCACGGTTCGGAGCTGCGTTGATCATGACTGGGACCTCTGCGCCCGGCCGACCACTCGATGACGGCCCGTTTGATGAATCTTTCGGAGCCTAGCATAGCGGCCGATCGGTGGGCCTTCCGTACGATCGCGCGCATAACAGTCAGCGCTGGCGTACCCGCCATTGCGGTGCACGGAAATATCCCGCCTCGGACCGCGGCAACAGTCCCTTCCCGAGAATGTGGTCGGCGGCCTTCTCGGCGAGCATGATGGTCGGCGCGTTCAGGTTTCCCGTAGTCACGGAGGGCATGATCGAAGAATCTACGACGCGCAAGCCTTCCAGCCCGTGCACTCGCGCCTCGGGATCGACCACGGCCATCGGATCGCCGGCCCCGCCCATCTTGCAAGAGCACGATGGATGGTAGGCGCTTTCAACTTTCGCCCGCACGAAGGCATCGATTTGCTCATCGGTCTGCACCTCGCCGCCCGGCTGGATCTCCCGGCCGCGATAGAGATCGAAGGCGCTTTGCGCGAAGATCTCACGCGTCAAGCGCACGCAAGCCCGCATTTCCCGAAGATCGTCGGGATGGCTGAGATAATTGAAAAGGATCCGCGGCTTGTCGGCGGGATCGCGCGATCTCAGCCGCACCCAACCCCGGCTCTTCGAGCGCATCGGGCCGACGTGAGCCTGAAAGCCGTGCTCGCGCGCGAGCGTCGAACCGTCGTAGGCGACCGCCATCGGCAGGAAATGATACTGGATGTCGGGGTATTCGATGCCGGGGGCGCTGCGGATGAATCCGCAGGATTCAAAGTGGTTGCTGGCCCCGAGGCCGTCCTTGCGCAGCAGCCAGCGCGCTCCGATCAGCAGCTTCGCCATGGGCTTGATCGAGGAGTACAAGCTGATCGGCTGCTTGCAGGCGACTTGGAAGTAGAACTCCAGGTGGTCCTGCAGGTTCTCCCCCACGCCCGGCAGGTCATGCACGAGCCCGATGCCGAACTCGCGCAGTTCCGCGGCCGGCCCGACGCCGGATAGCTTCAGCAACTGCGGCGAGTTGACCGGGCCGCCGGCGACGATCAGTTCGCGGCGAACCGCCACGCGCTGCATGGCGCCGCCCCGCTGATATTCTAAGCCGCTCGCGCGCCGGCCGTCGAATAAGATGCGCGTCGCGAGCGCACGGGTTTGGACGGCAAGATTGCTTCGCCGCATCGCGGGTCGCAGATAGGCATTCGCTGCACTGCAGCGCCGTCCCTCCCCGACCGTCATATCCATGCGACCGAAACCTTCTTGTTGAAAACCGTTGACGTCCTGAGTTTGCGGATAGCCTGCTTGGCTCGCGGCGGCGAGCCAAGCTGCGTGCAGCGGATTGGTGAGCGCGCCGTAGCGGGTCTGCAGAGGACCGGAGTCACCGCGATAGCTGTCGCCGCCTTCGGCGCGCCGTTCGGCGCGACGAAAATAGGGCAGCACATCGGCATAGCTCCAGCCGCGGGCGCCCTCCGCCTCCCAGCGCTCGAAATCCATGGGGTTGCCCCGGATGTAGACCAAGCCATTGATCGAGGAAGAACCCCCCAAGACCTTGCCGCGCGGCGTGTGCATCGTGCGACCGCCGAGGCCCGGTTCGGGTTCCGAGTGATAGAACCAGTTGTACTTCGGCATGTTCATCGGAATCGACAGCGCGGACGGCATCTGGATGAAGATCGACCGATCCGATCCGCCGTATTCCAGCAGCAGCACGGTCTCCCCGCCGGCGCTCAGGCGGTCGGCGAGCACGCAACCGGCGGACCCCGCGCCGACGATCACATAATCGAAGGTCTGGTCGGTCACTGCGGCGCGCCATCAGTAAGGCGCATCGACGTCCCCCATCGCGACGTAGACGCTTTTCAATTGCGTGTAGTACTCGAGCGCGGCCCTGCCGTTCTCGCGGCCGAGCCCGGAGCGTTTGTAGCCGCCGAACGGCAATTCGATCGGCGTCACGTTGAATTGGTTGATCCAGCAGGTGCCCGCCTGCATCGCGGCGATCACCCGGTGCGCGCGCGTGAGATCGTTGGTGAACACGCCGGCGGACAACCCGAACTCGGTCGCATTCGCGCGCTCGATGACCTCGGATTCGGTGTCGAAGGTGAGCACCGACATCACGGGTCCGAAGATCTCCTCCCGAACGATCGCCATATCATCGCGGCAGTCGGCGAACACGGCGGGCGACACGAAATACCCCTGATCGAGGCCGCCGCTCATGACGCGCTTGCCGCCGATCAAGAGCGTCGCGCCCTCCGCCGAGCCGCGCGCGACGTACGAGAGCACTTTTTCCATGTGCTGCGCCGAGATCAGGGAGCCGACCTGGGTCGACGGATCGAGCGGATCGCCGATGCGCATGCGCGCGACGCGCGCCAGGAGCCGCTCGAGGAATGCTGCCTGGATCGAACGGTGCACGAACACGCGCGTGCCATTCGAACACACCTGACCCGAGGAATAGAAGTTCCCGAGCAGCGCCCCAGCGACGGCATTGTCGAGCTTGGCATCGTCGAACACGATGAGCGGCGACTTGCCGCCCAGTTCGAGCGTGACGCTCTTGAGGGTCGCCGCGGCATCGGCCATCACGGCCTTGCCCGTGCCCACCTCGCCGGTCAGGGACACCTTGCGAATGTCCGGGTGGCGCGTGAGCAGGCGGCCGGTGTCCGCATACCCCTGGATTACCTGAAAAACTCCCTCGGGCACGCCGGCTTCGAGATAGATTTCTGCGAGCTTCGTCGCCGTGAGCGGTGTGAGTTCCGCGGGCTTGAACAGCATCGCATTGCCGAAAGCGAGTGCCGGTGCGGACTTCCAGCACGCGATCTGCAGCGGATAGTTCCAGGCACCGATGCCCGCGACGACGCCGAGCGGTTCGCGGCGCGTGTAGCCGAACGCCCCGGGTCCCAGGTCGATGTGTTCCCCGCTCACGCTTTGGCTGAGCGCCGCGAAATACTCGATGCACTCGGCGCCCGAGGTCACGTCGACGACGCGCGTTTCCTGCAGCGGCTTGCCGGTATCGCGAGTCTCGAGTACCGCCAGTTCGTCGTTGCGGGCACGCAGCAGGGAGGCGGCGCGGCGTAGCAAACGGGCACGCTCCGCAGCGGGAAACGCCGCCCATTGGCGCTGGCCTGCCGTTGCCTTCAGAACCGCCGCATCGACGTCCGCCGTTCCGGCCACGGTGAAGTGTCCGACGACTTCGCCGTTCGCCGGATTGATCGAGGCGAAGCGCTCACCCGCGGCGGGATGCAAGCGCGCCGCACTCTTCGCCGCCGGTTCCAGCGCGAGAGTCCCGGCGCCGGCATTCAAGCGACCGTCGACGAAGACGCTCAAGAGGGCCCGCGCACTCTCGCTGTCTGCCTCGCGCCATCCGGAGAGTGCGGCGCGCAGCCAAACCCCGTCGATCATGGCCGCGATCATCGCGGCGAGGCTTGTCGCTTCACCCGCCGGGAGCAATTGCTTGAGCGACACGCGCAGGTTCGCGAGCGTGCGGCGCTGATAGGCGGACTGAACCCGGCGCAGCGTCTCGGCCTGTAGCACCTGGCCCCAGAACGCGAGCCAGGCCGTGCCGGTGCGCTGATCGAATTCCGCGGGTGCGAGATTCGCGTCGATGATCGCCTGGATGCGCGCCCGCGGCGTTTGCGCTTCGCGCAGCCGCGTGCGGACCTGGTCGCTCACGCGCCGGATCAACGATCGAAACGCGGCGTCGAGCAAGCCGTCCTTGTCGCCAAAATAGTGGGCGACCAAACCGGGCGAAACGCCGGCGCGGCCGGCAATTTGTGCCAGCGTCGTGCCCATGAACCCAAGTTCAGCTAGGCTATCGAGCGTTACCTCGATCAACTGGTGGCGGCGCGGTTCTTCCTCGTCGCGAAAAGCCTCGGCGGGATTCGTTGAGTACTTGTTCAATGCGGTGCCCTTCGCGAACTCGGAGGGCCGCCCTGCCGGTTGGGCCCGGAGCCTGCGCCTAAGATTTTCGGTTACGTTTACTTGAGACTTATCAATTAATTAGGAAAAGACGGGTGGATCAAACTCGAGGTTCGTTAAACGTCGGTTCAAGAATGTCCGCGGCGCTTCAATCATGCCCTTCACGGCGAGCTTGGGTCAAGCGGCACTTGGGGCGCTGGGAAGGCTCGCAACGGCGACTTCTCGGGGCCAGTCTGACGCTGATCGGCACCGTCGGAGGATTCGCGCCGAGCCCTGGCCTTGGCGCGACGCCGGCGGACCCCGCGGCGCCTGTGGAATCGGCCGCCTGCCGGACGGTTCGCTTCGCCGACGTCGGCTGGACCGACGTGACGGCGACGACCGCGCTCGCGAGCGAGGTCTTGCGGCGCTTGGGCTACGAGCCGCAGATCACCGTGCTGTCGGTACCGGTGACTTTCGCTTCGATGCAGAACAAGGACATCGACGTCTTCCTCGGCAACTGGATGCCGACCCAGGGCGCGGACCGCAGCAAGTACATCGACGCGGGATCGATCGTCGAACTCGGCGCGAATCTCACGGGCGCGAAGTACACGCTGGCGGTCCCGGCGTATGCCTACGCTGCGGGCTTGCATGATTTTGCCGACATCCACCGCTTTGCGCCGGCGCTCCGGCGCTCGATCTATGGCATCGAACCGGGCAACGACGGCAACCGCACGGTGCTCAAGATGCTGAAGGACGACGTCGACGGTCTCGGCGATTTCAAACTCGTCGAATCGAGCGAACAGGGCATGCTCTCGCAGGTCGAGCGCGCGGTTCGTGCGAAAGAGCCCATCGTGTTCCTCGCCTGGGATCCGCACCCGATGAACATGCGCTTCGATCTGCGGTATCTGTCGGGCGGCGATGCGATCTTTGGACCGAACTTTGGCGGCGCGACCGTCTATACGGTGACGCGAAAGGGGTACGTGGCGGAATGCCCGAACGTAGGTCGTCTGCTCAAGAACCTCAAGTTCTCGCTGCGCGGTGAGAGCGAGATGATGTCGGCGATCCTCGATCGGCACGAGCAGCCGCAGGCCGCCGCGGCAGCCTGGCTGGAGGCGAATCCCGCCGTTGCCGCGGGCTGGCTCGACGGCGTTCAGCCCTTCGGCGGCGTGGCGCCGGGCGCGGCCGCCGCGACATCGGCCGCGGGAGCAGCCGGCCCCGACGGCGGCTTCGAGCACTGGGTCGTGGCCCACAAGATTCCGGTCGGCGACACCATGGCGGTGTTCATCGACGCCATCAAGGAACACGGCAGCTACCTCTTCGACGGCATCGCGATCGTGATCCGTGGCGCGGTCGAGGGCGCAACGCGGGCGCTGGGTTTGCTGCCCGCACCGGCGTTGATCCTCGTTCTCGCCGGCCTCGCGTGGCTCTTGCGCCGCTCGATCCCGCTCGCGCTGTTCGTCGGCCTCGCGCTGCTGTTCATCCTGAACCAGGGTTACTGGCTCGCGACCCTCGAGACACTCGCGTTGGTCCTCGTCGCGACGCTGCTGTCCACGGCGATCGGCGTACCGGTCGGCATCGCCGCCGCGCACCGGCCGCGCCTGTACGCGGCCTTGCGACCGGCGCTCGACCTCATGCAGACCCTGCCGACCTTCGTTTACCTGATCCCCACGCTCGTGCTGTTCGGTCTCGGGGTCGTGCCCGGCTTGATTTCGACCGTGATCTTCGCGCTGCCCGCGCCGATCCGCATGACACACCTCGGCATCTCCTCGGTGCCGAAGACGCTCATCGAGGCCGGTGAATCCTTCGGCGCGACGCGCCTGCAATTGCTGCTCAAAGTCGAACTGCCGAGCGCCTCGACCACGATCCTCGCCGGCGTGACTCAATGCATCATGCTGAGCCTTTCGATGGTCGTGATCGCCGCCCTCGTGGGCGCCGGAGGCCTCGGCGTGCCGGTGGTGCGCGCCTTGAACTCCGTGCAGGTCGGTATGGGCTTCGAGGCCGGCTTCACGATCGTGCTGCTCGCGATCATCCTCGATCGGGTGAGTCGTCCGGCCGAGCGCGGAGCGCGCCGATGAGAGCGGGTACGGAGGACGGCACGGGGGCGAGCGCCGACGGCGAAAGCGCCGCCATCGAGTTCCAGAACGTCGATATCTTGTTCGCGCGTGAATCGGGGCGCGCCGGGCGCCGCGCGACGGCGGCCGCCGTCGCCAGGCTCGATGCCGGCGCGACCCGCGCGCAGATCTCCGAGGAACTCGGCGTGATCGTCGGCGTCGCGGGAGCGAGCCTGTCGGTGTCGCGGGGCGAGATATCGGTGCTCATGGGGCTCTCCGGTTCGGGTAAATCGACGCTGCTGCGCGCGGCGAACGGATTGAATCCCGTCACGCGCGGCCGCGTGCTCATACGCGACGGGGACTCGGGTATCGACGTGGCGAGTTGCGATGCCGCCCAGTTGCGCCGCGTGCGGCGCGAGCGGGTTGCCATGGTATTCCAACAGTTCGGGCTGCTGCCGTGGCGCACCGTGCGCGAGAACGTCGGCTTCGGGCTCGAATTGCGCGGCGAACGGGCGACCGAACGGCGCAGCGTCGTCGACGAAAAGCTCGAACTCGTCGGCTTGACCCAATGGGCGGAGCGTTACGTCGGGGAACTGTCCGGCGGCATGCAGCAACGCGTCGGGCTCGCGCGGGCTTTTGCCACGGACGCGAAAATACTGCTCATGGACGAACCGTTCTCGGCCCTCGATCCGCTGATCCGCGGCAAACTGCAGGACGAGCTCCTCGCCCTCCAGGAGCGCGTCAAGAAGACCATTCTCTTCGTCAGCCACGACATGGATGAGGCACTGAGGCTCGGGGACCGGATCACGATCTTGAAGAACGGCCGCATCGTGCAAAGCGGCACGGCCGAGGACATCGTGCTGAGCCCCGCCGATGAGTATGTCGCGGAGTTCGTGCGTCACATGAACCCGCTCGACGTGCTCACGGGCAGCATGATCATGTGCGGCCGCGCTGACTGGCACGCCTCGGCGGACGGCCTCTGGCTCGACGCGAGCCGCCGCTATTGCGCCGTACTGAATGCGCGCGACGAGCTGCTCGAAGTACGCCTGGATGGGGCCTCGCCGGCCGCCTTGGCAGTCGTACCGGCGACGCTCTCGCTGCAGGAGATCATCCATCTGCGCCAGAGCACCGGGCATCCGGTGCTGCTCGCCGAGAACGGCAGGATCCTCGGGGTCTGCGGCGAAACGGAGATCATTCGGGCTCTCGCGGGCAATCGCAGAGCGCCGCGCGCGGGGGACCCTGCGCCTTGAACGGCCGGGCTGGCTTAAATATTATGATCACGATAATATAATCCGCCGCAGATCGAGCGGTGGCGCTGCTGGGCGCCGCCGGTGGGGTGCCGCGAATCGTTTGGTCGAAGGGGGAATCCGCGTGAATCACGATGTCATCATTTCCTGCGCCGTCACGGGCGACGATACGAAAGTCACCAAGAGCCCGCACTGCGCCGTGACGCCCGAGCAAATCGCCGCGACCGCGATCGCCGCGGCCGAAGCGGGCGCGGCCGTCGTGCACATTCACGTGCGCGACCCGGAGACGGGCGCCTTCAGCATGGAAACCCGTCACTATCGGGAGGTCGTCAAGCGCATCCGCGAGAGCAAGGTCGACGTGATCGTGAATCTGACCTGCGGCATGGGCGGCTACATCGTGATCGGCGAGCACGGACTCGCCGATACGCCCGCGCCGGGCAGCGACTTCGTGACCCAGGAGGCGCGCATGCAGCACGTCATCGACCTGTGTCACGAAGGGCTCTATCGGCCCGACATTGCAACACTCGATTGCGGCAGCCTGAATTTCGGCGACGGCAACCGCGCTTATGTGTCGACGCCCAATTACCTGCGCACCGGCGCTCAAATCTGCCGGGATCTCGGCGTCAAACCCGAACTCGAGGTGTTCGACACCGGCAACCTCTGGTTCGTGAAGCAGATGATCAAAGAGGGGCTGCTCGAGGCGCCCTCGCTGATCCAGCTGTGCATGGGCATTCCCTACGGCGTACCGGCGGACACTGGCCACCTGCTCGCGATGGTCGGTGCGCTGCCCGAGAACTGCAATTGGGGGACATTCGCGATCAGCCGCATGCAAATGCCCTGGGTTGCACAATCGATCCTGCTCGGCGGCAACGTGCGCGTCGGCCTCGAGGACAATTTGTACTTGAGCAGGGGCGTGTACGCGAGCAATGCCCAGCTCGTGGAGAAGGCGCGCACGATCATCGAGGCGATGGGTGCGCGGATCCTCAGCGCGCCCCAGGCGCGCGAGAAACTCAAGCTGCGCTGACTCAAAGGTGGCGGCGCCCGTGTCCAAATCCATGCTCAAGCCCTATCGCGCGCGCATCGAGCCCGAGTGGATCGACTACAACGGCCATCTGCGCGATGCCTATTACGGACTCGTGTTGAGCTACGCAACCGACGATCTCATGGATCAGGTCGGACTCGACGCCGCCTACCGCGCGAGCACACGCTGTACCCTGTATACGCTCGAGGTGCACATCCACTACCTGCACGAGGTGAAATCGACCGATGACCTCGAGGTCGAGTCGTGGGTGCTCGATTGCGATCGCAAGCGTCTGCTGGTCGGATCCAAGTTTCACGGTGCGCTCCGGGCCGAACCCGTGGCGGTCGCCGAATCGATGCTGCTGCACGTGCGACAGGCCGAGCAAGTCGCGAGCGCGTCATTTCCCGTCGCGATCGCCGAGCTGCTCGCGGCCCTCAAGCTCGACGCCGAGGCGCGCGCGCAATTCGGCCCGAGCTCGCGCAAGCTCGAACTGCAGCGACGCTGAGCGATGACGAACCTGGACCGCTTGATCGCTCCGCGCTCCATCGCGCTGATCGGGTCTGGCGCCTGGACCGACGCCGTCGCCGCAGGGAGTCGCGCGATCGGTTTTGACGGGCCCGTTTGGCGCGTGCACCCGACCCGCAAGTCGACTGCCGACACCCCGTACTACCCCTCCGTCGCCGACTTGCCCGCTGTGCCCGATGCCGCGTTCCTCGCCGTCCCGAATCGCGATGCGCCGGACGTCGCCGCCGGCTTGGCGGCGCGCGGCGCCGGCGGTTTCGTCTGTTTTTCGGCCGGCTTTTCCGAAACCGGCACGGCGGACGGATCCCGCCTGACGCTCGCGCTCGAGTCAGCCGCGGGTTCCCTGCCCTACTTCGGTCCGAACTGCTACGGCTTCGTCAATTTTCTCGATCGCGTCGCTTTGTGGCCCGATCAGGTCGTCGGCCCCGTGATCACGCGCGGCGTTGCGCTCATCTGTCAGAGCGGCACGATCGCGCTCACCCTGATGTTCAACGACCGTTCGCTGCCCGTCGCTTACTTGTTCACGGTCGGCAATCAGACGCGCATCGCGGTGGAGGATTTGATCGAACGGCTCAGCGATGACCCGCGCGTCACGGCCTTCGGCCTCTATCTCTAGGGCATCAAGGATCCGGCGCGCTTCGCGGCGGCGGCGGCCAAAGCGCGTGCCGCGGGCAAGCCCATCGCAATCGTCAAATCCGGACGCACCGACTCGGCGGCGCGTACGGCCCACAGCCACACGGGCGCGCTCGCCGGCGCCGACGCGGTGTTCGAGGCGTTCTGTCGTCAGGCGGGCCTTGCGCGCTGCGATACGCTGGGCAGCTTGTGCGAAACCCTCAAGCTATTGCACGTCGGCGGCCCGCTCACGGGACGCAGGGTCTTGGTGATGGGTGCCTCCGGCGGCGATATGGCGATGACCGCCGACGTCGCGCGTCACCTCGAGCTCGACTTCGCGCCCTTGGCCGAAGAGCCCGCAGCCGCCTTGCGCGAACTGCTCGGCGATCGCGTCACGATTG
>Ga0302320_10001647_pt1 | contig 53573 bp, 47 predicted proteins | sample Bog_T0_3_FD_202130 | JGI IMG/M metagenome (GOLD analysis project Ga0302320, IMG submission 202130) | Peat permafrost microbial communities from Stordalen Mire near Abisko, Sweden - Bog_T0_3 | ecosystem: Environmental > Terrestrial > Soil > Wetlands > Peat | place: Sweden: Abisko, Stordalen Mire...
ACCGTTCGTGACCGTTGGTGTCCATTTCGTGCCCCTTGATGGGGCACGGATGGGACGCGGGGGGCACGAAGCGGGGGGCACGAAAAGGCCGCCGAGCGCGGACTACGCCAAGTGGTTACTGGCCTTTGACCGCCCGGCCCCTGGTGCTCTCCCACGGCGATGGGAGCGTTCCCCCGAACGGCATCGGGCCCCCCCGGGGGCACCTCTTTGGTGACGAGCTCGACGGCCCGGGTTTGGGTCTCGTCGGTGAGTCCAGCAGGCGTGGCGAACGTGACGGTTTCGGTGAGGCGAGAAGGACTGGGGGCTGAAGGTAGCAGCGTGTTCTGTGCGGTGCTGGCCGACGCGAGAACCGCGAATATGTAGGCCGTGCCCGCTGTCCAGGTCTCCAGGCGCAACCTTGTCCAGGACCTCTCTCGACGCTACGTCGTGTTCATTGACGGCATCAAGGTAGGGACCGTCGCGCCGTACCGGACAGCCGTGTTCGAAGTGGCGCCCGGGTGGCACCGCGTTTGGGCCAGGCTCCCCGGCACCGGGGACACGGCACTAGGCGATGTCGTGGTCAACGTCAAGACAGGCGCGGTCCGCCGTGTCCGGACGACCTCTCGGCTGAAGCGGGTGCCATTCACCGAGCTTGTCCGGGCCATGGTCGCGACGGTGCTCGGCCGGGAGCCGCGGTTCGCCGTGGATTTTCACCCCCGAGTGCTGCTTTGCGCCTGGCCCGCGTCCGATGACGACCGCGACCCACCTCCGCTGCCGCGAACGACTGGTACCGGTGCCGGCCACCTGGTTGCAAAGGTTGACCCGGCGCGTCGAGCATTGGCTGAGCGGATCCGAAACGCCACCTTCGCGGCTCAGCGCCGCGGGTACTCACCTCGCCAAGTGGACAAGTACCTCGAGGCGTTGGCCAGCGCCGTCGAAGCCGACCAGGCGGTCGGCCCAGCCAAGGTCGCAGGGGGCACGTTCACAAGAGCACGCCTCGGCTACGACACAGACGGCGTGGACCGTTTCATGAACGACCTGCAGGAAATCCTGAGCCACCCGGAACAGTGAGCAAGGCCCCCCTCGGCGGCACGTGGACGGGACGTTATGTCGCCGGTCCGAGCGTTTGTCGATGAGCGCATCGCCGTCGATCGGCGTCGCCGGTAACACCGAGGCCCCGTGGCCAGGTGGGTACCTATGGAACAATCGGCGGGCTCTCGATTCCTCGGGCTTACGCGTAAACGCGAGGTCGACGAAGCGCTCTTCTGAGCCCCCAGGGCCCACACTGACCGCGCCCGTGTCGCTAAAGAGGCTCCCTTACAGGGTGACACCTCTTGGGTCGATAAGGGGTGGTGGGGCATAGGCCAGTGACGAGGCGCGCGCCGGTCTTTCAGGGCGAGGCGCTCGTTGAGCCGGCTGGTCTTACCGAGTTGACCAGGGGGAGGGCCCGTCGCGCGAGCACGGCCCGGGCCCTGATGGACTTACCGCTGTTCGTCCTGAGCGCGCTCATCATCGCTTATATTGCTGACGTTGTTGGGTTCGTCCCCTGGGGGTATCTTGTCGTGGCCGCCTGGCTGGCTTCGGGGCCTGTGGTCCTCGTCCGCCGAGTCGAAGACGCTGTCGTGAGCAGCCGTGAACGCCTCCGCCGGCCCAGTGCTGATGAACAACGACGCCTCGGTCCTGCGTGGGAGAAGGTGACGGGGTCCGCCAGGGTCGACCAGGACGCCTACAGGTTGTGGGTCGAGAGCTCGGCGGAGATCAACGCCTTCGCCACCGCCGGGCACACGGTGGCAGTCACTGAGCGGGCCATAAACGTCTTGTCGCCGGCCGCACTTGAAGCTGTGCTGGCTCACGAGCTCGGGCACCACCTTGGTGGCCATACTTGGTTCTCGTTGCTGCGTTACTGGTACTCCCTCCCAGCCCTTTACGCCCTGAGGTTCGCCACGCACCTCAGCCTGGCCCTGGTCAGTGCGTTCAGCTCTGGCAACGTCGCCATCAGCCTGGTGGTCGGCGCGGGTATCGCCTGCGTCGTTGGGCTCCTTCTCGTCAGCCTGCCAGTCGTCGGCGCTGCCGTAGCAGTTGTCGTCCTAGCCCCGTTCGGCGTGTTGTGGCTGAGGCGCTCACAAGAGCACCAGGCAGACATGGTCGCCGTCCGGCTCGGCTACGGGACCGAGCTGGCCAACATGCTGCGCAGCACCTCTCGCTCTCGCCCCCCTGCCCAGGGCTCAGGAGCGGCCTGGCTGACGAGAGCGGGGGCGAGCCACCCCAGTGAGGCCGAGCGCGTCCAACGGATCGAAGGCCAGCTCCAGGTTGAGGCTCGCGCCGAGCTCGGGAGGCCGAGGCCCTCTCAGGGAGGCGGCGCTTGACCAGGTGCACCGCCTCGGCAACGTAATGTGACCGTCGTGAGGGGGCCTTTAGCGTCGAGGTGATGAACGGCAAGCGCTGGGACCTGGCTGTCGAGTTGTTGGAGTCGGGCGAGTCCGTCGTCGCTCTAGGAGATTGTCTGATCGCTTACCGGGAGGTCGCCGGCCCGAGAATGACCGGGAATATTCGCGTCGAGATCCTGAGCACGGCGGCTTCCGAGTCGCTAACGCTCGTCGGGGCAACGGAGGATATCGTGCGGGGCCTCGCTCAAGTCGACCTGCTGCTCAGCGACGACCGGGTTGCGGATATCGTGAGGCAGCACGGCTTGAAGCTCGACCACGTCAAGGACTATGACATCGGGCGCAAGCGTCTCGCATCAATTGCGGAGGACTGGTCTGTGACGTGGGAAGCTCAAGCCCGACCACGGGCATAACTGGGCGATCTGCGTTGGTCCGGGTGGCACCCGATGCTCCGCCGCCGCTGGCGGCCTCTTCATCTTTGCCTCTGCGCTCAACTATCCATGGTGCCGATGGGCTTGCCTTGGCGACTGTAGATTCGACGGCGTGGCCTCGAGCGTCAAGCGTGTGGTTGCCTGTTGCCTAGCGGCTATGGCGGTCGCGCTCGTCGGCGTGGTCACGCTTGCAGGTGGCGGTACGGGCACGGTGTCGCAGATCCTTACGGGCCAGGGCAGCGTCAAGTCCGCTTGGCTCTCTATGACGGAGTCGGGTGTGACACTTTCCGGGCCCTGCGATTATCTGTCCTCCACCGGCCGGTTCGAGGTAACGGGAACCTACCAGGGGGCTGAGTACGTGCATGGGGGCCTTAGTTGGGTCTCTGCTGCCATTTTCTGGCAAGAGCGACAGCGGTCGTTTGCCGGTGGCGGGCTGTCGGTCCCCCGGCCGGTTAAGCCCTGGATAGCGAACCCGCCCGCTTCCTCACAAGGTGGCGCGATTGGGGACGTTTTGTTTGGGTTACCGGTACAAGCGACACCTGTCGAGCTGACCGACGCACTGCAGCGGCAAGTCACCTCGACCTCATCGATGGGATTTGACCACGTCGCCGGTGCAGAAGCACACGAGTACCGCCTAGTGCTCGCGTTGGACGGTCTCGCTGACGTTGTAGCCAAAGCCGCCGGGAGTATTGAGGTGCTCGGAAAGAGGCACCCCGTTTTTACCTGGGTTGACAGCCACAATCGCTTGGTCAAGCTGTCCACCTCGATCGGCTTCAACAACCCGGCACGATCCCTGACCGTCTCGTTGACCTACTCGCGTTTCAATCAGAACGCTGCCATCAATTTGCCGTCCGCTGGTTCAGTGGAGACATTTAGGCAGTACCAGGAGCAGCTCAGCAGGGCGTGGGGTTGCCCGACCAGTGGCGGACCGTGCAAGAGCGTTCGGCGCACGACCACCGGGACGGGTTAATGTGGATGGGGCCGGTCGCGTCGGTGACTGTGGCGCAAATCGTTGAGGAAACGGCCGGTCATCTCGCCGTCGTCAAGGAGGCCAAGACCGCCGCCGGCTTGCGCACCCTGGCGGCACCCGGGTTCCTGATAGACGAACTGGCGCAGCAGCTGGCGGAGCACCGAACGGGCGTTGCCGGCGATCGGGAGGCCCTGGTCTTTGTCGGCCCACGGGGCGGGGTCCTGAGGCGGCGGTTCGGTGAGCGAACTTTTGCCCCAGCAGTGGTGAAGGCGGGCCTGGACCCGTTATTGACCTTTCACGGGCTTCGGCATGCCGCGATCACGACCATGGTGGAGCTGGGCGTTTACCCCAGAGTGATGCAGGGGCGTGCCGGCCATGCCACGTCGCAGTTGACCATGGAGCTGTACGCCCACGTCACCGAGTCGGCGGACCGTCAGGCCGCTGAGTTGCTCGATCGCCACTACCGGGACCAGCCGCCGGGAGGGGAGCGCGGCACCGCGTCCGGCCGTCGGGACTAGGTGCGATGTCGAGCGAAGGGCCATATGCCAGGGGCGAGCACGCAGGGGCACCGGTTGCGATGTTGCTCGCCGGTCCTAATGGTGCGGGCAAATCGACATCCAGCCGTCTGCTTGTGCCGCGGCAATGCGTGTTCTTGAACGCGGACGTCATTGCAGCGCGTCTCAGAAAGGAGGGTCATCAAGCCGAAGGGCTCGACATAGCCGCCGGCCGTGCCGTCCTTGCCGAGATGAGGCGCCTAGTGGGCGTGGGCGGCTCTTTCTGCGTTGCGACAAACCTGGCAGGCCGTGGCCTGGTCCAAACAGTTCACTCGTGGCAGACGAGGGGGTACCGGGTGTGGCTCTACTTCGTCGCGCTCCGGAGCCCCGAGCTGGCCATAGCCCGTGTGGCGGCGCGGGTGGCGGGCACTATGTGGCTGATGAGGTCGTGCGCCGCCGCTGGAAAGCCGGCCTGAAGGCGCTCTTCGAGGTCTACATCGATGCGGTCGACCAATGGTCAGTGGTCGACAACAGCGAGAGGGTCGCTGTGCCCGTGGCGCGCGGTGGTGGGGGAGCGCTCGAAATAGAGGACGGTGCTCGTTGGTCCGAGTTGCGCCGGCTGGCCGAGAACGGGCGCTGAAGTTATTGGTCGTGCGACAGGGGGGACAGGCGCTCTACCCCGTTGCCGCGGTCCACGACGATGGGCAGACCATGGCTCTCCCGGTACTCGACCTCCGCCGCGATGGCCGCCACGATCCTGCTCGTCCCGTCGCCGAACGGGTCGTCACCGATGGGCTCGGCCTTGCTGTTGGGTTGGTCGGCGAGCTTCGTGTCAGCCATCGTGCTCCTTTTGGGGACGCTCCCAGGTTACCCCGGGTGTGCACTGGTGAAGACCACGAGTGACCGCTGTCGACCACCAGAGCCCACTGGATGGGGCACGCGAAGGGCACGAGCACCCTCTTGGGGCCTCTCAAGAGAGATGAAAGAGCAGCTGTGAGGGAGCGGGCATTGCGTGGTCAGATATAGGAATGGAGACCGTTCGTGCTGGTGGCGTGTGAACCGGACTGACCGGTTGTACGGCGTGGTGGAGGAGCTGCGGTCGGTCTCCCCCCGGGCTCGCAGCGCAACCTGGCTGGCACGGCGGTTTGAGGTAAGCGTGCGGACCATCGAGCGCGACCTGGGCGCGCTCCGCCAGGGTGGCATCGAGGTCCTACCGGCCGACGCCCGTGCGCTCGACCAGGCGGGGCTGACCGCGGTCGCCGCCGGCCTGCACCCCTGGCATGGCGACCTCGTAGTCGACGTCGAACGCCAAACGGTGGGCGGTGTCTGGTCGGACGGTGGGGTGGGCGGGCTGGCCGTCATCGTTGTCACCGACGGGGCCGTGGCCCGGTCATGGTCGCTGCCTGGTACCCGTCCGCTGGCTTACTGAGGTCCCCCATGGCGGAGGAGCATGACCGGCGGGGCTCGGCGGGTCGTCGTCGGTGCCTCGTCCTGACCCAAAATGGATGCCTCCACGTCCGGCCGAATGGAACAGGGCCGCGCTTTCTCGCGTTGGACGAGGTGAGGATGCCCGGCCGTTGACGATTTTGTCCGCGGGAAGACGCTGAGGAGGCTGGCGATGACGGATCAAAGCTTGGGCCCGGTGCGGGAACGCCTGGGCCGCGTTGGGGTCTGGTTGGCCTCGCTGAGGCCGGCGCCCGTCGACGAGGAACGACGAGCCGTTCGACGCATAGAGGAACTCGGGTACGGCTCGATCTGGTGCGGGGAAGGCATTGGGGGCAAGGAGGCGTTTGCCCACCAGTCGCTGTTGCTAGCGGCAACGGGCCACATCGTCAGCGGGACCGGGATCGCAAACGTATGGGCGCGCCACCCCGCCACCATGCAGGGAGGTGCGGCGACGGTGGGTGCCGCCTACCCCGGCCGCTTCGTGCTCGGAGTCGGCATCAGCCACGCACCGATGGTCGAGCGAAGCGGCCAGGCCTACCAGAGACCGTTGGCCTACATGGAACGCTACCTCGATGGTATGGACGCGGCTGCCGGGGACGGCCCGGCCGTGCAGGTACGGGTACCTCGGGTATTGGCTGCGCTCCGCCCTCAGATGCTGGCCCTGGCCCGAGAGCGCTCGGACGGCGCTCATTCCTACTTCGTGCCGACGTCGCACACCTCCCTGGCCCGCCAAGTCCTTGGCCCGGACCGTTTGCTCATACCGGAGCAGGCCGTGGTCCTGACCACCGATAGCGACAAGGGCCGTCGCACGGCGCGCGCCCACATGGAGACCTACCTGCAGTTGCCCAACTACGTGAACAACCTTAGGCACCTCGGCTACACCGACGAAGATGTGTCCGGGGGCGGAAGCGATCGGCTGGTGGACGCCATAGTGGCGTGGGGCGATGAGGCCGATATCGCCAAGCGGGTCGCAGAGCACATTGACGCAGGTGCAGACCACGTTTTGTTGCAACCTTTGGGACCGCTGGACGAAGCCGTCCGCCAGTTGGAGGCTCTGGCCGCTACGGTACTGGACCACTGAGGGGCTCATTTGGCTACATGTCGTGCCCTCGAGAAGAGAACAAAATGAACGTGCGCCAATGACGCTGCCATTATCCATCCTCGACCTGGCCCCGGTGCGCCCGGGCCAAACCGTAGCCGACAGCTTGGCGGCCAGCGTGACCCTGGCTCAGCTGGCCGAGCAATTGGGTTACCGCCGGGTGTGGTACGCCGAGCACCACAACAATTCGGCCATAGCGTCCTCTGCCCCGGTCGTACTGATCGCCCACGTGGCTGCGTTTACTCATGACATCCGCCTCGGTGCCGGGGGTGTCATGCTGCCCAACCATGCCCCGCTCACCATCGCCGAGCAGTTCGGGACACTGGAAGCCCTCCATCCGGGCCGGATAGACCTCGGGTTGGGGCGAGCGCCGGGCACGGACCAGGCGGCAATGCGCGCGCTGCGCCGCTATGGCGCGTCGGCCGACCGTTTCTACGAGGACATCCTCGAACTCCAGGGCTACTTCGGGGGTGAGCCGGTTGTCCCCGACGTCGAGGCCACGCCGGGAAAGGGAGCGCAAGTACCGTTGTACATCCTGGGGTCGTCCACGTTCGGGGCCCGGCTTGCCGCCTTGCTCGGCCTGCCCTACGCCTTTGCCTCCCATTTCGCGCCGCAAGCGCTGGAAGAGGCGGTCGCCATCTACCGTCGGGAATTCCGGCCGTCAGCGCAGCTCGCAGAGCCTTACGTCATAGCCGGGGTCAATGTGATCGCCGCCGACACCAGTGCTGAGGCCCGGGAACAGTTGGTGCTGGCCCAGCGCCACCGCGTAACCGCCAGGCTGGGCCGAGGGCAGGTCTTCACTGACGGCGAGGCGGACTTGGTGCTCCGCTCACCAGTAGGCGAGCAGATCTTGGAGACTTTCACCTACACGGCGGTCGGCAATCCAGCCGAAGTCGGCGAGTACGTGACCAAGTTTGCCAAACATGCCCAGGCCGACGAGCTCATAGTGGCCCACCAATTGCTGTCGGTCGAGGCACGGCTGCGCTCCGTGGAGCTGCTGGCCGAATCCGTCGGCCAGTCTCGAGCAGCTTGAACCCTCCCCCCGGCTAAGGCCGGGGGATCCCTGGACCACGCTGCTTGAGCGCCCAACGGGTGGTCAAGTCTGGCGCGATCAGCCTTCACAGAAGCCTTCACAGAACCATCACAAGTAGGACGACGCCTGCTCATAAAGACGGCGTAGATGAATTACAGGGGAACCGAGGATCACCGAGGGAGGAAGGATGACCCACGAAACGCAACGGCGGAGGCACGGGTACCTGGGGGGCGTCGCGGCTTTGGTAGCGACGATGGCGGTGGTGGCTGGGTTACTAGCTGCCAGCGTTGTACCCGCGTCAGCGGACGGCTGGTACCGGCACCACGGCACCACAACGACTTCGTCCACGAGCACGACACCTTCAACGACGACGACAACGGCGCCGACGACCACGACATGGACGAGCACAACGCCTACGGGGAGGCCGGGTGGGGGCGGCTTCGGCGGCCCAGGCCAAGGCCGCTACTGCCTCGTTCTCCGGCACCGTAGCCATGGTCACGGCTGGATGTGGTCTCGTGCCCGTTGCGCCGTCAGAGGCCGCGGCGCGGGCGCCGGGAATGGGAGAGGTCGCCATAACTATGCGACTACCACGACGACTTCATCAACGACGACTTCATCAACGACGACTTCATCAACGACAACGTCATCGACCACCACGTCGACCTCGACGACAAGCACGACATTGGCAGCCGTCAACTGCACCGCGACCGAGAGTGGGGCGCCCCTCAGCCGTACCGGCTGGGTGGCCAGCACCAATGCCCCTTCCAAGGGCGCCGACCTGCCCGCCAACGCTCTGGACGGCAACCTCAGCACGCGTTTCAGCACCGGCGAGCCAGAGGCCCTGGGCCTGTACTTTGAGGTTGACCTGGGTTCGGCCCAAGCCTTCACCGAGCTCGAGATGGACGTGCCCAGCTCGACGACCGACTACGCCAGGGGCTACGACGTAGAGGTCTCCAACAACGGCACGGCCTGGAGCACCGTAGCTACGTGCACCGGGACGGGTTCGCCTGAGATTGTCAGTTTCCCCGCCCAAACGGCCCAGTACGTAGAGGTTGTCCTTACCTCGGGCAACCCCTCGAACTACTGGTGGTCCATCGACGAGTTCAACCTCTTCGACGGCTAGATGACTTTGACCAGCCCATTCCCCTCAGTCCCTGGGCCCAGGCACGGCGGAGTGCTGCGGGCCCGGGGGCTGGGGGCACCAGCTGAGCAGGCAGCCGAGGTGTGCGGGCCTCGGCGGGCCCCCTGCAGGGCAGGCAACGTTCGGGACTGTTGCGCTGTGCGGTCGGACGCGCCGAAAGGGAGGTTGTGAGATGTTGTTGGTCCTCGAAGAGCCCCCGTTCTCGGTCGACGTCGCTTGGTCCAGGAATACGGCCACCGTGTCCATCTCCGGCGAGGTGGACCTGGCCACGGCAGCTGAACTCGACGAGTGCCTGCTCGAGGTGGTCACCAAGCATCCTGACCACCTCGTTTTAGACCTCGCCCAGTTGCGCTTCATCGACTGCTCGGGGGCGGCCGTCTTGGCTCGGGCCCGGGCGGCGTTGTTGTCCGCCGGAGGCACGATGGCCCTGCTTTCCCCCAATCGGCTGGTGCGCCTGGTGTTGCGACTGACCGAGCTGGAGAGCTCGTGCCAGGCCGCGACCTAGGCCCTGCCCGGTAAGATCAGTTGTATTGGGACCCAGTCTTGGAATAGGCTCTACCATGTGAAGGTGCCTCCGAGAACCTCGGTGTTCGTCAATGTCGCTGTCCTGGCTATGGTCGCCGCCGGTGTCGTGGCCACCGCTGCCCCGGCTCTGGCCGGGACCGCCTCCGGGCCCGTCGTGGCCGTCGGCGCCGAAAACGAGTACGCCGACGTGATCTCTCAGATCGGCGGCCCTTATGTGAGGGTCAGTGCCATCATGAGCAACCCGAATACCGACCCCCACGAGTTCGAAGCCAGCGCCAGCGTGGCCGAAGCGGTCAGTAGGGCCGAGCTGATAGTGCAGAACGGCGTGGGCTACGACACCTTTATGAACAAGATCGAAGCGGCCAGTCCCCGCCGGGGCCGGGACGTCGTCGTCGCCCAGCAGCTCCTCGGCTTGTCCAGCAACATCTTCAACCCCCACCTTTGGTACGACCCGGGCACCATGCCCCTGGTGGCCAAGGCCGTGGCGACCGACCTGTCAAAGCTCGAGCCCGCCCACGGCGCCTACTTCCGGGCCCGGGACAGCTCTTTTGTCAAGTCGCTGCAACCCTGGCTGGCCGCCATCGCCAGCCTTAAGAAGCGGTACTCGGGCACGCCGGTAGCGGTCACCGAACCGGTCGCCGATTACATGCTCATGGCGGCCGGGGCCGACATCGTGACGCCACAGTCGCTGGAGGCAGCCATTATGAACGGTACGGACCCCTCGCCCCAGGACATCACCACCGAAGACAGCCTGATCTCTGGCCACAAGGTCAAGGTGTTCCTCTACAACCAGCAGGTCACGGACAGCCTGACGGCCAGCTTCCTGGCCGACGCCAACAAGGCTCACGTCCCGGTGGTGAGCGTGTACGAGACGATGCCGGTCCCCGGCTACCACTACCAGTCGTGGATGCTGGCCGAGGTCGACGCCTTACAGGCCGCGCTGGTCAAGGGGACTTCGACGGTGCGGCTGTGAGGACCGTGAAAAGGACCGGGGACCACCCCGGCACGGAAGAGGGCGGTCTGCCCGACGGCCCGGCGCTGGTGGTAGACGGACTGTCGGTCTCGTTGTCGGGCCGCCAGGTCCTGCGCCAGGTCTCCTTCTCGATCGGAGCCGGACAGGTCAACGGGCTGATCGGGATGAACGGCGCCGGCAAGACCACCCTGTTGCGGGCGGTCCTCGGCCTTCAGCCCATTTCTTCCGGCCGGGTGCACCTGGCCGGTGGGCGCCGTTCCATCGGCTACGTCCCCCAAAAGGTGCTGCTGGACCCGGACCTCCCCGTGCGGGCCCGGGACTTGGTGGAACTGGGCATAGACGGCCGCCGGCTGGGCATACCTCTAAGGTCTGGCGCCAAGCTGGCCCGGGTCGAAGAGCTGCTCGCCTCCGTGGACGGCTCGGCACTTCTCGATGCCCGTGTCGGGGCGCTGTCCGGGGGCGAGCAGCAGAAGGTGCTCATCGCCCACGCCCTGGCCCGTCATCCGCGCCTGTTGTTGCTCGACGAGCCCTTGGCCAACCTCGACCTTCACAGCACCCAGGAGACTGTCACCCTCTTGGGCCGCATATCCCGGGAGCAAGGAGTGGCGATCCTGCTTTCGACCCACGACATGAACCCCCTGCTTCCCGTCATGAGCCACATCATCTACCTAGCCGCCGGCCGGGCGGCCACCGGCACGGCCGAGGAGGTGGTGCGCAGCGACGTGCTCTCCCGCCTCTACGGCCACCACGTCGATGTCTTCCATGCTCATGGCCGGGTGATCGTCTCGGTGGGGGAGGAGCACCGCGAAGAGGGTTGCGAGCCCGGCCCCGAGGAGGCGTGCGGCCCCGACCACGTCACCGAGAGCGACGCCAGCGCCTTCACCGACGACAGCGCTATTACTATCGCCAACGCTCAGTCCCCGCGCCTATGAGCGTCTGGCACGCTATATTCCAGCCCGGGTTCTTCGGGAACTCGGCCGTGCAAACGGCTGCCGTCGTCGGGTTCGTGGTCGCCTGTGTTTGCGCCCCCGTAGGCGTGTTCACGGTTATAAGGGGCCAGTCCTTTGCCGGCCACGCCTTTGCCGACATCACCTCGACAGGCGGTTCGGCGTCGGTGGTCGTCGGGGTCAACCCCTTGGTCGGGTTCGCCGCTATGGGGTTGCTCGGGGCCGGTGCCATGGAGCTGACAGGTGCACAGCGCCACCGGGGCCGTGACCTTGCCACGGGCATAGTGCTGGGCGCTGCGCTCGGCTTATCCGCCTTGTTCTTGTACCTGAGCGTCACCAGCGGGAGTACGACCGGGACCGTGGTGACCGTGATGTTCGGTTCGATCTTTGCCGTGAGCGCCGGGACCGTGCCCCTGGTGGTCGGCGTCGGCGCGGCGGCGCTGGTGCTCACCGGCCTGGTCTACCGGCCGCTGTTGCTGAGCTCGGTCAGCGCTGACCTGGCCGCCGCCCAAGGGGTACGGCTGCGCTTGGTGGAGGCCGTTTACATGGTCGCCCTGGCCCTGTCGGTGGCTCTCTGCGCCCTAACCATCGGCGCCATCTTGAGCACGGCCCTGCTCATCGGGCCGGCCGCGACGGCGCTGCGCCTTGCCCGCAGCCCGGTCGGGGCCATGGCCGGCGCCGCGGGCTTGAGCCTGGTGGCCACCTGGGCCGGGATCGTGCTGGCCTACGACAGCTATACCTGGCCGCCCGCTCACAACGGCTGGCCGGTCAGTTTCTTCGTCGTGGTGCTGGTACTCGCCGCATACCTACTCTCTCAGCTAAAGGTCCGGGCCGAGCGTCGCCAGAAGTCGACGGCGGGCGCCGAGGTCATCCAACTCGACCGTGCCGGGCGAGCTGTGCCGGTGGGCCAGGCGTAGCGCGCGTCGTGTTTACGGGCTTCATGGTCAACACATGGGCAGAGGCCAGCATCATGGCCGTGGTCGCCGGTGCCGTAGGGTTCTTTGTGGTCATGCGGGGGGCCACTTTCGCCGCCCACGCCATTCCCCAAGGCGCCTTCACCGGTGCCGCCGGCGCCGCCCTGATCGGGGCCAATACCCTGGTCGGGGTGGGGGCCTTCTCGCTGTTCGGGGTGGTCACCATAGCTCGCTGGGGCCGCCGGGGCCGTCATGACGTAGTCACCGCCCTTACCCTGGTGACCCTGCTCGGCGTAGGCGCCCTGTTCTTGTCCATGAGCACCGAGTACTCCGAGCAGACGTTTTCGCTGCTCTTTGGCGAACCGCTGGCTGTCAGCGCGTCGGAGGTACTTCCCACCGCGGCGATCGGGGCGGCTTGCCTCGTCTTGGTCGTCCTCCTCTACCGTCGCCTGGTGCTGTCCACTGTCGCCCCCGAACTGGCGGCCGCACAGGGCATCCGGCCGCAGCAGGTCGAACTGTGGTTCTTGCTGGCCGTGGGTGCCGCCACCACGATGGCGCTGCCCGTAGTTGGCGCTTTGCTCGTGTTCAGCCTCATGATCGGGCCTCCGGCGGCTGCCCGCTACCTCACCGACCGGCCGGTGGCGGCCATGGTCCTGTCCTCGGCCCTGGCGCTGGTGACCGTGTGGCTGGCGATAGCGGCCTCCTTCTGGTCGAACTGGCCCGTGGGCTTCTTCGTCGGCAGCCTGGGCGCCGTTTGGTACGTCGCCGGGCGTGCCTGGGCCCGTCGAGGTCAGCAGTCGCCGGCGAACGTGGAGAAATAGGGCGCCAGGGTCGTGTACCAGGTACCCACATAGAGGTACCCGATGTGCTGGGCCGTCAGTGCGGAGCAGGCGGTTGCCGGCTGCGGTACGGTGGCAGTGCTGTTGGTGTCGTACATGAGGGCCGCGAAGTCGTCCGCCGGGTACTGGGACTCCCAGCTGGCCGGTGCCCATCCACCGCCAACATATGGGTTTTCCCCGGTGGTGCTGTAGGAGCCTTCGAAGATCACCACGATGTCCGCGTTCTTGGCGTTCGAGGAGTTGAACATCCACCCAGACGCCGGGTTGGCCCCGTAGTTGAGCACGACCTCATCGTTGCTCCTCCAGTTCTGGTGGACGTAGGAGTCGAGGGTCTGGTAAAAGCTCACGTTGCTGGCGCCGGTACCGGGTACGGCGTCCGCCGCGCCGTCGAAGAAGATGCCGGCGATGTGGCCGGGATAGAAGGAGTACCAGTCCTTCACCTCCGCCTCAATGGCTGGGATGGACGCCGCCCCGCCTTTGCCATAGTCCGTCCACACGTAACCAAGGACTTCGGCCTTTCCGTAACTGCCGCAGTTGTCGATGACGGTCGACCAGGCGGGAACCGGGGCGGGACCGGCCCCCAAGCCGGCATCCACGTCGGCGATGACATAGGACCCGCCATTGGCTCCGTTCGTCTCCGAGCATGCCGTGGCCCAGTCGTTGGCGTTGTCCTCGTACAGGGGGACCAGCTGGTCTGGGCCCGCCGCCTGCCTCGACGCGGACGCCAGCCCGCCGGTGGCGACGACCCCGGTCAACACCGCAGCCAGGACGAGCGGAGCGCTAACCAGTGCGACTCGCAACGAGGCATGTTTACGGCCATTTCCCGTTCTGGAGAGCGCCCGCCTCAGTCGCCTCGCTCCTGTGCCACCGGTAGTCATGACTGGGATGGTAGGCACCGAAAGACCCGACCTGGTCTGACGATCCTCAGGCCCCACTTTACGTGGCTGACCGTGTACGTCACGAAGTTACCGGTCGTGCCTTACCTTCGTGGTCCGCGAAATCTGGTGTTTGCCGCCAAATCGGCCGGAGCCGGGAGGCATCCTGGGCCCAGTGGACCGTGGGGCTAGCGCCGGCGAACAAAAGAAGGCGGCGCCGGCCCCACGGTCAAGGGCCGAACTCGGCAGGAGGCTACGGGCCACCTGGAAATAGACGACCTCGGGGCCACAATCCCCAAGACGTGGCGCCGCGGCCGATGGGCGCGACGTTACGCCTTGGGGAGCATCACATTGCCGACAGGCCCGAGCAGGTACCAGCCCTTGATTTTGGTGCCACCGGTCTGACCAGGTGCTGAGTCACCCTTGAAGTAGTACAGGAGGTGGCCGTAGTAGGTCAGTTGGTCTGGTTTCTGAGCGTCGACTTTAGCGACCTCAGCCTTATCTATGTCCGGCCCCGTGGTGATGGGCCCGGTGGCCGTCAGTGCCGGCCAGTAGGTTGCACAAGTCCCGGTGCAGGCCGTTGTGGTCCCGTGGTCCTTGTCGAAGATATAGAGCGCGTGGCCGTTCGGGCCAATGAGGAAGATGCCCGCTTTGCCCTTGGCCAGGCTAATCGTTTTCCCGGTCGCCGTCGCCGGGCCGATTGCCTTGAGGCCGGCCGGGGGCGCCCCTGTCGCGCTCGACGCCGATGCTCCGTACGTGGCGACCGCACTGAAGCCCACGGCGATGACAACGGTCCCCCATAAATGGACCAGCTTGCGGGCCCGGCTCCTTTTCATCTCAGCTCCTTACCCCCGAAGTTCGGGATCTTGATCGGCGCGGACGAGATGGCTATCGCCACTGGTCCGCGCTGCATGTCGGTAGTGGTCAATAAGGAGCTACGAACCAGAGGCGTGTTCGGATTGCGCGGGCGGGGCCACGCGACCCGAGACGCCAGCGCCACCGGGCTCAAGGCCTGGAGCGCGGTGGCTCATTGGCTTGCCATGTGAACTTCCTCCAGGAACAGAGAATCGAGCGGTTCGGGATAGGGGCGGCCGTGAGCCTCCGGGCTGCAGCGCTCGAGACGGTTGCGGTGCAGGTGGATCTGGCCGCTTGCCGTCCTCTCCATCCGGTTGGCCAACGAGCTGTAACACATGCAAGCGGGCCGGTGGGCGCCGCAGCACTGGCACTGGGCTTTTTTCAGCCTCTCGCGCAGCTTGGGCACACATGCCTCGCACAGCGCCCACGGTCCTTTTGGGTCAAAGCGGCCATTGACCATGCGCGGGTTGTACTGCCTATTGGTAGGGCCCCCACAGACGAGGCATTGCAGGGGTGTCATTTGCTCTCCCTGGCAACGGGGTAAAGCTTCCTGTCAACGCTCGGGCGAGTCTACCAGTGCCCCCCGGTCCACGGAAGGAGTTTGAGCCCGAAGACAGCACAAACAACGGCGTGGTCCTGGACGAGACGAACGGCTAATTCGGCTTACGTCGGAAGCAAAAAAGAGTGCCGGACAATTTGGCGAGACCCCTGGCGGCGCGCCTGCCAATTGGGCCAAATTGTGGGCGGGTGGCCCTGTAAACGAGCCTGTCTAAATGGGGCGCACGGGCTCGGGAGGCCATTGCTCGAGCGCCAGGTCTCTGACCGCAATGCGGAACCGCTCTTCGGCGATCTCCTCGCCCTCGGCCAATGACGCCACAACGAGATGTCGAGTGCGTTCGCCATCGCCCACTGCTTCGGTCTTGCACGACACCACGCGGGCGCCGAAGTTGTAGGCACGGCCCCCGACGCGCAACCTGAGCCCCAGGGGCTCGCCTGGCAGATGGGCCTCACGAGCGACGAGGACGATCTCACCGGGCGACACCTCGGTGACAGGTGCGTCGACGAACAGGGGACGAAGATCGCAGCTGTACTGGGCAGTCAAAAAGGTCCTCACCCTGGGCATGAGCCGGCGTTGGTGGCGAGCGACAAACTGAGCCAGCTGTCTCTCGGCGCGGGGCGCCAGATGGAGGAACTGAAGCCCCACCTGGCTCGGGCACCCGTCACGCTCGCCTTGGCGGGCCAGCCTCGGGGCGCCTCCCGCCACACCAAAGGACCGGCTGTGGCGCACCACGGCAGGAGCCTCGACCACCTGGCCCCCGCCCAGCTCAACGCTGACATCCACCTCCGTCCCGATTTGGAGGGGCTCGGGCGAACAGACACGCACCCCCCCCGTGGAGATGTCTATGGAATAGAGGGCATGTTGGCCGGAGGCCGCGGTCAAGGTGACTGGCGTCGCCACCGGGACCCGGAACAGGTCGCGGCGCTCCACGATGTGCACTTCGTCCGGTGGGTCGCAGACAACAGTGGTGGTGATCTGGTATGACTTGCGGACCACGAACTGCGCCGGCCCGCTCGCCGCCTGGGTGCTGACGAGAACGAGTTCGGGGAAACCCTGGGGGGCGACCGTCATCTGGAACCGCAAGACCTTCGGCCTCACCCACGACAGGATGGCCCGGACCGCGTCGTCGAGGTCGGGCAGCGGCATGGCCGCGGCCTCAATGCCGTCCTCGGCCGGCCAGAGCAGAGCCTCTGTCCCCTCGACGAGGAGCCCTTGGCCCCAGGCCTGTTTGTGGACGAGGCGGGGCGGTGACGGGCTGCTCAGCGCCACTCGTCCGTCCCTGTTGTACCCACCCGTCCTCCTCCTTGGCAGGTGGTCGGCCCACAGGGCGCGGTAACCCCGGGGGCAGAGCCCATGCCGAACATATCGGCCGACCTTGCTCCCAGTTGACTTCCGAGACGATCGGCTCGGTCGATAGCGGGCCCACGTTAGGTCCGGGCACAGCCCGTGACCCGATGCGCCCTTGCTCGCTGCCTCCTTCGGCGCCCAACAGATGCGGACTAAGGTCGGGACGATGGCGAGTTCGAGGCGGCCGGGAACAACCCAGAGACGCCTGCGGTGGGTGCTCTGGCGCGTGGGCTGGGTGTTGGTGCTGACGGCTTTCTGGTCGTCGGCGAGGTTCCGCCTGAGCTCCATCTGGGACCTGGCGGTGGCGTTGATCGTTGTCGGGGCCCTCTCCATCCTCTTGTACCGCGTCAAGCGCGTCTACGAAGCTCTCAGGGATGCCGGTAAGAGCGTGTGGCAGGATGGGCACCGCAAGGTTGCGCGACAACTCGCCCGGGCCATTGTCCACTTGAAAGATTGAGCCGTACGGCTGCGCCTTGGTCGACCAGTTCTAACGACCTCGGGTATCAGGAGGTCAGGTCCATATCGTCCCAGTAGATGACCGTCCCCTTCACCGCCTTTTGAGAGTCCGGCTCCATTCCGGCATAGACCTCGGTGGATGTGGGCTTGATCCCGCTCACTGTGAGCTCGGTCCAGGTGTTCGCGGCCAGCGTGACCCAGGGCCCGCTGACCGTGTCCACGTACGTACCGTTTGATGTCAGCAAGTCCACTCCTATGTCAACTCTGACCGCCGCCGTCGCTCGGGCCCAAATGGCGGCGCTGTAGGTGTAGGCCGAGCTAATCGGGGCGTACCAGCTCGAATTGTCGTCGAGGTCCCATCCGCCGCTCGAGGAGGTGGTTGTCTGGGCCAGGGCCCCTGACCCGGAATGGACCACCGCTGTGGTGTGGGCGACGGTGCTGCCCCAGTAGTCGGCGGGGACGGCCGAGGTCTCAAAGCCAGGGTCGGGGATGAGGTTGGCAGAGGCCACCGTCGTGGTGGTGGCGTGCGTCGTCGTGGTGGTCGGGGCCACCGTCGTCGTGGTGGTGGCGTGCGTCGTCGTGGTGGTCGGGGCCACCGTCGTCGTGGTGGTGGCGTGCGTCGTCGTGGTGGTGGCGTGCGTCGTCGTGGTGGTGGCGTGCGTCGTCGTAGTCGTTGGTGCTGTCGTAGTAGTCGTGGTGGTGCCCGTCGTCACTTCACCGTTGTCGTCCGTGGTCAGCAGCTGGTTATTGATGGTGGCGATGCACACCTCGGTCGACGCGCAGGAGACGTTGCTTTCCTGGTACGTCGAGCTCGTGCCCTCCTGCCACGTCGAGCCGCCGTTACCGGTCCCGGCCAGCACCGACAGCGTGGTCGAAAAGCCGCCTGCAGCCCAGCACGTCAAAGTGTTGGCGCAGCTGATCGAACTGAAGCCGTAGCCCGCCGACGCCGGGACCGTAGACCAAGTCGTGCCCGAGTCCGTGCTTTGTACCACGGCGGAGCCCTCGGAGCTCTCGGGAGAGCCGCTGGCGAAGCAGACGGTCGTCCCGGTCGGGCACGACACCGACTCCAGGCCCCCGAGCTGGCCCAAGACGGACGACTGCGACTGGGACCAGGTGGTCCCGCTGGACGTCGTCGATATGGCGGTGGCGGGACCGGTCTCCGAGAGCGCCCCGACGGCCACACAGCTCGACACCGAGGAGCAGGAGATGCCGTCCAGGTAGTAGGACTGTGCCGTAGGCAGGTCCTTGTCGAGCACCGTCCACTCCTGGCCCCCGTCGGTCGAGATGGCGGCCATCGGGACGGGCGGCCCCACCGTGCCCCCGACGGTGTAGCAGATGAGGGCGGACGGGCAGGTGACGGCCTGGGGCCAGCCGGAGGCGGGGTTGAACGGCGACATGTTGGCCTCCGCCCAGCTGACGCCTCCGTTGGTCGAGAAGGCGATGACCGGGTTGTCAGTGCTTCCGTAGCCGACGGCGACGCATTGCGTCGAGGTCGGGCACGAGATCGACAGCACCTGAAAGAACTGCGACGGCAACGAGTTGTACCCCGACCAGTTGGTCAAGTCAGAGGTGACCGCCACGCCCTGGCCGTACTGGTCGGTGACTGTCACCACCGAGGTCGACCCGAGCACGGCGACACAATGTGTCGTCCCCGGGGCGCAAGAGACCGGCATCGGGGGGAAGTCCCCGACGAACAAGCCGGTCGGCGGTGTGACGGCCGTCCATCCCGGGAAGTTGGTAGGGGGGACCGAGGTCGTCGTGGTGCTCGAGGTCGTGGTGGTCGTAGGTGCGACCGTCGTAGTCGTGCTGCTGGTCGTCGTGGTCGGGCTGCTGGTCGGGGAAGTGCCGGTGGTCGTGGTGCCCCCCACGCCTGTGGGTGGTGTGTTGGCGGCCTCGTACACGACAGCGCTGTTGTAATCGTTGCCAAAGAACACGTTGCCCTGACCGCCAATGGCAACCCCGCCGTTTTCGGGGTTGTTATCAATATTGCCGCTGAAGACCACAGTGCCGTCGGCCTGGTAACCGACAGTGCCCTCGACTGGACTGAACTCCAATACCCTGGCATTACCGGCGTCAAAGACAAACAGGTTGCCCGAGTATTGCGCCAGCGCCGTGGGCTCGTTGAGCTGGTTGAGCGCGTCGCCAGTGCCGCCAACCCCGGCTACGGCGGTGCCGGTCGCGGGATAGGTGGCGGTGACCTGGTTGTACTCGTACTCAAGGACCTGGGACGCGGAAGGGTTGGACACGAACAGGTCGCCGGCCGGGTCTACGGCGATCCCGCCGACGAGCGCCGTGCCCGGGCTCACGGTGGCTATGATGTTCCCGGACGCGGCCCAGGTACTGCTGACGGAGTTGTAGATGAACTCCACGACGTTTTCGCCGCTGGCCACGAAAAGATCGTTGTTGCCGTCGAAAGCCATGGCCGTTACGGTCAGCCCTGACAGCTCGGTGGCGCCGGGCACGGCTGAGCCGCTGCTCGGGTAGCTACCCGACGTGGAGTTCCAGGGGTACTCCAGCACCCCTAAGCCCTGGGCCACGAACAGGTCCCTGTTGTTGTCAACAGCCAGAGGACCGCCGGTCTTGGTGATCACGGCGCCGGTAAGGGAGTAGGTCCCCGTCGTGGAGTTGACCGGGAACTCGAAAACACCGGCCGGGCCGTTGGACGACAGGTTGTCGCTGACGAAGAGGTTGCCCGCACCGTCCAGGGCGATGGAGCTTATGCCGGTGTTCGTCACGCTTTGCTGGCCCATTATGGTCCCCAGCGGGGCGAACCCTGCCGCCGTCGGGAGCAGCTCCGTCTGGACGAGCTCAAGCACCAGGTCTGTCGCCTCGGCCACGAACAGGTCACCACGGGAGTTGAAGGCCAGGCCCGTGGCGCTGGCCGGGTTGTTGACATTCCCTACTGCCGCCCCCGAACTGGCATAGGCGGCGGTGGCGGAGTTGTAGGCGAACTCGAGCACCCCACCCCCGCTGGCGGAGCCGTACGACACGAACAGGTCCCCGCTGGCGTCAAGGGCCAAAAAGTCTGCCCCGCTCGGCAGCGAGGCAGCTATCTCCGTCCCTGTGGTCGCATAGCTGGCGGTGGCAGAATTGTAGGTGTACTCCATGACGCGGTCGTTGCCCGTGTCCACCACGAACAGGTCACCGTTGGCGTCGAGCGCCACACCATGTGGCGCGGAAAGCTGGTTGGCCGCGGAGCCACTTACTCCCGTGCCGGCCACGTAGGTCCCCAGCGAGGCATACGTACCGCTAGCACTGTTATAGGCGAATTCCTCGACGCTGTTATTGCCCGGAGCGCTTACGAAGAGGTCACCCTTGGCGTCGACAGCCACTCCGACCGGGTCATCGAACTGGGTGCCCCCCGTCACCCCGGAGCCGGCGACAACGGTCCCCGATGAGGCATAGCTGCCCGTCGAGGCGTTATAGGCGTATTCCACCACATTGTTGAGGCCGGCATTCGCCACAAAGAGGTCCCCGTTGGCGTCCAGAGCAAGACCACTAGGGCTGGAGAGCTGGCTCGTTGCCGTACCTATGGCGGCTGTTACTGAATAAGAGGTGCTCGAGTTGGGACTGTACTCCAGCACTCGGTTGTTACCAGAGTCGGCAACGAAGAGGTCGCCTTTGTTGTCGAAGGCGAGTCCCTGAGGAAAGTCGAGCTGCCCCACGCCAATGCCAAAGGAGTCGACCCCGGCCACTGGGACGGGCGTGGCCGTTGCGATTGAGCCCGACCCGGTCACGATCGTTTGGGCCGTCGTGGTCGGGGAGCCAGCCGTCGTGGTCGTGGTGCCGGCGCCTGCGGGCGCCACCAGCGGCGAGAGGCTCAACAACATGGCGGCGACCGCTGTGACTACGACAATCAGCCGTGACCAGATCCGGTAACCCCTAGGGCGGTTCACGTCCACCTCCAACGGTTCGGCGGGCCGGGGCGCACAAGGCCGTGAGCCGTGAAGATAACGTGAGCGCGCCTAACCCGCAATCGGAGTAAGGCGATTTACTCTCCGCGCGGTCCTGGGACCGCCTAATGCGCGTTATTGCAGAAAGGGGAAGTCCGACGGGCTGCCCCCGAAGCGAGAGCGCTCGGGAAAAGGCCTAGCGCTTGTGCGTGGCCGCACCAGCCTTGATCGTCAGCTTGAGGTGCACCGAAGTCTTTATGCCGAACCTGTCGGTCACAGTCACGGTGGCGACGAAGGTCCCTTTAGTCTTGGGTTTGCCCGAGATTTTCCCGCTGGTCGCCCCGATCGACAGGCCCGGAGGAAGGCCGGCCGCCGTCCACTTGTACGGCAAAGCGCCACCGCTGGCTCGCACCTGGGTCGCGTATGTCGTGTGCACCCGGCCTTGGCTGACCGAGCCCAAGGCAATGGCAAGGTCGGCGACGATGGCGAACGTCGAGTAGGAGCTCGGCCCGCTGAAAACGGTGTCCACGGTGGCACCGGCAGGGAGGCCGACAGGTTGGGGGACGGGGTTGGGGCCGGACACACCGCTGTTAGTGGAGGTCCCCATCTGGCCGAACTCGTTATTGCCGAAAGCGTAGAGCTGACCGGCGGTGGTGAGCACCAGGCTGTCGTCGAAGCCGGCGGCGACATGTGCGGCCGGGCCCGCCCCCGCCGGCAGCTTGACCAGGGCGGCGCCGGAGTTGGCCGTGGTGGTCCCGTTGTTGGCGGCGCTGGCCAGCTCTCCGTAGTCGTTGTCACCGAAGGCGTAGACCTGACCGGACGAGGTGAGCACGAGGCTTTGGTACCCGCCGGCGGCGATCTGGACGACCGGGCCGGACGATGCCGGTATCGACACCTGTGTCGCGCTGGGGTTGGCTGTGGTGGTACCGCTGTTGTCCGGGCTGCCGAGCTGGCCGTACTCGTTGTCGCCGAAGGCGAAGACCTGGCCGGTGGAACTGAGCACCAGGCTGTAGTCGAAACCGGCGGCAATTTGGGTTATCCGGCCGGCCGGTAGCGCGACCAGCGAGGGCGTCGGGTTGGCCGCGGTGGTCGCGTTATTGGTGCCGTTGCCCAGCTGGCCGTACTCGTTGTCGCCGAAAGCGTAGAGCTGGCCGCCCGTGGTCAGCGCCAAGCTGAAATCGTCACCGGCGGCAATCTGGGCCACCGTGGCGCCCCCGGGCAGGTTCACCAGCGTCGGTGTCGGGTTGGCTATCGAAGCGTCGTTGTTGTTGTTGCCGAGCTGTCCCTCTGCGTTGGCGCCGAAAGCGTAGAGCTGGCCGTTGGAGAGCAGCACCAAGCTGAGCTGGTCGCCCGCGGCAACTTGGGCGGCCGGGCCGGGCAGCGTCACCGGCGTCGGGTCCGGGTTGGCGGAAACAGCCGAGTTGTTGGCGTTCGTCGCGTTGCCGAGCTGGCCGTAGTAGTTGTCGCCGAAGGAGAAGACCTGACCGGAGGAGGTGAGCAACAGACTGTGGTCCTTGGCTGTGGCTACCTGGACCAGCTGGCCTGTCGCTGCGGGCACGCTCAGTTGGACCGGGGTCGGGTTGGCCGAAGTCGACCCGTTATTGGCGGCGTTGCCAAGCTGGCCGTCATTGTTCTCTCCGAAGGCGTAGAGCTGGCCCGGGGCGGTTGACCCGGCCGCGGACGCAGGGGCGACTGCGGTTATCGCCGGAAGGACGACGACCAGGGCAGTGATAAGGGCGCGCACACGTCGACGCGGTGCGCGGGGCCGAGGCTCGTCCAGGTGGCTCGGACGGGCGGGAATGATGGGGCGGACGAGCTTGACGAGCACTACCGCGAGCTGTGCCATGACGCTCCGTTCCAGATTGTCAGTTCGGACGCACCATATCGGGCCCCATTTAGCACGTCAAGGCGCAGTGCTTCCAATTCGAGCATGCGTACCGTCCCCGAATGTACGCCGTCGGGCCGTCCCGCGGCGTGCTGGCGAGGCGAGCCTTTGCACGAAAGGGGTGTGACCGCTAAACCGTGGGGCTCTGCCTCCCCACGGCTAGAGCCGGGGGTTTCCCGCCCCACGCCCCATTTCGGCGACGGGGAAAGGGTTCTTTACGGTGACGGCGGTATGCGAGGGTGGCCCGAACTCGCCACCTAGTCTGTCAGGGGGTGCCGGTCAACGAGCCTGCCTCCGCCCGAGCCGTGGCGGCTTCGGCGTGCCGGTCGAGCGCGTCAAGGGCCGTCGCCAGATTGCCCAGTGACCTGGAAAGTCCGGGACCGATGGGCCCGGCGGCGGTCTCGCCCAGGTCGCCGTAAATGGCGACGGCCTCTTCGCTGGCCTTTAGCGCCTCGTCGTGGTGCCCAAGGTTGCCCAGGCAGATGGACTGATTATTGAGCGAGAGGGCGAGCTTGGCCCGGAAGGCGTCGGGCCGGGCGTTGCTCAGCCGGCGGTAAATGGCGACAGCCTCGTCCGTCGCAGCCAGCGCCTGTTCGTGACGTCCCAGGTTGGCCAGGCATGTGGACTGGGCGTTTAGCGAGTTGGCCAGGTCCGGCGCGAAGACCTCGGGACGCGCGTCCGCCAAGCGGCGGCGGAGGCTAACCGCCTGCGTTATCTTGCCAAGGCCTTCTTCCCACCTGCGTTGGCCGGCCAGATAGTGGCACTCGTTGTGCAGCGAGATGGCTCGGAGGTACGGGGGGGTCAGCTGGGCGGCGATCCGTACCCCGTTGACGACCACGCGGCCGGCCAGAAGGGAGTCGGGAGTGGCGTACTTTGGCGCCGGGCCCCGCTGGGGGCCCTGGCGAAATAGACCGAGCATGGGTCGACCTCCGTTGGTGGCCGCGGGCCGGGACGACCAGGACGGCACCAGGCGCAAGTTGCCTTGTCTTGTACATCGGCTCCCAGTCCCTCACCCTTTAGGGTTCTGGCGATCCTGGTCCCGGCGGTCCGACTACACGCGGTCTCAGCCAGGCCGAGGCACTGAAGGGCGGGGACGGCGCCTCGAGATCGCCACACCGGCGAGGCACAGTACGCCGCCGCCGATCACCAGTAAGCCGGGGACCTGCCCCAGCAACGCCCAGGACATAACGACGGTGAGGGCGGGGACCAGGTAGGTCGTGGCCCCCATCTTGCCCGCGGGGGTGCGGGCTAGGGCGTAGGCCCAGGTGGTGAAGCCGATCGCGGTCGGGAAGGCGCCGAGGTAGCAGACCTTTAGGGTGGCGGACAGAGGCGCAGCGGTAACCTCGGAAACGAGCTGGCCGGTGAACGGGAGACAGGCCAGAGCGCCGATCGCCGCCCCGAACGTGGTGACCTGAAGGGCCGAGGCGTGCCTCAGCGCCGGTTTTTGGGCGACTACGGCCACGGCGAAGGACAAAGCGGCCAGCAGGCAGAGCATGACGCCGGCCACCGACGCATGCCCGGCCTCCGAGGTAGTGGCCCCCACGACCACGACCCCGGCGAACGAAACGACCAGCCCGGCCAACAGGGTGGCCGAAAGGCCCTCCTTGAGCACCCAGGCGCTGACCAGCGCGATGATGACGGGGCCCAGGCTGACAACCATCGCCGCCGTACCGGCGTCGACCTTCTGCTCGCCCCAGTTCAGGCTGACCATGTAGACGCCGAACCAGAGCAAACCCGATGTCACGATGCCTGGCCAGGCGGCCCGCCGCGGCCAACCCTCTCGCCGCGCACAGCAAACCGCGCCCAGCGCTACCGACCCGCAGGCCAGCCGGCCCAGAGCCAGGGCGCCAGGGGAAAACGCAGCACCGGCGCTGCGGATGGCGACGAACGCCGACGCCCAGAGGACCACTGTCACGCCTGCCGCCGCCAGGGCCGCCCAGCCTGGCCGGGCTGGTGCGGGGGCAGGGCTCCGCTCAGCGGGACGCCTCTTCTCTGTAACTTCACCGCTCTTGTCGACCATATCCAAAGTCTCGCCGGAGAGCGGCGCCATTCCTGGCGGATTTCCGACCAGACGTTATGGGCTCGAGCCTGGTACGAGTAGCCGCGGAGCGAGAAGACGGGGAAGCTCGATCAGTGGCGCATGGCATTCTCGGGCGGCCGGACGCCGGTCGGCGGTGCGCTGCACGCTGTCAGCTGCGCGAGGACGCGGGCGGCCTCGTCGGCGGGCATGGGCCGGGCGAAGAGGTACCCCTGGATGTGGTCGCACCCCAGGTCCGCCAAGGTGTCGCACTGCTCGGCTTGCTCCACCCCCTCGGCGATCGAGATCTTGCCAAGGGCGTGGGTCACGTCGAGGACGCTCTGGACCAGCGCCCTTCCTTCGGGGCTCACCAGGAGCCGGTCGATGAAGGACTTGTCTATCTTCACGATGTCTATGGGCAAGCGACCAAGGCGGTTGAGCGATGAGTACCCGGTCCCATAGTCGTCCAGGGCGATCCGCAGCCCGATGAGCTTTAGCTCTTGCAGGCGGGCAAGGCCGGCGTCGAAGCCGAGCGTGAACGTGCTCTCGGTCACCTCGAGCACCAGGCACCGGGCTGGGAGCTCGAAGTCGATCAAGGCTCTGCCCACGTCGTCGACGAGACCGGGCTCGGCGAGCTGGCGGGGGGACAGGTTGACGCTGACGTAGAACTGGTCGTCCACCGTCCCTGCCTGGCGCCAGGCCTGGAGTTGACGGCAGGCCTCCCTGAGCACCCAGTGGCCGAGAGGCACGATGTAGCCGGTGGACTCGGCCACGTTCACGAAGTCGACCGGGGACACCAGGCCCCGGCGACGGTGGTACCAGCGCACCAGAGACTCGGCACCGACGGGTGCCCGGTCGTGTGCCCCCACGATGGGCTGGTAGAAGACCTCCAGCTCCCCGTTGGCCAAGGCCTGGTGGAGATCGCTGATGAGCGCCAGGCGCTTCAGCGCCTGGTCCTGCAGACCCGGGCGGACCATTTCAGTACGCGCCTTGCCGTTTTGTTTGGCCAGGTACATGGCGAGGTCGGCGTCCCGGAGCAGGTCCTCGGAGGTCCTGGCGAGCGGGTGACTAGTGGCGATCCCGATGCTGGCGCTCACGGGGACCTCGTTACCGTTCACGTTGAACGGCAATGAGAATGCGTCCTCGATCAGCCCGGCCACCTGTTGAGCGACTTGGGGCATGGAGCCTGAACGCAGCAGGAGCGCGAACTCGTCGCCCCCCAACCGGGCCAGGACGTCGCCCGCGGGCGTGACCGACTGGAGCCGCCCGGCCACCGCTCTCAGGAGCCTGTCGCCAGCGGTGTGGCCGAGGCTGTCATTAACAGTCTTGAACTCGTCGAGATCGAGGAAGAGCACGGCCACCGGCTCGGCGGGCCGTCCCGTCTCCAGCAGGACCTTGTCGACCTCGCTGAGGAACAGGGCGCGGTTGGCAAGGCCGGTCAACGAGTCGTGGAACGTGTGGAACTCCAGCGCGTCCTCAGCCCGCTTGCGGCTTGTTATGTCCAATGTCGTGCCCAGCACCTTGCCCTGGCCGTCTTCGCCCACCATCGAACACGCCCGGGTGTGCACCCACCTGGCCGTCCTGTCGGTGCCCGACAGGCGGTGGACGAGGTCGACGGGAGCGCCACCGTCGAGGCATTCGCGCAAGGCCCGACCTAGGGCCGCGCGGTCCTCGTGGTGTACACGTCCCATCAGGGTCGACAAGGCGACCGTCTTCGAGGTGGGAAGGCCCAGGATGCGGCATAGCTCGCCCGAGGGGAAGATGGCACCGCTGACAGGGTCCTGTTCGAAACTGCCCAGCCCGGCCATGTGCTGGACCTCGTCGAGGCGTTGGCGCTCGATCCGGGTGGCGGTCTCGGCCCGCCGACGGTCGGTGATGTCCACGGCTTGCGCCAAAAAGCCGTACACGTCGCCATTGGCGCAGGTGAGTGACCGGATGTTCAGTTCCGCCCAGACGACGGAGCCATCGGGGCGGAGATAGCGCTTGTCGAAGCTGACGGTTTCGTCCGTGTTCTCAAGCAGGCGCGCCATGGCTCGGTTGCCCAGGTCGATGTCGACCGGGCTGGTGAGAGAATTGAACAGCATGCCGAGCAGCTCGAGCTCGCTACGCCCGACCAGGCGGGCAAACTCGTGGTTCACGCGCCGTAGCCGGCCGGTCAGGTCCGCGATGACCATGCCCAGCGCGGCCAGGCCAAAGACGTCGATGTCGTTGGGGACGGCGACCACGGCCCGGCCGTGGCTGTCCGGCCACAGCTCGGCGCCGGGCGCCGCCGGCCCCGCCCCGTCACCCTCGTACCCCGTCAGGAGGCGTCTGGTCGTTGAGCCATTGCTACAGGGGCCCGACGGTTGGAGAGAGAGCGCGCCGGGCTTAGCCATGTAACCTCACGGGAGCTTTGTCGCCCCTCGTAGAGCGTGGGGTTAGAGGCGAAGGTCCCCACCGTCGGCGGATGGCCACCTGGCGGCGCCACGCTCGGCTCCCGCCCGGCCCCTGGGCCGCGTGCACAGCAATGGTGACGGGTACGATAACGCCCGGTGCGGAGCATGAGGACGGCAAGGGCGGGCATCGAAGGCCCGACCGGTCCTGGCCCACCTCGGTCCCGGCTCATTGTCCCGGTCATAGCCCTGGCAGCCGCCTTCAGCCTCGCCATCGGCTGGTACGAGCTGCTGGGTATGGGGGAATGGCACCAGTACCTCGAGTACGACGACGGGGTCTGGTTCGGGACCGCCGTCCGTCTGGCGCACGGGGTCCTGCCTTACCGCAGCTTCGTCGACGACCAGCCGCCCGGGGTCCCCGTACTGATGTTGCCGTTCGCCCTCTGGTCACGCTCCGTCGGTACCCGGACCGCCTTCGCCTGGGCGCGGCTGGCCGTGCCGCTCGTCGAGACGGTCGGCGTACTGGCACTGGGCTGGGCCGTCCGCCACCGCGGTGCCCTGACCACGGCCATCGCCTGCGGGGTGATGGCCGTCTACCCGCTGTGCCTCATCGATCAGCGCACTGTGATGCTCGAGCCTTTCTGTGCCATGTTCTGCCTGCTGGGCCTGGCGGCCGCTTTTCAGGGCAACCACCTGAGCGGGCGGACCGGTCGCCTGGCGCTGGCGGGCGCCTGCTTCGGTCTGGCCGGCGCTTGTAAGGCGTTCGCACTGCTCCCCTTCGTCGTGGTCGTGGTGGCCCTGCTGGCGTCGGCGGCCCGTCGCCGCCTCGTGCCCTTCCTCTGCGGCACGGCGGTGAGCTTTGCTTTGGTCTGCGGGCCCTTCCTCGTGCTGGCGCCGGCCGCTTTTGTCCACGATGTCGTGGTCACCCAGTTCGCCCGCACGGGCGTGTCCGAACCGTCCCTTTACGACCGGCTCGCATCGCTGATCGGTTCGCCGCCGTCCAGCGTGCCGAGCGGCCTGTCCGATCATCACGACCGGGAACTGGCCGTGGTCCTGGCCGTGCTCATCGGCGCGCTGGTCGTGGGCAGCTACACGATCGGCCGAGCGTGGTCCCGAGGGGCCCGGGGCCGCCACGTAAGCAACACTGTCCTGGTGGGGGACGGCGACGCGCGCTTCATGCCTCTTGACGCCACCGCCGTGGCGATCGCTGTCGTGACGGGCACAGGGCTGGCCGAGCCGGCTGCCTACTACTACCACTACGCCGCCTTCTTCGGGCCCTTTCTGGCCCTGATGCTCGGGCTCGCTGGTGGCCGCCTGGGCCGGCGCGTCCCCCGCCTCCTTTCCTTCTGTGCGCTGGCTGTGCTTGTGGTGGGGGCGGTCCACGCCGTGCAGACCGTGCGCGCCAGTCCCGGGGGGCTCCCCAACGTCGCCCTTATCGACCGCCTCGTCCCCCCGGGTGCCTGTGTGCTGGGCGACGACGCCCCCACCCTGGTCCTGTCTGACCGCTTCAGTTCGGCGACACCGGGCTGTACGGCCGTCACCGACGCCTTCGGTACGACGATCAGCGAAGACGGGGGGTACCCGGCCAGCAGTCCCGAGGGGCACTCGGCCAAGGTGGTGGCGGTGTGGTTGGACGCCCTCCGGCACAGCGATTACGTGGTCCTGGCGCTCGGTTTCCAGGAGAGGCGCATCCCCTGGGACGCTCCCGCCTTGCGCGGCTACCTCGGCTCCCACTTTCAAGCACTGACGTCGTCCGGCGACATCGTCCTGCGTCGCCGGGCACCCTCGTGACCTGAGCCGGTGGTACTCCGTGCGACCGCTTTACAACTGAGCGTCCACGGCGATCGGCACCGAGTCGATGGTCGTCACTCCCGTGCGCCCGGTGAAAAAACGCAGCCGCCAACAGGTATCCCAGACTGCATCGCGCACCAGCTTCGTGGTGGCGTTGATGAGCCGGCCGTTGGTGGGTAGCGGCCGGCCGGCGCCGTCGGTCACGTCCGGGAATGCCAGAGCGCAGGCCAAGTCGAACGTCGTGGCCGCGGCCAGGTCCCGGTGCCATTTGTTGACAAGGACATGACCGATGGCGGTTTTGTCCGGCGCGGGACCGACAAGGAAGTCGACGCAGTCAATGATAATTTCCGGGACAATATCGCCAACTTTATATGTCGAGCCCTCCACGATCGCCAATACCGGCTCGTTGGTGATCACCTTAGTGGCGTCCACAAGCTCGTGGAGCACCCATAAAGGGTCATTTTCATGACCGTTGTTATAGGGTTGCAGCCGTTCGATTATTGCTTGCGCGGAGGGCTTCATGCCCCGGATCTTATAAAGGCCGCTTCCCGGGGCCGGGCGCTTCCCGCCGTTGGTACGGCCGAAGTCGTCAGCGTCCAGGAAAATAGGGAAACCCGAGTCAATGTTATGACAGGAATGTCGGCGAGAGATAATAGACGCGAACATGTCGAGTGCAGCGAGCCAATTGTCGACGCACTCACTGAGGCGGACCAGGATATGGTCAGGGGGGCGCTCCTTTACTCGCATGACTATGCGCCCGCGGTCTGAATGCGCCCGGTCACGCTCCACCAGGGCTCGATAGGGGCGTCGAGAAAGATAGGCGGCGATGTCACTTTGGAGCGCCACAATCCCTTCATCAGCCCGTGTGAGGTGCAGGCCGACGGCCTGCGGGACGATTATTTGCATGCTCCTGCTCCGAAAACAACTAAGCTTGGGCCAACCTTTTGAACCGGGAGGTTCTCGTGCCCGAACAAGATGTGGCCACCAACGGGAGGTTTTATTGGGGCAGCGCGACGGCGGCCTACCAGGTTGAGGGTTCGCCGCTGGCGGACGGGGCAGGCAGTTGCGTGTGGCACGAGTTCTCCCACACCCCGGGGACGACTTACCACGCCCAGACGGGTGACATCGCTGCTGATCATTACCACAAGTGGCCCGAGGACGTCGAGCTCATGAAAAACATGGGCCTCAACAGTTACCGGTTCTCGTTGCGCTGGGCTCGCATACTTCCCGATGGCACCGGCGTCGTCAACCCCAGAGGTCTGAGCTTTTATGACCGGCTGGTGGATTCGCTCCTGGCCTGCGGTATCGAGCCCTTTGTGACACTGTTCCACTGGGATATGCCCTCGGCGTTGTTCCGGATGGGCGGATGGTCGAACCCCGACGTCGCCGATTGGTTCGGCGACTACGCGGCCGTGGTGGTCGGTGCCCTTGGCGACAGGGTCAGGTACTGGATGACCTTGAACGAGCCCTACGTGGTTTCCGCCGAAGGGCACCTGGTTGGCAATCATGCCCCCGGCATGCGCAATATCTATCAGATGGGCCATTCTGTCCATCACCAACTGAGGGCTCACATCGCCGGCTACCGGGCCATTAAGGCAGCTCGACCGGGGGCGCGCGTGGGGTTGGCCGTGCACAACGCGGCCGTATGGCCGGGAACGGGGTCCGGCCCCGACATAGCAGCCGCAGAGCGGGCTGAGGGCTGGCACAACTTTCCGATGTTCCTGGACCCACTGGTCCACGGCCGCTATCCCCCGGCTCTCGAGCCGCGGCTGAGGCCGTTCCTGCCCGTAGGGTACGAAAACGATATGCCTGCGCTGCAGGTGCCGCCTGACTTTGTCGGCATCAACTACTACCACGGCTATTACGTCCGCGACACCTCCGACAATTGGCTGGGCTTTGTCGAGGTGGACGGGCCCGAGGCCCCTCGGACCAAGATGAACTGGGCGGTCCGCCCCGAGGGCCTTCACCGGGTCCTGACCCAGGTGCACGAGCGGTACCACCTGCCGGCGGTCTTCATTACGGAGAACGGCGCCTCTTACGAAGACCGCGTGGTCGGTGGCGCTGTCCATGATGCGGACCGCACGGCTTACCTCAAGTCGCATATTGCCGCCGTCCTTCAGGCCAAGCGCGAGGGAGTGCCCGTTGAGGGCTACTTCGTATGGGCGCTGCTCGACAACTTCGAATGGGCGCACGGTTATTCCCAGCGCTTTGGCATCGTCTACGTCGACTTTGAGACCCAGGAGCGCACGGTCAAAGACAGTGGCCGCTGGTATGGGGAACTGGCTCGCGCTGGGGTGCCTCCACAGGACCAGGAGCTGTCGGCGCCATCTATCGGAAGCTAGGACGACGTAACTTGGGGGCGTCGTTGAGAGGCGGGATGCCCCCATTGGCCAGGAGCTCGTCCACTACCAGCGTGGCCGCTCCGAGGGCGACGGCGTCGGCGCCCAATTGGGCGATCTCGATGCTGACGCGGCTGGCCGTGTACTCGAGGGCTTGTTCCTGGACAGCTTTGCGGATCACGGGGAGAAGTGCCGGTCCCAGCTTGAGGCCCAACCATCCTCCCAGGATTATCTTTTCCGGGTTGAAAAGGTTGGCCAGGTTGGCGGTACCGACCCCGAAATAGGTGGCCGTGCGCTCCAGCATCGCGGCCGCGGCCTGGTCATGGTCAGCGGCCTTGAGGAGGTAGTCGACCCAGCCCTCCGAGTCTGGGTCTGAAAGCGGGATGTCGGCAGAGCCCGTGCGGCTCCACCCTTCCAATAGCGCTCCGGCTCCTACGTAGGCCTCGATACAACCGGCGCCCCCGCAGCGGCACCTCTTACCGCCCGTGACGACGGCCGTGTGGCCCCACTCACCGGCACTGGACGCCGGCCCCCGATAGAGAGTGCCGTTGGTGAATATTGCCGCCCCCACCCCGGTGCCCCACAGGGCAACAACGGCGTTGTTCACACCGCGGCCCGCACCCATCCACATCTCTGCCTGGCCGAGCGCCCTGGCCCCGTTGTCGATGAAGAGAGGCAGGCGGACACGGGCCCGGACCATCTCTTCCATGGGCACGTCCCGCCACCCGATGTTGGGCGCATGTACGCGCGAACCGGCGGTGTGGTAAGCGACGATCCCGGGCAAGGCCACGCCCGCTCCGAGCACCCGCCGGCCCTCGCCGTCGAGTTGCGCCTTGAGTTTTTCTATGGCCACGATGATCCTGTCGATGACCACCGTGGCATCATGGTGCTGGGGGTGCAGCGGGACCTCGGCCACACCGGCCACCCGCATCCTCATGTCGAAGGCCTCGACCCGGATGCGGGTCTCGCCTACCTCCACCCCGATCACTGCCCCGAAGTCGGGATTGACTTGGAGCATGACGCGGGGACGGCCGCCGTCGGACTCCTCTAGCCCGACCTCCGAGATGACGCCTTCCTCCAGCAACGCGGCGGTGACGTTGGTCACGCTGCCGCTGCTCAGTCCCGTAAGTTGGGCCAAGGCGACACGGTTTAGGGGGCCGTCGAGGAACAGCCGCCGTAGGACCACGCCTCGGTTGACCCGGCGCAGGTCCCGTACGGTCGCCCTTGCGTTTTGGGTCAAATTAGGCCCTCACTTCGTTCAATGCTTAGTTCAAAGTGCCTAACTGCCCGCTGGTGGGCCCGCTGAGTGAAGCGGCGGCGCGACATAAGAGAGAGCGTTAGGCAAGGCATGTTGCCCGAAAGCCCCAGGGGCCCCCGGCCGACGAAATGCCGACCGGGGGCTCGTGTGGTGGCGCCGTTCACACTGAACGGGCGCCTCCGGGAACTAGTAGCTGCTGGTCCGCGGGGACAGGTGGAGCACCACGACGAGGTCGGTGCCGGCACCGGCGCCGAGGTTGGTGCCCGAAGGTTGGCCCGTCTCGTAGGGGTTGGCCTGCGTGGGCCAGCCCACGAAGTGGTCGGAGTCGTACTCGAACCATTCCGAGGCCGTCGTCACCGGGATGACGGGCAGGTAGCTGGCTACGTACTTGGCGATGGGGGCGAGGGCGGCGGTTTGCGCGGCCGTGGTGGGAGCAGCGGCCAGGTTGGCCAGGTCGGCGTCAATGGCGGCGTTATGGACCCGCTCGTAGTCGCCCGAGGCGGCGCTCGGGGTCACCAGGCTGCTGTCCAGCCAGTTGTCGTACAGGTTGTACGGCGTCAGGCCGTTGTTGGACCAGTGCTCCGATATTGAGAAGTTGCCGTCGGAGACATCCGCGTTCCAAGCATTGACCGTGAGGCCCTCGAAGCTGGCGTTGATGCCCGCAGCCTTGAGTTCCTGAGCGGCAAGAGAGCCGACCTCGGCGTAGTCGGTATAAGCCGACGGGCTCACGAACGTGACCGTGACTTCCTTGCCGCCCTTCCAGAAGTAACCACCCTTCAGGGTGTAGCCGGCGCCCTTGAGGATCGACCGGGCTTGCGCCGGGTTGCCGGTGGCGGAGTTGGTCAGGCTCTTCACCGGCCCGCTCCAAGCCGCAAAGGTGGGCAGGGTGAGCCCGGTGGCATTGAGGACCGGGTTCTCCAGGCCGGCCTCGCCTTCATCGGCCAGCACGGTGCGGTTGACAGCGGCGCTAATGGCTTGGCGGACCGCCAGCTGGTTGGTCGGCCATTGGTGCAGGTTGGGCATGAAAGCGTTGCTGCTACCGGGCGCTTCCCAGTAATGGTGGTAGGCCTTGTTGGTGTCGACGAAGTCCTTCTGCAGGCCCGGGATGAAGTTGCCGGTCCAGTCGATCTGGCCGGCGTAAAGTGCCGACAGGGCCCCGGTGTTGGAGGTATAGACGGGGAAGTAAACATCGGGGATCTTCGGCATCATGCCCGTCTGCCAGTAGGTGGGGTTGGCCTTCAGCGTGACGCCCTCAGGCGTGAACGTGGCCAGGGTGTAGGGCCCTGTACCTACGGGGTTGGCATCGGTGTACTGAGCCGGGTCGCCCACGGTGCTCCATATGTGCTGGGGGATGATCGCGGTGCCGGCGATGTCCTGCAAGTTGGCGTACTGGGCCGTCGCGAAGCTCAGTGTGACGTTATTGCCCGAGCTGGTCACGCTAAGGATCTTGAGCCCGTCAAGGTTGATGTCGGGGTACTTGATCAGCTCTTGGAAGGTGAAGACGACGTCGGCCGGTGTCATTGCCGTACCGTCGCTCCACTTGATGCCCGTGCGGATGGCGAAGGTGATCGACTTGCCGCCGTTGGACCACTGGTAGGAGGTCGCCAGCCACGGGTAATACGTAGGCGGCGCGGCGAGGTCGAACTCGATGAGGGGTTCGTAGATCAGGCCGGTGGCGCCCATGCCGTAAATGGGGGCCGTGGGCACGAACGGGTTGAAGTCCTGGGTGATGACGCTCTCGGGCGAGCTCTCCATTACGAGCTCGGGCACCGTACTGGCGACCGCGGACGACGAGATGCATGCGGTGAGCAAGCCGGCGCCCATCAGGCCCGCGGTTGCGATGGCGAGCGCTCGTCGGTTGGTGGATACCTTTTGTTCCATTTACCCCTCCTCGATGACTGGGTCGTTTTAGGACACGCAAGCCCTAAGCCCTGGCTTGGTGTCCCTGCCGCTCCGCCCCCGTCACCGAGGACCCCCCGGTGGGCATGCCGGACGAGAGGGCACGCCGAAGACTATACTCACACCATTGACAAAGGTGTGCGCGGCTCTGCTAGTGCGCACCAGCGAGACCGTAGGCCGGTCTCTTCGGGTGAAGGGACGCCCCCTGTTCAGACGCCTTCAGGGTTGGCGCCGTTGCCCACGAGCTCCGGAGCGGCCACGTCGAGACGCCAGCAAGCGGCTGCTCGGGAGGAGGAGATCCGCATCAGGGGCGGCCTCTCGGCGCGGCAGCGGTCCTCGGCCAACGGGCACCGGGGGTGGAAGGGGCACCCGTCGGTTACGCGCCCGCTGCTTTCGGGGACGCGCGTCCCCCGTCTGGCCCCGCTTTGCAGGACGCTGCCCAGGTTGTCGGGATCTGGCGCCGACGAAACAAGCAGCTGCGTATAAGGGTGTGCTGGGCGCTGGGTGACCTGTTCGGCCGGGCCCCGTTCGATTATTTCCCCGGCGTACATTACGAGCACCTCGTCGGCGAAGTAGCGGGCCGAAGCAATGTCGTGGGTGATGTAGAGCAACGCGAGGTGAAAGTCCTTACGCAGGTCGTCGAGCAGGTTGAGCATCTCCAAGCGGATCGAGACGTCCAGCATTGATACCGGCTCGTCGGCCAGGAGCACGCTCGGCCGGGCCGCCAGGGCGCGGGCGAACGATACTCGTTGGCGTTGGCCCCCGGATAATTCGTGGGGGAACTTGGCCAGGAACTGTTGGGCTGGGGTGAGCCTGACCTGCTCCATCAGGCTCACCACTTCGGCCTCGATCTCGTCCCGAGACTTCTTGCCCTGGTGCAGCTTTACGGGGCGCTCGAGGTGATAGCGCACCGTATGGACGGGGTTGAGCGACGAGAACGGGTCCTGGAAAACAAGTTGCACCTCGCTCTTGTAGCGTCGGAAGGCCGTCCGGCTGGATACGTCGACCGGCCGGCCGTCCAGGGTGACGGAGCCCGTGTTGGGTTTTTCCTGCCCGGCGAGCAGCTTGGCCACCGTCGACTTGCCCGAACCGCTCTCACCCACCAGGGCCACCACTGCGCCTCGGTAGAGGTTGAACGTGACGTCCCGGGCGGCCCGGAGCACGGCGCCGCGGCCCAACCGGTAGGACCGGTTGAGGCCGACCGCCTGCATGGCGAGCTCGCCGCGCTGCGCCGCCGCGGAGACCAGGTCTCCGGTACCGGGGGTGACCGGCTCCAGGGCGCCGGGTGAGCTCACGACAGTGGTCCTTCTGGGGCCGGGAGCACCTGGGCCGGAGCGGTGGCGCCAGTGGGGGAGGTCGGTACCGGCGTGCCCGGGAGCACGAACGGGCAGGCGGTGACGTGGTCGGGGTCGGCCGAGGTAGTCACCCGGACCAAGCTCATGTCTACCTCGCGGCAGGCATCGGTCCCGTACCCGCACCGCCCCAAGAAGGGGCAGCCCGGCGGTAGGGAGCGCAGGTCCGGCGGCGAGCCCGGGATGCCGGTCAGCTCGCGCCGTGGGCCACGCACCGACGGGAACGAGTTGAGCAGGCCTTTGGTATAGGGGTGCGCGGGCTCATGGAGCATCTCACGGGCCGTGCCCACCTCCACCAATTTGCCGGCGTACATCACGGCCACCCGGTTGGCCAGTTCGAGCAGCAATGACAAGTCATGGGTGATGAAGAGGACTGAAAAGCCGAGGCGGTCCTTCAGCTCGACCACCTGAGAAAGGATGTCACGCTGGACGACGACATCGAGTGCCGTCGTCGGTTCGTCCATTATGACGACCTCGGGATCAGTGGCCAGGGCCATGGCGATCATTACCCGCTGGCGCATGCCCCCCGACAGCTCATGGGGGTAGCTCTTGAGGCGCGAGCGCGGGATCGAGACAAAATCCAAGAGCTCCGCCGCCTTGTCCACGGCTTCGGACCTGCTCAACTGCAGGTGGGCGTGCATGACGTCGACGAGCTGGTCGCGGACGTTCAGCACGGGGTTCAGGGCGTTCATGGCGCTCTGGAAGACGATGGAGATCTCCCGCCAGCGCAGGGCTCTGAGCTCCTCTTTGGTCTCCGAGAGGATGTCGACGGGACGCGCCATCCGCCGCCCCCGGTAGATGACGCTGCCGCTCGTGATGACAGCGGGCGCCCGCAGGAGCCGGCACGCCCCATAGGCCAGGGTCGACTTGCCCGACCCGCTCTCACCGGCCAGGCCGACCACCTCGCCGGGGCGGAGGAAGAGGTTGACGTGGTCTACCGCCCGCACATCGCCACCCAGTGTGCGGTAGGCGACGGAGAAGTCGGTGATCTCGAGCACAGCGTCGCTTTGGCCGCCCCCCTTGGACAGGCCGTTCCCGCTGTCCTCAGGCTCAACCGCATGCCTGTCGTCAACCGTTGTCATCGGCCCGTACCCGAACCAGCTTTGGGCCGGGCGCCTACCGGGCCACCGTTGCCCCGGCGCGAACTCGAGGCACCGAGGTGGCCGGGCACGGCCGCCCGGGCCCCACCACTTCGGACCACCGGGGTCGGGTCGGACGGGCTCCACTTGCTCAAGCCCCGCCGCTTGGCCCCGGCGGCGTCACGGAGGCGGGGGTTGCCGATCTCGTCTATACCGAAGTTCAACAGCACCAGGCTCGTGCCGATCAAGGCCACGGCGAGGCCAGGGGGGATAAACCACCACCACGCCCCCAGGGTCAGGGCCTGCTGGCTTTGCGCCCAGTAGAGCATCGTCCCCAGGCTCCAGCTGTTGAGGTCGGCGACCCCGATGAACGCCAACGCCACGGAGGCCCCGATGGCGTAGAGAACAGTGTTGACGAAGCTGGCGGCGATGAGGCTGACCTCGTTGGGGACGATGTCGAAGAGTATGACCCGCCACCCCTTCTCGCCTGTTTCGCGAGAGGCGGCGACGAAATCCCGGTTGCGGATGGCCAAGGTCTGGGAACGGATGACGCGTGCGCCCCAGGGCCAACCGAGCACGCTCAACACGACGATCGTCGGCCATTGGGTCGTCTCTTTGAGGTAACCGAGGAGCACCACCAGCAACGGCAACGCCGGGAGCACCAAAAAGACGTTCGACAGGAGGGAAAGCAGCTCGTCCCAAATGCCCCCGAGGAAGGCGGCGGCCACCCCGACTATCACCGAAAGGGCTGTCGCCACGACGCCGACGACAAACGCCAGTTCGAGGGTCAACCGTATCCCGTTGAGGAGTTGGGAGAACACATCCTGGCCGCTTTGGGTAGTGCCGAGCAGATGGGCGAACGACGGGCCGGCCAGGGAGAGGTTGGGGGCCGGGTTTTGGTACGAGGGATCGTAGGGGGCGAACAGCGGGCCGATAAGGCCGACCAGGATGAAAAAGGCGAGAAGGACGGCGCCCACCTTCGCCTTCGTCGGCAACCGGCCCCACGGCCCCCGGCTTTGGGTCTTCTCGCGCACCAACGAGGGGTCGGTGCTGATGGGCATCACGATGGCCATCAGGCGGTCCTGGTCCGGGCGCGGGGGTCCACGAAGACGTAGACGAGGTCGACGAGCAGGTTGGCTATCAGTACGGCGAACGATATTACGAGGAAGATGGCTTGCATCAGGGGGTAGTCGTTGGAGGTCACGGCGTTGACTAACAACAGCCCGACGCCGGGGTACGAGAACACGATCTCCATCACGATCGCCCCCGACACGACGAAGCCGATTGCGTTCGCGAAGCCTGACAATTGGGGCAGGATGGCGTTGCGAGCCGCGTAGGTCAACACGACGCGCCGGTTCCTCAAGCCTTTGGCCTGGCCGGCCAGGACATAATCCTCGCCGATGGTCGTGATCATGACGTTGCGCATCTGCAGCATCCAGCCGGCCACCGACGTGATGACGATGGTGAAGGCCGGGAGCACCGAGTGGTAGATGGCGCTGCTGATAAACGGCCAGTTCCATCCCGGGATGTCAGTGCCGGCGTAACCCTGTCCCAACGGGAAGACCTTCAGCTTCAGGCCGAGCACTTCGATGAGGATCAAGGCCAGGAAGAAGTATGGTAGCGCCTGCACAAATGTCAGGGCTGGCAGGGCCCGGTCGAGCCAGCCCCCGCTCCGCCAGGCGGCCACGATACCGAAGCCGGTGCCTACCAGGAAGCCTATTACAGTTGCCGTGCCGACCAGCGTCAAGGTCCAGGGGATGGTCTCGCCGAGGAGCGTCGATACTCTGGCCGGGTACTCGCTCAGGCTCACCCCGAAGTCAAAACGAAAAATATCCCCTAGGTAGGACGTGTACTGGTGCCACATCGACCCGGGATGGGCGACGCCCAACATTGCCTCGAGAGCCTTTTCGGCGCTCGGCTGCAGTTCCGGGAACCTTGACATGACGTCCTGCACGGCATTGCCGGGCATGGCTCGCGGTATGAAGAAATTGACGGTCAGGGCTACCCAGGCGGCTACGGCGTAGAAAACCAGGCGCCTGACTAAAAACCGCATGTCCGGTCCCTAACCTAGGCGGCGCCGGGACAGCGTCCCGCCCCCGTACGCTCGTCCGGCTCTTCGCATCCCGCCCGGCCCCCCTTGCGGCTTGGCACGCTGGCCCTAAACCTAGCTTGACCCCGACCACGGGGCCATGCCAGCGACCATAGCTCTAACCTTTCCTTTAGGCTGATCCGAAAGACTCTACACGGTCGGGCACCCGCTGATGGCGAGCCGCCAGAGGGCCTCCCAACCTCGCGAACGTGACCGTGCGCTGGACGACGGCCTTTTTCGGAGTTCCCTGGAGTTTCGCCACGCTCGTTCCTGCGAGCGGGGACGCGTCCCTACATGCCCGGCGTACGGGAGGGAGTTCTGCTTGTTGTCATCTCGACATACATGTGGAGCGGGTCGACGAGACGGCTGAGCAGGCGGTGCGGCTCGGCGCCACGGTGGTCGGGGAGCCTGCGGGGATCGTCGTGAGCCGTCAGTCCACTTCTTCGGGCGCCGGCTTTTGTGCTCCGGGGCACTCATGCGGGAAAAGTGTGAAGCAGTGGCACAGGCCGCACCAGCCGTAGTTGCTCTCGGTGCCCCCCGGGGCGGTCTCTGTCAATAGCGCCATAGGGGCCATGCAACCATGGCGCCGGGCGTTACGGTCGCCGACCTCGCATAGAGGGCCACTTTCCGCACGAGCAGAGGGACTGAGACCACGGTATGTGAGGACCACGACGAACCGGCGGCAGACGGCGTAGCGACCGAAGACGGTTGCCCGCCGGCCCTCCAGGCCGGTTGGGCCCTTGCCTGGGTGGCTGCGGCAACCTCGGGGGGCGCCGTCGCGGTCACGGGAAAACCACCACGCTTCGCAGCACCTCTCCCCGGCCCATGCGGGCGAACGCCTCTTCCACGTCCCCGCTCCCGATGGTCTCGCTGACGAAATGGTCAAGGTCGAGACGACCCTGGCGGTAAAGGTCGATCAGCATCGGGAAGTCGCGGGCGGGCAGGCAGTCGCCGTACCAAGACGGTTTGAGCGCCCCGCCCCGCCCGAAGAAATCGATCATGGGTACGGGGGGGAACATCATCTGAGGATTGGGCACGCCGACCTGGACCACCGTGCCGGCCAGGTCCCGGGCGTAGAAGGCCTGCTGGAGGACCTCGGGCCGGCCGACGGCCTCGATGGCCACGTCGGCCCCGAAGCTCCCCGTGGCCGCTCGGACCGCCTCCACGGGGTCCTCCCGGCTGCTGTTGACGGTGTGGGTGGCCCCTACCGTCCGGGCCCACTCGAGCTTGCGGTCGTCGATGTCGATGGCGACGATCGTGGTGGCCCCGGCCAGTCGGGCCCCGGCGATGGCGGCGGCCCCGACCCCGCCGCAGCCGAACACCGCCACGCTGTCACCGGGCGCGACCTCGCCGGTATGGATGGCGGCCCCGATACCGGCCATGACGCCGCAGCCCAGCAGACCGGCCGCCTCAGGGCGGGCCCTGGGTACCTCGGTGCACTGGCCTGCCGCCACCAGTGTGAGATCTGCGAATGCGCCTATCCCTAACGCCGGCGACAACGGCGTCCCGTCCGTCAGCGTCATCGGCTGGGTGGCGTTGAAAGTGGCGAAGCAATACTGGGGCTTGCCCTTGCGGCACGCCCGGCACGTCCCGCACACGGCCCGCCAGTTGAGGATGACGAACGCCCCCGGGCGCAGGCCTCGCACGTCGGGCCCGACATCGACCACTTCGCCGGCCGCCTCATGGCCCAGCAGGAACGGGAAGCCGTCTGAGATGTTCCCCTCGCGGTAGTGGAGGTCGGTGTGGCACACGCCGCAGGCCTGGACGCGGACGAGGGCCTCTCCGGGCCCGGGATCGGGAACGAGCACGGTCTCCAGGGACACGGGCCGGCCGCGTCCGAGGGCGACGACGCCCTGCACTTCGTGGTACATCTCCTGCCCCTCCCGTGGCGATCGCGCCGTAGTTGTCCGGCGACCTGTAGCGCCGAAGCCTACCGCTGGCGCATCTTGGCGGCGCATCTTGGCGGCGCATCTTGGCTAACCTCTCCGCGCCGTGATGGATCTTGCTGAGGCCGCTCTTGGCGGTGCCCTGGACGCCGGTGCTCGCTACGCCGATGCCCGTGTCATGGTGATGGCGACCGAGTCGATGTCGGCCCAGAACGGTGAGATCGAGAGCCTCCGCCACGGCGAACGTGCCGGTATCGGGGTCCGGGCGCTGATCGGCTCCTCCTGGGGTTTCGCCTCCACCGCCGAGCTGTCGAGCCGGGAGGCACGCCGGGCGGGGCAACACGCGGCCGAGACGGCTCGGGCCTCGGCCCGCCTGGCCGGCGCGCCGCTCGAGATGGCCCCCGTCCCGGCCGTCCACGACCACTGGGAAAGTGCCTGTGCGGAGGACCCTCTTTCGGTGCCGCTGTCCGAAAAAGCCGGGCTCCTCGCCTCGGTCACGTCGGTCGCCCGGGCCGCAGGGGCCCAGATAGCCCAGGCCAGCTATGACATCTGGGACACGACCAAGTGGCTGGCGACGAGCGAGGGGAGCCGGATTTCCCAGCACATCCGGGAGTGCGGTGCCGCCATGTCGGCCACCGCCATCGGCGACGGCGAGACCCAGCGCCGCAGCTACCCGGGCATCCGGGGCCAGTACGGCACCAGGGGATGGGAGCTCGTCCGCCAGCTCGACCTTCCCCGTCATGCCGGGCGGGTCGGGGAGGAAGCGGTGGCCCTGCTGTCCGCCCCGGTCTGCCCCGATAGGCGCTGCGACCTGGTACTGGGCTCCGAGCAAATGGCGCTGCAAATTCACGAGTCCGTAGGCCATGCCACCGAGCTCGACCGGATCTTGGGTTGGGAGGCGGCCTTCGCCGGTACCTCATGGCTCGAGCTCGGCCAGCTTGGGTCCCTGCGCTTCGGCTCCCCGCTGATGAACATCACGGCCGACGCCACCCTGCCCGGTGCCCTCGGGTCGTTCGGCTACGACGACGAGGGGACCCCGGCGCACCGCGTGGACATCGTGCGAGAGGGCATCTGGGTCGGGGCCCTGTCCGGCCGGGACTCGGCCGCGCTGGCGGGCCTGCCCGCCGGCGGCATGGTCCGTGCCGACGGGCACAACCGCATCCCCATGGTGCGGATGACCAACATCGGCCTTCTCCCGGGCACCAGTTCGTTGGAGGCGATGATCGCCGAGACCGACGACGGCGTTTACATGGACACCAACCGTTCCTGGTCGATCGACGACCGCCGCCTCAACTTCCAGTTCGGCTGCGAGGTCGGCTACGAGCTCAAGGGCGGGCGGCTCGGGCGTATGTTGCGCAACCCCACCTACACCGGTATCAGCCCTCAGTTCTGGGGGTCGCTGGACCGGGTCGGGGGCGAGGCCGAGTGGCAGTTTTGGGGCACGCCGAACTGCGGCAAGGGCCAGCCTGTGCAGATCGGCCACACTGGCCACCCCTCGGTACCGTGCCGGTTCCGCGACGTTCGCGTCGGGGTACGGGGATGAGCGCCCCCGATCCTTCCGCTCTGGCGGAGAGAGTGGTCGAAATGGTGGGCCGTCGCGCCGAAGCGGCGGTTACCGTCACGCACACCCGTCAGGGCCTCACCCGCTTCGCCAACTCCTTCATCCACCAGAACGTCGTGGACGAGCACACCGAGATCTACCTGCAGCTCTCCCTGGACGGTCGCCCGGCGACGGCCACCACCTACCGCAGCGATGACCAAGCTCTGGAAGGCCTGGCGGGCAGGGCCCTGGTGGCGGCGGCGCTACGGCCGGTCGACCCCGCCTGGGCGGGCCTGGCCCCGCCGGCTGCGCTCCTGAGCGCCAGTGACCTCCACTACGACCCGGCCACGGCGGGGGTCGGCCCGGCCGAACGGGCCGAGGCGGTGGCCGCCTTCGTGTCGGCTGGAGACGGCCTGGTGGGGGCGGGGTTCTGCGAGACCACCCGAAATGACCGGTACTTCGCCAACTCCGCCGGCCAGCGTCTGGGCAGCCACGATACGAGCGCGGCTTTGGATGCCATCCTCCGGGTACCTGGCCCCGATGGCGGGCCGAGCTCGGACGGCGTCGCCTCCACCTATTCCTCCCGGTTCGCCGATCTCGACGGTGAGGCGCTCGGTCGTCACGCCGCCGCCCGTGCCCGGAGCGGAGCGGATCCGATCGAACTGCCGCCTGGGCGCTACGAAGTGGTTCTGGAGGCCCGATGCGTCGCCTATCTGATGGACTTCTTCACCTTTTACGGCTTCAACGGGCGGGCCGTGACCGAGGGTCGTTCGTTTGTGGCACTGGGTGAGCGTCAGCTCGACCGGGCACTGAGCCTGAGCGACGACGCCACCGACCCGCGCCAGATGGGGCCCGTCTTTGATGCCGAGGGCACGCCCAAGCGCCGGGCCCCGCTGGTCGAGGCTGGGGTGATGACAGGGGTTACGCACGATCGGCGCAGCGCGGCCAAGGCAGGCGGGGGAGCGACCACGACCGGCCACGCCGTCGCCGGTGGGGAGGCGCTCGGCGCCGTCGCCACCGCTACGGTCCTCGAACCGGCCCTGGCGAGGGACGCCCGCCCAGTCGCCTCGCTCATCTCTGAGGTGGAGCGCGGCCTGCTCGTCTCCGACTTCTGGTACACCAGGGCCCTCGACCCCAAGACGCTCGTTGCCACCGGTCTTACCCGCAATGGCGTGTTCCTGATCGAGAACGGCGAGGTCCGACGGGCAGTGAGCAACCTACGGTTTACTCAGTCCTATGTAGCCGCCCTGGCGCCAGGACAGGTGCTCGGCATGGGTGATGACGGCCGGCTGAGCCCGGGGGGCTTGCACCTCAGTCTCCACTACGCGCCTAGTTTGCACCTGGTCGCCTGGAACTTCACCGGCAACGCCTCGGCCTGAGCTGACCGGCCCGCCCGGGCCGCGCCGCTTGTTCACCGAAACGGGGCGTGAGCCAGAGATCCCCCGGCCTTAGCCGTGGGAAGGGTTCAAGAATGGTTAGCCTGCAGTGTGATCTTTCTCGGCGTGCTGGTGTTCATTGCCGCCGAGATCGTCGCCTTCGTTGCCGTCGCCCACCAGATCGGGTTCCTCTGGGCACTGTTGCTTCTCATCGTGGTCAGCGCCCTAGGCCCAGTTGTCGTCCGGCGCGTCGGCCTCGGGGTGCTGGCCCATACCCAGGAGAGGCTCGGCCGCGGGGAGATGCCCACCCGGGAGCTTCTCGACGGGCTGGTCATCCTGATCGGCGGGGTGATGATCTGCGTCCCCGGGTTCATCGGCGACGCCCTCGGTCTGCTCCTGATGATCGGCCCGGTGCGCCACCTCGTCATCCGGACGGCCGGTCACCGCCTCGCCCGGCGGGTACAGACCGTGCGTACCGACCGCTGGCGGGTCGTCAGCGTCGGGTCCCAGCCGGTGCACGACGAGCCTTCGTCGGTGCCCGACCGGCCCGACCTAACCCTCGGACCGGGCGACGGCGCGACGCGCTAGGGGTTTGTCGCGAGTGGCGAGCGGGTGGGGGTTCGCGTCGGAGGGGCGGCGCTCGCGATCTCCGACTGGCTGCCTGGAATGAGCACTTGGCCCACTAGAAGGGTGGGGTCACCGCCGGGCCCAAGGCACCATGTGGGCAGGGCCGGTTGCTGAGCTGGGACTAACGGCCTTGTCGTTCCAGGGCCAACGACCCTGGTCAAAAACAGACAGGGACTGGTAGCCATCCCCTCTATGGTGACAGCAGTACGCGACCGTTCGCCTCGTCGGCCGAGGTGGCCCGTGGTGCCGTCTGCGGCGATCTTGGCGTTGTTTTGCGCGCCGTTGGTCCTTAGCGCCCCGCCAGCAGCGGCCGCCCCAACCAAGCTCACCGTGGCCACAGGCAGCATCACCTGCCGGAAGTTGACAGGTGTGGTTACCTTCACGCCCCCCGTGCACGTGCGCCTCAGCCAGAGGGAGACGAGTGCCATCTCGCTCCACGCCAGTGCTTGCACCACGAACAACTCCAATGTTGCCCACGTGAGCGCTGGCAACCTCACCTTCACGACGCACGGCACCGTCACGGGTTGCTCCGGTCTTGGGCAAGGGAGGGCCCTTAGCGGCATCGAGAGATGGCAACCCAGTTCGATCGCCCCCTCGACCGTGGTAGCGGAAGGGTTCGCCCGCAGGGCGAACGGGGGTGCCAGCGGGCTGGTTTGGAGCAGCACGCCGGGCCGGCAACAAGTTCTCGTGCTACCCGCCGCGAGCAAGGCTGTGTCGGTAACAGGGTCGTTCGGGGGAAAGGCGAGCACCATCGAGCAGGAGAACCTGCACGGGAGCATCCTGGTGTACACGGACCGGATCACAGGACAGCTGGACGCTGAGTGCAAATCGCCAGCCGGCCTATCGGTACTGAACATCGTCAGCGGGGTCGAGACACTCCCATAGGCTGCCCAGCGGGTGCGCTCCCTGTAACTCTCACAGCACCCGGGAGATACAGGAGGCTGGACAGCCGGCAACGCCCCGGCCCAGCACCGAGCCCCCCACCGCCTAGGCGCCCTCTCAGCCGGCCGCGCCTGCTGTGACGCGGCAGGCGAGACGCCGTTCGTGGTCGGTGCCCCTAACGGGGCAACGTGTGGTTGCGTTTTCCCGAGCCTCATCGCCTCGGTACCTAGCCGTAGTTGAGCAGCGACCAGGAACTGAAGACCTGTAACCCCAGATTGTGGGGCCCGGCCCAAAAAGAGGAGCTCACTGGTCCGTAAACGATGGTGACGACCACGGCATAGTCGCCGGGCACATAGGCCGCTATCGACTTGTCCTGGGCCGCGGCTCCCGTCTTGACGCCGTAGGGGGCAATGACAGCGGCGCCGACGAAAGCCTCCGTGCCGGTGCTGCGGCTGGCGTAGCCGGTCGTGAGCATGTCCGACACGGCCGGGCCCCACACGCCGTCAAGGCGCGGTGGTCCCAATTGGGCGATGTCGGCCGGCAGGCCCCGGTCCCTCAAGTGGTATATGGCGTACTTCTCGCCCGCCTCCACCACCTTCTGGATGTTGAGGGGGACCCCGGTGGGAGAAGTGCGGGGCGGGTAGAGGCGGAACAGGTACACGCCTTCCTTGTGGTCTGGCGACGCGTAGGACAGCTCGGATGTCGATAGCGTCCCGCTCACGGTGGCGGGGCTGTCGTGGACGCGGAAAGTGAGCCGTGGCAATGCCTGTTGGTGCCAGCTCGAGGGCGTACATATCCCGACGTTCATGGCCTTGGAAAGTGCCGGCGCCAGGTTGGTGCCGATGTAGTCGTCTCTCGGGCCGAGGTTGAGCGAGCCGGCCAGGTTGCCCCCGACGTACAGTTCGGCCCGGTACTCGACATTCGTGAAGCACTGGTCGTCTGCGGCCAGGAAGCGAGTCACGAACTGAAAAGTGTTGTACGGCCTGTCGTAACGGCCGCAGAGCTGCTGGCCGTGGCCCCAGCACGCCGTCTCGGAAATGGCGCTCCATCTGGTCCCTCCCGGCGGGCGTTCGTACCACAGGACGGTTATGGGCATTCCTGACATTCGGTAGGCGGTCGTCGTTTTGGGCACAGGGACGTCGAGCTCCAGGTAGTTCGGGTCGAGAAAGGCTCCGAGCCCGGGCACGGCGAGGGCCCGGCGGTAAGGGCCGAGCACGACCTTCCCGCTGGCCATGGAAGCGGCCAACATGTCCTTGGCGTTCGTTATGGCCGCCCTCAGGGCGACGGAGCCCATTGCCAATCTGGACTGGCCCAAAGAACCAAGGGCCTCCATCCCACCGGCGAACCAGTCCCGCTGGAGCCCATAACTGGTAGCCGGCTGCGGCGTGGTGCAGTTGGACTGCCCAGGGCCGGCCGGGCAGTTATAGAGCATGTGACGCACGCCTGTCGAAAGGGACTGCGCGCCCGCCTGGTAGTACCCCATGGCGATGTCGGCGAGGCCCAGGTCCAGCAAGTCCACCGGGTTTGTCGGGTCGAGTTGTGCCGCTTGGCGGAAAAAGCTGAGGGCCAGGGCGGGCGGTCTCCCCACGCCGCCGCCAACGATCCAGAGAGTGTAGTAGCCCCAACCCACGTTGAGCACCTGGCTGGCGTCGTGGTCGCCCAGGTTGTAGGCCTCGAGCTCGTCCTCGGCCGACAGGCGGGCCCAGTAGGGCGACACGTTGGAGATGAACCCGGCGCCGATGGCCTGGGACCCGCGGAACGCTTCTGCCGCGGCGCGCTCGGCAAACGCCTGGGCATAGTCGGGGCGGAGTTTTATGGCGTTGGTGAATTCTTCGATGGCCGCTTGGTACTCGCTCGGCGCCGCCGCTTCGTCCATGGCGGTCGCCCCTTTGGCGTAGTCAGCCGCCGACGCGTCCGAGGGCGTCCCGGGTTGGCGGGTGATGGTCAGGCCGGCTCCCCACGCCAGGCCCGTGGCGACCAGTAGGCCTCCGAGGACGGTGAAAATGACGCGGTTCCTCCCATACAGCACGTAAGCCGAACCGAAGAGGAACAGCGCCACCGCGATCATCGTCAATATGGCCGTGTACGAGTCCACCAGCCGGGACCATTTGTTGGAAACGTCGTTATATGCGTTGGACTCCGCCTCCAGTTGGGTGGCGCTGGAAGCTCTCTGGGCGAAAAAGTCATAAGGAAAGTTGGGGTCGGGGTCACCGTCGGCCAGGTAGGGGCGCAGGTCGGAGGGGACCTCTTCGGAAGTGAGCCCCGCCTGCACGCCGGCCACCTTGTAAAGCCCGGCCCAGGTCGGCGCGTCGGCCTGGTCATAGGTGGCCTCGAGCATTTCCTGCGCCGCCTTGGCTTTGAGGGACTGAAGAGACAAGTACTGCGAATAGTCAGATTCGGCTTGCTGGTAGGCGCTCGTCTCCGCCGCGCTGCCCTGCAGGCTCAGCTCCTGGGCCAGGTCGCCGGTGTCGGACGCGTCCGCCGACGCCCGGTTGAGCAGGAACCCGCCGAGAGCGGCGACGAAGGTGGCGAGCACGACCGTAATGGTGAGGAACCGGGCTGTCGGTTTGGCCGGCGGTTTGGTCTCCGTTCCCTGCTGCGGCTGACCACTCCCACCCTCTGTTTGGCCCTCGGTTGACTGGTCGTCCGTTGACTGGCCCGGAGGGCCGTCCTGGCCCAAGTGGGCAATTTCGGCGGTGTTCCCCGCCTCGGCCAAGGCTTCGAGTCCTGCTGCGCCCAGCGGGTCCTCCATCAAGCGAGACCCGCCAGTACCGTGACGCCCAGGGCCACCGCAATCGCCACTACGCCGGTTGCCAAAGAACGTGCCCGGCGGTGGCGCCAGCCCAGGTAGGAGAGGGTGAGGAAGAAAACGGCCACGATCACGAAGGCGCCGGCCATGACGAGTTCCTGCGCTCTGGAGCGGTCGGAGGCGGCGCTCGCCTCTAGGGCGTTGGTGTGGGCGGCGTCGAGGGTCCGCAACGCCGAAGGGTCCTGGCCGGGCTGCACGCAGGGCGACTCCACCTCGCTGGCCCGCAGACCGGCCTGGTCGTACAGGACAGACCCGTCCGTTCCCCGGCTGGAAGGCCAATAGCACACGAACCCCGGGATGAGGGCCCGTTCCTGCGCTCCTTCGACGCGCGCCATCGACTCCAGGGAGCGAGCCAGCGCATGGTCCCCTCCGGCCCAGGCCGAGGCAGCTTGGCTGTAAAGAGCGCTCTCAGCCACCGTGTGCTCCTGGTAGAGCTCATTGAGACGGGCCCCGAAGTCGACGTAACCGTCCTGTTCGGCCTTGACCGTCTGGTACTGGGTGACTTCCTGGACGGCTTGCTGGCTTAGGCCTGACGCCGACGAGAACTGACTGGAGGCCCAGAAGGCGAGGATGGTCCCGACCACGGAGAGCCCCGCGACCAGCATGACGACACCGGCGTTCCATCTGTCCAGGGCCGCCTCTTCGGGAGTGGGCGGGGGAGCGGGGGCCCTGTCGGCCCGGTAACGCCGCCACTCCTGGCGCAACAAAAAGATGCCCCCCAGGAGCAGGACGGCCAGGGCGCAGGTGACTAGGTCAGCCATGGACGGGCCGGAGATGCCTGAAGGCCGGGTTCGGTGGCTATAAGGCGGATGTTAATGGACGGCCTGGCGCGCCTCGCGGCAATGCTCGGTTTCCGTCCTGCGTGTGCCGCCATGGATATGCTGAGGCTGCCGAAGGACACCGGGGCGGAGAAGTGCCCCCGCCCGGCTTGCACGTAGCGCAGACGATGAGGAGCCGATATTGCTCGCCTTGCTCAATTTCGATGGTTTTGTGAGCTCATCGGGGTACCTTGCCATTTTCCTGCTCTCAGTGCTGCAGTCCTGCTGTGTGCCGACGTCATCTGAGTTGACACTAGGTTTCGCTGGCGTTCTCGCCTTCGAGGGGAAACTGAGCCTGCCCGGCGTCATCGCGGCCGGCGCCGCCGGCGAGGTGGTCGGGGCTTTGATCGCCTGGGTCATCGGTCGCACCTGGGGCCGAGCCTTCGTCGACCGGTTTGGACGTTACCTTCTCCTCACCCATCGTGATCTCGACCGCGCCGAGGCCTGGTACGACCGCCACGACCGCTGGGGGGTCTTCGGCAGCCGTTTGTTGCCCTTCATCCGCAACTTCGTAGCTCTCCCGGCCGGCGTGGCCGAGGTCCCTATCGTGCGTTTCGGCTTGCTCACGGCTGCTGGCAGCCTGATCTGGGACGGGGCCATGGCCCTCATCGGCTATGAGGTCGGGAGCAGCTGGAAATCGGTCATGCACGGTTTCAGCGATGCCGGGTACCTCTTCGCAGCCCTGGCGGTGCTGGCTGTGGTCTTGTTCCTGGCGCACCGGTACCGGTCGTACAAGTCGGCCACCGCGGCGGAAGCTTCGGCACGTGCGGCCGCCAGCGCCGCGGCGTCGTCCGAGGAGCCCCAAGTGAGCGAGGTCAATCCCCGTCTGCGGCCTTGAGCGCGGCGCCCAGCCGGGCGTCGACGGTCCAGCGGGCCGGCTCGAGGTGATGCTCCCTCGCCCACAAGATGGTGAGCTCCCGGCTGCCGGCCTGCCGTAGCAGTTGAGCGCCCAGGGCGTCGTGGCTGAGGTACATGCCTACGCGAGCCCGGCGTGAGGACCGGAGCGGTCCCGACGGTGCGGAGGCTTCCGACGGCGAGGGCACTGCTGCCGGCGGGCCCGAACCGGCCCAATGCAGCAAGCGGGCCCGGCCCACAGCCAGGGCGGCCAGGGTCACGCCTACCCGGGCGAAGGTCCCCAGCTGCGCTTCGACCTTGCCCACGTCGTGGAGGAGGGCGGCGGTGACTACCTCGGGCGGTGCCTCGTCGGGCTCCAGGAAGCGGAGGGTGTCCCGGGCCACCCCGACGGCGTGACGCTGGTCCGGCCCGGACATCCGGTACCACAGCTGTTTCTCGCCGTCGAGGAGCGAGCCCAGGGCCCAGGCCTCGTCCTCGGGCGGTGGACCGGCGGGCGATAGCGCCCCAAAGAAGCGTCCGGCCAGGTGCCGCCACGACCCGAAGCCCTCAGAAGCCGCCATTCGGCCCCAAGTTAGCTCGCAGAGGCGGTCTGGTCGCAGCCCCGAGGTTGTTTACCTACGGGGCCTAACCTGCCATAATCGTCCACGGATGTCGGTCTGTCCGCGAAGCAAAGTTCGGCGTGGCCGACAGGGGAGGTGTGGCGTCCCCATGGCTGGGGACTCGGGGCCATGAAGGTGCTGGCGGCGGTGCTGGCTACGCTTGCCTGCGCCATGTTGGGCCTGGTGGCGACGAGCACGGCCGCCACCCTGCCGGCGCATGCTGCTGTCGTATCGGCGCACGTCAGCCCGAGCAAGCTGGGTGCTTCGGGGGGGGCCGTCGAGGTCACAGGCACCGTACGGCACGCTGTCTGGTGCCAGCTCAAGCTCGTTTCCCACCCATCCTTGGTGGTCGTGTACTCGCACAACCCCAAGCGGTGCGCCACCGGGAGGTACTCCGCTCGTGTCCTCATCGGCAGCGACGGCGGGGGCAAGGACAACAGGGTGGCCTTTGCCCTCCTGGCCCGCAACAACACCTCGTCGTTCACGCGAAGCGTCGTCCTGACGGTGGGCGGGGCGGGTGGGGCCACGACCTCCAAGCCCAAGCCCGCGGCGGGCTCGGCCGGCGTGACGACATCGACCACATCGACAACCGTGCCCGCTACCACGACCACTTCGGCGCCCACCACCACGAGCCCGGTCATCGTACTGCCCGCGTTGCCCTCGCCGAGCGGGGCTCCCGGCCCGACCCTGCCACCGACCTCAACCACGACCACAACCGCGGCGGCCACGACCACAACGACCACGACTACGGCGCCGACCACGACCGACATCGGCACAGCGACCACCACGTCGTCCCCGGGCTCGTCGACGACCACGACGAGCCAGCCCACGACGACGACCACGGCCCCCACGACGACCACAGGCCCGACGACGACTACGACGGTGCCGCCGTCGGTCCCCCTCTATTCGACGAACTGGTCCGGGTACGCCGTTGCCAGCGGGCCCTACGACCAGATAGAGGGGACCTTCACGGTGCCCGCCCTCACGGCCGCGGCCACCTGCACGGAGCACGTCGCCGAGTGGGTCGGCATAGACGGGTGGAACGCGCCGGGCCTGGCACCAAACGACTCGCTCATCCAGGCCGGCGTGGACGCGAGCATGACCGACCCCGACACGGGCACGTGCACGCCCGGCAAGTTCTACGCGTGGCCGTGGTGGGAGATACTGCCCCACGACGAGACGCCCATCGACAGTGTCACCGTGAATGCCGGTGACCAGGTGACGGTCTCCATTGCCCGAGTCAGCGGGACGACCACCTGGGCGATAAACCTGACCGATGACACCGACGGCCAGAGCTACACCACCGACGAGACCTACACCGGCCCGGGGGTCTCGGGGGAGTGGGTGGTCGAGGCGTCGAGCACGCAAGCGTGCAATGGGACCGTCGTGGCCGGCTCGGACATATGCCAGTTGGCGCCGTATTGTGTCGGTCCCTCCTCTTCGTGCACGGGGCCCGTGTCTTTCAGCAACATTTCCGTCGGTGGCACCGAGACAGATTGGTGGCAAGTGTTCATGGTCCAAAACAACGCAACGGTGGCCACACCGTCGGTGCTGAGCGCCAATGGTTTCAGCGTCGCCTACACCGGCACCCAGGACGCCGCCAGCCAGGATGGCGCCGCCCAGGACGTCGTCGCCACCCCCACCGGCCGGGGGGCGTCGGTGCTGACGGCCGGCAGCCAGCCCCGGGACAAGGTCCTGACCACGCCCATCTCGGAGGGCTGAATGGCGTCGGCCTCCGCGCCTGCGGCCACGACGGGCTATTTGCGGTTCCCCACCATTGCCCAAGCGACGGTGGTGTTCGTCACCGAGGACGACCTGTGGTCGGTGCCCGTCGCCGGTGGCCAGGCGCGCCGGCTCACGGCCGACCTCCTCGGGATCGGTCGCCCGGTCCTTTCCCCCGATGCACTTTCCATCGCCTTCACCAGCGACGCTCAGGGCCGGGCTGACGTCTACGTCATGCCCGCGGCAGGCGGGATGGCGCGGCGTTTGACCTGGCTTGGAGGGCCGCCCCCGAGGCCGGGCGGTGCCACCTCGACCAAGGTCCTCGCTTGGGCCCCTGATGGCAGGGTCGTGTTCACCAGCACCGCCCGCCAGCCATTTCGCAACCTGAGCATGGCCTACGCCATATCCCCGGAGGGTGACCAACCACCCGCACCGCTTCCATACGGCCCGCTCCGGGATGCCTCCTACGGACCTGGTGGCGCGGTCGTGATCGGTCGCAATACGGGTGACCCCGCGCTCTGGAAGCGCTACCGGGGCGGGACGGCGGGCGTCCTGTGGATCGACCGCCAGGGCAACGGTGAGTTCGAAGTGCTACTGCGCCCCGAGCAGATCAACGGGAACCTGGCCTCGCCCGTGTGGGCCGGAGACAGGATCTATTTTCTCTCCGACCACGAGGGGATCGGCAACCTGTACTCGTGCTCGCCCGAGGGGACGGGCATCGTCCGCCATACCGACCACGCCGAGCACTACGCCCGTCACGCGGCCAGTGACGGCACCAGGATCGTCTACCAGGTGGCAGGCGAACTGTGGTGCTACGAGCCCGCCACCGGCCGGGCCGCCGCCCCCATAGAGGTCGAGGTCGGGAGCCCCCGTACCCAGCGCCAGCCTCATTTCGTTGACGCGGGAACCTATATGGGGCAGTTCCGACTGGACCATAGGGCCAAGCGTTTCGTGGTCGACGTCCGGGGGAAATTGCTGAGTTTCGCGCCGTTCGACATGCCCGTCATCCAGCACGGGGAGCGCCAAGGGGTGCGCTACCGGCTGGCGAGCTTCCTCGGTGAAGGGCGCGACATCGTCGCCGTGAGCGACGCCACCGGGGTGGAGGCCATCGAGGTCCACCGGGCCACGTCCCTGGTCGGGGCCGTGCCCGAGGCCGGGGACGAGCATGCCGGGGACGAGCATGCCGGGGACGAGCATGGCGGGGCCCTGTCACCGAGG